>Ga0210402_10002452_pt1 | contig 18084 bp, 14 predicted proteins | sample IncBWC7MmetaG_FD_161055 | JGI IMG/M metagenome (GOLD analysis project Ga0210402, IMG submission 161055) | Forest soil microbial communities from Barre Woods Harvard Forest LTER site, Petersham, Massachusetts, United States - Inc-BW-C-7-M | ecosystem: Environmental > Terrestrial > Soil >... | reverse complement strand
ACCGTAAAACATCAGCCAGAAAAAAAGTTTTTGCCCATAGTTGAAACGCCAAATCGGCGGAAGATCTTGGTCTTCGTTGCGGATGTAATGTGGCATCGCCTTTTTCCAGGCGAGATCGGCGTCATTAATTGCCATGTCGCCGCGCCACATCTTGTACATCCAGAACATTGAGAGCGTAAAAGCCACGCCAAACCAGGGATGCCAGAAACGGGCCGTCGATCCTCCGCCCACCAGGTCAGCCAGCCAGAACATATACGGCGACCAGAAGGCAAGGCCAGTGATCAGGCAGTAGATGTAAGTGAATGCGCCAAGCCAGTGGTGAACACGCTCAGGCAGCGTATAGCGAAGAATTCGGCCGGCGCCCTTGTCTCCGGTATGTGTGGAAGTGATGACCTGCGAGACGCTCATGGCTGTCCTCCCTTCCCATTCTTGCTGTCGTCTACTTGTTTGGGGCCATAGCGGAGATAGTGCATCGTCACGCCGACAACACCGAAGAGCATAGCGAAGTTCCCGATCCATTTGGCTGGCCCCTTCCAGAACCGGACCACCCATGGAATATGCGGATCCTTGGGCAGTCCTCCATATGCCTCGGGATTGGTGACGTCATGCAAAACGTAGATCACGCCGGTTCCGCCCACACCGGCCGGATCGTAAACACCGGCCTTCTCGATGCCATAGTTGTCGCGCAGTTGCTTGGCGCGCGTTTCGGCTAGGTCTTTCATGTCATCTTTCGTCCCGAAGTGCAGACACCCGGTGGGACAAGACTTGATGCACGCCGGTTCAAGCCCTACGCCTACCCGGTCTGAGCATAGCGTGCACTTGAACATCTTCTTTGTGGCCGAGTTGAACTTGGGGATGTTAAACGGGCACCCGCTGACGCAATAGCCGCACCCAATGCAATGCTCCTGCTGAAAATCGACGATGCCGTTGGCATATTGCACAATGGCGCTGTCCGCCGGACACGCCGCCAGGCAGCCGGGGTCGGCGCAGTGCATGCACTGATCTTTGCGCATGAGGAGGGTAACGCTGCCGTCCTCGCGTTCGTGCTCGTTGAACTTGATAAGGTTCCAGTAATTCCATGCTGTCTCCGGCATCGTCTGATAACTGTTGTCGAAAACAGTTTCGCTGAACGTGTAGCCGTTCCACTCCAGACACGCCACTTCGCAAGCTTTACAGCCAATACAGGTCGTGGTATCCACCAGCTTGCAGACCTGCTCCGCGCGCTCAACGCCCGCTCCTGGCACTGGCCCAGCGTGGCCAGAGATCTTGACGATTTGCAAAGTTGCCTGGCTCATAACGTTGCCTTACGCCTTCTCAACCTTGACCAGAAAACCTTTGAATTCGGGCGTGTATGCGTTGGGATCTACGACAGTTGGTGTAAGACGGTTAAGGATTGTCCTCGCATCGCGTCCCGCATCTTCCTGAATTCCGCGATAGCCCTGATGAATGGGAATGCCAATCTGGTAAACCTTCTTGCCGTCAATCATCATGGGCCTGATACGCTTGGTGACGAAGGCTTTTGCGATGTAATAGCTGCGCGCACTTGTTACTTTGACCTTGTCGTTGCCCTTGATCCCCAGGTCCTGCGCCAGTTCCACGGGAATCTCGACGAATGGCTCCGGAATGAGCTGCACGTTCATGGGGTTGTTCTTGGTCCAGTAGTGATAGTGCTCGGTGAGCCTGTACGTAGTGCAAATGACATTGAATCCGTCGCCCGGCACAGCGTATTTATCTGCGGGCGTGGTCAATTTCTTCACCACAGGATTGTTGGACTGGTTGGGGTGGAAGGCGTTTTGCACCGGGCTCTCAATCGGCTCGTAGTGCTCAGGGAAGGGTCCATCAGCAAATGCGCCCAACGGTGCAAATATTCGAGCAGTCCCTTCGGGTGTCATAATGAACGGCCCCATGTGTTCATCGGGATGAGAGTCCGCCTTGAAGTCGGGGACATCGTTGCCGACCCAGAGTTGCGCGGCTTCGTTCCACCAGACTTGTTTGCGCTCTGCGTCCCAAGGCTTCCCCGAAGCGTCGCAGGACGCGCGGTTGTACAGGACACGACGATTGGCCGGCCAGGACCATGCCCAATTGGGGTAAATGCCTTGGCCCGACGGATCCTCCGTACCCCGGCGTGCGAGCTGCGGACCGGCCTCGGTCCAGCATCCGGAGTAAATCCAGTTGCCGCAGGAGGTAGTGCCGTCGTCTTTCAGCCAGGCGAAGCCAGGCAATTGCTGCCCTCGCTTGATGATCTGCTGCGTCTTGGGATCGGTTAGATCCGCCAGCGCCTTGCCGTTGATCTCTTTTGCCAATTCGGCAAGCGAGGGCTGAGGATTCGTGTAAGACCACGTCAGGTTCAGAATCGGGTCGGGGAACTTACCACCCTCTTTCTTATAGAGCTCCCGCACCTTGAGGAAGATCTCGGCGACAATATCCTGATCGAGACGGCACTCGGCCGGGGTTGGCAGGGCAACGTTTTTCCACTGCAGCCACCGCGCCGAGTTGGTCATCGAGCCGTCTTTCTCGGCGAAGCCAGCGCAGGCCAAACGATAGACGGTCGTGTTGATGCTCTTCATTTCTTCCGGTGTAATTCCTGGCGACTTCCAGAATTCGCTGGTCTCATCCGGATAGATCTCGCCGACAACGAGGAAGTCCGCTTTCTTCAGCGCATCGATATTTTTCTGTGAGTCCGGCCCGATAGCGACGCCGTTCATGCCGAAGGCAAGCATCCCTTTCACTGAGCCGCGGTACATGTTGTCCCAGATTTGAGTCCAGGAATAGTTGCGATCCACTTTCGGCATGTAGTGGAAGGCAAAATCATTCTCTTTGGTGGCTGCGTCCCCGAACTGAGCCTTCAAGTAAGAGACGGCAAACTTCGGCGTGTTCGACCAATAATTGAACGAATTCCATGGAGCTGGCTTGGAAGAAGTGGGAGTGGTTCGCTTCAAATAAGTCGCAAGGTCGGCGTCGGCGGGATTTGGGACCTTGAGGTAGCCCGGCAAACTGTCGAACACGCCGCCCATGTCGGTAGCGCCCTGGATATTGGAATGCCCCCGAAGCGCGTTGACGCCGCCCCCCGCGCGCCCTACGTTGCCGAGCAGTAATTGCAATATCGCAGCTGTGCGGATGATTTGGGTACCGAAGGAGTGCTGCGTCCACCCGACCGCGTACATGATCGTAGCGACCTTCTTCAAGTCACCGTCTTTGCGGACAGAGGTGAACAAATCGGCCGCTTTCAGAACCTGATCCTTCGGTATGCCGGTAATGCGCTCCACCATTTCCGGCGTATAGCGCGAGTATTGCTGCTTCAATAACTGGAAGACGCAACGTGGATGTTGCAGCGTGAGGTCGTAGGCTACGTCCGGAGGAAGCGTCGGCACTGGCTTCTCCGATCCGGCGGGTGGGGCGACGTGGCCCTTGCCTTCCGCCCCTTCGTAGTTCCAAGTGGATTTATCGTATATCTTAGTCGCTGGATCGAAGCCCGAGTACAGTCCATCTTCGGGCAGCTTGAACCCTTCCTTCACAATAAAGGCAGCATTCGTGTAGTTGATGAGGTAGTCCTTTGCAATTCGGTTGTTTTCGATTGCGTAGCTGACGATCCCGCCGAGCAGCGCGATATCAGCACCAGCGCGAATCTGAAGGAAAAGATCGGACGTCGCGGCCGTGCGCGTGAAGCGCGGATCGACGACAATCAACTTTGCGTTGCGGTTGCGCTTGGCCTCGATCGCCCACTTAAACCCGCAAGGGTGGTTCTCTGCAGGGTTCCCGCCCATGACCAACATCATGTCGCTGTTTTTGATGTCGACCCAGCCATTTGTCATGGCCCCGCGTCCGAAAGTTGGTCCCAAACTTGAGACCGTGGGTCCGTGTCAAACCCTGGCCTGGTTTTCTATATAGGTGAGACCCAGACCTCGCATGGTCTTAACGACAAGGTAATTGAATTCGTTGGTGTCAGTGCAACCACCAATCCAGGCGAGGCTTTCGCAGCGGTTAACAGTGCGGCCTTGCGTGTCTTTCTCGATGAAAGTGTTGTCCCGCGTTTTCTTGATCCAGTGGCCAATCTCGTCGATGGCTTGGTCCCAACCAATGTCTTCCCAGTGGTCCGAACCTGGCCGCCGCACCTGTGGCTTCAAGAGCCGGCGCTCATTAAGGATGTCCTGTTCGAGCGATGCTCCCTTGGGACATAGGGTGCCGCGATTGATCGGATGATCTGGATCGCCCTCGACGTGAATAACCTGGGGAGTGACGTTCTTGGCCTTGTCGCCAATCGTATAGATAATGATGCCGCAACTTACCGAGCAGTACGGGCAGGTGGATCTGGTTTCCGTCGCGCGTGCGATCTTGAGTTCGCGAAGTTGCGCGTATGCGGGGGCGAGGTCAAACCCAAACAACGTTAACGCTGTGCCTCCCAGCGTGGTCACCTTCAGGAAATCTCTCCGGGTGTTTTGCATGCGTCTGACCATCCTTTCGCAATCGGAAGCTATTGGGTTCTTCCGGTCAAACAGCTATAGGACTTCTAAGTCAAATCAAGCAAAAACAGAGATCGTCATCGCCCGCAGCTCGCCTCGCCGGCGATTACGAAAGCCTACAACAATTTGTCGTAAGGGTGAAGCGAAATTCGCAGAACATGTAAGAAAGAGAATGTACTCCAAACGATGTACCCGCACATACACCTCGCGCTGTAGCAAGAAGGTCATCTGGCGTGCAAGTCACCTCACAGGAACTTCATCAGAGCGTCGGTCGTCTCCTTCGGGCGTTCTTCCAAGACCCAGTGCCCGGTGTCTTTCAGGACAATCACTGTTACGTGGTCAGCGACTAGCTTCATTTGCTGGCCGAGGGCCGCACCTAGCGATTTATCGCCGCCGATCGTAAGGACAGGAATCGTCAGCTTCTTTTGAGCAAGCTCCGCAAAGTCTTTGGCAGTTTGCGGCCAAGCGGCAAAGTAAGCCCATCCGGCGCGCATGCGTCCGGGACGGGAGTAAGCCTCAACATAAGCTTTCCGGTCCGCAGCCGGGACGGACCTCGTCCTGTCTGCTGCAAGATCGTTCCAGAAGTATGCAAAATAGATTTGCTCGCGTCCACTGACCAGAGCTTCCGGAGTTGGGCCGTGAAAGCGGAAGTGCCAGGTATTTGAATCGTTGTAGATCGGCTCCCATCCCTCGACGCCGGGGAGAAAGGCGTCCAGCACAGCAAGCTTTTCTGTCTCGGCCTGAAATTGCGCGGCATAGGCGTAAGCGACCATCAGCCCTATGTCGTGTCCGACGACCCTCGCTTTTTGCACCCCGAGCGACTTAACGAGCGCGTGAATGCGAATTGCGGCTGTCTTCATGTCCAGGCCATTGTTCGGAATCGCTGAATCACCGATGCCGGGGAGGTCTGGTGCAATCACGGTAAATTTCTCGGCCAGCAATGGAATGATTGGTTTCCACATCAGCGATGTTTGGGTGTAGCCGTGGAGCAGAAGTACAGCCGGACCGTGGCCAGCCGTGAGATAGTGCAGTGTGACTCCGTCAACTTCAGAGGCGCGCGAAGTAATCGCGCGTCCCGATGTTGTCTGGCCTATCGCTGCCGACACTCCAAGAAAGAGTACAGCTAGAATAATTCCGAAGTGGAACCGATAATTCTGATTCATCAAGTTCTCCTGGGAAACGATTAACCGAGCTCAACGATCGACAAAATCCTAGCATGCCGAAGTAATTGCTCAAGACTCGCGCAAGGTGCACTCGACCTTCACTTACCCCCTTGTCATTTTGTATCGCTGGAAGGAAGCATTCTCAAGGCCACTCCAGCACTTGCCATAGCAAGGCCGGCACAAATCACCATGATCAAACGAAATCCAAAGACAAACGCTTGGGTAATGTCATTTCGGACCACCGCCGCCGTGTTGACATCCAGGCCGGGAGGCACATCCAGACCTCCGAGCTTGACCAGGTTCGCCTGCATATCGTGTAGCGCGTTTGGAATGAGATTCAGGCCACTAAGTGAGCTCTGCAGCTTGTGTCCGAATGCTTGAACCATCACGTTGCCCAGAATCGCTATCGCCAGAACTCCGGCCATGCGGGCGACTGCATTGTTGATGCCCGAGGCCGTCCCCGCTCGGTCGCTAGGAACCGAGTTCATGACCACCGTAGTTAGCGGCGCAACGCTGACCGCCATGCCCAAGCCTAGAACGACGAACGCCGGGAAAAACGTCGCCCAATAGTTACCTCCCACGGACGGCACTGCGAACAGCACGAACCCAGCCGCCACAATCAGTGGGCCAGCAATTAGGGGCAGCCTCGGACCGAAATGCGCAACCAGTCCGCCCGACCAGCGTGAAAGGAAGAACAAGAGCAAAATCATCGGCACAGATGCTGCGCCCGTCGCCGTCGCCGAGTACCCCTGTATCTGGATCAAGTTCACCGGAAACAGGAAAAAGAAGATTCCCAGTGCAGCGTAGAGCAGCAGTGTTAACAGATTAGCCCCGGTGAAGCTGCGAGAGGTGAACAGCCAGAGAGGCACCATGGGTGCAATCACACGCCGTTCGATAAATATGAAAAGAACCAGGGAACCAAAGCCGACAATCAGACTCCCAAGAATAAGTGGATGGCTCCAGCCCAGCGTTACAGATTCGATGAATCCATATACCAATCCAGCGAGGCTCGCAGTTGCAGCCAAGGCTCCTCGCCAATCGACGCTTTCGGCCGATGGCGCCTTTGACTCTGGGACATGCCGCACCGAAATCACGATCAGCGCCACGGCCAGCGGAACGTTGATAAAGAAAACCCAGTGCCAGGAGGCGTGCTCGATTAACCATCCCCCGATCACCGGGCCAAGGGCTGTGGTGATGGCGGTGAAGCCCGACCAGGTTCCAATCGCTTGACCGCGAGAGTCTTCGCTAAAGGACGCACTAATAATGGCAAGACTGCTCGGGATCAGCGCCGCAGCGCCAATTCCCTGCACACAACGTGCGACAACTAATTCGGCAATACTCGACGACAAGCCGCAGCCAATTGATGCAACCGCGAACAGTCCCGCCCCGAGCAGAAATACTAGGCGCCTTCCCACAGAATCGCCGATGGCACCGCCGACAAGAATCAGCGCCGACAAAAACAAGCCATAGGACTCGACCACCCACTGCATATCCACGGCCGTCGTATGAAGGCTCGACTGAAGCGCAGGCAGAGCTACATTGACGACCGTTCCATCAATGAACGCCATGCTGGAACCAAGGATGGTTGCCGCTAGAATCCAAGGCCGTGAGTCAGGTTTGCCGAGAACTGCGAATCGTCCACAGCGAATCATCGCCTCATCGCACGGCTGCTTCATGTTCTATCTGGATGCTGATTCACCCCGCCCAGACTCTGAAACGATGGTTCCAGCTCAGACTTCACTTATCGCTATGCTGCTCCTGCATTGCGCTCTGGGCAAGCTGTGAATCGCGCCCTCGCGCTAATCCGAGCCTATCCGTCAAAGATCAGCTCGATACCGACCGGCAAGACGGGCTCCCGATCAAAAAGTGCTACGATTCTTCTAATATCTATTTTGAAAGTACAATGCCAAGACCAATTACCGCCCGACTAACTGCACCGTTGGTACGCGAGAATGGTTCGCATCGTCCCGCTACCTGGGATGAAGCCATGGATCGCGTCGCCGCAGCGTTCCGCAAGTCCATTGAGAAAAACGATCCCCGGAACTTTGGCATGTTCAGTTGCTCCAAGACTACGAACGAGCTGAACTACGCGGCGCAAAAATTCGTTCGCAGCGTCATGGGTTCCAACAACATTGACAGCTGCAACCGGACTTGACATGCCCCTAGCGTCGCCGGTCTGGCGGCGGTATTCGGAGCGGGCGGCGGGACTAGCTCATACCGCGAAATAGAAGAGACCAATGTGATCCTGCTGTGGGGCTCGAATGCGCGGGAAACCCACCCAATTTTCTTTCATCATTTGCTAAAAGGCGTCCGCAACGGCGCGGAACTCTACGTATTGGACCCGCGGCGCACCAGCTCGGCTCGCTGGGCACATTTATGGTTAGGATTGAATGTGGGTTCTGACATTTCGCTCGCCAACGCGGTTGGACGCGAGATCATTGTTGCCGGATTGGCCGACGAAAAGTTTATACACCACGCTACCAGCGGATTTGAAGCCTACAAAGCCCACGTTGAGAAATACACGCTTGAGCGGGCCGAGCGTGAGACCGGCGTGCCCGCCGAAGACATCCGCAGGATGGCCCATGCCTATGCTAGAGCTCACCGCGCCCAGCTCTGCTGGACTCTCGGTGTCACTGAGCATCACAATGCGGTCGACAACATCGTAGCCCTCATCAACCTTGCGCTGTTGACCGGGCACGTCGGCCGCTACGGCAGTGGCGTCAATCCGCTGCGCGGACAGAACAACGTCCAGGGCGGCGGCGACATGGGTGCCATTCCCGACCGCCTTACCGGCTTTCAGCATGTTGAGAACGACGACCTTCGTGCCAAGTTTGAAAAGGCCTGGGGTGCAAAGATTCAATCCAAACGCGGTTGGCACCTGAGCGATATGTTTGAGGCGATGGAACACCGCCATCTGACGACGCTGTACGTGTTGGGCGAGAATCCCGCCGACTCTGAGGCCGACCGGCATCGCGCTCTGAAGCGCCTGGGCGGGCTGGAATTCCTTCTGGTCCAGGACCTTTTCTATACCAAGACTGCCGAACTGGCTGACGTTGTACTTCCCGCAGCCGCTGGCGCTTTTGAGAGCGAAGGCACAGTGACGTCAAGCGAACGCCGCGTGCAGCGCGTGCGTCGCACTGTGCCCCCTCCAGTTGGCGTTCGCGACGATCTCGAGATCATTTTTGATCTGGCTCGCCGCCTCGGCCACGACTGGGGTGCGCCTGATCCCGAAGGCATTTGGGAGGAATTGCGCAGGTTGAGTCCGATGCACGAAGGCATGAGTTACCGTCGTATGGAACAGATGGGTGGCATTCAGTGGCCTTGCTACGACGAGGAGCACCCCGGAGAAATGTTCCTTCACGGACGGCTTTGGAGTGACCCGCTGATTGGTCCGCGCGCGCCGTTCAGCGTAGTGGAGTTTGAACCGCCCGTGGACCTGCTTGATGAGCAATATCCCATTCGCCTCACCACCGGCCGCCGGCTCGATGATTACAATACAGGCGTGCAAACCAGACAATACGCATCCCCGCTTCGGCGCAGAGAAGCACTAGACATTTCTCCGGAAGACGGTCGGCACTACAGGTTGCACGAAGGCGAAAAAGTCCGTGTGACCTCGCGGCGGGGATCGCTCGTTGCTCCCGTGCACTTCGATTCGGGATTGCGTCCGGGCTTGGCGTTTCTATCCGTTCATGATCACGATCAGATAGCCACCAACCAGTTGACGATTGACTCTGTAGACCCCAAGTCAGGCACCGCAGAGTTCAAGGCAACGGCGATTCGTATCGAAAAGGCATATGAGGATTGATTGGATCTCCATCTGACGGACGCGCAAGCCACTGCAGAAGAACGCACTGCGGTTGACATTGAGCTGGGACCGCTGGAATCAGGCTGGCAGAGCGAATGCGCCGGAAAGCGACATCGCCTTCTACCCGTACTTCGAGCGATACAGAACCGTATCGGCTGGATCAGCCCCGGCGCTATCAACTACGTCTCATCGCGGTTGGACATTGCCCCGGCCGAGGTTTATGGCGTGGCGTCTTTCTATGGAATGTTTTCGCTCCAGCCGCGTCCTCGGGTCGTTGCGCACGTCTGTGATGATATTGCGTGCGTCACAAGTGGCTCGGACAAACTCTGTGCTGAATTAGAAGGCGCGCTTGGTCCGGCAGGTTCCCCATGCTCCGCCGGAAGCGCTACCTGGCTTCGCAGTCAGTGTCTGGGTCTGTGCGAGCGTGCTCCCGCAGCACTGGTCAGTTCGGCCGGCGCGCAATCCCGTGAACGAGTGTTGGCACCCGCTTCGGCGGATGCCGTGCAGTTTTTGATAAACGACGCCGTGCAGGGTCGTCTGCCCACCGAGCCTGACGTGCTCAAGGTTCCGACCAGCGTCCCCCAGGCAGCACACAAGAGTGAACCCTCGTCTTTACGACTTCTTCATCGCATTGGCCAAGGTGGCGCCTCGACCCTGGAGACCTATCAAAGACTCGGCGGCTATGCGGGTCTGCACAAAGCCTTGGAGCTTGGCCCTGGAGACACGCTGCGTGAGCTTTCTGCTTCAAAACTGCTTGGCCGCGGCGGGGCGGCGTTTCCCACCGCCAAGAAATGGGAAGCGCTCTTCCTGCAGCGTCATCTCTTGCTACAAGAACACACTCGCGCGCACTATGTCGTTTGCAATGCTGACGAATCCGAGCCTGGCACCTTCAAAGACCGTATTCTCATGGAAGGCGATCCCTTCGCCGTTCTCGAAGGCATGACGATTGCCGCTCACATCACCGGTGCGCGGCAAGGGTATATCTATCTGCGCGGAGAATACCCACTGGCCGCCCAACGGATGCATGCCGCCATCGAGTCAGCCAAGGAAAACCAATTTCTCGGCAACAACATTCTCAACAGCGCCTTGCACTTCGACATCGAAATTCAGCGGGGAGCCGGAGCTTATATCTGCGGCGAAGAAACGGCATTGTTCAATTCGATTGAGGGCTATCGCGGCGAACCACGCAACAAGCCGCCGTTCCCCACACAATCTGGCCTCTTCCGCCAGCCGACCGTCGTAAACAACGTGGAGACGCTAGTCAATGTTCCCTATCTCATTCGCGAGGGCGGTGCTGCGTACGCCAAACTGGGCACGGACAACTCAGCCGGGACACGGCTCTTCTGCCTTTGCGGGCACGTGGCGCGGCCCGGTGTGTACGAAGTCGTTATGGGAACCACGCTGCGGACACTCATTGATCTTGCTGGAGGCGTGGCTGGCAGCGGCATACTGCAGGCGGTTTTGCTGGGAGGTGCAGCCGGAACTTTCGTTTCTCCCCAGGAGTTGGATACGCCGCTAACTTTTGAAGCTACGCGAGCCATCGGCGCTACGCTCGGTTCGGGTGTAGTTATGTTGTTTGATGACACGGTTGATCTTCGCTACATCCTTTTACGCATCGCCGGTTTCTTCCGCCACGAAACTTGCGGCCAATGTGTTCCCTGCCGCGTCGGCGTGGTGCGCCAGCAGGAAGCCCTTCAGCGACTGGTAAACGCCAAACCGCTGGCCTCGGCAGCCGAGGAAATCAATCTGTTGCGCGAGATGGCCCAGGCTATGCGGGACGCCTCAATCTGCGGTCTGGGCCAGACCGCCGCCAGCGCGCTCGAATCTGCCCTGCAACGATGGAGTCTGTTCTCATGAGTGCAGATTCGAAGGAAACGTTCGACGCGCCCCATCTGACGATTCCTTTGCCGCGCGGCCCCGTGCCGCACGCTCCGCCCCGGCCCGAGCCCCACTCCATCGAAATCGAAATCGACGGTCAGGCTGTTTCAGTTTCCGAGGGTTCGACCATTCTCGACGCGACAAAAAAGCTCGGTATCAAAACTCCAACACTGTGCTTTCTCGAGAGCCTTACTCCCGTGAACGTCTGCCGTTTATGCGTGGTGGAGCTGGAAGGATCGCGGACGCTGGTTCCAGCGTGCTCGCGCAAGGCCGAACTCAACATGTCCGTCAAAACCGATTCTGATCGCGTCCGCCTTAGCCGCCGGCTGGTGCTGGAATTTCTGGCTTCCTCCGTAGACCTTTCCACGGCACCCGCGATGCAGGAGTACATCGAGCGCTATGGTGCCCATCCCGAGCGCTTTGGCGGTGCCCCTGCAACTGTCGCCCAGCCCGTGAAAATTGACAACGACCTTTACGTCCGCGATTACTCTAAGTGCATTCTCTGCTACAAATGCGTGGAAGCCTGTGGCGTGGATGCGCAAAATACTTTCGCTATCGCAGTGGCGGGCCGTGGTTTCTCCGCCCACATCGCCACGGAGTTTGACGTTCCCCTACCCGAGTCAGCTTGCGTCTATTGCGGCAATTGCGTAGGTGTTTGCCCCACCGGCGCGCTGATGTTCAAGAGCGAATACGACATGCGTCAGGCCGGCACATGGGACGAGAGCTCTCAAACCCAGACGGATACGATCTGCCCTTACTGCGGCGTGGGCTGCGAGCTCACCGTGCGCCTGCAAGAAGGCCAGATCGTTCGCGTAACTTCTCCGCTTGACCACAGCGTGACTCATGGCAATCTTTGCATCAAAGGGCGTTTTGGCTGGCGGTTTGTACAGATTCAGCCTTCCGACAAACAAGAGGAATGATTCTGGTAGCGACAGACCCTACACAAGATTTCGCAGGCCAAGCAAGATGGAAGGCTAGGCTTGTATTCTGACAGGCGCATGTTAAGACATCACCGTTAACGTACACGATGCTTTTTTTAAGCCCCCCTGCAACGCGAGGCTCTATCGTCGTGGGGGCAGCAAGTAAGGGCGGCCCGCAGAATGTATTTCCTGGGAATCGACGTCGGCACGGGAGGCACACGCGCACTCATCATCGATGAGCAGGGGCGCGTGATTGCGTCAGCTACCGAGGAGCATCAGGCCTTTGCCTCTCCGCAAATCGGCTGGGCGGAACAGGATCCCGACGATTGGTGGCGGGCCTGCGGTATTGCCGTACGAAAGACCCTTGCGCAATCCCACCTGCAGGGTAAGCAGATAGCCTGCGTCGGATTATCTGGACAAATGCACGGCGCCGTTCTGCTGGATGATCAGGGGCGCGTCGTCCGCCCTGCGTTGATCTGGTGTGACGTCAGGACGGAAGAGCAAAGCCAGTGCCTGACCGCTCAAATCGGAACCGACCGCCTGATCCATCTCACCTGTAATCCTGCACTCACCAACTTCACATTGACAAAGTGCCTGTGGGTCCGGCAAAACGAACCAGAGAGCTGGAGCCGGGTGCGCTCGGTAATGCTGCCCAAGGACTACGTGCGATTCCGCCTAACCGGTGAGCGGGCGACCGACGTGTCGGATGCCTCCGGTACTTTACTGCTCGATGTTACCCACCGTTGCTGGTCGAAGCGGGTTCTCGAACTGGTTGAAATGGACGAATCGCTGCTGCCCAGTTTGTACGAGTCTCCCGAGATCGGTGGGAAAATCTCCGCCGCGGGTGCTGCCGCTACCAGCCTGCAAGCCGGAACTCCCGTCGTGGCCGGCGCGGGCGATCAAGCTGCGGGCGCGATTGGTATGGGTGTGGTTTCAGGAGGAACAGTGAGCGCAACCATCGGAACCTCGGGCGTGGTTCTTGCTGCGACCAGTGGTCCAGCGCTTGATCCGAAAGGAAGGCTGCATACATTTTGCCATGCCGTTCCTGGACGCTGGATGGTCATGGGGGTCACTCAGGCGGCCGGCCTTTCCCTTCGCTGGTTCCGTGATCAGTTTGGCGCGGGAACGAACGGCGACCATGGTTTTCGGAGTGATTCTTATGAAACCCTCACTGCCGATGCGGCGAGCGCTCCTCCGGGATGCGACGGCTTGCTCTGGGCGCCTTACCTGATGGGCGAGCGTACGCCCTACCTCGACCCTGCAGCGCGCGGGAGCTTGGTTGGTCTCACGGCGTCGCACACGCGAGCCCATGTGATTCGGGCGATTCTGGAAGGAGTCGCTTTCAGCTTACGCGACACTTTCACGATCTTCGACGAAATCAGTGTGCCGGTGAGAACTATTCGTTTGGGCGGCGGCGGCGCCAGATCGCCGCTGTGGCGCCAAATTCAAGCTGATGTCTACGGACACCAGGTTGAGATCGTCGAGGCGGAAGAAGGTGCCGCGTACGGAGCCGCCATTCTCGCTGGAGTTGGAGCAAAAGCATGGCCCACGGTAGATGATGCGTGCGATGCTGTGGTACACGTTGCCGGGCATGTGGATCGGAACCCGACAGCCTCGGGCGTGTTGGAAAAGTCGTATGCGAGGTACCGGCGCATCTATCCTGCAATGAAGTCGATTGTAAATTGACGACCTCTACGGCATGGAGAACAAGTGACGACAAACACTGACAATTACCAGCCACGCCCAGAACATAAATTCTCCTTCGGCCTGTGGACAGTCGGCAACCGCGGCCGCGATCCCTTTGGAGATTTCGTGCGACCGGTGATTTCGCCAACCGAAATTGTCTCTATGCTCGCGGAAGTAGGCGCCTGGGGCGTCAATTTGCACGACAACGATCTGGTGCCCATTGACGCCACTGTGGCCGAACGCGACTGTATCGTTCGATCCTTCAAAGAGGCCTGCGATGCCAATCAGATTGTGGTTCCGATGGCGACTGTCTCGCTCTTCTTCCATCCAGTTTTCCGCGACGGAGCTTTCACTGCCAACGATCCTGGGGTGCGTGCCTACGCTCTGCAGAAAACGATGCGGGCCATGGACATTGGCGCCGACCTCGGCGCAAAGATCTTTGTTTTGTGGGGCGGCCGCGAAGGCGTCGAGACCGACGCCTGCCGCCGCGCCGATGAAGCCATCAAGCACTTGCGCGAGGCGATCAACTACCTTTGCGAATACAACATTGAGCGCGGGTATGGCCTGAAGTTCGCTTTGGAAGCCAAACCCAACGAACCGCGGGCCGATATTTACATGGCTACTACGGGCAATTACTTAGGCTTCATCCCCACGCTAGATCATCCTGAAATGGTCGGCGTAAATCCCGAACTCGCGCACGAACAGATGGCGGGACTCAACTTCATGCATGCCGTAGCTCAAGCTTGGGATGCAGGCAAGCTGTTTCACATCGATCTAAATGATCAAATGCCCGGCCGCTTCGATCAGGATCTTCGTTTTGGTTCCTCCAACCTGAAGTCGGCTTTCTGGCTGGTCAAGTTTCTTGAGGACGTTGGCTATGAAGGGCCGCGTCACTTCGACGCGCACGCTTACCGGACCGAGGACTATGAAGGGGTGAAAGATTTCGCTCGCGGCTGCATGCGAACCTACCTGATCCTCAAAGATAAAGCTCGTCGCTGGAACGCCGATGCAGAGATACAAGGAATTCTTAGGCAGCTTTCCAACAGCGGAAATGGTAATCCCAAGCTGGGTCACTATTCGAATGAGGACGCGCGCCAGTTGCTCGCGCATACTTTCCATAAAGAAACGATCCTCAAGAAGCGTTTGCCATATGAGCTCCTCGATCAGCTTACGATCGACATCTTGCTGGGTGTAAGGTGAAGCTCGACTAAGTTTTTTTCAAACATCCCAGCGTAAGGGATATCGAACCATGACGATGGCCATGTTGGTCGTACCCAGGCTCGTGCATTTGTCCGCGGTGGACGTGGTCATTATTATTTTCTACTTTGCTTTGGTGCTGGGGATAGGCTTTTATTTGCGCGGGCGGGCCAATACTGGCGAAGACTTTTTCATGGCCGGGCGGGAGATGACGGCTTGGGTGGCGGGTCTGAGTTTTCTCTCGGCCAATCTGGGCGCGCTCGAATTGATGGGCTGGGCGGGTTCGGCCTACCAGTACGGCATTCTGGCGACGCATTGGTATTGGATAGGCGCCATCCCCGCGATGTTGTTCCTGGCGCTCGTCATGATCCCCTTCTACTACATTTCCAAAGCTCACTCAGTGCCGGGATATTTGAAATTGCGGTTCGGCGAACCTGCCCGTGCCTTGTCTGCGGTTTCGTTCGCATTTATGACCGTTCTCATGAGCGGTGTGAACATGTTTGCCATGGCCAAGGTCATGCAGATCGTCCTGGGATGGGACATCAATTTCAGCATCTGGGTGTCGTCGCTGACAGTTGCGATTTACGTAACCCTGGGTGGTCTGCGCTCAGCCATCTTTAATGAGGTGCTGCAGTTCTTCCTCATCTGGGCGGGTGCTCTGCTGATTCCGATTCTTGGATTGTACGAGGCCGGAGGGTGGGCAAGCCTTAAGCTGCAGATTGCGCAGCGGGCATCGGCGCAATACATCCATCTCTGGTCTGGGCTGGGCTCTTTCACCGGCAATCCCATGGGAATCCACTGGACCGGCATTGTCTTCGGGCTGGGCGCGATTATCTCGATGGGCTACTGGACGACAGATTTTCTGGTGGTACAGCGCATCCTGGCGGCAAAAGACCTTCGCAGCGCGGAACTGGCTCCGATCATCGGCGCCGGCTTCAAGATGCTGGTGCCGGCCATCGTGATCCTACCCGGACTGCTGGGGCTGGCCGTGTTGCCGGTGAAACTGGTTCCAGAATCGGTGGCTGCTGTTACTGGAGGCCACAGCTACAACGATGTTCTCCCGCTCATGCTGGCGCGTTATTGTGGTCCGGGGTTGCTCGGCCTGGGAGTTACGGCGCTGATTGCGGGTTTCATGTCTGGAATGGCGGGAAACGTCAGCGCGTTTACGACGGTGTGGACGTATGACATCTACCGTCCGCTGATCAACAATAAAGGCAGCGATCATCATTACGTGAACATGGGACGTTGGACCACGGTGATCGGCGTGCTGATCAGCGTAGGCACAGCATATCTGGTTATGCAGTTCGCGAGCATTATGGATTACGTGCAGGCGCTGTTCAGTTTCTTCATCGCTCCGTTGTTCGGAACGGTCGTACTGGGGATGCTCTGGAAGCGGGCGACAGGCCCGGCGGGATTCTGGGGATTGCTGTGTGGAACGCTTTCCTCGATCAGCATGTGGGCTTGGGTGAAAGTTGATCCTGCAGCGCTGCGCTACGTGGCGCTCTCGCCCCACGCGAAAGGCCTCGCCCAGGATATGTATCAAGCGCTGTGGTCTTTCATAGTGTGCGTCGCGGTAACCGTCGGAGTCAGTCTGGCAACGAAGCCGCTGTCCGATAGCGCATTGACAGGCTTGGTGTATGGGTTGACCCAAGTTCCCGCGGTCGGGGACGTCCCGCTATATCAGAAGCCTCTTTTCTGGGCAGCTGTGGTGACTGTCGTTTTCATCGGACTTAACATTATTTTCTGGTGAGTGGAGGCTCGCGGCATGGTTTCCATCTGGTTTTTCATCGGGATTTCACTAGCGGTGAATGGGGCGCTGATTCTCGCTGAAGGGATCTATCAGTTGGTCAATCCTCCCGAGAATCCGGGCGTAGTTTTGTTTAACTTGCATGCCAACGTCTGGTGGGGCGCGCTGTTGCTGGTCTTCGGCCTCACCTATTGCTTTCGATTCAAGCCGGGACACCAGTCCTGAGACGGAGCTGACTTTCGCGACATTCGCGCCTCTACCGCCGGGGGCCCCGGGCCTCGGTAACGGCGGCGTCCAATCGACTTGCAAGCGTGTCGAAGCCGAGTGTCGGGCCGTTCCAGCGCAACCGGTCGACGTCATCGAAAAGCAGGATGTCGCTTCGGAGCGTGGCGAGCGTGCGAAAGAGTAGTGCGCTCTGCCGCTCGCGGGAAAAGGTAGCTGCGAGGCCACTCGCATTGGCGACGTTCACATGCCACTCTCGGTAATCCGCAGGGATAGACTCTAAATGGAAAAACTTCGCGAGCACGGATGCAGACGACTTCGCACCCCAGCCTGCAAGTCCGGGATAACCATCTGCCGAATCGCCCACCAGTGCCAGATAGTCGGGGATCGATCCGGGCGAGACGCCGAACTTCTTGATCACGCCGGCCTCGTCTAACGTGACGCGCGTCCGACGATTCAGTTGGACGATGCGCGTGCCGCGAACACACTGGGCGAGGTCCTTGTCAGGCGTACAGATAATCACGTTTTCGACGCGCCCATCTCGAGCCGCTGCGACTGCAGCTGAAGCAAGCGCATCGTCCGCTTCAAACTCAACCATAGGCCAGACCACAACGCCAGCCGCCGAAAGAACCTCTTCGAGCAACGGGAATTGTGCTAACAGGTCGGGTTCGATGCCTTCACCGGTCTTGTACCCCGGCCATAGTTTGTTGCGAAACGATTCGATCACACGATCGGTCGCAACCGCAATGTGCGTGGCACCACCTTTGATCATGCCCAGAACTGAGGCGAGGACGCCTCGGACCGCAGCGACCTCTCGTCCGTCCGAATCCTTCGCGGACGGCAGAGCGTAGTAGTGGCGGAACAACTCGTATGTGCCATCGACTAGACAGATGTCCAGGGCGCAGCTCCAACACAAACCTATAGGACCACTGGCTGCTCAATCAACTGCCAGAGCGGAATTCTGGGCTTTACGCCGGCCCGTTGACTCTGCAGCGGGGAAACGAAT
>Ga0210402_10002451_pt1 | contig 18088 bp, 12 predicted proteins | sample IncBWC7MmetaG_FD_161055 | JGI IMG/M metagenome (GOLD analysis project Ga0210402, IMG submission 161055) | Forest soil microbial communities from Barre Woods Harvard Forest LTER site, Petersham, Massachusetts, United States - Inc-BW-C-7-M | ecosystem: Environmental > Terrestrial > Soil >... | reverse complement strand
GCACCGACGACTCCAACAGCATAGCGAATGGCTGTTGCGATCGCCTTGGCATCGGTCCCACAGGTGGCCACATCCCAGAAGCCGACGCCGATGACTCCGCCGGTTGCTGCCACCGCGCGCAGCTGGTCATCACTCAGGTTGCGATTGTTGTTGCAGACGCCTTTCACACCCGTGTGCGAGACGACCATGGGCTTGGTCGCGAGCGCGGTCACGTCGCGCAGCGTGTCGGCCGAAGCGTGGGCAACGTCGATCAGCATGCCCCGCGCTTCCATCCGCTTTACCCACTCGCGGCCCAGCGGAGTGAGTCCGCCGCGGGTGACCCCGGCCGCTGCGCCACCAATCGCGGTATCGGTGAAGTGCGTAGGCGCCATCATGCGAAAGCCCGCTGCGTAAAGTGCGTCGAGGTTCTCCAGCTTTCCTTCGAGCGGCTGCGCCCCCTCGGTGCCCAGGAAGGCGGCCACGAGGTGCGATCCTGCCTGGCGCTGCTTGAGGAAATTCGCCAAGTCGCCACGCGTGCGCAGGAGTACTAATCCGCCGTTGGACTTGTCGGCAACCTGCTTGGGGTTTCCGAGTGTCTTGAGGGGCCAGCCTTGCAGCATTCCGATATAGGGCACAAGGTCGGAAGTGTCTTTGTTGCGTTCGATGTTGAGCTTGCGCGGAATGGTAGAGAAGATGGTGAAAGCCTGGATGCCGACGTTGCCCTCGAGCGACCGTGGCAGATCGATGTGGCCTACGTTGCCCCGAGCCAGCAGATCGCGTCCCCATAACAGCGAGTCGGCGTGCAGATCGGCGACCAGCAGAGTGCGGTGCAGCGCCTCGGCCTGCGCAGAAACTTGATGCGGGCCGGGTTGCAGAGTGTGGTTCTGGGTGCGCTCAAGGATCGACGGGCCGACGAGGCGCGCCAGAACCAGCAGGCATCCGAGTACGACCGCGACCACGAGAAGCTTCTTCATCGCCGCCAGCGTACCACCTGCGAAAACGCCGCGCAGTGATTTCTTGAGGCTGCCGGCACTCGACGAATTTGGCGATTACGCTTATGGTTGAGGCAAAACGAGGGAGACTTCGTTGGCAAGCATCCTGCTGGAGATCATTGCCTCGACGGTGGACGATTGCATCGCAGCCGAAAAAGGCGGCGCTGACCGTATCGAGTTGTGTGCAGCCATCGCGACAGGCGGCCTTACACCTTCTCTGGGGACACTCATCGAGGCAAAGAAACGAGTGCGTGTAGGGATCATGGCGATGGTGCGCCCACGGGCCGGTGGGTTTTGCTATTCCGATACGGACTTCGCCGCCATGCAGCGCGACGCTTCGCTGTTGCTGGAGCACGGTGCAGATGGTGTCGTGTTTGGCATCCTGGATTCCGACGGAAGCGTTGACACCAGGCGTTGCGGGAAAATGATTGAACTCGCGAGCGCACGCACGACTGTGTTTCATCGCGCGTTCGACGTGGTGCCCGATCCGATGCGCGCACTGGACGAGCTGATCGAGGTGGGCTTCACCCGCGTGCTCACCAGCGGCCAACAGAAGACGGCGGTGGAGGGCAGCGAGCCCATCCGCAAGCTGATTGATCAGGCACGCGGGCGGATTGAAGTCCTGCCCGGCGGAGGAGTTCGCGCGCATAATGTGCTGCGCCTGGTAGACACGGCGCACTGTACGCAGGTCCATATGACGGCTTTCTCGGCGCGGACCGATCCCTCGACATCGATTTCTCCCCTGACATTCGGCAGCGTTCCGGGTTCGCCTTCGTCGTCGTATGAACATGTTGATCGCGAAACCGTGCGGCAAATGCGAGAAATTCTGGATGGTATCGGTCCACATGAAGCGTGAGTCGAAGAGTACCGAAATGAATTGCCGCAGTGCCGTCACGGTGGCGATAGCGCTGTTGTGGGGAGCGCTGCTCCTCCTGCCTGGTGCCGTCTTCGCGCAGCAACCGCCCGCTGCTGGCGTGGCGAACTCAATGTGGACTGATGCGCAGAAGGGCGAAATGGCCGCCAAGGTTCGCGCGGAGTTCCTGCACGCCTGGCAGGGCTATCATCGGTACGCCTGGGGACACGACGAGCTGCTGCCACTGAGCAAGGGGTTCAAGGACTGGTATGGGGCCTCGCTCTACATGACTCCGGTGGATGCTCTGGACACGCTGGTCCTGATGGGGCTCAAAGATCAAGCCGACGAGACGCGCGAGCTGATCGCGAAGAACCTGTCGTTCGACAAGGACATCTACGTCAAGAATTTCGAGATCACCATCCGCATGCTGGGAGGCCTGCTGAGCAGCTATCAGCTGACTGGCGACAAGCGCTTGCTGGCCCTGGCAGAGGACTTGGGCAACCGCCTGTTGCCGGCGTTCGGCTCGCCCACTGGAATGCCGTACGTCTTCATCAACCTCAAGACAGGAGAGGTGCGCGGGGTAGAGACGAATCCGGCGGAAGTGGGCTCGCTGCTGCTGGAGTTCGGCACGCTCAGCAAGCTCACTGGCAAACCCGTATATTACGACAAGGCCAAGCGCGCGCTGGTTGAGATCTACAATCGGCGCTCGGTAATCGGGCTGGTTGGGGAAAGCATCAACGTGGAAAACGGCAAGTGGACCGCTACGGACAGCCATGTCAGCGGTGGCATCGATTCGTACTATGAGTATCTGCTGAAGGCGTCGATCCTGTTTGGCGACAAAGATTGCGAGCGCATGTGGAAGCAGAGCATCGCCAGCCTGAATCGATACGTCGCCGACGAAGCCGCCAGCGGATTGTGGTATGGGCATGCCGACATGCTCACCGGGAAACGAGCGGCGGCGGAGTTTGGCGCGCTGGATTCGTTCTTCCCCGCGGTGCTGGCGCTTTCGGGCGATCTGAACCGCGCGCAACGGCTGCTCGATTCCTGCTACAGGATGTGGAACGTGTATGGCATCGAGCCGGAAGTATTCAACTACTCGACGATGAGGGCAACGGAGTTCGGCTACGAGCTCCGGCCGGAGATCATCGAGTCAACGTATTACGTCTATTTCTTTACCGGAAATTCGCGGTATCTACAGATGGGACAGACGTATCTTGACTCGCTCGTGAAGAATTGCCGCACGGAGACGGGCTATGCGGCGCTGCGCAACGTCGAGACCATGGAGAAGAAAGACGCCATGGAGAGCTTTTTCTTCGCCGAGACGCTGAAGTACCTTTACCTGCTGTACGCGCCGAAGCCCACGCTCGACCTAAGAGCGGTCGTCTTCAACACGGAGGCGCACCCGCTGCGGAGGACGTGGAAGTGAGTGGTCTGTTCGCGGCAGAACCGATTTTGCCGCTTGCGCCCGGGTCGCTGCTCAACTAGCATTCGGGTTGAGCATGGCCGCCCTTGAGGCATGGCATCGCTCCACTCGGGGCCGTTGTCTCTAGAATGAGGCAACCGGGTTGGCGCTCGAATTTCCTGATAAGATTCCGTGGGCTGTGCAGGCCCGAACGACGCCCCGGCTAAGTGTCTTCGAGTACGAGCAGTAGACCAAAGCAGACAGGTGAACATGGCAATCGTAACGCAGCAACGAGCGGTAACGTCGAACGCACCGGATTCCGGACAGAACTATCGCGGCCCACTGATCATGGTGACCACGCTGTTCTTCATGTGGGGATTCCTTACCTGTTTGAACGACATCCTCATTCCCCACCTGAAGGCGATTTTCGACCTGAATTACGCCCAGGTCATGTTGGTGCAGCTCGCCTTCTTCGGCGCATACGCGGTGTTTTCTATCCCTGCTGGCTTCATCACCGAGCGGGTGGGTTACAAGCCCATGATGGTGGCCGGACTGCTGACGATGTCCGTTGGCGCGTTGCTGTTTATCCCCGCGGCCAATGTGCCGTCGTTCGCGCTGTTCCTGACAGCGCTCATTATCCTGGCGGCCGGCATCACCGTACTGCAGGTGGCGGCCAACCCCTACGTGGCGCTACTGGGGCCGCCGAAAACAGCTTCGGCACGCCTTACGCTCACTCAGGCATTCAATTCGTTCGGAACGTTTATCGCTCCGCCCATCGGCGGAATACTCATTCTGGCTACGGCGCCCAAGACGGCAGCACAGATTGCGGCCATGCTTCCGGCGGAGCTTCAGGCTTACCGCATTGAGCAGGCTTCATCGGTCAAGATGCCGTATATCGTCATCGCGGTTGCATTGATCTTGCTCGCCGTTGTTATCGGACGGTTCAAACTACCGCACATCCCCGAGGCCGAGGGCGGCCACGCCGCGGTGAAGGACGACAGCATCTGGAAGCATCCGAACCTGGTGATGGGTGCAGTCGGCATCTTTACCTATGTCGGCGCCGAGGTTGCGATTGGCAGCTTCCTGGTGAATTACCTGCACGAGCCCTACATTGGCAACCTCGACCTCGAGACTGCGGCAAAGTATCTCTCGTTCTACTGGGGCGGCGCGATGGTGGGACGTTTTGTCGGATCCTGGGTGCTGCAGAAGTGGCCGCCGCGCACCGTGCTGGCTGCGAATGCGTTCATCGCTGCCGCTCTGGTGTGCCTCTCGATGGCGAGTTCCGGAAACGTTGCCATGATCAGCATCCTGGCGATCGGCTTCTTTAACTCCATCATGTTCCCAACCATCTTCACGCTGGGCATCGAAGGTCTGGGCCCGCTGACGGGCGAAGGATCGGGCATGCTGAACACCGCCATCGTGGGTGGCGCGATCATACCTCTGCTGCAGGGCATCATTGCCGACCGGATCGGGATCCATCATGCGTTCTTTCTACCGGCGATTTGTTACCTGTATATCGTGTTCTTCGCCATCAAGGGATTGCCACGGAACCGCATGGCGTAGGCAGTCGCGTGCTTTTTGGATCGGCCGCAGACCTCGGTTTGCGGCCGTTTTGCTTTAGATCACAAGGTGAGTGTTTGGTTCTTCTTCCGGCGCGGCGATGCCTTCGGGCAGTGTGCCGCCGTTGTATTCGGCGAGGCGGTTCTTCCACTTCAGGAACTCGGTGATGGTCTGCGGTTCAATGCGTACTTCCACGCGCCGCAGGCTGGCCAATAGCAGGTTCATCTCTTTCATCAAGCCAACTTCGCTGCGCAGATCGACGCGCCCGGGCTTCGCTGCTACGCGTACTTCACGGCCCTTCAGCTCCAGCAGTCCCCAATGCCTTGGCAATTCCTGCGTGGCGATCATGCCCGCCGGAGCCATGTAGAATCGCTGACTGCCCATTCCGTCTTCCGGCTTCTGGCGAAACGGCTTGCCTGCGTCGGCCAGGAAGTCGGCGCGCGAGACCTTGCACTCCACCAGCACCGACTTGCAGCGGCCCTTCCACGCGATGACGTCGGGCACTTCGCCCGTGGCGCAGTATTGCTCAGACAGGATAATGCCGCACTTGTAACGGCGGCGCAGCCACTCCACCGCACGAGCGATTAGTTGTGCGTGCTTTGCTTCGTCGCAAGGGGTCTTCGGCACGTTTCAGTTGTAGCGTAAAATGCAGCGCCTGGGGAGTGACTGCGAAGTCTCCCACCCTGTCGTCCGACAGATTCAATCGACGGGAAGAGGTGGGGTGTCCGGTCGAGAATCTCCTACGGAATCGTTTCGTAGGCTGCGGCAGCGATTTCGCCCAGCGCCTGGCCCGCGACATTTTGCGCAGCGTCGGGATCGTCGGGCAGCGCCGTGTGATTGACGTATGCGGCGAACGCAATAGTGTGCCCCGACTTGGTGATGACATAGCCAGCCAGGCCTTTGCCATTCAGCATGAGCCGCGCATTGAGGCGGTCTGGGGAACCGAACGTCCCGGTCTTGGCGAAGACGTGTCCTGCCGCCGGAGAACTCACCTGGATTTTCGCCAGCGTGCCGTCCTTGCCGAGGACAGGCAGACCGGCATATAGGGTGGTGAAGTCCTGCCTCGACTTCCAATACACGAGGTAACGGCACATGAAGTCGGGCGTGAACAGGTCGGCCCAGTCTCCGCCGGCGCCATCGCCCTGCGACGCGCCGTTGAGGTCGAGATTCGCGCTCCTCAGGAATTCGTTCTCCAGCTTGAATCCCGCTTTCAAGACATCCTTCGAGGCCTTCGCGCCGTAGATTCCAAGCAGGTACGGACCCATGCTAGCGTGCAAATTGTGGCTGACCTTCAGCGTGAGCTTCACGTCCTCCGACAGCGGAGGTGAGGTGTGTTCGGCTACCACATTGTCAGAGGTATAGAACTTCTTGAGCGATGCAAAATCGAGCGGCTGCGACTTCGCCGGTGGCTTGACCTCTATACCCGCCGCAGTCACCGACTGGCGCAGAGCAGCCGTAGCAAACTGCGTGGGCGACGGCACCGGATAGGCCCCAGTCTGGGTCTCCGCGCCTAACGGAATGTTTCCGGTAAGCGTAACCTCAACGGAGCCATCAGGACTCGGAGAAGCATCGGAAGCGTCGAGGCTCGGCTTGCTGCCGGCTGCGCCCGTGGTGATCTTGCTGACGAAGTGCAGGTACGAAGTCTCGGGAGACACAGTGATCGCGACAGGATCGCCAACCTTCGCTCCCGGTTTGCCGGTGAGATCAACAACATTGTCGTTGACGATGATGGAGGACAGGACAGTATCGGTGCCGCCCTCGTGCGGTCCGTCAGGCATCAACGAGGTGTCGATGTATACGTCGCCTTCGATCCGTCGAATGCCCTTATCTGCGATCTGCTTCGCCATCGCGCGCAGCACTGCCAGCGGATTTCCGGGCAGCGCCGGCCCCTGGTAAGTGTGATCGTGGTCCACGAAGGCCAGGGTTCCGTCCGGCTGGATGCGGTTCGACAAGTTGGGGTCGCCGCTGGCGACGAGGATAACGTCACCCTTCAGCGTGCCGTTGTCGATGGGACCGGTGCGGTACACCAACGTGTGGAAGCGAAAGTCGCCGCCCAGCTTCGCCAGTACGATGCCTTCTGTCAGCAGTTTGGTAGTCGAAGCCGGCACAAACATCCTGTCGGCGTTGAGCGCGTACAAGACCTCACCGCTGTGCACGTCGAAGAACTCGACACCGAAACTGGAGTGGGCGAACACCGGACGCGCCATCACCGCCTGGACGCGGGCGGCCAACGGAGTCGGCGATTGGGCGAAGGCCAAGGACGCGATTCCGGCTACCAAGAGCAAGCCGAGCCACGTGCGTCGGGCTGAGTAAACCATGCAGAGTGCCCCTTTCGTCAATGCCGATATGGGTAATTCGAGTTGCGTGCGATTGTACGCGAAGCGTGCGCCACGCCTTTACTCTGCTGAATCAAACCTGAGCTGCGGCTATCTCAGGTCTGCGCAGTGGTACGATGGTTGGCCTTGCCGGACGACCTCACGAAGAAGCCGGAGCAGGACGGAAAGCCGATGCGACGACGCACCTTTCTCAACGTTGCCACCGCCGCGACCGCGGCCATGGCGCTCGAACCAATGTCCCTTGCCGGTAACAGTGATGCGAAGGTACCTGTCCGATATCCCGATCCCGCGGTAGAGATCGTCGACTCGCGGTTCGCCAAGTACGTGGCGTTTAACGCGGCGGTGGAGCGCCTCTACACCGGCTGCCGCTGGTCCGAAGGACCCGTATGGTTTGGCGACGGACGCTACCTGCTATGGAGCGACATCCCCAACAATCGTATTCTGCGCTGGCTCGAAGATACGGGCGAGGTCAGTGTCTTCCGCCAGCCGTCGAATAACAGCAATGGCAACACGCGCGACCGGCAGGGCCGGCTGGTCACTTGTGAGCACGATTCCCGCCGCGTCACCCGCACCGAGTACGACGGAACCATCACCGTGCTCGCCGACCGCTTCCAAGGCAAGCCCCTCAACGCCCCTAACGATCTCGCGGTACACTCCGACGGCGCGGTGTGGTTCACGGATCCGGGCTACGGAATCCTGGGCAACTACGAAGGACATAAGGCAGCACTCGAGCTGCCGACCAACGTGTACCGCATCGATCCCAAGAGCGGTGCGCTCACTGCAGTTGCCAGCGACATGGAAAAGCCTAACGGCATCTGTTTCTCGCGTGACGAAAAGATGCTGTACGTGGTCGATACCGGCTCTTCACACCATCCTGGCTACCCGCATCACATTCGCGTATACGACGTTGTGGACGGCGTTCGCCTGGCCAATGGCCGCATGTTCGTCGATACCGGCGCAGGCACAGCTGACGGTATCCGCTGCGATGTTGACGGCAACGTTTGGGCTGGTGTGGGATGGGGCGGCCAAGGCTTTGACGGGGTGCACGTCTTCGCGCCCGAAGGCATGCTGATCGGCAAGATCCATCTGCCCGAAACTTGTGCGAATCTCTGCTTCGGCGGCGCCAAGCGCAACCGTCTGTTCATGGCTGCCAGCCAGTCGCTGTACGCGGTCTATGTGGAGGCCCAAGGAGCGCAGTCGCCGTAGGCACGGGCCGCCGTGCGAATCGTGTAGGATTGAAGATTCGACATGGCGTGGATGATCCAGGCAGAGAATGTGCGCAAGACGTATCGCATCGGCAAAGTGGATGTGCCTGCGTTGCGTGGCGTGTCGCTGGAAGTCGCGCCGGGCGAGTTTGTTAGCATCGTTGGCCCCTCCGGCAGCGGCAAGTCAACTCTTTTCTATATCTTAGGAGGGCTCACGCACGCCGACACCGGCCGCGTGTCGATCGACGGTGTCGATTTCTCGGCTCTCTCTGATTCGGCCCGCACTCGCATGCGCAAGCAGAAGATCGGCTTCGTCTTCCAGAAGTTCAACCTGCTGCCAACCCTTTCGGCGAAGGGGAATATCGACATCGCGCGCGACATTGCCGGCGCCTCGACCGGCGACGATCGAGAGCATATCGAGCGGATCACCCGGCTGCTGGGCATCGACAAGCGGATGGATCACCGTCCGTCGGAGATGAGCGGCGGCGAGCAGCAACGCGTGGCGCTGGCGCGAGCACTGGCCAACAAACCCGCCATAGTGCTGGCCGACGAACCTACGGGCAACCTCGATTCGGAGAACTCCGCCATCGTACTCAACATGTTGCGGCAGTCGAACAAGGAACTCGGCCAGACCGTGCTGATGATCACCCACAACCCGGAGGCCGCGGAATATGGCGACCGCATCGTGCATATGCGCGATGGTGCGATCGTTCCGCCCGAGCGGGACCCGCAATGGAGTGGCGCGCACCACGATTGATGCGGCTCCGCCCATTTGCCAGCTTGTCGTCGCTTATAAGACGGGTGTTGTTGAGTAGCTGAATTGGAGCCCATCAAATAGCTCCCAGCCCTGAACGGGGCGAAGTTAGACGTGAGGGAACATCATGTCGAAGAACGGTGGCATCATCGGGGTATCAGATCATGGCGGTTGGGCGGTGCTGGTGACGGTCGAGCGTGATGGGACGCTCCTCGACCGCCGCCGGGTGGAACTCGTGGGCGAGGGCCTGCCAAAGCTTCCGCACCACAGCGAAGGCCAAGGGCTCCCGCTCGAGGAGGCGGTGGAGCTGGTAGAGCGAGTGCGCGTGTCGGCGGAGAGGCACGCGGTGCTTGCCTTGGACGCTGTAACGATGGCGGTGCCGCGTGTCCTTGGTGTCGCCCTTCGCAAGTGCCCACAGCTTCCACCCACGATTGCCGAGCGAATCAAGGATTACCGTGCGCAGAACGTTGCCGACTGGGTGATGTACCGCAAGGCCCTGGCCTCCGCGGCCGAGGCACGGCGTTGGCCCGTCCACTGGTACGACGCGAAAAGCGTATTGGGTGCGGCGCGCCAGGCGTTGCGCGTAGAGAACCTCGACGATCACTTCCTCCAGGTGCGGAGGGCAGTCGGGCCGCCCTGGAACAAGGATCACAAGCTCGCAATGGCGGCGGCAATCGTCACGGCGCCCGCGGCTGTGAGTAATCCGCGGAACCTGGAGTAAGGCCGTTTCAAATTATTCTTGTCCGAAACAACTCCCGACTTGTTGCTAGTGTAAGTCACCAGCTACCAGTCACCGGTTACCAGCCACCTTCTTCTGATATCCTTTCTCGTTTGCCTCGCGTCGCGAGTGCCATTCCCTTTTGGAAGGTCTGCATTGTCTGCGAATCCAATCATGCTGGTTCACGGTGGGGCATGGGCGATCCCCGATGACACGGTCGACGCCCACTTGCAGGGCGTGGTGGCAGCGGCCGCCGCGGGGTTTGACACGATGCACCGCGGCGGAAGCTGTCTTGACGCGGTCGAAGCCGCCGTAGCCTCCATGGAAGACGACGAGACCTTTGACGCCGGTCGCGGCTCCTTCCTCAACATGGACGGCCGCGTTCAGTTAGACGCCTGCATGATGGACGGCGCAACCCTGCGTGCCGGTGGCGTGGGATGCGTCGAGCATATTCGTAACCCGGTTTCGGCCGCAAAGAAGATTCTTACCGAAAGCCCGCATGTTTATTTTGTCGGCAGCGGCGCCGAGCGTTTCGCCCAGGAGCACGGCATCGAGCTCTGCGCCAACGACGACCTAATCATCCCGCGCGAGGTCGAGCGCCTGCGCGAAGCCAAACAGCAGGGTTACCTGCAGATGCCCGACGAGTTCGGCCCCATGCGCTCGCACGACACCGTGGGAGCGGTCGCGCTCGACGGCGAAGGCAACATCGCCGCCGCCACTTCGACCGGCGGCACGTTGAACAAGGCCCCTGGGCGCGTAGGCGACTCGTCCCTGATTGGATGCGGCTGCTACGCCGACAACCTTAGTGCCGCCGTCTCCACCACTGGTTGGGGAGAACCGATGATGAAGCTCGTCCTCAGCAAGTGGACCGCCGATCGCGTCGAACAAGGCGCTGCTCCCCAGGAGGCTGCCCAGCGCGCGCTCTATTACCTGAAGTCCCGGCTCGGCGGGCACGGCGGCATCATCCTGATCGACCGCCGCGGCCGGGTCGGCGTCGCCCACAACACTCCTCGCATGGCCTGGGCGCTGGTTTCAGAGGACTCCGCCTCTTCCGGCATCAAGTTCCAGGCTTAGCTTAGTCGAACTACTACCCCGAATTGGTACTTGCGCGAACACCCTTCGCTGTTATAAAACCCGAAGGTTTGTCGGGGTAGTTTCGCGCCTGCAATCTCGAAAGATTCGGCCCATGATTGCCATTCCCCACGACACGGTCACGCCGCGCTTCACCAACCCTTGGTTCAGCCGTGTCACTCGCAGACTTGGATCCGGGCAATATCCTCCGCCAGAAGGGAACTCCATGATTTTCGCGCGTAGACTCGTGTGCTTGTTAGTTGCGATCGCAGGACTGCCGGCCGGCGCCATGGCACAGCTTCAGACGTCCGAATTGCACGTCGTCGTGAAAGACGCTAAGGGAGCTGTGGTTCGCGACGCGTCAGTCACGGCAGCGGAGTCGGGACGCGCCGTCACCCGCACCGCAACTACCAATGCCGATGGGCAGGCGGTCCTGCTCTCACTTCCTCCCGGTCTTTACTCTCTGACCGTGGAAGCGCCCGGTTTCGCCAAGATGGTGAACAGCTCGGTGCGCCTCACCATCGGCCAGGTTGCCGAACTGGCGGTTCAATTATCGGTAGCGGCGGCTTCGGAAACCGTCACGGTCTCGTCTGATGCTGAACTGGTGGAAACGCAACAGACTGCGTCAGCCACTACCATCGACCAGACGCGCATTGAAAACCTGCCGATCAACGGACGCAATTACATCAGCTTCGCGCTCACTAACTCGCAGTTGGCGCGCGACACCGCCCCCAGCATCGGCGCCGCTCCCACCTCGGGTCTCAATATCGGCGGACAGCGCGCCCGCAGCAATCTCATCAACATCGACGGTACCAATGCCGTGGACAACTCCACCAATGGGATTCGCTCCACCGTTTCGCAGGACGCTGTACAGGAATTCCAGATCCTCACCAACGGCTACGCCGCGGAATACGGCCAGGCCGCGGGCGGTGTGATCAACATCATCTCCAAGTCCGGCACCAATCAGTTCCACGGCAGCGCCTTCGGATACCTGCGTAACCGCTACATCCAGGCCACCAATCCCTTCAGCAACGTCAATCAACCGGCCTACACCCGCGCTCAATACGGTTTCACCGCCGGCGGCCCCATCAAGAAAGATCGCACCTACTACTTCTTTTCCTTCGAAGGTACTGATCGCCACGAAAGCGGGTTCAACGATATCGGAGCCGCCAACTTCGGCCTCACCGCGCAGGCCGACGTCACCCGTTTCGTCAACGCCGCACTCGGTCTCAATCTTCCGCCGGGATCGTTCGTCGCTCCCGTAACGCCCGCTCAGGCACAGTTCCTCGGAGTCGCTCCCATCAACGCGGCCACGATTGGGTATGCATCTTTGGTCGCCACCAGCGGTCCTGTCGCCATCACGGGAGCCAACCCGTTAACCAAGCTCCTCGGACTGGGCAGCGGATTTTTCGCGCCCACCGTTCCTGGCCAGTTTGATCCTCTGCCGGCTTCATTTGTCCCGTTGCGGACCGTATTGGGCAACTTTCCGGTCTATGAATTCGGCAACATCTACTCGCTTCGACTGGACCACAAGCTGACCAACAACCAGCAACTGATGTTGCGTGGCAGCGTCAGTCCGTTCAACACCACCGGTGTCCAGGTCAATGCCCAGGGCCCACAGAACTTCGGCCAGAACGCGTGGTCGCGCACCTCGGTCAACAATTTCCACGATTGGAGCGTAATCGCCGAGCACACCTGGACCATCGGCAGCAACAAGGTCAACGAATTTCGTTTCCAATACGCGCGCCGCTCGGTGAACTACACTTATTCCAACGCTCCTAATGGAGGCGATGTCGCCGTTAACATTCCCGGCTTCGCTTTTATCGGACGCGAACCGTTCTCTTTTGTCCAACGTGTTGAGCAGCGCTGGGAATTCCTCGACAACTTCTCCATCATCAAGGGCAGCCACAACATCAAGTTCGGAGTTGATTACAACTACATCCCGCTGAACGCCGATTTCACCGTGAACTTCGGCGGCATCTACAACTACGGACAGGTGGCAGTCAGCGCCAGCGCGCCTCCCATTAATCCTGTCCAGGCCTACGGTGCTTCACTCCCGCAATACCTGGTGCAAGGCGTCGGCAATCCTCACCTCGCGTTCAGCAACAACACCATCGGCGTTTTCGCTCAGGACTCCTGGCGTATGACGCCCAAGCTCACCGTGAACTACGGTCTGCGCTACGATGTCGAGTTCCTGCCGCAATATGCTCCGGCAACCCCGTTGGCCGGTGCTGCATTCACGACCCTTGGTCTCACCAAGGGAGTGCCGCCGTCAAACCTGAACTTCCAGCCGCGCGTCGGTGTCGCCTATGATGTCTTTGGCGACGGCAAGACAGTCCTTCGCGCCTCCTACGGTATCTTCTTCGACCATCCTTTGATGGCGCTGGTTTTTGACTCCGTGGTGGCCGACGGTACGCAGGCGCCGCAGATTCTGCTTTTCGGCGGCACCCTGAACCCCTGTACGCTGCAGAACATCGCCAACGCACTCAATGCTGCGAACTCTTTCGCGGGGCGGCTCGGTTGTCTGCCGCCGGCCTTCACCTATCTGCCCAACCAGCAGCGGTTCAATCCCACGCCAAACACGCAATCCGTATGGACTAACCAGAACTTCCTGGCCCCGGGACAACCGCCGGTTCCGCTCTCCGTTCTGCCCTTCGGGTTTCCCACGGCAGCAAACTTCAAGTACGGCTACTCCAACCAAGCCAACCTCGGCATCGAGCATGACTTCGGCAACAACTTCACCGTGTCGCTGCAATACAACTTCAATGGCGGACGTCGCCTGAATCGCCCCATCAATGCCAACACCTCGATCGGATCCATCCTCGTGCAGAACTGGTACAACGCAATGACGGACCCGTCGGTCACTCCCGCGCAAAAGGCCGATTTCTTCAACAACCCTCTGGCGGTTGATATCGTGGGCGTCAATCCACTTGTGTCTGCAAAATGCGGTAGTGCGGCCTGTGGTGCCTACATTCCTCCGGCGTTGGTCAGCTTCTTCCGTCCGAGCGGATTCAACGCGACTCTGCAGTTCTACGCGCCTCCGCAAGTGAACGGACTCGCGCAGCAGGTGCTGAACTATTACCACCTCGGATACGGCAACCAGGTGATTCCCTTCAGCGACATGGTCGCCAACTACTCGAGCGGTACCTCCGACTACAACGCTTTCACTGTCAATGCTTCCCGGCGTTTCTCCGGGCATTGGGAGATGCTGGCTTCCTACACCTGGGGACACAGCATCGACGACTCTACCGACCTGCAAGCTACCCTCGAGCCGCAGGACAACTACCATCCCAATCTCGACCGCTCCAACTCGCTCTTCGACCTGCGTCAGCGCTTCGTCTTCAGCGCCGTCTACCAGAGCACCAAGGTCGGCCCGGGATTCACCGGCGCGCTACTCAGTAACTGGACGGTCGCTCCGATCATCGAAGCGGCTTCGGGACGTCCCTTTAACATCGTCACCGGCTTCGACCAGAACTTCGACTTCTCCAGCGGCACGGATCGTCCTATGACCGCGCACGCAGGACAAACCGATTCCTGCGGTGATGTCGCGGCGGCCTCGAAGTATTCGCCAACTGGCTATCTCATCCCAACCTGCTTCGCGGATGCGCTGGTCACGGGACAGGTTCCGGTGCTGATCGGCAATCTCGCTCGTAACGCTGGCACCAAGCCAACGACGGTATTCAACGACCTGCGGATCGCGCGCTCGTTCAGGATCGGTGAACGCGCCCAACTCCAGGGCATCATGGACATTTTCAACGTCATCAACAAATTCAATGTGGCTGACGTGAACCCCATCTGGAACTCCACTGGAACGCCGACTGCGGCCTACGATCCGAGACAGTTCCAGTTCGCCCTGCGGCTGACCTGGTAAGGCACGGTCGCTTTGTTCTGCAGACGTCGCTCCGCGAGGAGCGGCATTTGCTTTGGCCGCTTTCTACTGACTACTGCTTTACAATCGAACTCTCATGAAACGTTCGGCCGACGCGACACATTGTGTTCATGCCGGAGAAGATCACCACGGGGAAGCCGCTCCGCTGACGACGCCGATCACGCAGACGTCGGTGTTCGTGGTTCCGTCGCTCGCCGAGTTGCGCCGCTATGCTGAGGGCGATCGCGAGATCTATCTCTACGCGCGCTACAGCACGCCAACGGTGAAGGCGGCGGAAGACAAGATCGCTGCGCTGGAAGGGGCCGAAGAGGCGGTGATCACGTCGAGCGGCATGTCCGCGATTCTGGTTGCTGCGCTTGCCTGTTGCAAAGCTGGAGACGAGATCGTCTCCATGCTCGACATCTACGGCGGAACGGTGAAGCTGTTCGAGGATGTGCTCTCGCGCTGCGGCGTCAAGACGCGCTTCATTCCTTACCAAGACCTCGGCAACGCCGCGAGATACTTCACCAGCAAGACCCGCATGCTGTTCCTGGAGACACCGACTAACCCAACACTGCGTTGCGCCGACATCGCTGCGCTGTCGGCGATTGCTCATCGCCGCAAAGCCTGTGTGGTCGTGGACAATACGTTCGCGACCCCGGTGTTGCAGAAACCGCTCGAACCTGGCGCGGACATCGTCATGCACTCCGCGACGAAATATCTTGGCGGACACAGCGATCTCACTGCAGGCGTTCTCGCAGGGCCGAAAAAATGGATGGGCCGCGCCCGCGAGCTGATGATTCTCACCGGCGGTTGCCTCGATCCCGGCTGCGCTTACCTGTTGTTGCGTGGTTTAAAAACCCTGCAACTGAGAGTGGATCGCGCCTGCCGCAATGCGGGGGCGATTGCGAAGTTCCTGGAGGGGCACCCCCGGGTATCGCACGTGTACTACCCCGGACTCGCGGGACACGAGGACCACGAACTAGCCTCCCGCCAGATGGCCGACTTCGGCATGATGGTGTCGTTCGACCTGCGGGGCGGTGAGCCAGCGGTCGATCGCTTCATCAAGCGGCTCAAGCTCTGGTACCTGGCGACGAGTCTGGGCGGAGTCGAGTCCATCATTTCTTATCCAGTGCTGTCGTCGCACATCGGGTTGAGCGCGAATCGGCTGAAGCTGCTCGGCGTTTCGCCCGCAACCGTTCGTCTCTCAGTTGGAATCGAGGATGCCGACGACCTCATCGCTGATCTCGAGAGGGCACTGCGTTAGCTACCCTCCGTACCACCCCGTCCCCCTCCCCCCTTCGCTCCTAAAGTATTGGAGACCTAAGGGGCGAGGGGCGAAAGACCGTCCAAAATATTGAGGACGCGGAGAGTTTAGAGTTTCGTCGGATGGGGTATTCACCACGGAAGACACGGCGGGATGCTCTTAAGGCAAAAATCAAATTGGCATTGGAATTGGTTTGGATCGGGGCGAAGAGTGGGCGTCCCCACCCTCCGCACGGCCGACGGGGGGAAAACGTAGCGGAACAGCGGGGAGCTAGTCGTTGCTTGTTTTGGTTGAACCGTCGTTCAGGAGAGCTTGCTTTCTTTCCAGTAGTCGAATGATTTCAGGACTCGGTTCGGGCTGACCGCCCTTTGCAACACCTTGTTTCCTTTCCAGTAAACGATTGATTTCAGTGACAAGCGCCACTAGTTTCTCAGGGTCGTCTTCCTGCGACGCCATCTCGGCCAATTCCATCCACAACTCTGATCTCTCGTTCCCGTTTTTCGTCAATGCGTTCTCCTCCGGCGCTGGAGGAATTGAGACCCGATCCAGCAAGTGCCGAATCTTCTCCAAAAGCAACCTGGAACTCTCGCAAGAAAAAGGCGTCTACACTAGACAACGTTTCGCTCCCGACGAACCGCTGAAACCATGATGACCGGGAGTTGCAGTCGAGTGGCCCTTGGCTTTGAGAGCCTCTCGGCGCAGCCACCTACGGACAGAATTAGCCGTCTGCCGTTCCCTGACCGTAACTGGGCTGCGTAAAGAGTGCCGGTGAACCCGCCATCTCACGCTTATCAACCGTCGGTGGATATCACACTAACGTCATAGACGAGACGCTGTCTGTCTGATATCAGACCTTACAGGAGGGAAAGTCGCTGGAACTCGTCGCGAACCACGCGGTAGCATTCGCATGCTGTCATTTCGAGTTTTTCGCGATCCCGGACGATGACGACACCGCGAGAGTAATCGATCAACCCGGCGCGATGGAGCAGGCCTGCTGCCAGGGTGACCGTGGTGCGGGGCGCGCCGAGCATTTGCCCGAGAAAGTCCTGGGTCAGGTTGAGCTGGTCGGTTTCCATGCGGTCACGGCAGGCCAATAACCAGCGGGCGAGGCGCTCCTCGATGTTGTGCAGGCGGTTGCAGGCTGCGGTTTGCGCGGACTGTACGAGGAAGCCCTGCATATACCGGAATATATGGCGCTGCAACTGGCCGGAGCGGTCGAATTCGTCCTTAAGAATGGCCGCGCGGACGCGATAGCCCGAGCCGGCGATCTGAATGAAGGTGCGGCCGGGCGTTCCCTGAGCACCCAAAAGGATAGGAATTCCCACGACACCGTCGATCCCAATGATGCCAACCTCGACGGTGTTGCCGTTTTGGGTGGTCACCACAACCGAGGCAATGCCGGCCTCCAGGAAGTACGCGTAGGGGGCAGTACCGTCCAATAAAGTCTGCTCTCGCTTGAGGGTGACGGGAGAAAGATGAGGCTGAAGGCGAAGGATTTCGCCCTTGGGCAGGGCTGCCAACACACGATTTCGATACGTACGCCTGGGCAGGTTCATAGCACTCTCGTGGGCGTGAAAACGCCGCATCAGGATGCGCAGATGAGCCAGCCCCGGGACTGGGATAGGTGCGTATGAGGATGTAAGTTAACTCTACTCTTAATTGGTCGCGGTGATGTGCCTGGTATCAGGCTTTTAAGGCAGTCGTCGGTTGGCAGTGGGGCGGTGGGAGAGTTGGATGGGTCTTCACCACGGAGAACACGGAGCAGCGGGAGGAATGGAATTCCAGTTGTCGGCGGTCAGGGGGGCGGTTGATCTGGAAAGAGGTTCGATACAATTCCAGGCGGCCCGTGCCGAACGATCAGGAGCTCCGAAATGAGAATATGCCGGGGGTTTTTCTTAACGTTACTCTTCATTCTGATTCTTGCCGGTTGCAGCAATAACCCGGTGCCGGCTGCTCCCGGCGCCGGGCAGCACGCCGCGACGGCTGTAGCCGACCCGTTGCCATCGTGGAACGATGGGGCGGCGAAGCAGGCGATCGTTGACTTCGTCAAAGCCACGACCGACAAGAGCAATCCGAAGTTCGT
>Ga0210402_10002450_pt1 | contig 18096 bp, 15 predicted proteins | sample IncBWC7MmetaG_FD_161055 | JGI IMG/M metagenome (GOLD analysis project Ga0210402, IMG submission 161055) | Forest soil microbial communities from Barre Woods Harvard Forest LTER site, Petersham, Massachusetts, United States - Inc-BW-C-7-M | ecosystem: Environmental > Terrestrial > Soil >... | reverse complement strand
GAGACCATGACTCGAGCGGTCACTGAAGCGCTGCGAGAACGACTTTCCCGCCTAAATAGTTCCCGAAAGTCCAAAAGCACGGCGGAGGATCTGCTGGCGATTGGACGCCGCTGCGCGGCCACGCTCAAAGGGAAGCCTGTGGATCACGCTGCTCTTTTGTATGACGAGCACGGACTACCACGATGATAATCGATACCTCCGCGATCATTGCCGTTCTATTCAATGAGGATGACGCCAAGGTTTACGCTGACCTAATTACACAGTCCGATTCTCGCCGCATGTCAGCAGCTACGTTTGTTGAGACCGCCATCGTTGTTGAAACCCAGACAAAGACCAGCGGTAGCCGGCAGCTCGACGCGTTTCTGCGACGGGCAGACATCGCTATCGAGCCGGTCACGGAAGAGCATGCGCACATTGCGAGGCAGGCATTTATCGACTTTGGCAAAGGCAGGCACCCTGCGGGACTCAACTACGGCGATTGCTTTTCCTATGCTCTAGCGAAAGCTTCGGGCGAACCCCTGCTATTTAAGGGAAAAGACTTCTCCAAGACCGATCTCGCCGTCGTGGAATGAAGGGGTTCCTGCACACTATTCATGCGCGCGCGGCATGAGCAGCTTCGCGATGAGCGAGGTCCAGCCCGATTGATGGGACGCTCCGACGCCTCGTCCGGTGTCGCCGTGAAAGTATTCGTAGAACGGAATGTAGTCGCGGTAGTGGGGGTCCAATTGCAATTGCGGTTGATGGCGCAGCACCGGCCGTTCTCCCATGCCGTCCTTCAGAAAGATGCGCGACATGCGATGTGCCAGTTCAGTGGCGACCTCGTCGAGCGATAAAAAATGTCCCGATCCGGTCGGGCACTCCACTTTGAAGTCCTTGCCATAGTAGTGATGGAACTTCTGCAGCGACTCGATAATGAGGAAGTTCATGGGAAACCAGATGGGCCCGCGCCAGTTTGAATTGCCGCCGAACTGCCGCGACTCCGATTCGCCCGGGGTGTAGCGCACCGACTCATTGACGTGGCCCACGTTCAACTCGAAGGGATGCTCGAGATGCCACTTCGACAGCGCACGCACGCCGTAGTCGGACAGAAACTCGGTCTCGTCCAACATGCGGCTCAGTAATTTCTTCATGCGATGGCCGCGCAGCAGCGACAGCAGCCGGCGCTCGCCGCGGCCGGGCGACTGCCAATGCGACACCAGGCTGGCCAGGTCCGGCCGATGCATCAAATACCATTCCAGGCGCCGACGAAATCCCGGCAAGCGTTGCAGCAATTCCGGTTCCAGGGTCTCGACGGCAAACAGCGGGATCAAGCCGACCATGGAGCGGATGCGCAGTCGCACGCGCTCATCGTTGGGCAGGCAAAGAACATCATAGAAGAATTTATCTTCCTCGTCCCATAGGCCCACCTCACTGCTGAACATGCAGCTCATCGCCTGAGCGATCCCTAAAAAATGTTCGAAGAACTTGCTGGCGATGTCCTCGTACACATGATTGTGTTCCGCCAGCTCCAGGGCGATGCGCATGAGGTTCAGTGAATACATGGCCATCCAACTGGTGCCGTCGGATTGGTTGATATAGCCGCCGGTGGGCAGCTGCGAGCTGCGGTCGAAGACGCCGATATTGTCCAGGCCCAGAAATCCGCCCTGGAAGATATTGCGGCCCTGGTTGTCCTTGCGATTCACCCACCAGGTGAAATTCAGTATGAGCTTGTGAAACACGCGCTCGAGGAATTCCAAATCGCCCTTGCCGGCATTTTGCTTGCGGTCGATTTGATAGACGCGCCAGGCCGCCCAGGCATGCACCGGCGGATTCACGTCGCTGAAGGCCCATTCGTAAGCGGGAATCTGGCCGTTGGGGTGCATGTACCATTCGCGCGTGAGCAACACCAGTTGATGCTTGGCGAAGGCGGAATCGACCAGCGCGAACGGTATGCAGTGAAACGCCAAATCCCAGGAGGCATACCAGGGGTACTCCCATTTGTCAGGCATCGAGAGGATGTCGGCATTGTTTAGGCTGGCCCAATCGGCATTGCGGCCATGCCGGTGAGCGTTCGGCGGCCGGGGTTGAGCGGTATCGCCTTTGAGCCATTGATGTACATTGAGGCAGTAGAACTGTTTGTTCCAGATGAGTCCGGCGAACGCCTGACGCTGCACCGCGCGCGCATCCGCCGAGTGCATGTCCTTTTGCAGGTCCGCATAGTAGGCATCCGCCTCGTGTTGCCGTAGCGACAGCATGGTGTCGAAATCCTGAAAGGGCTTCGCGAGCGTGCGCCTTGATACGCGCAGGCGAAATTCCCGCTTGGCGCCGCCCGCAATCATGGCGCGATACCACACACCGGCCTTGGTGCCTTTCTGCGCGGGATTGACGCGGTCCATGTGCCCGCCGACGATGCGCTCGTGGAAGGCGTCCTTGAAGTAGCCTTCCTCACCGTAGTTCCACAGCAGCGGCGCATTCGTTTCGTTTTCGGTGAACAGCACCTCGGCGTTGCCGTCATAGTACAAGCGGCTCACACCCAGGCCCGCCGGCTCCACCGCGATCGCGCCATTGCCGGCGGCGCTCACTTCCGGCTTCTCGGAGCCGGGTTCCCAGCTCCAGGTGTTGCGCAATACCAATTGCGGTATCAGATGCAGCAGCGCGCTCGGGCCGCGATTCCACACCGTGATCTTCATGAGAATGTCGCCGGGCTCGACTTGGGCGTACTCGACGAACACGTCGAAATAGCGATTCTCGGCAAAGATGCCGGTGTCCAACAATTCGTATTCCGGCACGTCAGCGCCGCGCCGGGCGTTCTCCGCAACCAGATCCGCGTAAGGAAATGCCCGGTGCGGATATTTATAAAGCATCTTCAAGTAGGAATGCGTGGGCGTCGCATCCAGATAAAAATAATGCTCCTTCACGTCCTCGCCGTGATTGCCCTCGGCGTTGGTGAGGCCGAACAACCGCTCCTTCAAAATCGGATCGGCGCCGTTCCACATGGCGAGGGACAAACACACCAATTGTTCCGCGTCGCACAGGCCGGCGATGCCATCCTCGCCCCACCGATAGGCGCGGCTGCGCGCATGCTCGTGCGGAAAGTACTCCCAGGCGTTGCCGCCGGGGCTGTAGTCCTCCCGCACGGTGCCCCATTGGCGCTCGCTCAAATAGGGTCCCCAGTGCTTCCAGCCGTCGGGGCCGAGCACATTCGCGAGCAGACGCTCTCGCTCGATGGTCATTCCGGGTTCCTTAAGTTTTCGAGATCTTGCGCTCGAGATAGATCCACGACCGCAGTATCTCAGCGACGCTCCAGGCCTGCGCGAAGCAGCCCTTCGCATTGTGAGGTGCGTCACCATCAAAAATCTCGCTGACCGAGCCTAGGCAGGCGCTGTTCAAATGTTGCGCAATGGGCTCGAGAAACGCTTGCGCCAGGCGTGCATCGCCATGCACCCTGAAATGCGCGCGGACGAAGGGTCCGAGCAGCCAGGCCCATACGGTGCCCATATGGTAGGCGGCATCGCGTGACCTTGGATCACCGGCATAGGATCCCACGTATTTTGAATCGCCAGCGCTCAAAGTGCGCAGCCCGTAGCTGGTCATAAGATCCCGGCCGCACCGCTCAACCACCGCGCGCATCTGGGCGGCAGGCAGGGCGCAGTAGGGTAGGGAGACTGCCAGAATTTGATTGGGCCTGATCGAATCATCGTTCGCGCCGCTGCCGTCCACATCGATGACGTCGTAGAGACATTGGCGCTCCTCGTTCCAGAAGCGCCCAAAGCTGCGGCTCGCGCGGGCCAGCAGAGATTCACAAAAACGCTTCTCGCTCAAATTATGCACGCGGCTGGCGGATCGATGCATGACGTTGAGCGCGTTGAGCCAGAGCGCGTTGATCTCCACCGGCTTACCCGTGCGCGGTGTGAATACCTCATCGCCATGCTTGGCATCCATCCACGTCACTTGCGTCCCCGCTTCACCGGCACGCAAGAGTCCGTCTTGCTCATCGACGTGAATCCCAAAGCGTGTGCCATCGACATGCGCGTGAATGATGGACACCAAGGTCGGAAACAAATGCGCGAGCAGCTCAGGACTGGGCTTGGCTTGCAGGTAGTCCTCCAGCGCATGAAACATCCACAGCGTGGCATCCGCCGTGTTGTATTCCGGAGCCTCGCCGCCGTCCGGAAATCGGTTCGGCAGCATGCCGCGATCGACGAAGGAGGCATAGGTCTTCAAAATGTTGGCGGCAATGTCGTAGCGGCCCAAGGCGGTCGCGAGCCCGGGCAGAGAAATCATCGTGTCGCGGCCCCAGTCCGCAAACCAGGGATAGCCGGCGATGATGCTGGCGGTCGCGGCGCCGGCAGTGCCCCGGCGTACGATGAATTGATCGGATGCGCGCGCCAGGGAGCGAATCCATGCCGGCGCGCTCTTGGGCAGGCGTGCGGCCAGGATCTTAGCGTCGTTAAAAATCGCCTTAACGACCTCGCTTCCCGCGACCGGCGCTTCATCCTCGGCGGTGGCGATGAGGAAGAACGGAACGTGCGTTGCGATCTCTGCGCTGAAGCTGCCGGGAAAAAACAAATCCTCCGAGGCATCGAGCCCGCGCTGCGCCTCCTCGCGGTGCCAGAAATTCCAGTACCACTCGGGCGCCGCCGCGAACCGGCCCTGGGTGACGAGGAGACGATAGGGCCGAGCCGAACCGCCGGCCCGAATGCGGCACTGATCCGCAGCGGACTCAATTTCAAAGGGCTGTGCGCCGTGCCCATGGCTGTGATAGTCGCGGTACGCGACATAGGGTTTGAGCGTGACGCACATCGGCGCCGTGTTCCTCAATAATTCCAGGCGCAGGTAACTGGTGTTGGCGCCCTGCGCCATGAAAATCTGCAGCTCCAACAGCGCATCGGCGACGGCAAAACGCCAGGTGGGAATGCCTTCAAGAACCGCAAAGGATTCGAGGTGGACAAAGCCTTGAGGGCTGATCGCCCCACCGGCGAATTCATTTGCGGTCAGATCGGTCTTGCATCCTAAGTACTCGACGCTGAGATCGATTTTGGCGACCAGCAGCGTGCGCTGCACGGGCGGAGCGAGACTCGCCATCAGAAACGCGTGGTAGCGGCGCGTGTTGGCCAGCGCCACGGTGCCGCATGCATAGCCGCCGAGGCCATTGGTCACCAGCCACTCATAGCTGGAGGCGCCGTCCCAAGACCCCAAGATTTGACGGCCGAGCGTCAGATTCGTGACCTTTTCATAACAAACTTCGAGTTGCCACTGCCTGTAGAATAACGGTTTGACCTGGTCAAGGTGTTGGATGGTGCAAAAACTTCAAAAGGAACCCGCGGCATTGATTTGCGGTTCCGTGGCCTATGACACGATTTTGGTCTTTCCAGACCGCTTCAAAACTCACATCCTGCCGGACAAGCTCCACACGTTGAATGTATCTTTCCTGGTGCCGGACATGCGCCGTGAATTCGGCGGCTGTGCGGCGAATATCGCGTATGGGTTGAACTTGCTGGGGGATCGCGGCATCGCCATGGCGACCGTGGGCCACGATTTTGCGCCCTACCGGGAACGCATGGTGTCGCAAGGTCTGTCGGTCGAACACATCCGTCTGGTAGACAATACATTCACGGCGCAGGCCTTTATCACCACCGATCTGGACGACAATCAGATCACGGCCTTTCATCCGGGCGCCATGCAGCTCGCGCACCTCAATAAAGTGGCCGACGCCGGTTCCGGAATCACGCTCGGCATCGTGGCGCCTGACGGCCGTCAGGCCATGATCGAACACGCGGCCCAGTTTGAGTCTGCGTCGATCCCCTTTATCTTCGACCCCGGTCAAGGGATGCCCATGTTCGGCGGGGACGAACTGAAGACCTTCATTCGCCAGGCGCGCTGGGTGACTCTGAACGACTACGAATGGGGCATGCTGCAGCAGAAAACCGGACTTAAGGCCGCCGAGGTGGCATCCCAGGTCGAGGCTCTGATCGTGACGATGGGATCCGAGGGATCCGTGATTCATGCCGGCGGACGGACCCTGGTCATCCCCAGCGCGAAGCCAAAAGCAGTTATCGATCCGACCGGTTGCGGGGATGCCTATCGGGCTGGTCTAATTCACGGGTTGCTGCGGGGCCTCGATTGGGAAACCATCGGCAGGACCGCTTCACTGATGGGCGCGATCAAAATTGAGTCGCGCGGGCCGCAGAATCACCGTTTTACCCGAACCGAATTCGATCAACGGTATCGGGACAATTTCGGATAAATTTCAAGGAATTAGCGCCATGAGCAGAAGTTTTTCATTCACTTCAGAATCGGTCTCGGAAGGACACCCGGACAAGGTTGCGGACCAGATCTCGGATGCCGTCCTCGATGCGATCCTGGCGGCCGATCCGCGCGGACGCGTGGCCTGCGAGACGCTGGTGAAAACCGGCGTCGTGATCGTGGCCGGTGAAGTCACGACCAGTGCGTGGGTGGATGTCGAGGCGCTGGTGCGAAAGACGGTCCTGGACATCGGCTACGACACCTCGGACATGGGTTTCGACGGTGCGAGTTGCGGGGTTCTCAACATCATCGGCAAGCAATCGCCCGACATTGCGCAGGGCGTCGATCGCAAGGACGAACGCAAGCAGGGTGCCGGGGACCAGGGACTGATGTTTGGCTATGCCACCAATGAGACCGACGTGTTGATGCCGGCGCCCATCACCTTGGCGCATCGCCTCGTGAAGCGCCAAGCCCAGGTGCGCAAGAATGGCAAGCTGCCCTGGTTGCGGCCGGATGCGAAGAGCCAGGTCACGTTGCGTTACGAAAATGATCGCCCGGTCGGCCTCGAAGCCGTGGTGCTCTCGACGCAGCACTCAGATGACATCAGCACCAAGCAATTACGCGAAGCGGTGATGGAAGAAATCTTGAAGCCGGTGTTGCCGGCCAAGTGGATCGACAAGCGCACCAAGTATCACATCAATCCCACGGGGCGATTCGTGATCGGCGGACCGGTGGGAGATTGCGGCCTCACGGGGCGCAAAATCATTGTCGACACCTACGGTGGATTTGCGCGCCACGGCGGCGGCGCGTTCTCCGGCAAGGACCCGTCCAAGGTTGATCGCTCGGCGGCCTATGCGGCGCGCTACGTGGCCAAGAATATTGTCGCGGCGGGCTTGGCCGAACGCTGCGAGGTTCAACTCTCCTACGCCATCGGCGTCGCTGAGCCCACCTCGATCATGGTGGAGACCTTCGGAACCGGAAAACTCTCCGATGCGCGCTTGACGCAGCTGGTGCGGGCGCACTTTGATCTCACCCCATTCGGCCTGCGCGAGATGTTGGATTTGGCGCGGCCCATTTATCAGAAGACCGCTTCTTACGGCCATTTCGGCCGCAAGGAAGAGGAATTCAGCTGGGAGCACACCGATAAGGCGGAAACGCTTGCCGCCGAACTGAAAGCAACGCGCGCTGCCTAGGCCGCTTTTAAGGAATTAAGGAGTCGATAGTAATGAATGCAGCAATCAAGCCTCAGGCCGATTTTATCGTCAAGGATCTCAAGCTTCAGGACTGGGGACGCAAGGAAATCAAGATTGCCGAGACCGAAATGCCCGGGCTCATGGCGATTCGCCATGAGTTCGCCGCCACGCAGCCGCTGCGCGGGGCGCGCATTACGGGCTCCTTGCACATGACCATTCAAACGGCCGTGCTGATCGAAACCTTGAACGCCTTGGGTGCCCAAGTGCGATGGGCGTCGTGCAATATTTACTCAACTCAGGATCATGCGGCGGCCGCGATCGCAGCCGGCGGCACGCCGGTGTTTGCGGTGAAGGGCGAGTCCTTGGCCGAGTACTGGGATTACACGCATCGAATCTTCGAGTGGCCGGACGGCGGACATTCCAACATGATCCTGGACGACGGCGGCGATGCCACCCTGCTTTTGCATCTGGGAGCCAAGGCGGAGAAGGATGCCTCGCTCATCGCCAAGCCGGGCAGCGAAGAGGAGGAATTTCTGTTCGCGGCCATCAAGGCGAAACTCAAAGTCGACCCGAAGTGGTACTCGACGCGCCTGGCCAAGATCAAGGGCGTGACCGAAGAGACCACGACGGGCGTCAAGCGGCTGTATCAAATGGCGAAGGAAGGGCAGCTCGCGTTCCCGGCCTTCAACGTGAATGATTCGGTCACCAAGTCGAAGTTCGACAATCTATACGGCTGCCGCGAGTCCTTGGTCGACGCCATCAAGCGCGCCACCGACGTCATGATTGCCGGCAAGGTCGCTGTGGTGTGCGGCTACGGCGATGTCGGCAAGGGCTCCGCCCAGGCGCTGCGCGCGCTCTCGGCGCAGGTGTGGGTGACCGAAATCGATCCGATCTGCGCGCTGCAGGCCTCGATGGAAGGCTATCGCGTGGTCACCATGGATTACGCCTGCGACAAGGCTGATATTTTTGTCTCGGCCACCGGCAATTTCCACGTCATTACGCACGATCATATGAAGCGCATGAAGGATCAGGCCATCGTGTGCAACATCGGCCACTTCGACAATGAGATCGAAGTGGCGGCGCTGCGCCAGCATCCCTGGGAGAACATCAAGCCCCAGGTCGATCACGTGATTTTCCCGGACGGCAAACGCATCATCCTGCTGGCGGAAGGGCGATTGGTGAACTTAGGATGCGGCACCGGGCACCCCTCCTACGTGATGAGCTCCTCGTTCGCGAATCAGGTGCTGGCGCAAATCGAATTATTCGCCAACACCAAGAAGTATCCGGTTGGCGTGTACGTGCTGCCGAAGCATCTTGACGAGAAAGTGGCGCGTCTGCAGCTGTCGAAGCTGGGCGCGCAGCTGACGGAACTCACCGACGTGCAGGCAAATTATATCGGCGTGAGCAAGCACGGTCCGTACAAGGTGGACCAGTACCGATACTAGGAGCCTGTCTCCTGAGCCGTCGAGCGCGGCGCGCGGTAGCGCAGGAAGGGAAAGAGACTGCCGAGCCGCCGCAGCACGCCGTGCTGCTCGATCCATTGCGCGTAGGCCACGTAGGTCGGGTCCCAGCTCAGGTGCCGCTCCTCGGTGCGGGCGCGCACGAAATAGACCAGGTTCAGGAGCAACAGCAAGCAGCAGTGGCGGAAACCGACCGCCGCGCCTTGTCCGGAGACGAATGGCACGGAAATGAGCCACCAGCTCAAGTTCTTCGACAGGTACGCCGGGTGCTTCGTGAATCGATACGGACCGTTCGTGACGATGCCTCGATGGGTTAAATTCGAAAAGCGCACGCCAAAGGCCACCGTCGAGAGCGTGTAAATCGTCAACAAAACAATGATGGCGCCGCCCCACGCGCCGCGCAACGTAGGTGACTCCCGAAGCCAGCTGTCCCAGTAGAAGTCCCCCTGGTATTGCAAATAAAATTGTCCAATCACCGAGTAGAACGGCTGGTAGCAAATGAGTGCCGCAACCCAGCCGAGCATGGTGGGTTCGACGCTGCGGATGTGCGAGTCCAATAGTCGAATCGTGCAGGTGTAGCCGACCACGCAGAAGAGGACATCGACCGCGAACACCACGTGATACAGAAATTCGTAATTGACGAGGGCCTGGACACCGCCGGCTCCATACGCCTGATGGATGGCCACGATCTCATTGACCAGATAGACCGTCATCAGCGGCAGAAAAAATCCCTTCACCGTCCAGCCCAGCAAGTGCCGCCGAATCAACGCGGAATCGATGACCTTGGAGCGGCCGAGAACCAGCCGGCCGAAAGCCAGGTATTCGTCGTCTTCCTCGCGCAGGCGCGTGTCGATCCAGGAAAAATAAAAAGGCACCAGCAACAGCACCGGCGCGAGCGTGCGCAGATAATTCCAAAAGGGTTGGTAAAACGTTCCCGCATATTCGGGCAGCAGCCAGTAGGCAAAGGCAATCAACAGCAGCGTGGCCACCAGACCCACGACGCGCAGGGCAACCCGCTCTGGGCTTAACGTGCGCTGCGCGGCTGGGCCTAAGCCGCCGGCGTCCCACTGTTGCCGTTTGAGCCGTCGCCAGCTGCCGATGGCAACGACAATGGCGACGCTGAGACAGGGCAGTGCGGGTGCATAGGGAATGAAGCGCAACTGTGGGCTCGGTCCGCTGAAGTGCAGCAGGCTGAACAGCGCAGCAAGCCCGGCGGCCAGCGCCAGCAGATTCAGCGGGAAATTGGTCGCCGACTCAGGCGGGCTCGTCTCGAAGGACGCAAGCTTGTTTGGATTTGCCACAGATTGGAAGCATACCATCTGTGTTTCCCGCATCCTTAAGGGTAGGCTCTCTCGATGATGAGCCGCGAATCACGCGCATCGAGTGTGCAGCACGCTATGAGGTGGGCGTTCGGCACGGTCTTGGTCCTGCGCCTGTTGTTTCCGTTTTTCAATTCACCCCTGTCGCACCTGTTCTCCGATCCCTTGCGGCATTGGAACAACGGCATGCAATTTCTGCACCCCGATCTCATGGCAGGGGATGATCCCTTTCTATACCAGGCGTGGCTCGCGGGCCTTCAATGGTTCAGTCGAAGCGACGCCGCAATCAATTTGGGATGCGCGGTGCTGTGCGTGCTCATGCCCTACGGTTGGTATCGGGCGCTGCGCGAAATTAGCCCAAGACCTTGGGCGCTGGGCGGGGCTGTGCTGATCGGCCTGTGGCCATCGGGCTTCGGCATCTATGCCTATTTCATGAACGAGACCTTGCTGCTGGCCCTGCTGGGTGTGGGGTTTTGGGCCACGTTTCGTGCGCGACGCAAGGGCAGCTTGGGCGCTTATGCGATCGCCTGTCTCATTTGGATCTGCGCGGCGTTCACGCGCACGGTCGCGGTGCCGCTCGCGCTCCTGAACGTGGGCTACCTTTTCATCATGCAGCCGAGCAAGCTGCGCGGCAGCCTGATTGCTCTCGGCCTGCTCGCGGTGCTGCTCATCCCCGCTGCATGGCACTCGCGCGCCGGTGTCGGGTTCATCGCGCCGCTCGGAAATTTGTACTTGAACGAGATCTATGCCGCGAGCGGCAAGCGCGACATCACCATCGATGCCGGTGCCGCGGGCAGCTACGTGTTCAGCTCGCCCAGTTTCTACAATCCCAGCTTTTATCCTTTTTCCAATTGGATTTCCGACCGAAGCGGTGCCTTCGATATTCATGTCAACTTGGTCAACGGCCGCAGCGATTGGCGCAGCGAGCTCAAGCGGGCCCGCGAGCAGCGAACCTACCCGCGCTGGCGGCAACGTTGGGACGACTTTCTGTTTTTGCTGTTTGCACAAAGCTGGCCGGACAACGACCGCAGCACAGTGAGCGGATGGCTGTCGGTCTGGAATCGCTGGCTGTGGCTTCCGCTGGTGCTCATCGTCGCCGGGGGTGTGCTGCGAGGCCGGTTTTACGGCAGAGAATGGCTGCTGCCGATTTGCGGACTCGGCGTGTTCGCGCTGTTAGCCCTGCAGAGCGAGGGCACCATGGAGGGGCGTTTTCGCAAACCGCTCGAGCCGATTTTCCTCGCGGCCGCCATTGTCATGCTGTATCGCTCGCGCCATCGCGAGCAGGCATTATACTATCGCCTATGAACTCGAAGGTGTATCCGGATGCGGCGGCGGCGCTTCGCGGCGTGGTGAAGGACGGCATCACGCTGATGTGCGGGGGATTCGGCGTCTGTGGGATCCCGGAAAAACTCATCGGCGCGCTGCGAGACTCGGGCGTGCGCGACTTGACGGTGATCTCCAACAACGCGGGTATCGACGGTGCGGGGCTCGGACTGCTGCTGGAGACCCGTCAAATCCGCAAAATGATTTCCTCCTATGTGGGTGAGAACAAGGAATTCGAGCGTCAATATTTGGCGGGCGAATTGCAGCTCGAATTCAATCCCCAGGGCACTCTTGCCGAGCGCATCCGGGCGGGAGGCGCGGGCATCTACGCGTTTTTCACCAAGACCGGCGCCGGCACGCTGGTCGCGGAGGGCAAGGAGCAGCGAGTCGTCGACGGCGAGACCTACGTCCTCGAGACCGGCCTCATTGCCGATGTTTCACTGGTGAAGGCTTGGAAGGGCGACACCGAAGGCAATCTGGTGTATCGCCGCACGGCGCGCAATTTCAATCCGAACATGGCAACGGCGGGACGGATCACCCTGGCGGAGGTCGAGGAATTAGTGGAGGTGGGGACGCTCGATCCTGACCAGATCCACACGCCGGGCATTTTTGTGAATCGCATCATTCAAGGTGCGCCCTACCAGAAACTGATCGAGAAGCGCACCGTGCGCAAGCGAACGGAGAATCCCCATGCCGTGGTCGCGTGATGAATTGGCGGCGCGCGCGGCGCGCGAGCTGCAGGACGGCTTCTATGTCAATCTAGGGATCGGCATTCCCACCCTGGTGGCGAATTACATTCCACCCGGCATGAAAGTCGTGCTGCAATCCGAGAACGGCATGTTGGGGATCGGACCGTTTCCCTATGAAGGCGAGGAGGATCCGGACTTGGTGAATGCCGGCAAGCAGACCGTGACGGCGCTGCCGATGAGTTCCTATTTCTCCTCCGCCGATAGTTTCGGGATGATTCGCGGCGGCCATATCAATCTGGCGATTCTCGGCGCGATGGAGGTGGCGGAGAATGGCGATTTGGCGAATTGGATGGTGCCCGGGAAAGTCGTCAAGGGCATGGGTGGCGCGATGGACCTGGTCGCCGGCGTCAAGCGGGTTGTCGTCGTCATGGAGCATATCTCCAAGGAAGGCGAATCCAAATTCAAGACCCGCTGCGAGCTACCCCTCACAGGCACCAATGTCGTCGATACTCTGATCACCGACTTGGCGGCGTTTTCGCGGCCGAGCCGCAAGGATCCGTTCAGACTGGTGGAACTCGCGCCCGGGGTGAGCGCGGCGGACGTTCGCCGCAAGACGCAGGCGAGCTACTTGGAATAGGCCCTAGACGGCGGCTCGGAGCGCGGCACGGCGCTGCTGTTCCTCGCGCACGTCCGCATCGGTCAGCCCCGTGTTGGCGGCGATGATCTCGATGAGGCGATGCGCGGAATCACGCGGCAGCGTGACCTCGTGGATGCGCTCCCAAATCCGAATGCGCTCCTCGGCGGTCTTGAGCCGCGAGGACTGCTCCGCCAGGTCCAAGCGACGGCGCTCCGCGGCTTCGGCTTGTTGATGCACCAGGCGCGCGCGAAAGTCCATCATGGGATCTTCTGCGTTATGAGCCGATGGGCGTCCCATGGCCGGGCTTGGCTTGTATTGATTCACTCGCATCTCCTCGGGGGCTGGGACAGCACGGTATCACTGTATTGGGAGTCGCGAATCAGTTTCGCGAAAGCCTGCGGCCAATCAAGCATAATCGGTTGATTTGCATGATAAAGAATGAGGCTTCCGTTCCATTTTGCCCATCTGCGAACTCGGCGGCGAAGCCGATATAGTATTCTTCCGAGCGCATGGGAGATCTAAAAATGGATGGGCTGCGCTTATGAATGACCCTAAGAATCGGCGCCGCGGAGCTTTCCGGCTCGCCGTACTGCTTGCCGGGTCGGTTGCCGCCGCTCCATCGGCGCTCGCGCAGGCGGTCTTCAACCCGTATGTCGATGCGCACTACGAGCACGATTCGAACGTATTCAGGGCCCCGAACTCCGAGGCAAATATCGTGGCATTCGGCGATCCGAAGCTGGACGATACGGACCTGAAAGCCGTGATCGGCATGGACGCAAAATATCTATGGAGCGAACAAAAGCTGACCGCGACCGTGGAGGGACGCCGCTTCATCTACGATCATTATTCAAACCTCGATCACAATGAATATCTCGCCGATGTCGCGCTCAATTGGCAGCTCACCAGCCTGCTCGACGGACTTGTCGAGGCGCGCCAAGAGCAGACGATGGCGCAGTTCTCTCTCAACAACAGCACGCAGCTGACCATCGACGTCGATCGGAAAATCAACTTGACGGCGAACCTCAACTTCAACCCGGACTGGCGGCTCGAGACGGGTGTGTATGATCGGAACCTCAAGTCGCCGCTGCAATTCTATCCAGACCTGATCGAGCGCGACGTCGGCACGCACCTGGGGCTCCTGAACCGGAGCCAATCGAATCTGACTTACGGCATCATCGTCGACCACATTTCCGGCAGCTACGAGAATGCACCCACCGTCGGCTCCTTTAATCAGACGAGCGCTCAGTTGACGCTGCGCTATACCGCCAGCGGCTTGTCGACCTTCAACGGCGCGGTTGGCTACACGAAGCGGGACCAGGACGTCGCCGGCGGCAATATTTCAGCCGTTACCGGCCTGCTCGGCTACACGCGGCAGCTCACCGCCAAGACCAACATCACGGTCAACGTAGCGCGCAACATCAACAGCTATTTGGCGGCGGGCGGCTCGGAGATCGATCTGAGCGGCTCGGTGGGGGTGACGTGGCAGGCCACATATCGGATCGGTGTGACGGCCACTGTCGGCTACCTGCACAGCACCTTTGAAGGGCAAGTCATTCCGGGTTCGAATGCGGCCGGACGGGTGGATAAACTGCCGACGGAATCGCTGAAGGTCACCTATCAGCCTCTGCGGCGACTGCAGCTGCAAGCGTATCTCAACAATCAATCGCGATCCTCCAACGTGGCCGAGGACAATTTCAGCGATGCGATCGTGGGGATCGAGGCGAAATTTACCTGGCTGTAGCTTTAAGTCTAGGACGCTTCGAGTTCGCGCCGCAGCTCCCCGGCGAGGCGCAAGGCGAGGGCGACCAGGGTCAGCGTGGGATTGGCCTGGCCGGAAGTGGGAAAAACCGCCGCTCCGGCAACGTAGAGATTCGGGACATCGTGCAGGCGGCAATCGGCATCGACGACACTGGTGCGCGGATCGCTGCCCATGCGCGCCGTGCCGATGTGATGCCCGCCATACGCGCCATAACGCGTCATTTCCTCTTCGAGACTGGCAGGATCGTAGCGCAGATCGCCGACGTCGCTTTGGCGAAAGTCCGCCGCCAACAACGCCATCGACTTGGCCAGGGTTTCGACGTCGCCCGCGGTATAGCGCCAGTCGATCGAAATTTGCGGCATGCCGAGCGCATCAGTGGATTCCTCCAAGGTCACGCGGCTCGACGGGTTGGGCTGCTGCTCGGCATGAAAGTCGAGGCTGAACAAATTGGCCTTCGGGCGGATGATGATCGAGGGGAATTTGCGCTGTGCGAGCTTGCGGTCCTTGAGCATGTGCCAGGCGAAGCCCACGGCATCGAAAGGACCCGCGGCCACGTTGCCGACGTGCTTGAGCCATGTCCTTAGGTTCGCGCGTTCCTCGCCGTGCAGGCGCTTGCCGTATTCGTAAGGGATCATGAATTTGGCCAGGTACAGCAGCGACAGGATTGCATTGCGATGATTTGGATCGGTGATGCGAGGATGATGCAGCCGGGCAATGAAATTTCCGATGCCGAGCCGGCGCTGCGCCGCGGCCGTCAATGCAATCCTGCGGCGGCAATACACCCCTTCCTCGGAAATGTCATAGCCATTCCACACGGCGGCGAGCGGGCGGTTGATGGTCAGCGCGCCCATGGTCCCGGCCAAGTGGCACATGTAGTACCGGCCGACTACATCGTGCCGGTTGCCGATACCTTCTTTAAGCACGCTGCGGCTGGCCAGCAGCAGGCGCGCGACTTCGAGACCGCCCGTGGCCAGCACGAATAGACGGGCACTGACATTGAAGTTGCCGCCGCGAAGCGTGCGCACCGCCGCCGATTTCAGCCGCTGCGCCGACTCTTCGAGCCGCAGCTCAACGACATTCGCGTGCAGCAGTACGCGTACATTGTGCGCGTCCCGGAGCCGCCGGCCATAGCGCGCGCCGAAATCCGTCGGACAACTAAATCGTTCCAAGGTATTGGTGCTGAAATTCGAACTGGCAAAGCCCTCGATCATCTCCCGGGGCTGCGGATCGAACGCTTCCGCGGCCGAATATTTGAATTCGCCGGCTTCGCAGAGCGAATTCGCGAGCGGATAGAAGTTCTCCAGTGCTGATCGGGTAATGGGCCAGCCGCTGTGCGGAATGTACTCCCGTGCCTCGAAGTCGATGGGATCGAGCGGCATGCAGCGGCCGCCCCAAATGGTTGTGGTGCCGCCAAAACGCCGTTGCCGATAGCGATCCGGCGGGCTGTGCAAGCGCTCATCGGCGACGGAGCCCGCATACAGCTGCTGAGTGGCAGGCTCCTCTTGCAGGCCGCCGGATTCGAGCAGCAACACCTCATGCCGGGTGCCTGCGAATTGCCGAGCCAGGGTGATGCCGGCCGCGCCGGCGCCGATGATGCAGACGTCGGCAGCGAGCGTCGCGCCGTCCGCGACGTCAAATGCATCCAGGATCATCGAATTGCCGGCAACGCATGAGAGTTCATTCGATCCGATATTATACTAACTGGTCGATCCATCTGTGCCTTGCGTCATTATGTCCACAGCTCCCAAGATCAGCGTTTGCATTCCCACTTTTCGGCGCAACGATCGTCTGCGTGCCGTGCTTCAAGATCTGGCGCGGCAATCCCGATTGCCTGATCAAGTGGTGATCGTCGACAACGATCCCGGCGGCGGTGCGCGCGGCGTCGCCGAGGAGTTTGCAGCCGGGGCGCCGTTTCAAATCGTCTACGACGTACAGCCCGAACCCAATATTGCGGTGACACGCAATCGAACTGTGGCGCTGGCATCCGGCGACTGGATGGCGTTCATCGACGACGATGAACGTGCACCGAAGGAGTGGCTGCACGAACTGATGCATGCCGCTGAGCTTTCAAATGCCGACGGCGTTTTGGCGCCGGTCGAACCTGAGGTACCCGCGAGTGCGCCAGGCTGGATCCGCCGCGGCAAGTTCTATGATTTTGCGCATCAAGCGGAGGGCGCGGAGGTGCCTCTGAAGAGCATGCGATTCGGCAATCTCGTGCTGCGCGCGGACCGCCTGCGTGCGGAGCCGGGGCCGTTCGATGCGCGCCATGGACTCATGCCGGGCGAGGATGTCGACTTGTTGGTGCGCCTCGCGCGCAAAGGGGCCAAGATCATTTGGTCGGAAAAAGCGCCGGTATTCGAGCCCGTCGAGTCCGGCAGGTTGTCATTGCGCTGGCTGCTGCTGCGCGCGCTCAGCGGCGGTCAAACCTTTGCCCGATACAGGGTCAGCGGCGGCTACAAGCCCATTGGCTGGCCGGGGCGCTGCATTTTCTTTTTAAGGTCCTTCCTGCAGATGCTTCTCGCCGGGATTCTGGCACTCTTGGCACTGCCGTTCGGACGGCAACACGCCGCGGCCTGGTTGCTCAAGGCCAGCGCCAATTTTGGCAAGCTCACAATCCTGTGGGGCTGGCAATACCGCCAGTACGCGCGCCGCTAAAGCTTCAGTGGCTATTTGGGATGATTTTCGTATAGCTTTACAAAATCGCCGAACGTGACGGGGAAACTGTCCACAGTGGCGAAGGGATCAAAACCGAGACTGTCCTCGAGACGCGCAACGATCAGAGCAAAGCTGAGCGAGTCGAGGCCTGATTCCAGCAAGCGAATGTCATTCGATAATTTCGCCAGGGTTCGCTGCTGCTCGGACGCGACCTGTTGAAAAGTCTCTACGATAGTGGCTCTGACGGACATTTATGAAGCTCCATGTGGTGTCGTGGCTACGTTAGCCGCGAACGCCTAGAAAGTCATCAAGGAGTTGAGGATCCTATGCAGAAGCGGATTTTAGTATTGGGCGCCGGCGGATTCGTCGGTCGTCGCCTGGTAACTGCATTGGGGGCGGCCGAGTGGGCGACGCCCATTGCGGGGGTGAGGGTCCTCCCGGTTGCCGCGCCGAAGGGAATCGAGCACCGAATACTGGATGCCACCCGCGAATCGGACCTGAATCAGGCCCTGACCGGGGTCGATGCGGTGGTCAATTGTGTCGCGGGCAACTCGGCCTCGATCATCGAGTCCGCTCGCGCGCTGTTCAGTGCGGCCGCTCGGGCGCCGGCATCGCCCCGCGTGATTCACTTGAGCACCATGTCGGTCTACGGCGATGTGAGCGGATCCGTGGATGAAAGCGCCGCCTTGCGCCCTGAATTGGGGCCCTATGCGGCGGCTAAAGTTGCCGCCGAACAAGCCTCGGCAGCCTATCCCAACACGGTGATCTTAAGACCCGGCTGCGTGTATGGTCCCGGCAGCCCGCAGTGGAGCGGTAGGATTGCCGAATTGCTGATG
>Ga0210402_10002449_pt1 | contig 18104 bp, 14 predicted proteins | sample IncBWC7MmetaG_FD_161055 | JGI IMG/M metagenome (GOLD analysis project Ga0210402, IMG submission 161055) | Forest soil microbial communities from Barre Woods Harvard Forest LTER site, Petersham, Massachusetts, United States - Inc-BW-C-7-M | ecosystem: Environmental > Terrestrial > Soil >... | reverse complement strand
CCCGGACCGGGCTCGCTGCTGTCGGTCCGCAGCACGCCGCACCCCCACACGATCGACGGCTGCGACGCGAACGGGGACGGCAACCTCGATCTCGTCATCGACAGCTGGGCAGAGAACCGGCTGACGCTCCTGCTCGGCGACGGCAAGGGCGGCTTCCAGGTTCCCGGAACGCCGATCGAGGTCGGCCGCAAGCCCTACCGCAACCTGAAGCTGCGCGACGTGGACGGCGACGGCCGGTGCGACATCATCGCGCCGAGCTACGGCGACGGCGTCGTGACCGTGCTGCGCGGCGACGGTCACGGGAGCTTCCGCGCCGGCGATCCGATCCCGGCCGGCCCCGCGCCGTTCACGGTCGACGTCGCCGATCTGAACCACGACGGCAAACCCGACCTCGCCTTCTCGAACTACTCCGGCCAGCTGAACGATCCGAGCGACGACGCGATCACGTTCCTGCTCGGCGACGGGAGGGGCGGCTTCCGGCCGGGCCCGCGTCTGCCCACCGGGGGCGCGCCCTTTCAGATCGCGGCCGGCGACATCAACGGCGACGGCTTTGCCGACGTCGCGACGGCGGATTTCGGCGGGTCCGACCTGACCGTCGCCTTCGGAGGCGCGGACGGCCTGGCGGCGGCGCGAACCGTCCGCGTTCCGCTCGCGAACAGACCCAACCGGGTTCTCCTGGTCGACGTCAACGGCGACGGCAAGGCCGACGCCGTCGTGGTGAGCGCCGAGGGCCGCGACGTGACGATCCTGCTGGCGAAGTAGCCCACCGCGCCCTCCCGTTCGGGAATTGCTGTAGATTTCCCTGCCGACGGAGGAGGACCCAATGCCCGTTCCACCCACCTATCAGGACGCCGATCTCGTTCTGCGCCTCTTCGAGATGCGCCGCGAGGAGAAGTTACGCGTGGCGCGCGAATGGTTCCGAGCGAAATTCTTCCCTCAAACCTTCGAGGACATGAAGGCCATCGCGCTCGGCGCGGGACTCGAGAACCAGCACTACCGGATGGTCACGGGCTACTGGGATCTCGCCGCTTCGTTCGTCGCGCACGGCATCCTGCACCCCGAGCTGTTCTTCGAGTCGGGCGGGGAGGCGCTCTTCGTGTGGGCCAAGATCGGGGAGTTCGTGCCGGAGCTGCGCGAGCTCTACCAGGCGCCGCAGCTGCTGCGCAACCTCGAAAAGGCGATCGCGATGGTCCCGGGGACGGGTGAGCGCATCACGACGTTGCGCTCTCGCATGCCGGCCCTCCGCGACCGGATTCTCCAGGCGGACAAGGGCCGGCCCTAACTTCTCCGGAGACGCGCCGGCTCGCGCCGGGAACCTTTTCGGGCTCCCGGGTTCTCTCTTCCACGAAGGAGAGCCCGATGAGACGCTTGCGACTTCCCCTTCTGGTCTCGGCGATGGTCGTCACGGCGGCGATCGGCGGCATGGTTCTCACGCGCGCGGCGCGGGGGTGGAGATCACCGGCGGAGCCCTCGACCCGGAACGCCGCGGCCTTCGGTCTCGCCCGGACTGACTCGGGCCAGAGCGCCGCGACGCCGGCCGAGCCGTCGGAGCCCTCCGAACCTTCGGGCGGCGCGCTCGCGGCCCGGTTCGCGTCGCTGCGGCTGATCCGGACCGCGTCAATCGCGCTCGAGGTCGCTCGCTACGGCGAGGCCGCGCGCAGGGCGGAGGCGGTCGCCGTCGCGCACGGGGGCTACCTCGCCGACGCCCGCGCCTGGCAGGAAGCCGACGACCGCGAGCGCGGCACCCTGACCCTGCGCGTCCAGGCCGATCGGTTCGACCAAGCGCTCCGCGCTCTCGAGGCGCTCGGCAAGGTCGAGAGCACGAGCGTCGAGACGCAGGACGTCGGCAAGGAGTACCTCGACCTCGAGACGCGCCTGGCCGCCAAGCGAGACACCGAAGGCCGCCTGCGCGACATCCTGCGTACGAGGACGGCCGGGCTCGCCGACGTGCTCGCGGCCGAGAAGGAGCTTTCTCGCGTCATCGAGGAACGGGAGCGGCTGGAAGGCGAACGCCAGTTTTACGACCGGCAACTGGCCCTGTCCACGCTCACGGTGGAGCTGCACGAGCCGACCGCCTTCGTGCGCGAGAGTGCGGTCGCGCCCTTGCGCGAGGCGCTCCGGAAGGCGCTGCCCCTCCTCTCGGCGTCCGTCGCAGCGCTCCTGTACGCGGTCGTGGCGGCGCTGCCGTGGGTGCTCGTCGGCCTCGGGATCTGGCGGCTGCGACATCGCTTCGCGACCCGCCGCCGGATCCGCGCGGTCGTGGAGGGCTAGGGAGTCGCCCCGACGTGGCGTTACAGCGATGCCAGCCGGTCGACGAGGTCCACGACCCGGTTCGAGTAGCCCCACTCGTTGTCGTACCAGGCGAGCACCTTGAGGTAGCCGTCCCCCGCCGCCTGCGTCGAGAGGGCGTCGAAGATCGAGGAGTGGGGGTTGCCGATGATGTCCGAGGACACCAGCGGGACCTCGCTGTACTCGACGATGCGCGCGAGCGGCCCGGCGGCCGCGGCGCGCACGGCCGCGTTGACCTCCGCGACGGAGACGGCCCGCGCCATGCGGCACGTGAGGTCCACGATCGAGCCGTCGGGGACCGGGACGCGGATGGCCATTCCGTCGAGGCGGCCCTTCAGTCGGGGCAGGACTCTGCCCACGGCCTTGGCGGCGCCGGTCGTCGTCGGGATCATGTTCTCGGCCGCGGCGCGGCTGCGGCGCAGGTCCTCATGGGCGACGTCGGCCAGGCGCTGGTCGTTCGTGTAGGCGTGCACCGTCGTCATGAAGCCCTCCTCGATGCCGAAGCTCTCGTCGAGGATCTTCGCGAGCGGCGCGAGGCAGTTGGTCGTGCAGGACGCGTTCGACACGATCCGGTGCTCGGGGCGCAGCTGCCCGTCGTTGACGCCCATGACGATGGTCGCGTCGATCTCGTCCTTGGCAGGCACCGTGAGGACCACCTTGCGCGCGCCGGCGGCCAGGTGTTTCTCGAGCGGGGCACGGGTGAGCAGGCGCCCGGTCGCCTCGATCACGACGTCCACGCCGTGTCGCCCCCACGGGATGCGCGCCGGATCCTTTTCGGACGTCATGGCGGAGCGGCGTCCGGCGACCGTCATGCTCTCGGCGTCGGTCGCGACGTCTTTGGGGAAGACGCGCATCACGGTGTCGTACTTGAGCAGGTAGGCCAGGTGGTCATTGTCGAAGAGGTCGTTGATGACGGCCACCTCGACGTCGGGCCGGTCCGAGAGGATGCGGAAGACGCTGCGCCCGATGCGGCCGAAGCCGTTGATGCCGACACGCACGCTCACCGGGCCTCCAGGGACGCGAAGCGCTCGACGAGGTCCACCGCGCGGTGGGCGTATCCGTACCCGGAGTCGAACCAGGAGAGCGTCTTCGAGACGCGGTCGCCGAGCGTCATCGTCGCCAGGGAATCGAACGTCGCCGAGAAGCGCGAGCGCGCGACGTCCGAGGAGACGATCGGGGCATCCTCGTAGTCGAGCACGCCCCTCCAGCGCTCCTGCGCGGCGGCCGCCCGAAGCGACGCGTTCACGGCGGCGGCGGTGACGGGCTTCTCGTGCCAGGCGACGAGGTCCACCACCGATCCGTTGGAGATGGGCACGTTCATCGCGTAGCCGGACAGCTTCCCGCGCAGGCCGGGGAGCAGGTCCACGGCCATCGCCGGCGAGCGCGAGGCCTGCGGGATGATGTTCTCGGCGGCCGCTCGCCCGCGGCGCTTGTCCTCGGCCGGCACGTCGGCCAGGCGGTGCGCGCTCGTGTAGGAGTGGATCGTCGTGAAGATGGCCCGCCGGATTCCGAACGCCGCGTCCAGGATCGCGAGCACGGGCGTGAGGCAGTGCACGGTCGACGAGGCGTTCGAGACCATCCGTTGGGACGGCTCGATCGCGCCGTCGTTGACGCCCATGACGATCGTGGCGTCAGGCGCCTCGAGGGGCGGGGCGAGCAGGATGACCCGCCGCGCCCCGGCGGCCAGGTGCGCCTCGACCTCCGCGCGCGTGCGGCCGCGCGAGGTGGCCTCGAGCACGGTGTGCACGCCGAGCTCGCCCCAGCGCGGGACCGCAGGCTGATCCCTGCCCGACAGCAGCGGGATCGAGAGGCCGCCGACGCGAAGGCGCCCGTCGGCTGCGGAAACGTCCTCGGCGAGGCGGCCGAGCAGGGTGTCGAATTGAAGCAGGTACGCGACCGCCGCCGGGTCGGCGAGGTCGCTGATGGCCCCGATCTCCATGTCCCTGCGCGCGGCGAGCAGCCGGAAGAGGTTGCGGCCGATCCTGCCGAAGCCGTAGATGCCGACGGTCGTCACGCCGGTTGTGTACCACAGCGGCGGGGAGGCGGAAAGCAGGGCGGGTAAACTCTCCGCCATGAAACGCAAGCTCACTCTCGCAATGGTGTTCGTGCTCGCGGCCGCGGCGGCGAGTGCGGCGGACCAGCCCCGCGCGCGCACCCTCGGCGTCCCCTTCGACGGCACGCCCGGTCTGCTCGACGCGATCACCGACGTCAAGGGCGTGACGGTCGGGCACAGCACGATCGTGCGCGGAGAGGGAGCGCTCAAGGTCGGTGAGGGCCCCGTGCGCACGGGAGTTACGGCGATCCTTCCGCGCGGCCGCGAAACGATGAACGATCCGGTCTTCGCCGGGTGGTTCGCCTTGAACGGCGCGGGCGAGATGACGGGCACGACCTGGATCGAGGAAGGGGGCTTCCTCGAGGGGCCGGTCATGATCACGAACACCCACAGCGTCGGCGCCGTGCACGAGGCAACCATCGCGTGGCGCGTCAAGGAGGGCGCGGCCGACGCGACGGGGTACTGGTGGTCCAACCCCGTGGTGGCGGAGACGTGGGACGGGGAGCTCAACGACATCAACGGGTTTCACGTCAAGCAGGCCAACGTCTTCGAGGCGCTCTCGGGGGCGAAGGGGGGCCCGGTCGCCGAGGGCAACGTCGGCGGCGGCACGGGCATGATCTGCAACGGCTTCAAGGGCGGGATCGGTACGGCGTCGCGCAAGCTCTCGGATGCGGCCGGCGGCTACACCGTCGGGGCCCTCGTCCAGTGCAACTACGGGCGCAAGGCCGATCTCACGATCGCGGGCGTTCCGGTCGGGCGCGAAATCATCGGGGAGGGCGCGCGCGACGACGACGAGGGCTCGATCATCATCGTCGTCGCGACCGACGCGCCCCTCCTGCCGACCCAGCTGAAACGGCTGGCCCGCCGCGCCGCGCTCGGGCTCGCGCGCGTGGGGTCGATCGCCGGCAACGGCTCGGGCGACATCTTCATCGCATTCTCGACGGCCAATCCGGGGGCCGCACGGCCGACGGGCCTCGTCGCGCTGTCGGATCTGCCGAACGACCGCATGAACCCGCTTTTCGCGGCCACGGTGCAATCCGTCGAGGAGGCGATCGTCAACGCGATGATCGCGGCCGAGACGATGAAGGGAGCCAACAACTTCGTCGTCCGCGCCCTGCCGCACGACGACCTCCGGCGGATCCTGAAGAAGTACGGCCGCGTCGTCGAACCGACCCCCTAGGGTTCAGGCACCTGCGCGAGGAAGCGCTCCCAGGCTCCCCAGTACGCCTCCCCGCCCACGGCGTACGTGTCGTTGTGGTGCGCGCCCGGGATGACGAAGAGCTCGCGGGCGCCGAGCCGGCGCGTCGGAACGTAGAGCAGGCGGTCCTGGCGCAGGACGAAGACGGAAAAGAAGAGGACGGCGGCGAGGAGCACGATCCCCACCGCGAGAAAAACTCAGGGTCACGGCGGGGCGTGGCATCGCTAACCTATACTTTCTCACTCGATTTGCTGATTCGTTTCGCGAAAGGAGACTCATGCGATCCGTCCGCCGCTTCCGGGCTCTTCTCGTCCTGCTCGCCGCCCTCGCTGTTTGCGCCACCGCGCGGGCCCAGTCCGCGGCCCCGAAATCCGCGGCCCCGAAAAACGCCCGGGAGACGAAGGGGTCGAGCCCGCCGGACCGCTTCGAGGGCCTCGAGTTCCGGACGATCGGTCCGTTCCGCGGCGGCCGGGTCACCGCGGTGTCGGGCGTGCGCCACGAGCCGCAGACCTTCTATTTCGGAGCGACGGGCGGCGGCGTCTGGAAGACGACCGACGGCGGCTCCAACTGGCTGGTCGTTTCCGACAAGGACTTCAAGACGGGGTCGATCGGCGCGATCGCGGTCTCCGAATCCGATCCCAACGTCGTGTACGTCGGAACCGGCGAGGAGCCGGTCCGCGGGAATGCCTCGCACGGCGACGGGGTGTACAAGTCGACCGACGCCGGCCGGACCTGGAAGAACGTCGGGCTGCGCGACACGCGGCACATCGCGCGCGTGCGCGTCCACCCCAGGAATCCCGACCTCGTGTACGTCGCGGCGCAGGGTCACCTCTGGGGGCCCAACGCCGACCGCGGCATCTTCCGTTCCGAGGACGGCGGGAAGACCTGGAAGAAGATCCTGTACGTCGACGAGAAGACCGGAGCCTCCGACCTCGCGATGGATCCCTCGAATCCGCGCATCCTTTATGCCGCGTTCTGGCAGATGGTCCGCCACCCGTGGGAGCTCGTTTCGGGCGGCCCGGGCTCCAGCCTCTGGAAGTCGACCGACGGCGGCGACACCTGGAAGAAGCTGACGCAGGGCCTGCCCGAGGGCGACTGGGGCAAGGTCGGCGTCGCCGTTTCCCCGGCGCTGCCGAGCCGCGTCTTCGCCTTCGTCGAGGCGAAGCACGGCGGGCTCTTCCGCAGCGAGAACGCCGGCGAGAAGTTCACGCACGTCAACGACGAGCACAAGATCCGCGAGCGGGCCTGGTACTACGCCTGGGTCTACCCGGACCCGAAGAATGCGGACGTGCTCTTCCTGCCGAACGTCCAGATGCACCGGTCGGTCGACGGCGGGAGGACGTTTTCGAACCTGCGCGTGCCGCACGGCGACAACCACGACATCTGGATCGACCCGGACGATCCGAGCCGGTTCATCGTCGGCAACGACGGCGGCGCGACGATCACCTACAACGCCGGGCAGAGTTGGTCCACGCTGTACAACCAGCCGACGGCGCAGTTCTACCGTGTCACCACGGACAACCAGTTCCCGTACTGGGTCTACGGTTCCCAGCAGGACAACTCGAACGTCGCCATCCCGAGCGGCGTGCCCGGCGACTCGATCGGGCGCGGCGACTGGCACGCGGCCGGTGGCGGCGAAAGCGGCTGGATGGCCGTGGACCCGGCGGACCCGAACGTGATCTATGCCGGCGAGTACGGCGGGCAGATCACGCGGTACGACCACCGCACGAAGCAGGTCCGCAGCGTCATGGCCTGGCCCCAGCTGGCCGACGGCCACGCGACGAGCGACCTCAGGTACCGGTTCCAGTGGAACGCGCCGATCATGTTCTCGCCCAACGACCCCAAGGCGCTCTACCACGCGTCGCAGATCCTGCTGCGCAGCCGCGATGGCGGCGAGACGTGGGAGGAGATCTCTCCCGATCTGACCCGCAACGACAAGTCGAAGCAGGGCAAGTCGGGCGGGCCCATCACGATCGACGTCACCGGCGTCGAGCTCTTCAGCGTGATCTTCGCGCTCGGCGAGTCCGCGGCGGATCCCGGCGTCATCTGGGCCGGGTCCGACGACGGCCTCGTGCACGTCACGCGCGACAACGGCAAGACCTGGCAGGACGTGACTCCGAAGGGGATCCCCGAGTGGATCCAGATCAACGCAATCGAGGCCTCGCCGCGGGACAAGGGCACGGCCTACGTGGCGGCGACGATGTACAAGTGGGACGACTTCCGCCCCTACCTCTACAAGACCAGAGACTACGGGAAGACGTGGACCAAGATCGTCAACGGCATCCCGGACGGCGCCTTCACGCGCGTGGTGCGCGAGGACCCTGTCCGCCAGGGTCTCCTCTATGCCGGCACCGAGACGGGCCTCTACGTCTCCTTCGACGACGGCGTGAGCTGGCAGCCGTTTCAGCGCAACCTGCCGGCCACGCCGATCACCGACCTCGCCGTCAAGAACGACGACCTCGTCGTCGCTACGCAAGGGCGCGGGTTCTGGGTCCTCGACGACCTGACGCCGCTGCGAAAGTGGAGCGACGCGATCGCCGCGTCTGCCGCCTACCTCTTTCCGCCGCGGCCGACCGTGCGGATGGACATCGACGCGCGGGAGGAGGAGGACGACGAGCACGAGCCGGCCGAGGGGCGCAACATGCCGGCCGGCGTGGTCGTGGACTACTGGCTGAAGACCGCGCCGAAGGACGGGGAAAAGGTCACGCTCGAGTTCCTCGACGGCGATACGGTATTGCGGTCCTACTCCAACGTGAAGCCGCCAAAGGCCGACGACCTGCGCAAGGAGGTTGAACGGGCCGAGGAGCAGAAGGATCGCGACAAGCCGCTCGATCCGAAGGCGGGTGTGAACCGCTTCGTGTGGGACATGCGCGTCATGAAGCCGACGCTCGTGCCGAAGGCCGTGTTCAACGAGGGCACGAAGAACCCGCCGAAGGTGGCGCCGGGGACCTACTCGGCGCGCCTGACCGTGGACGGCAACGCGTACACGCAGCCGATCGAGGTCCGGGCCCATCCGGCCGGCTTCGCCACGGCCGCCGACCTCAAAGCGCAGTACGAGCTGCTCAAGGCGATCCGGGACCAGCTCTCCGAGACGCACGAGACCGTCGTCCAGATCCGCGACGTGCGCGCGCAGGTCGAGCAGATCGGCGACCGCGCCGCGCGGCTCGGCAAGGGCGATGCGCTGGCGAAGCAGGCCGCCGGCATCGCGGAGCGGCTGACGGCGGTCGAAGGACAGCTCACGAACCCGCTGATCGTGGCCGACGAGGACGACCTCAACTACGAGCCGAAGCTCGACCACGACTGGGTGTACCTCGCCGCGGTCGTCGCGAGCGCGGACGCGAAGCCGCTGGCCTCGTCCGTCGAGTACTACCGGATCCTCGCGGGACGCCTGGACACCGCCCGTTCGGACTACCGGGCGATCCTCGACGGCGACGTGAAAGCCTTCAACCAGGCGGTCCTGAAGGCGAACGTGCCGCCGGTCGCGCCGGCGCCGAGGCCGGCGGGATAGTTGATTCCAGGCGAGTCGCCTGTCCGCCGATGCCCCCCTCACCCAGCCCTCTCCCCCCGACGGGGGGAGAGGGTTCTTGATCAGCGGGAGACTTGAGCCTCGCGTCTTACTCCCTCTCCCGGCGGGAGAGGGTTGGGGTGAGGGGAGCCCTCATCTGCTCGTGAAAAATCTCGCGAGATCGATTGCGGCCCAAGGCCCGAGGCCTGGGCGAGAGCGATTTCAGCGCCCCCTCCCCGAACTTTCCGCAGCCGCATTCGTTTGCATAAAACATGGCCGCCATACCCATCGAGGCGCAAGGCCTGCGCAAGGTCTACCGGGCCCGCTTCCGGGGCCGGAGCGTGGCGGCTCTCGACGGCCTGGACCTTCGGGTCGAGCCGGGTGAAGTGTTTGGCCTGCTTGGGCCAAACGGCGCCGGCAAGACCACGACGGTCAAGATCCTCCTCGGCCTGACGCGCCCCTCGGCGGGCTCGGCGCGCCTCTTCGGACGGCCGGCGAGCGACCCGAGGAGCCGCCGCCGCGTGGGCTACCTGCCCGAGGGACACCGCTTTCCGGGATATCTGACGGCGCGCCAGACGCTCTCGATCTTCGGCAGGATGTCCGGCGTGGACGCCGCCACTCTCTCCCGGCGCATCCCGGCCCTTCTCGAGCGCGTCCGCCTCACCGACTGGACCGACGTCCGGGTCAAGAAGTATTCCAAGGGCATGACCCAGAGGCTCGGACTCGCCGCGGCGCTCGTGCACGATCCGGACGTCCTCCTGCTCGACGAGCCGACCGACGGCGTGGATCCCGTGGGCCGCCGCGAGATCCGCGATCTTCTCCAGGAGGAGGCCGCACGCGGGAAGGCCATCCTCCTCAACTCGCACCTGCTCTCGGAGATCGAGCGGATGTGCAGCCGCGTCGCCGTGCTCCGCGCCGGCCGCGTCGCCGCCGAGGGCCGTATCGAGGACCTGACGGCCGGCGGAACGACGTACCGCCTCGTCGCGAGCGGCGTGGACGAACGCCTTCTCGCCGCGTTCCGCGAGACGGGGGCGTCGATCGAGCGGATCAACGGGCACTTCGATCTGACCGCGCGCGACGTCGATCACCTGAACGCGCTCGTCGACCGCCTCCGCTCGAGCGGCGCGAAGCTCCAGGAGCTCTCGCCGGTGCGTGCCAGCCTCGAGGACGTGTTCGTCGGTCTCGTCCGGGACGCGGACCCCGGCAGGCAGGCGCAGCCATGAGGGCCTTTGCCGCGAGCGTGGAGGAGGTCTTTCGCGAGGCGGCGGCGCGCTGGACGCTCGTTGCGTACTTCGCCCTCTCGTCGCTCTTCATCCTGATCTTCGCCTGTGCCGTCAACCTCGACATCGTCAACGGCGCGCTGGCCGGCGCGAAGCTCTTCGGCCAGTCGGTCGAGATCGGTGAGCGCTCGATCGACGTGGACAAGGTCGTCCTCGGCTTCGAGTCGGGCTTCTCGGGCTTCCTCTACCTGGTCGGGACCTTCCTCGCCCTCTTCGCGACGGCGCACCTCGTACCGCGCCTTCAGGAAAAGGGAACCATCGACCTCTACCTCTCCCGGCCAGTCGGGCGGGTGTCGATGCTGCTCTCGCGCTACGCCGGCGGCCTCCTGCTCGCCGCCGCGAACCTCGCCTATCTCATCGGGGCCATGTGGGTGATCGTCGTCTGGAAGACGCACGTGCTCCATCCGCGCTTCCTCCTCTCGGGCGCCGTCATCCTCTTCGCGTTTGCGGCGCTCCTCGCGTTCGCGTTCCTCGTGGGGGTCGTGACGTCCTCGACCGGCGTCTCGCTCATGGCGACGTACGCCCTCTTTTTCTTCGGGGCCGTCCTCGCCGCGCACGACCGGATCGCCGCCGCGGTTTCGAGCGAGCTCTCCGCCCGGATCGTCCAGGGCCTCTACTGGATTCTCCCGAAGACGGCCGAGCTCGGCCAGGCCACCGTGGCCCTCGTCGGAGGCAAGGCCGCCCCCGAGCGCCTGGCCGCCTTCGACTCCTTCGCCGTCTATGGATCGACGGCGGTCTTCGCCGCAGCGTCGCTCCTGCTCGCCTCATGGCTCTTCTCGAGAAAGGACTTCTGACATGACCGCTCGTGTGCTCCCGCGTGTCTTTCTGGCTCTTTGCCTCGTCGTCCTCGGTGCGGGCAGCGCCCCGGGCGTGGGCCTCACCGAGGACCCGCTGGCCCTGGTTCCCGCCGACGCCGCGACGGTCGGCGTGATCCACTGGAGCGAGCTGCGCTCCAACCCGCTCGCGGCGCCGTTGTTTGCCCAGATGGACGACGTCTCGGTCGGCGGGGACGGCGCGCGGTTCCTCCGCGAGACCGGGCTGACGCCGCGCGAGGACATCGACACGATGGTTCTGGCGATGACGCGCGTCGGGAGCGGCGCCTCGGGCGCCTCGTCCGATGGGCTGGTGATCGTCGAGGGGCGGTTCGACCTCGTCCGGATCGCCGGCGCGCTGACGGCGCGCGGCGCCGTCCTGCGGAAGGGCGCGAGCGCCGCGTACTACCGCCTGCCGAGCGAGAACGACCGCCGCGACGGGGCCGTGGCCCTCGTCAACCCGCACCTGGTGATCGCGGGCAGCGAGGCGGCGGTCGTCGCCGCGCTCGGGCGGCGGGAGTCGGGCGGGGCGGACGGCCTGATGGCGGGCGGAGGCCTGGGCAAGAGCCTCCCGCGCGTGAACCGCGACGCCTCGGCCTGGGCGCTCGTCGACCTGACCCGGTTTCCCGCCACGCAGCACCTCGAGCTCCACGCGGATGTCCACGTTGACGAAGACGGCGGCCCCTCGCGGGCGATCGTCGGGGCCATGAAGTCGATGTCGTTGCTCGCGCTCCAGGCGACGGTGCATGGCGACGCCCTGGACGTCTCGGCAACCGGCGTCACGAACGACGCCGAGAGCCGTGACCTGCTCGAGGACTCGCTGCGCGGCCTGCTCGCGATGTGGCGCCTGGCCATTCAGGAGAAATCGCCCGACCTCGTTTCCGTGATCCGCCGGTTCCGGGTCGAGAACGACGCCGACGGCGTCTCGATCAGCGGGACGCTTCCCGGCAGCTTCCTGCGCTCGCTCGCCTCCAATCGGCAGGCGAGCAAGAAGTAGCCTGAAGTTCCTCTCCCCCCGGGCGGAGGGAGAGGGCAGGGTGAGGGGGCCTCAGGGCTGGGGCTGGGGCTGGGGCTGCTTGGGCGCGGCCTGCGGCCGCGCCTTCGCGGGGCCTTTGCCCTGGCCGGACGGTGCGGGCGGTGCGCTGGCCGCCGCTTCCTTCTTGAGCTCCTCGCTCTTGGCCGTCATCGCCGCTCGGAGCTCGTCCGAGTGAACCTGCGAGAGCCTCGCGCCCGTCATCGCCGTGCGCTGCATCATCTCGGGAAGCTTGTCGAGCGACTTCTGGCCGGCGGGGGAGCTGTAGAAGGCCGCCATCTGCTTGAGCTCGGCTTCGGTGAAGGCCTCGGTGTACATCTTCGTGAGCTCGGGGAGCATGGCGTCCCACGTCATGTACTTCTTGAGCCACGACAGCATGACCTCGCGGTACGGCGTCAAGCCCGGGTTGCGGCCGATCTCGGAATCGATCATGGCGCTGGCCGTCTCGTTGAGGTTGGTCTGAAGCTTCATGGCCTTGAAGAGCTCCTGCGCTGCGGCGGCGGCCGCCGCCGACGCGGCGGCGTTGGGCGTGGTGGACGCGACCGCGGTGGGCGTCGCGTCGGTCGCGGCGGGCGCCCCGCCTCTCTTGCAGGCGGACGAAACGACGGCGAGGCAGACGGCCGTCAGGGTCAGGGCGAAGCGGGCCAGACGAGGGCGCATCGAGATCCTCCCGGAAGCGTGAGGGCTCGTCCCGCCAAGAAGGCTTCCGGGCAGTCGGACGGAGACATCCCTTCCTGCCGCGAAGAATATGACGGCGCCGGCCGATTCCCGACGAAAAAACCGGAGAAGGGGCGCCGGACGCCTCAGGCCCCGGGTTCGGGCTCCGCGCGGCGCGCCGACCGCAGCATCGCCACCGCGGTATAGAGGACGACCCCGAAGACGAGCCAGCGCAGGGACGTGAGCGGAAGCGACTTGACGACGAAGGCCGCGAGCATGACGGCGGGAATCCCCCCGATCGTCAGTCCCACCGCGGCCCGGAGACTGTAGCTGCCCCGGGCGATGAAACGCAGTCCGCCGACCGGCATCAGGAACGCGCAGGAGCCCATCATGATCGGGAACGCCGCCTGCTGGTTCATGCCGAGCAGGGCGACGAGGATCATGCACGGAGCGTAGAGCCCGATGCCGAGTGTCATGAGCGCTCCGAGGACGAAGTTGCCGGCGATCCCGACCCAGAGCAGGGACGAGTGCAGGCCGAGGGCCTCGCCGTCGGGCGGAAGAATGCCCCGGTTTTTCATGGCGAAGAAGACCGCCGCGACCAGCAGGGCGATGCCCATTCCCGTCTGGACCCGCCGGCGCGGCCACCCGGCGACGACGCCGGCGCCGAGCCAGGCCCCGGCGATCGCGGCCGCGATCATGCCGATGAGCGTCGTCATCTCGACCTGGACGATGGCGATGAAGATGAACGCCTGCACGATCGTCGGCAGCGCGTGGCCGACGTTGAGCGTCCCGGGGATCCTCTCGTCGCGCACGATGCCCTTCAATTTCCAGATCGACGTCGTGGGCGCGAAGGAGCCGATCCCGAGCGTGTCGAAGAAGTTCGTCACGAAGCCGATCGCGAGGGCGAGCGGTCCCGGCTGCGGCCGCTCGCCGGTCTGCCGCGCCGAGCGCACCCAGGCGGCGACGAAGAAGATGGCGACGGCCGCCAGTGCCAGGAAGAGCAGCGCTTTTGCGTCGGACACGTGTCGCGAATAGTAAACGACTCAAATAGAGTCCGCACTCATGAAGATCCGTCGCATCTCGGCATACCCGGTCGCCCTGCCGCTGGTCGAGGGCAGCTACCAGTGGTCGGGCGGCAAGTCGGTCGCCGTCTTCGACAGCACGCTCGTGCGCGTCGAGACGGACACGGGCGCCGTGGGTCATGGCGAGGTCTGCCCGCTCGGGCCGGCCTACCTGCCCGCCTACGCCGAGGGCGTGCGCGCCGGTCTCGCGGTGCTCGCGCCACACCTGATCGGCGAAGATCCGCTCGAGCTCGAGCGCCTGAACCGCCGGATGGACGCGGCCCTCAAGGGGCATCCGTACGTGAAGTCGGGAATCGACATCGCGTGCTGGGACATCCTCGGCCAGACGGCCGGACTGCCGATGGCAACCCTGCTCGGCGGGCGCTACGGCGAGGATTTCGTCCTCTACCGCGCGATCTCGCAGGAGTCTCCCGAGGCGATGGCGGCGAAGGTCGCGGGGTACCGGGCGCAGGGGTACCGGCGCTTCCAGCTCAAGGTCGGAGGCGACCCGGACGTGGACGTCGCCCGCATCCGAGCGGTGAGGTCCGTGCTCGAGCCGACCGACGCGCTCATCGCCGACGCCAACACCGGCTGGCTGCCGCACCAGGCCGCGCGCGTCGTGCGCGCCGTGCGCGACGTGGACGTCTACATCGAGCAGCCATGCGCCACCTACGAGGAATGCCTGTCGGTGCGCCGCCGCACGGACCACCCGTTCGTCCTCGACGAGACGATCGATGGCATGGGGATCCTGCTGCGCGCGGCGGGCGACCTGGCGATGGACGTCGTCAACATCAAGATCAGCAAGTTCGGAGGATTGACCCGGGCCCGGCAGGCCCGGGACCTCTGTGTCTCGCTCGGCATCGCCATGACGATCGAGGACTCCTGGGGGGGAGACGTCACGACGGCCGCGATCGCGCACCTGGCCCATTCGACGCCGCCCGAGCTGCTTTTCACCTCGACCGACTTCAACAGTTACGTCACGGTTTCCACCGCCGAAGGGGCCCCCCGACGGCAAAATGGCCGGATGGCCGCCGGGACCGCGCCGGGGCTCGGCGTCGCCGTCCGCCCGGAGTTCCTGAGGAAGGCCGCCGTCGATGTGTCCTGAAACGGCGCCCTGCTGCTAGTATCCGCGGTTCATGTCCATTGTCGCGGAGCACCTTCCCCCCGAGGTCCAGGTCCTCGTTGACCAGAAGAAGTTCGACGCCCTCGAGGCGCTCTGGACGAAGAAAATCGAAGAGAACGCGGAGGACCTGCCCTTCTTCTTCGGCGTGGCCTCCGCGGTCAAGAAAAAGGGGGGCGCCTCGCAGGCCGTCGCCTGGCTGCGAACGCTCGCCGAGTTTCATGCGCCCGAGGACGGGGACGCGCGCACGCGGGTCCTCCTCGAGATCGCGCGCATGTCGCCCACCGACGCGAGTGTGCGCCGGGACCTGACGGCCACGCTCAAGAGCCGCCATGCCGGGCATCCGGCGCTCAACGCGGTCATCGCGCAGTTCCCTCTCGAAAAAGCGGCCGACCCCTCCGAGGTCGCCGGCCGCATCGCGCGCTGGCTCGCGTTTCAGCCCAACGCGATCTACTTCATGCCGGGCCGCGGCGCCGGCCGTCTCGTCGAGTTGAATCCGGCGCTCGACGTCATGCGCATCGAGATCGGCGGCGCGAAGGTGCCGCTTTCCCTCGTCTCGGCCGAGAAAAACCTCGTGCCGCTTCCGGAGGGCCATTTCCTGCGCCGCAAGGTTCAGGACGCCAAGGGGCTCGTGGAGCTTGCCGAGAAAGAGCCCTCCGAGGCGCTGCGGTTGCTGCTCGCGAGCTTCGGACGACCCCTGACGATGGCAGAGGTCAAGGAGCACTTTGCCGGCATCGTGCCCGAAGAGCGCTGGACGGCGTTCTGGACGGCAGCGCGCAAGAACCGCCAGGTGCTCGTGTCGGGAAGCTCCAAGTCGGCCACCGTGTCGTGGAGCGACAGCGCGGACGCGGCGGAGGAAACCGTGCGCAAGGCGTTCCTCAAGGCGGAGCCCGCCGGACGGATCGATCTCGCCCGCAAGCACGCGAAGCGTTCGAAGGAGCTGGCCTCCTTCTTCGGGGCCGCTCTCGCCGACGACGCGCGGCGGGTCGCCACCAACCGGCCCGCGCTCGCCTGGGAGCTTTCCCAGGCCGCGCTGCGCCTGGCGCCCGAGGTGCCCGAGGCGTACCCGGCCGCGGAGCTGCTGGCTGCCCGGGACCTGAGACGCGTCGTCGGGGAGATCCGCGACCAGGGCGCCCGCGAGAAGGCTTTGGTCGCCGTCCGCGAGAGTCGCCCGGACTGGGCCGAGCTCTTCATCGAGCAGATCGCAGGCGAGGACGACGCGCGCGTTCTCACGACCCTCTTCGACGCCCTGGGAGACCGGGCGGCGGACCTGTCGCGCAAGATCCTGCGCTCGCCGCGTTCGGCGCCCCGCGCCTTCGTGTGGCTCTGCGAAAAGATGCACGAGGACGGCAGGACCGACGCCCCCGGCCTTTTCTTCGCGTTGACCGACGCGATGCGCATGGACGAGTTCTCCCACCTGCGCTCGCGCCTGAAGGAATTCTTCGAGCCCGGAGGCTTCGGCGTGGCTCTCGTGCGGGCGGCTGCTTCCGAGGAAGAGGCGCGGGAGATGCTCCACGCCCTCGACCGCGTCCCCGGCCTCGAGGAGCACCGCCGGGCCACCGTGCGCGAGGCTCTCCTCATGAAGTTCCCCGAGCTGCGAGCGCCGGCGCGCGAGTATCTCTATGCGACGGCCGAGGCGATCGAGTCCAAGCGCCAGGAGGTCATCCACCTCAAGTCGGTCGAGCTGCCCGCCAACGCGATCGCGATGAAGACCGCCAAGGAGCACGGCGACCTGCGCGAGAACTTCGAGTACCACGCTGCCCGCCAGAAGCACGAATACCTGTCGGCACGGATCGCCATGCTCGCCGACGAGCTCTCACGCTCGCGCGCGCTCGATCCGACGAAGATCGAGACCTCGGAGGTGCGTGTCGGCGCCCGCGTGCGCCTGCGCGACGTGGCGACCGGCGCCGAGCGCCACGCGACGATCCTCGGGCCGTGGGACTCGAAGCCGGAGGACGCGATCTACTCCTACCAGTCGGAGTTTGCCGAGCGCCTCCTCGGGGCCAGACTGGGCGACCGCGTCAACCTCTCCGAGGGACAGGTCGAAATCGTCTCGATCGCGCCCTGGAAGCCGTGAAACGGCTCGCCGCCGGCGTTCTCGCTGCGGCGCTCGCAGGGACGGCGCCCGCGGAAGACATCCTGAGGCTTCCGATCGGCGATCCTGCCCGGAAGGGCCGTGAGGCGCCGCTCGTCCTCGATGCCGTCACCGACACCGCCTCGGGCGCCCTGCTGACCCCGTCGGATCTGCCGGCCCGTCTGGCGGACGCGCGCCTCGTCCTCGTCGGAGAGGGGCACACCGAAATGAACTCGCACCGCGTCGAGCGGCGGGTGATCGAGGATCTCCACCGCGCCGGCCGCCGGGTCCTGATCGGGCTCGAGATGTACCCGTACCCCGAGCAGCGCTGGCTCGACGACTGGAGCGACGGCAGGCTCACGGAGGAGGCCTTCCTCGACGGCTCGCACTGGTACAGGAATTGGGGCTACAACTGGCTCTACTACCGCGACATCTTTCTCCTCGCACGGGACAACCGCCTGCGGATGTACGCGATCAACGCGCCGCGGGAGGTCGTGGCGGCCGTCCGGCAGAAGGGCTTCAAGGGCTTGACTCCCGAGGAGGCGGCCCACATCCCGACGCAGATCGACACGCAGAACGCCGACCACCTGCGCCTCTTCAAGGCCTCGTTCGAGGACGTCAGCTTTCACGTCGGCGGCGGCGACGCGCAGTGGAAGGCCATGCTCGACGCGCAATGCACGTGGGACGCGACGATGGCCTTCAACGCCGTGGCCGCTCTGGCCGGGGACGCCGATCCGAAGGCGGTGATGGTGGTGCTCGTCGGCGCCGGGCACGTCCAGTACGGCCTGGGAATCGAGTGGCAGGCGCGGCAGTGGTTCACGGGCAGGGTCGCCTCGGTGATCGCCGTCGCGGTCGAAGACGAGAAGACGGGCCCGGTCAAGAGCGTTCAGGCGTCCTATGCCAACTTCCTGTGGGGCATCCCGCCGGAAGTGGGTTCGCTCTATCCGGAGCTGGGTCTCGCGACGCACACCCGCGCCGACAAGCTCATGGAAGTCCTCGACGTCGAAAAGGACACGCCGGCG
>Ga0210402_10002448_pt1 | contig 18105 bp, 22 predicted proteins | sample IncBWC7MmetaG_FD_161055 | JGI IMG/M metagenome (GOLD analysis project Ga0210402, IMG submission 161055) | Forest soil microbial communities from Barre Woods Harvard Forest LTER site, Petersham, Massachusetts, United States - Inc-BW-C-7-M | ecosystem: Environmental > Terrestrial > Soil >... | reverse complement strand
GTGGCGGGACCTGAGATCTCGTTATGCTCGTTAAGCAGCAACCTCCTTGTTCGACCAGTTGAACTCGGTCCCGTCGATCCACATGCGGTGAAGGATGACTGCGAGCTTGCGCGCGACGGCAACCTTGGCCTTCCGCAGCCCGTTGCGTTTGGTGAGCCTCATGCCCCAAGCCTTCAGCGCCGACCATTTCGGCACGCGGGTCAGCAGCACGCCAGCGGCCTCGAACAGATACATGCGGAGCATGGCGTCTCCACACTTGGATATCCGACCGGACCAATCGAGCTCTCCAGATGCATGACGCCTGGTCGTTAATCCAATGTAAGCACCGACACTTCTCGATCGCCTGAAGCGCGCCGGATTGTCGATCGTCGCTTTGAAGCACAGCGCGGTGATCGGACCTACGCCAGGTACGGTCATGAACCGGCGGGCCTGCGCATCCTGGCGCGAGAGCTTTAGAACCTGACGGTCGAGTTCGCCGATCTGCTGCTCGATGGCTGTCCGCGCCGTGAGTAGTGGACTGACAGCCGAGGTCAACTCAGGACGATCCGCGATCAGCTCTTTGGCCCGCAAGGCGAAAACGTTGAACGTGCCATGGCCGATGACAAGACCAAGATTCTTGAGCAGGCCACGGACCTGGTTCTCAAGATCGCGCTTGATCTTGACCAGCAACGCCCGGCTCGCCAGCAGTGCCTTGACAGCGTGGCTATCAAGGTCCTTGACGCGCACTTCCTTGAACCAGCCGGTCTGCATGATGCGTGCGATGCCAGCCGCATCGTTGCGGTCGTTCTTGTTGACCTGCATCTTCAGCACCGCTTTTGCATGGCGAGCATCGATACAGATTACTGGCAGGTCAAGCCGCGCGAGCTCGGTCCAAAGCCAAGTTGCTGTAGGTCCAGTCTCAAGGCCGATCCGAACCGCACCCGGCGCTTTCGACCTCACGAACCCAGCAATCGCTTCAGGGACAGAATCGACGACGCCCTCTCGGACCACCGATCCCCTCTCGTTCACTACGCAGATCGACGTCTGCTTCAACGACACGTCCAGTCCAACATAGCATTCCATTGCACCTCTCCATCGTTGCTGGGGCCATGAGGCTGGCCCCTCTATCCCTGGAGAGCTGATTCCCTATGCCCTTGTCTGGCTCAATCCCGGAATTACCCCATGTTGCAAAAGTCGAAAATCGATCGACTCCAAAAATCTCGCGAAAGTCGATCTTTGGACTTTTCCAGCGCGGCGAGGCTCCGTACTGCGCGTACGAAGGTTCGTAGTCGTTTTTGCGACAAACCATGTGGTCCCTCACGTCGTCGCTCGCGAAACGCATCAGTGGTCCTAAGAAATTTTGTTCGCCACCCTAAAAAGACTTTTGCAACACAATCCCCCTGCGAACGGACATCGCTCACCACGGACGCCAGGTCTGAAAAGTGCAATAACCCGACATGCGGTCAGGCCCATCGCGACAGAGATATCATCATGCCGTTTGAGCAGTGGGAATATCGAGACCGACTACATCAATCCCTTCTACACGTCCGCGAATTGGAAGCCGCCCCAGATCGCTAACCTTCACCGGTAGGGCGGACCGAAACTGCTCCATGGCCGCGCGCGATGCGAGAAAACCGCCCTCAACGCTGCGGCTTAGTTCCTCAAGTCGCGCAGCCGCGTTCATGACATCGCCGTTGAAGACGATCGCGCGCTTTATGTCGCCGATTTCGCCGACGATCACCGCTCCAAAATGTAGACTTCCGCGAATGCGGGGTAGGACTCCGAACTCCCGCTCAAGCTGGCCAGCTGCGAACGATAATTCATCGCGCATTGCTATGAAACACCGCAGCGGACGGCAATCGACTGCGCCGCTGCGTTCGGGCCACGTCACGATCACCTCGTCGCCGACATAGTTGAGGACTTCACCCCGATAATCAACCACGGCGAGGGTAAGCAGACGAAAGGTGCGATCGAGAAGGCGATGAATGGCGATCCCGCCGAGCCGCTCAGCCAGTCCCGTTGATCCCGCTATATCGACAAAAAGCACGAAGCGGTTTTCCTCGACCGGGAGATGATATCGCCCGGTGACGAAGTTTAGGAATGCGCGGGGCCCGATGATGTTGGCGATCCCGAGAACGAGGTTGGCCAAAACCACGAATACAACGGAGTAGATGATAGATATCCAGAAAGTGTTGCGGGATGGATCGGGAGGAACCCGCGTGATAATTTCACCCAGCTGGAAGTACAGAATGGGGACGATGATAGCGGCATAGATTGCGGTTCGCACCAGCAGATTGATTGTAAACGAAAGGCTACCGAGCCACGGACGCATCGGACCTTGCAGGACGAACAGCGAGATGCCCGCGAGCGTGACCCCAAGAAGGAATCCGTACGCAATCCCTGTTGCTATCGCGGAAGGCGACGTGAGACCCTCGGCAACAACGAAAGCAACCCCTCCGATCGCGCTGGCAACGGTGACGACGGCAAGCAGTCGCAGCTTTCTTTCAAGCCTTGCGTTCATAGGACCCTCGTCTGGCTATAGCGCTAAGAGAGGCGACATGCGCCCTTTGCAACACAGTATAACCAGGAGAATTGCTTCCTAGTCCGGTGCGGGTCAAAAACGGTCCTGACGCCCTTGAAATGGGATGTCTGTTTTGCCCCCAAGATCGGAAATAGCCCGGGACGATGGGCATGTCGCTTTCGTGGTCGACCGCAAACCTAAGTATCCTTGTCTCAAACGAATGTAAGGCACTGATAAACGTCTGTGCAATGGTCCGGTCCGTCTCTCTGTGATCGGTTGTATTTGGGCGGCGTTATGCCGTTCGAACTGGGATTGCGGAGGCAAAAATGCTGAGCAAAGCATATTTGGACACGGCGCGGACCATACTCCGGGCGGCCCAAACGATGACGGACCAACGCGTTGCGGGTCAGCTTAGGGCGCTTGCTGAGGGCTATGAGCGGCGAGCTGAGAAAGCTGCACACGCTGATGCGGCTAAGGCATTGGCTCGGTCAGCTGCTCGCGAATATGAGGAAGCACTCTCATGAACGTCATCATCAAGAAGCTTAACGGCATGTGGCACCTCATCGTCGGGTCGTGTCAGATCCGGAGTCCGTTCTCGGAGACACAGGACCGCGGGCTGGTCGTTGCGTACGCCCGCCGGATCTACCCGGGCGCCAAGATCTTCGAACGCGACTGACCGTTAAGAAAGGAATCAGGCAGCACTCACCGTAGCGTCCACCAACGGAGACCAGGATGCGAAAAGCAGCTTTCACTATTCTCGGCGCGCTGCTGATTGCCGGGTCGGCGGTACAAATGGCCACGGCGTCAGCGCATCACATGCGCACTGGTCGAGGTCATCACCGGTGGGATCGAGCCTATAATCAGTTAAAGGAGCCCGGCTTTTCAATCCCACAAATGCGCGACGGCTACAGTGAAGGTGGCCGGCTCTCCAAGCCCGCGGCTAACGAGACTAGATCTTGCGATAGACTTTGGTGCTACCCAGACTGAATACAGGACGTTGCGCGCCAGTTCTATGTCTCGGTTGGGTCAACAACGGTCTTCGTCGCCCCGAAATCCCACTTCCGGTTTGCTCCCGACAACGGACTCAAGTCGGACGTCGCGCCACTTCCGAAAAGTGCCAACATCCTGAGCCTGTTGTTGCCCGTCACATTACTTGTCAGCAGTGCTTCATTGGCGGCCAACAAACTCGAAGCGACCATCTTTTCTTATGACGGCAAAGATTTTGTTCGGACCGAAACGACCTTGATGCAAGCAGGACAATCGGCGGTCGGCACAAAACTTGACCATGATAGCCCGGCCTACAAAGCCTTGGCCGAAAAACGTCCCTACACCGGGCCAGTGACCGTTTTTGGTCAAAACTACCAAGCCAACTACGCACCGCTCATCGGTGGAGATGGCAAATTGACCGGTGCCATATTTGTTGCTGTACCCAAATAGTCGTCTTGATAGCTGGGCCAAACCGATCCGGGACAATGACACCGCGATGGGGTTGGCGCGTACACATACTTAGGTTTTGCGCTTGAGTGGGCGGTCTGATGGCCGCCCACATTCACTTATGGCTTGCAGTAACTTTGTCGGCTGTGGGTCAAAAACTGACCTGACTGCCCCGAAGTCCACTTCCGCTTTAACCGCGAAAGCGGACTCAGAGCGGACATCGCGCCAGGTCCGTTTCGTGCCAATACCGGAAGTCACCTCCTATTCGATCACCTCGTCGGCGCGGGCTAGCAGCGTGGGCGGGACTTTCAGGCCGAGCGCCTTGGCAGTCGTCAGATTGATGACCGTCTCGTACTTCGTCGGGGCCTGCACCGGCAGGTCGGCGGGCTTCTCGCCTTTGAGGATGCGGTCGACGTATGCAGCGGCGCGCCTAAAAGCGTCGATCGTATCAGGTCCATATGAGGCAAGGCCTCCGTCCGCGGTGAAGTATCGGAACGCGTAGACAGCAGGTAAGCGGTACCTCTTCGCCAACGAAATGATCGACTTGCGATAGGCCGCCGTTGACGTGCTTGCGGTTACGATCACGCCACCATTCGGCTCGTGGGCGAATGCCGCCAAAGCCCGCTCGATCCCACTCGCGTCAGCGGGATCGATTACGCTCAACTCCACCCCGGCTGATGACGCCGATGCCATGGTCTGGATCGCGGCGAACTGGCCGACCCCCGCGGCTGTATAGAGCTCGCGAAGCACGGCCACCCGTGTCAGATTGGGTGCAAGCTCTTTCAGCAGTTCGAGCCATTTCCCGCTGATGCTGTATTCGAAAGCGGTAAATCCTGTTGTATTGCCGCCGGGCCGGGCCAGGCTGGTGACGAACCCAGCTCCTACTGGATCGACCGCGTTCGCAAAAACGATTGGCACTCTCCGAGTGACCCATTGCAGTGCGGCGAGGCATGGAGTTGCGGAGGCGAGGATCACATCGGGTGCCGAATCTACCAATTCTCTTGCATACTGCTGACAACGCTCGGTGTTATCGCCCGCCCAGCGGACCTCAATGCGCAAATTTTTCTCCTCGATCCAACCGGTTTTGCGGAGCGATTGTAAAAAGACTTGTAATCTTGCCTGACCCTCAGGGTCGTCCGCGGCAAAATTCATAAGGACGGCAACCTTACGTATCAGGTCAGCTTGTTGCGCATAAGCGGCAAGCGACCAAAGGGTCGCAGCACTCCCAATGAGCCCGAAAAATTCGCGCCGTCGCATTTAGCCAACCCCCAAGCCTCAGGGCCACGCCGAATGGAACAACCAACACTAGCACTTTGCGACTGGGCCGCGAAGCGAGACCGCACCTAATTGGGCCTCGGACGATGATCAGCGCCATGTCCGTGGTGGGTCAAAAACGGTCCTGACGCCTTTGAAATGCGACTTCCGCTTTACTCTCGAAAGAGCAGACTCAAGCCGCACACCGCGCTATGTCCGAAAGGTGCCAACAGGCGACATTGATCACGGATGGCGGCTCAGCCAGCGGGGATCGTAAACTGAAAAAGAGCACCCCGCGGCTCGCAACTGGTCGCCCACAGCCGCCCACCATGGGCTTCGATAATCGAGCGGCAGATCGAGAGGCCCATGCCCATGCCGTCGGGCTTCGTCGTGTAGAAGGGTTCAAAGAGACGCGGCAGGCTCTCGGGGCGCAGCCCATGGCCGGTATCCCGCACTGCGACGCACACACTCTCCGGCTCGATTCTCACAGTGCTGATATGTAATTCGCGGTTGCCGCCCTCGACGCCTCTCATCGACTGGATGGCATTGACGATCAAGTTCAACATCACTTGTTGTAGTTGCACCCGATCGCCTCGGATGCCTGGCAACTCGTCCGCCAGTTGCGCGGCCACCGTGACGCCGGCCTTGACCGCTTCGCTGCGGGTTACGGCTATCACCTCCAGGATCGCCGCATTGAGGTCGATGACCTCCTTCCGGGCTGGCGCTTTTTTGATGAGAGACCCAATCCGGTCGACGACGGCGCTGGCTCGATCGGCGTCGTCCACAATGCAGGTGAGCGCCTCCCTCACCTCCGCCACATCGGCTGGGCTGTTGTCTAAATAATTCAGAGCCGCACGCGCGTTGTTATGTGCCGCCGCAATGGGCTGCTTGATTTCATGAGCGATCGAGGCGGTGAGCTGCCCCATGGTAGCGACGCGGTTAGCGTGCGCGAGCTCCAGTTGCGCCTCGCGATATGCTTCTTCGGCCGAAACGTTCCGGAGCACGAGCATAGTGGCAATCAGGATCGAAACTAGGCTCACCGCAAACCGCAATGGGGCGGTTCCATCCACCACAAATCCGTGATCGATCACGTAGCTGAAGACCGTAAGGAAAGCGCAGGTGACGCCCGTGATCACAACGCCACGGCGATCAAGGTCATGAGCGGCAATCAAAACAACAATTACATAGAGGGAAGCTACCGCAAAGTGGAGGGACGACAGCGTGTCGATGAGAAAAATGCCGCCCGCGAGCGCGGCCGCCACGGGAAGGGAACGGAGGCCGGTAAGAAAGTGCAGCATCGAATCATCGCTTTCCGTTCGCCGGATCGGCTACCTGCCTATACAAGGACCGCGAACATGTTCGAGGTGTGTTTGCTTTGGGCGCCGGTCATGAGACGCTCGGCCGCCTGATCTCTTCAAATAATAAACTATAGAGGCCCGGCCGCTGCCAGCGGACGGGAGCAAATCGATAAACGACTTCACGGCAGACACCTCGCGATTTCCGAAAACGCATGCAACCTAAGGCGATCGCGATCAGCGCCTCAATTGCGCGTAGGTAATCGTCTGGCATCTAAGGTGTCACGGAACGATACAAAGGTTTATGGCGCTCGCCCCTAAAGTCGACCACTTCCGCAATGGTTCCATCAACGGACCTTGGGTTGTTCAACGGAGACTTCCGCTTTTGCCCCGTGAACGGACATCGTCGGTCAGTCGGACCACTTCCGAAAAGTGCCATGTATGGACGGCGCCCGCGGTGCAAGAGGAATCTAACGTTTCAGCGAAGCGTTCGGGTGCAGCCATGTATCCGGCCTTTGAATGCAGCCGTTTTGGCTGCTGGCCCTGATGTGATCCGCTGATCGGTCCCAACCAAAAACACGCGTTCTTTCCTCGCGTGGCACTTTACGGGTTTTCCCAATCGACGGTCCCGACCGTTTCGCATCAATGTCGTCATCACCCCTGCAGTTACGCACAGACGCAACCTCATCCTTCCATTGCCGAGCTCCTTGTTAGACTGCCGCGAGTTGGGGCGCTCGGTAGGTCCCGCCCTTGGCCAGCAACGCCCAAGCGATCCGCGCCATCTTGTTGGCCAGCGCGACCGCGACGACCTTGAACGGTCGCCGAGCGAGAAGCTGAGTGAGCCAGGGATACTTATCCGGCTGCTGGCGCGCACGCCGCAAGAAAGCATGGGCTCCGACAATGAGAATGCGCCTGAGGTATTGGTCGCCCTGTTTCGAGATCGGCCCGAGCTTCTGTTTGCCTCCGGTCGAATCTTGCCGCGGCACGATCCCGATCCAGGCCGCAAAATCACGGCCCGATCGAAAAACCCTCGGATCCGGCACGACCGCTGCGATCGTGGTGGCCCCGATAACTCCGATACCGGGGATGGTCTCGAGCCGCTTACTTGCCTCGTTCGAGCGATGCTGCGCAATGATCCGTTTCTCGAGCGTTCCGATCATCGTCTGCACAGACTGAAGCTGCGCCGCTAGTACGGTCAGGCTGGCGTGGGCGTCGACCGGCAAGCGCGAACCCTCATCCTGTACGACGACCGCCAACAACTCTTTGATCCCTTCGCGCCCCTGTGCAGCCGTAATGCCGAATTCGGCCAAATGCGCCCGTAATGCATTTATCACCTGGGTGCGTTGGCGCATCAGCAGATCGCGTGCTCGATGCAGCATCAGCTGGCCCTGCTGCTCGGCCGACTTAATCCGTACGAAACGCATGTTTGGGCGCCGCACTGCCTCACAGATTGCTTCCGCGTCGGCGGCATCGTTCTTATTGCGCTTGACGTAGGCCCTCACATCCTTCGCTGGCATCAGACGAACCATGTGGCCCAGTTTCGTCAGCTCGCGCGCCCAATGGTGCGACGTGGCACAGGCCTCCATACCGATCAGGCACGGCGCCAGAGCTTCGAAGAACGCCATAACTTGTCCGCGGCGAAGCTGCTTTCTGACGATGACCTTCTGGGCGGCGCCAATGCCGTGAACCTGGAACACGTTCTTGGCGATATCCAAACCGATCGTGGTAATTTGCATGTGGATGGCTCCCCTCATGTGATTCGTCTCCGACGAACCACCCTATGGCACTTCGATGCCGGGAGCGGGCGTCGTCCACCACATCAAAAGCGGAAGTGAATGAGGATGGGGTCTAGCCAATGTGCTCGACAAGTTCAATCCGTTCACACCAGAGCATCATATCCGGCGCGTATCTTCCAAGCCGCGTGAAGTATCGCGTATGTGCCTCGCGCCAATATTGCAGAGAACGGTCACCTTCACCTTCGTCATAAGCAAACGCCTCGTCCACTTCATCGAAACGTCGCTTCGTTAATTCAATCGTCTTGAGGACGGCTTTCGGAGCGCCTTGCCCGTCTAGGACTACCATCAATTTCCCGACCTCCGCAGAAAGCAGGCCCTGACTTTCCGCCCAGCAGGTCGCACACTTAGTTCCCGACAAAACCAGCTCAAGGAGCCTATTGGCTAAGTCGGGACCATCGCCAAAAGAAAACGTCTCTAAATCATGCCAGTCCATGGGCAAAAGACTGATGCTCATTTTTGACGGTGTCAACGCTATCGAAATGGACTGCCCGCGCCATGTCCGTTCGGCCCCTGATAGCGGCGGAATAACGGACATCGCGGCATTTCCGTTTTGTGCCAACAACGGAAGTGAGCGCACTCCGAACCGGCACCAGCCTTCCTCTAATTCGCGTCCAGCAACTTGTTCAGCCGCAACCTGGTGATGATGTAGACGTTCTGCAGATCGTTGGCGAACTCGGTCTGCGTGTCGTTCTGCAGCCTGCGGTTAAATTCGAACAGGATTCCTTCCTTGGTGTGCATCAGCACCGCGATGATGAACGGAAATCCGAATTTCTTCTTGTAGGCGGCATTGAGGTCCGAGATATGAACCATATCGGCATGAGATAGGGCGTTGAGGCCGACGCTCGCCTGTTCGGCCACCGACGAGGCGGTCATCGTACCGGCCTGCGCCTCCTTACCGGCGAGATCGGGATGGCTCTGCAACAAAGCAAGCTGCTTGGTCACCGGCGCATTCTTTGCCACGGCAACCATCGCAGCGTGCATGTCATCGAGGCTCGCAAATGGCCGCTTCTCCCAGGCCTTTTCGGCGACCCAGGGCGAGTTCTCGAAGATGCCTCCGAATTTTTGCACGAAGGCGGCGCGGTCCATCGCATTGATGGGTGCTATGTCAACTGGACCGGCGATTGCGGTGGCAATCACGACCATCCCCAGGATCATCTCGGCGCAGACCAGCAACGCAAACAGCCGATAGCGACTGATCATTTCGGCCCCCTCCGCTTAAACGAACACCGTCAACCAACCTCGAAATCCCTCGCACGCATTGGTCTGAACGACGGTTGCAAAGGTTCAATTGACACGCTCGTTTACTTCCTAACCAGGGCGTGAACTATCGTTTCGGTTTTTGACACATGAGATGGTTCGCGATTGACAGCCGCGCGGCTATGAATGTCGAGGACCGTTCCGGGTCATTTCCAGACTTCGGCCCGCAGCTTCTCCAGCTCGGTTTCGAGAAAATGGTTGGCGACAATCAGCGCCTTGACCGCCTTGCGGGCATCGCCGTCGCAGACGATGACAGTGCAGTCATTGTCCGAAGAATGCTAAGTTCAACCTCAGGCGCAGCTCAACTGCTGGCAAGTAACGACAAACAGCGTCAAATCGCGCGAGGATAGTGGGCCGTCCGGTTGGGCCCACCATCAAAAGGGAGAGGATTAGATGTGGATAATGACAAACAACAGCTACCTGTCCATCGTAAGCAAGGATTGTGGCCCCGCTGAACTGCTGGTCAGGGCTCGGCGTGCCGGGGATATCGAGAGGGTATTCCCAGATGCCAAGGTAACGCGGAACACCAACAGTGATTATCTGTATCGGGCAGTTCTGCCACGCGATGTGGTGAAACAGGCCTTGGCCGCAATGATCGACCATATCGATTACCCGAACTTCAAGGATAGTGTTGAAGACAGGTCATTGCATGCTGCCTATGTCAGTGTCTGGTGTGCAATGGCGGGACTACAACATCCGCCGCCAAACATAGAGCCTGCGACCCGTGCAAGGTCAGCTCTAACCTCGAAAAAGACACTGTAGCGCCGCGACCCGCGATATTGGGCCAGGGCCTGTTTATGAGTTCGTTCACGCCCTAATCTCCCAGCCTTGTTGCAAACACGGCCGACGTGGCTTGCTTGCCGTAGTACTGCTGAATCATCTGTACTGAGGTCCCCATGTTGCGAGCGACCACGAACACTCCTACCCCATTGCGTAACGCATTCACTGCGTAGAAATGGCGCAGGCTGTACACGAATATTTCTCTCCGAAGCAATTCTTTTGCAGGCTCGCTTCCCTCCACGCCGACCGATTCAGTGACGGAACAGATCAAGTCAAAGGAGGAAAAAGAAAGTTGAGTGCGGGACGAAAATAATTGGTCTCCATATTGCTCTGTCCGGCTTGCGATGGATGCGTTCCGTCGGGATATAAAGCTTGGTTTGCGGCAGCAACGTCAGGACCCCAAGTTTGATCAGCAGCCCAATCGACAACAAAATCGCACTTTCCTTCGCTCGGGAAAAGCCGCAGAGCTGGATCGGCGATAGCCCTATTGGCATTGAAGGGAATTTCATTACGAGGATTGTGAGTGCTGATCCCCAATCGCACCAACTTACCCGGGGACCTGATCGCATCCTGAAATTTAGCCAAATATTCAGAAAAAGCCGTAAGCCACACTGAAGCATCGGTTGAACGCAAGTCATTCTGTCCCGCCTGTATAAACAGAATGTTTAGTCCGTCTTTGAATGCTGCGATCACAGATGATTGTCGGCCGAGCATATCGGATAGAAGAGCACCATCCGTAGCAAAGCATTGCTGATCGGTCTCCTGGATGGCGTGAGGCAGATAAAGTGTGTGGTACGATGTCGTCCTGGCCCCGCCACTATCGACACTGGAGCTTGACCCTTCAACAATGAGATGCCGAACTACGGTCATTGCGGTAGCCTCCATCGAAATCGTTTTCTTCGGATGCTGCGTGGGCTGTTTTCTATAAAGAGACTTTCTCTTTCGCAAGAATGCGCTGCACAGCAGACTGCCTAACGAGGCGATCACCGCACGACGACGTCAAATTCAGCTAAGTTGACTCGGGTCTTAAAGTCTTGATAGCGCTGCCTCGACGATACTGATCTCTTACCTGAAGCTCGCCCTTTTGCTTTCGAATTTAAGCACAGGTTTTCCGCAATCCAGACGGAGGCATCGGCGCCAAGGGCTGCTCGAACTGAGTCTCACTAGCGAAAGATGGTATGGTTATGGGCTTTTCCCGACTGGCTTTCGATTAGGCAAGTCCACCACTAGGGTATCAAATTCCTTTTGCAAGGGAGTGCTGATTATTGGCTCATCTGGCAACTTCTCCGCAGGCTCGTACCACGGTCGCCTCTCTGTAATCCCGCCTTCTAGTGCGTTTGCGATCAAACGCCCGATTTCCTCGCCCTGTAGGGGCACCAGCTTTTTCTCAGAATCGTATTTATAAAGTTGAGGGCAAAAATAAACGGCGTGAATGCGTGGATCGTATCCGTCGACGACGAGAAAGTGCTCTGGTTGGAGCCGGGAATTGTATTTCTTTACAATTTTTCGCTCTAGCGTAGATCGGGCAACACGAAGTCTTTCAGGCGAGGGACCGACGATTGTGCCCGCCTCCAACAAGATAACCCAGTCCTTGCTTGTGGCGTTGTCCGGGTGAATCCGGATTAGCTGACTTGACACATTCCATCGAAAAGGTCCCATGGCGGCTTACTCGGCATCGTGCAGTCAAGTAGCTAAAATACCAAGGCGGACAATTAAATCAATCAATCCGAGCTGGTTGGCTTCCTGCCAAAGCAGGGCCTAACATGTCCTTTCACGTCGTCAATTCGGGACCGGCCCAGAATTCATCATCGATTTTTGGTGGGGCTGCGTCACGGGTGGATGGTTCTCTGTCAATTTGATGGGTGGTTCAAAATGACGATCCCACGTAGGCGAGTTCGTCCTGACTTCCTCGCTGTAGGCGGTTGGGGTGTGAAAGCGCTGCCTTGGCGCTCGTCCTAGTAAGCGCTAAGCTTGCTGAAACGCTCGACCAAGCGACGATTGTATTGGATCTCGTCGGCGATAGTTCGCTTGCGATGCTTAAGATCAGCGATCGCCAGATCGTCAGTCGGACTCTGACGCAAAGCATCGGCAATTTCGCTTTCGAGAGCCGTGTTTCGCCGCTCCAAATAATAGGAAATGGTTGTTTGCGCCATGGTTCTCTCCAACACAGGTCGCATCTGCGTGGAAAAGAGAGCAAGAAAGCAAAACGCCCTTGATGTGGATCAAGGGCGTCCACCAAGCGAAAGCGGACGCCCTCGGGTGTGGAAGAACAACCCAAAAACGTCCGGGACTTAGCATTGAAGAAAACCTCTCAAGGTCCTGAGAGACAATTTCCTCAATGTTTTCTAGGCGAAGTTCGAAATCGCATTGGCCTCTTTAGGTCAAGCCCTGCGACGACATCAGAAAACATCCAGTGAGACACGGGAACGCAATTCTAGTCGCTGAACATTATGGATTAAGTAGCTCAGGGAGGTTCCAATGATGGAGTACGCCATTTTCATCGCCATGGTGATCGTCACCATTGGTTTTGCGTGGTTGTGGCTCATCGAGCAAAAGAAAAAGCGAAAGAGAAAAGAAGCGCTTCGGCAAAAGGAGATTGAGCGACGATGAAGGCGAAAGCCGAATTCGAAGGGCGTTGTACGTCTACAGACGATCGCTTACGGCATGGACACAGAGAAAAGGTCGGGCGTCAAACGGGCCCAAGTACGCACGGAAGTCGACCTAACCCGAAGCTCTGCCTTGCTGTGGGCGATTGAAGGGGTATGGCAACGAAATTTACAGCAAGCTTGTCATTCATGATTTTGGCCCTCCGTTTTGGATGACAATCGGAGCGTCCACAGGAAACGAAATGAGGACAACGGCAGATATAGATCAGGCGGGATTGTGTGGGTATTTAGCTTCTTCGACCAAAAGTGGACCGTAAAACCAGGTGTCCAGATCCAAGCGCCACCCTTTGTCGATCAACCCCGACTCTCCTTGTTCACACCAGAGGTTCCACAAGTGGTCCCGCTCCTCTTCGGAGACGTCATCCGAAAATTCAGGATTGCCACTCCAACTTTCGGAAAATTCATACTCGAGAACGTCAAAAGCTTCGTAGACATTAACGCCAACATCTGGGTCATAGTTACTTAGATCAGGTTTCTCAACAACGAGAACGTGACCGGAGTGAATTTCTTCTGAAAACTGAAACGTCGAATTTTCCCTCTTCCAAACGTATACTTCCTCCATCGAATTATGTTCTTGAGGGCTAATTTTCCACGCCGACTTCGTCTTCGGTTTCTGCTTAGCCTTTGTTGCTGTGGTCTTACTGACTTTCTTATTTGTTACCTTCCGCTTGGACGTCTTCTTCGATGATTTCTTTGCAGTTGTCTTTTTAGCGACTAACCCTTTTTTGACAGTGAGCTTTTTAGGCTTTTTAGACTTCTTGGTCCGCCTTCCCTTAGCGATCATGGCCCTCCCCTTCATCAACATGCTGCATGCTATTATCAACGACGACGTTACTCATAAAATCCGGGACCCTTCTCAGGGGCAAAGCAGACATCGCAACTCTCGCTGTAATTTGGCTGATGTGAACGAGATCACATATGCCGAGAGCCTCCTAATGTATTTCTAATTGGGGCGCGAGATCGTGCCGAACCTATCGGATATACGACAATTGCGATCGCGCTTTGAAACCGCGCCACGTAAAGTCAGAAGTCATGATACGACGATCTTACTTGGCTATGTGGCTCTTGCGATCGTGCTTCTCATCGCTAATCTCGGTTTTATGTTGTCTTGAACGGCGCCTGGCGATTTCGCAACGATGACCGTTTTCCATAGGATTGTCCTGCCGCGTGCTGGGGGTATCTCTTGTCAAAGTCAGGAGAACATGCGTGAACCTGCTCATTCTCGTGGTCGATGACGAGCCCGATGTCGAGGCGCTGTTCCGCCAGCAGTTCCGCCGCGAACTCCGCTCTGGTCGCTTCGCGATGGAATTTGCGCAGTCGGCCCATATGGCGCTTCAGCGCATTTCCAATGCTGGCGACGAGTCTCTCATTCTGATCCTGTCCGACATCAACATGCCGGGGATGAGCGGCCTTGAGCTTCTTCCCAAGGCAAAGGCCATTCGGCCGGATGTTCCCGTTATTATGATCACGGCCTACGGCGACGACAATACCAGGAGAAAAGCCCTGGAAGGCGGGGCGGAGGCGCTTCTGACGAAACCTATCGATCTTGTTGCGCTCCGCACTGAGATCGACGGTCGGGTGGCAAACGCAGCGTAATCGTCGGCCGCCGCTCCAATGAGCTGATGTCGGGCGAGCCCAAAAGGTACCATCGTTTGAGACGATTGTGCGCCATTTCCCACTCCCAGCTTGGACGCAAAGTGATAGCATAACCCATTGCGCAAGGCGTGGCCCTGAGGCTCTGGGGACGGCGAAATGCGACGGCGCGATTTCATTACGCTCATCGGCGGGACAGCAGCAACATGGCCGCCCGCGGTGTGGGCGCAGCGCACCGATCGGATGCGGACGGTCAGCATGCTGCTTAGCCTCGCCGAAAAAGACCCCGAAGCGATAAACCGCGTCAAGGCATTCCGGTTGGGTATGCGCGATTTGGGATGGATCGAAGGGCGCAACGTTCAGATCGAGTATCGGTTTGCCGGGGCCAACCCGGAATCGATTAATAAGAACGTCGCGGAAGCGGTCCGGCTGGCGCCAGACGTCATTGTGGCACAATCCACTGCGGTCATGGTTGCGCTGCAACCCGCGACGAGCACCATTCCAATCGTATTCGCGGTGGTGAGTGATCCAGTCAGTCAAGGGTTCATTTCGAATCTTGCGCACCCGGGGGGCAATATCACCGGCTTCTCATTCATCGAGGCCGACATGGTCGGAAAGTGGGTCAACCTACTCGGCGACGTTAAGCCAAATCTGTCGCGGGTCGCATTGATGTTTAACCCGGATTTCGTGCCCTTCTTTGACGTCTATCTTCGGTCATTCAAAGCATTACCGCAGCAAACCTCGGTCGAGGTCGAAGCAGTGCATGTGCGGAGTGCTGCTGATGTCGAATTGGCGGTCGCTAAGTTAGGTCACGAGCCGGGCAGCGGCCTGATCGCTGCAGCGGATGCATTCATCCTGGCAGTGCGTGGAGTGATCTTGAAAGCGGCAGATCAGCACCGGGTGTCGGTCATTTCTCCCTATAGGCAATTTGTCATTGAGGGAAGTCTGATGTCTTATGGGCCTGACACTGCCGATATCTTCCGGCGTTCAGCCTCATATGTTGATCGCATTCTCCAAGGCGAATCGCCGGGCAATTTGCCAGCGCAGTCACCAGTCAAGTTTGAACTCGTCGTCAATCTCAAGACGGCTAAGGCCCTCGGCCTCTCGCTTCGCGAGTCGTTCTTACAACTCGCCGACGAGGTGATCGAATAGAGACGCTGTTTGTTATACTGCATTAGTCCGGATGTGGCCCTTTTGCGACATGCCGAATGACCCTTAGGATGTCCGCTAGTCGGGGAAGACGGAAGTGCCCGGGGGAAGAACTGTGAGACGACGCGACTTCATCAAAATGATCGGTGGCGGAGCCGCAGCGTTGCCGCTTGCCGCGCAGGCGCAAAAGCCGGTGATGCCGGTGGTTGGATATCTCTCCGCCAATAGCTCCAGCGGAGATGCGCTGCCGGTTGCGGCTTTTGTCCAGGGGCTAGGCCGGACCGGCTACGAGGACGGCAAGACCGTCAAGATCGAGTACCGCTGGGCCGACGGTCAGTACGATCGACTGCCGTCGATGGCAGCTGATCTTGTTCGCGACCGGGTGGCCGTGATCGCAGCGCTTGGCACACCGGCTGTGCGAGTGGCAAAGGCAGCGACGGCGACGATCCCCATTGCCTTCGCCACGATCGCCGATCCCGTGCAGATAGGGTTCGTCACCAGTCTGAACCGCCCAAGTGGCAATTTGACAGGCGTGACCTTGTTGGCCGTGGAGGTCGGACCGAAGCTCCTCGAAATACTGCGCGGGGTGGTGCCGTCGGCCACCAGCATCGCGCTGCTTGTAAATCCGACCAATCCCAATTCCGAGATGCAGTCGAAGAATACGCAGGAGGCGGCCCACAGACTCGGACTGGAACTCCAGGTTCTGAATGCCAGCGTGGAAAGCGATTTCGATACGGTCTTTATAGAGCTGCGCGAACTTAAGGCGAGCGCGTTGATTATCGCCCAGGACATGTACTTCGATGCCGAAAGCGCACGGCTCGCCGCACTAACGGTCCGCCATGCGATCCCCGCGATCTACCCGTTGCCGGAGTTCGCTGCGGCTGGCGGCTTATTCAGCTACGGTGCCAGCCTGCTCGATGCGTGGCGCCAGGTAGGTATCTATGTCGGACGAATCCTGAAAGGCGAGAAACCTGCCGAGCTACCGGTCGTGCAGCCGACAAAGTTCGAGTTGACGATCAATCTCAAGACGGCCAATGCACTCGGTCTCACCGTGCCGCCATCCCTGCTTGCTAGCGCCGATGAGGTGATCGAATAGGTGCGCGATGTCTGAGTTTGGCCCATCGCGTCATTTCGCTGCGCTGCGGAACTTCGTCGCTATGGGGGCATAGCGGACATTGAGTTTTTACTCTTTCTGATCGGGCGTGATTGATCCGGTCGCTTGCGGCTCAGGCAAGACTTGATTTTCCGTCGTGGCTGTCGAGCCCCTAAGCTCTGATCCTACGCAATCACCAGCCCATAGCTTCGTGCCCCGGACCGTTCCAACGAGTTTGCAGCCCATCGGCGCTTTCGGTTTTAGCTGAACCAGCGGTTTGTTATCGACTTTGGGCGGCGCAGTCTGAGCGAATACGGTGCCCGAAAAGCAGATAGCAACAAGAATGAGCAGCGACCTCATCGTCAATTCACCCTTTGCCTCAGGACACCCCGACCTCTGGAGGCTGATTACAGGGAAAAAAATGTCCCGCAGAGCAAATGTCCCGCTGAGCATTCGCGCTCTGCGGGCCGCGCCGGGGGTTCCTCAAAATTGATTGCTTACTGAATGCCCCGCCCCGGTCTTTTACAAACTTGCACCGGGGCGAGACGGGGTGGAAGTCCAAAATTGCGTTCTCTCGAATGGAACAAAAGAGATGTTGCACCGAAAACACGGCGCACCGCGCCCCGCCACCACGGCAAGGTCAGGACGCGGTAGCGGGGCTTTTGGGGTGCGCCGTCACGGGAATAATAACGGCGCAACTCCAGCTTGGCACATTCGACGGCGGTCCTCGTAGTCCTTCCTGGCAATGGCCGCGAGTATGTCGAGCAACATTTCGTCAAATCGCCTTCGAGCTCGATGGCAGCGTCAAGCCGATCGCCTGCGCCGCTCGGATATTAAATTTCCGCAACCCGGCTGCTTTGGGAATTTTCTACCCTACGAAAGTGTTCACTGTCCTGGGAACTTGGATGGAGCAGCGATAGCGTTCGATGGTGGCGTTTTGCATGCCCGGCCAATCTGCTGGCCGCACTTCAACTGTAAATGGCAATTTGGTGTCGGCCCCGCAAAGAGTTTGTAGTTCACTGAGGAAGGTAAAAAATGACCGGAGATGTGGTCGAGGTCAGCAAGCTTCAAGAGATCATCAAATTACTGGAGAGCTTGAAGGAGGCTGCGCACCAGCTCCCCGAAGACACCGATCGCCGTGATGCGCTTCGGGAAATTAGAGACTTTCAGCTTCGGATGGCAGCTTTGGTCCACCGTTTAGCTTTTGCGCGCCATTCTGTCGGCGACTAAAGGGGCGTCATTTGACTCAGTGGAATCAGGGCTGTCGCATCTCCGATTCGGATCTTCA
>Ga0210402_10002447_pt1 | contig 18111 bp, 9 predicted proteins | sample IncBWC7MmetaG_FD_161055 | JGI IMG/M metagenome (GOLD analysis project Ga0210402, IMG submission 161055) | Forest soil microbial communities from Barre Woods Harvard Forest LTER site, Petersham, Massachusetts, United States - Inc-BW-C-7-M | ecosystem: Environmental > Terrestrial > Soil >... | reverse complement strand
GGCAGCGTACGCCTTTCTGCGTCAGGGTGTAGGCGGCCATGCCACCGGAGGCGCCGGAGCCGATGATGAGTACGTCGTAATCGGGTTTCATAGGGTCAGCTCAATGCGGGAAGTGCCTATCAATCTTCTCATTTTGGCACGGAGGCAGCGGGTCCCGTACAATTACGGACATGAGTCTGGATGGAAGAGTCGCCATCGTGACGGGAGCCACCAAAGGCGTTGGCCGAGGCCTCGGGCGCGAGTTGGCCCGACACGGCGCGCGCGTCTTCGTCACCGGCCGTTCAGCGCCGGATCACGAGCGTCTCAATGAGCAGATCACGGCCATCCGCTGCGACCATCGGCTCGACATCCAGGTGGAAGCGGCGTTCAAGCTGATCGCGAGCGAGGCCAGCGCGATTGACATCCTGGTGAACAACGTGTGGGGTGGCTACGAGCGCATGGTCGAGAATGGCGCTTTCACGTGGTCCAAGCCATTCTGGGAACAGCCACTCTGGCGTTGGGACGCGATGTTCAGCGCGGGCGTTCGTGCGCACTACCAGGCGAGTCAGCTGGCCGCGCCGGCGATGATTGCCCAGCGGCGGGGACTGATCGTGAACATCTCGTTTTGGGCAGCGCAGAAGCACATCGGCAATGTCGCCTATGGCGTGTCGAAAGCCGCCACCGACAAGATGACGGCTGACATGGCGGCCGAGTTGAAGCCGTATGGAGTCGCCGTGGTTTCGCTCTACCCGGGACTGGTCCGGACCGAAAAGGTCATGGAAGCGGCAGCGTGGCTTGACCTGACCAATTCCGAATCCCCCGAGTTCATCGGACGGGCCGTCGCGGCTCTCGCGGCCGATCCGGATGTGCTCCGCCACACTGGAAAGGTCTTGGTGGCCGCGGGCCTCGCGATGGAGTACGGCTTCACGGACATCGACGGCACAACTCCCCGTCCCCTGACACTGACCGATGTCTGACACGTCCGAAACGTGGTCTTGTATACCGAAAACGCTGGCTTCCAGATCGTGGGTGTGGTGGGTGTGGCGGGCGTGGGCTTCAGAAGGATGGCTTCGCTGTCGGCCCGGCGTCGGTCTCACCAGCACCTGCAAAATTGAGACCGGGCTGGGGCGGCTTTACTTGAAGATCGCCAGGTTGATGGCGTCGGCCATGGCCTTGTATCCGGCGTCGTTGGGGTGCAGGTGGTCGCCGGGGTCAAACTCGGCGCGGATGCGCTTGGGGTTGGCTGTGTCACGCGTGGCGGCTTCGAAATCCACCACGGCGTCGTAGGCGCCGCTGCTGCGGATCCACTGGTTGAGCGCTTCGCGAACAGCCTCGCCGGGTTCGCGAGCGTACCCGGCGCCCTCGTACGGCGTCAGAGTGCAGCCGATGGCCTTGATGCCGTGGGCGTGCGCCATTTCGATGATCTGTTTGTGGCCGGCGATGAGATCGTCGGCGGTGACCGTCTCTTCGGGCACGGTAGAGCCACGGCCGATGTCGTTGATGCCTTCCAGGAACATCACCCACTTCACACCAGACTGGCTCAGGACGTCGCGATCGAAGCGGCCTAGCGCGCTCACACCGGAGTTGTCGCGCAGCACGCGGTTGCCGCCGATGCCCATATTGATCACGGCGATGTGGGCAGTCTCCTTTTTGGCCGCCAGGCGCGCGGCCAGCAGCGCCGGCCAACTGTGGTTCGATTCGTTAGAAGAGCGGGCGCCATCGGTGATGGAATCGCCATAAGTCACGATGGCTGCGGCGGTGGCTGGAGCCATCGTGTCGATGCCCGCCAGGTAGTAGTAGGACTGCGTGCGAGCGGCGTCGGGCAGGGCTGGCTGCGCGGTGACGTCGCCTTCCTGAATGTAAGTATTGTGCAGGCCGGTGGAGTGCGCCGTGGGCGGGCCGGATTCGCCGGCGAAGTAGAGGCTTACGGCGAGATCGGCCAGCGGCGCGAAGGTGAGCTCGACCGGGTCGCTGAAAAGCACCACGCCGGGTCCGATGGTGCAGCCGGGCTTGCCGTTGAACGTGAGCGCGTTGTCGGAGCCGGCGACGATTTCGGAATCCTTGCCGCGAAGCGCGATGTGCGCGGCGGCGATGGCGACGGGAACGCTACCGAAGGCATTAGCCAGTTTCACTCGCAGACGATGTCCGCCGATGCTGGCACGCACCATCATGCGCACGGTCTGGTTGGCGAGTCCGAGGGGACCGATAGGGCTGCGTTGGGGCGTGGCCGATGCGGCCGGTGCGGCCGCCGCGACGGCGGGCCGGGGCGCGGCATACAGATTCTCCGCCGTGCCCCAGGTTCCGACCCAATGTTCCGAATTTTTTGGCTTGGCCTGGGCCACCGCGAAAGGGCTGGCTTGGGCCAAGACCAGCAGCAGGGTCAACCGAAGCTTCATTCGACAATTTCCTCCAAGTTGACGATTATAGCTGGCCGGCCCGGCAGATAAACGCCGGCGCAGGATGGAAAGCGGCGAACTTTACATACTGCGGCTAACCCCAAAACTGTTCGCTTTGGGCGCGGTGTCGTGACGCTCCCGGGGGCTTGTGGACGGTTACATGGTTTTGAGGATTGATCGAGTACTGCCTGTGCCAGGACCCCAAACCGCGGCTCCGCGATATTGCCGACACGCGCCTGTCCTCAACCTCTTCGACGAAAGTCCGACGCAAGGTGCCTCTCCTATGACCAGTTTCACCATCGCGCTCCTTTGCTATACCATCAAGCGATGAACCATCCCGGCTACCGAGCCGTGTGCGCCAGCAGTTCGTTGGCCGTCTTCCTCTTTCTCGGCGCTAACCTGGCGGCGGACGACTGGCCGCAGTTCCGCGGGCCGTCTGCGGGCGTGGCGGACGATGCCAGCTTGCCCACTACGTGGAGCCCCACCGCCAATGTCGCCTGGAAGCTCGACATTCCCGGGCGCGGATGGTCGTCGCCCGTCGTCGCCGGCGACCGGATCTTCCTCACGGCTGTGGTCGCACCCCGGCTAGAGGAGGCGCCGAAGAAGGGCCTGTATTTCGGCGGGAATCGGGAAACGCCGCCGGCCGGCGAGCATCGCTGGATGGTGTTGTGCGTCGATTGGAAAACGGGCAAGCTGCTGTGGGAGCGCGAAGTGCATCGCGGCGCCGCGCCGTCGCGCCATCTCAAGAACAGCTACGCCTCCGAAACGCCCGTGACCGATGGCGAGCGCGTCTACGCCTACTTCGGCGGCGCGGGCGTGTTTTGCCTGGACCGCAACGGCAAGCTGCTCTGGTCGCAGCCGCTGGCGCCGCTGCGGATGCGCTTTGGCTGGGGCACGGCCGCGTCGCCGGTGCTGCACGGCGGACGCCTGTATATCGTCAACGACAACGAGGAGGAGTCGTTCCTGACGGCGATCGATGCTCGCACCGGCAAGCCCGTCTGGCGGGTGACGCGCGACGAAGGCAGCAACTGGGCGACACCCTTCGTATGGGAGCACGCCGGCCGCACCGAAGTGGTGACCGCGGGGACGCGCCGCGTCCGCTCCTACGACCTAGACGGCAAATTACTCTGGGAATTCGGCGGCATGTCGTCGATCGCGATCCCGACGCCTTTCGCCAAACTTGGCCTGCTCTATGTGACCTCTGGCTACGTGGGCGACCAGGTTCGCCCGGTCTATGCCATACGCCCCGGCGCCGTGGGCGACATCAGCCTGAAGAGCGAGGAGACATCCAGCCAGTTTGTGGCGTGGCATCACCCCCAAGCCGGGCCCTACAATCCTTCGCCAATCGTGTACGGCGACTATTACTACACGCTGCTCGACCGCGGCTTCTTCACCTGCCACGATGCCCGCACCGGCCGGGAGATTTACGGCAAGCAGCGCATCGATCCCGCAGCCGCCGCTTTTACCGCTTCGCCGTGGGCATACGGCGGCAAGATTTTCGTTTTGAGCGAGGACGGCGACACTTTCGTGATTCAGGCGGGGCCCGAGTTCAAGCTGCTGGGCAAGAACTCGCTCGATGAGATGTGCATGGCCACACCCGCCATCTTTCGGTCGAGCCTGATCGTACGCACGGCGTCGAAGCTGTACCGCATCCAGAATGGCGCGCCACGATGATCCCCCAACTTCCATAGCCCACTACAAGGTCACCGCTAAGCTCGGCGAAGGGTCTGGGCGCCGTCTGCCGCGCCAAAGAGATGAAACCGGGTCGCGACGTCGTGGTTACTCCCACCGTGCGGATGGAGGCGAAGCGGCGCGCCCGTCGTCGACATCGCCGCACGCTGGAGTGCGGTGGACAAAGATCGCGAGGTGGAAGCCGGACGGCGGGAGCAACCTGTAGTGGTCTCCCGGTCAGGGACCGCGACTATATCCGGAAAACCTCGACTGAGGAGCAACTTTCAAAATCTCGACGCGGTTCTCCGCCACCGACGAAGGGCGTCCAGCGTCTGGGGCCAGTGTACGGGAATCCCACTTGCCGGCCAGAATCGGCGGCCCCTGACAGGAACCACGTCTATGGTTAAGGCGCGATAGGCCAGGTGGCCCGGCAATGACCTCTGCGGGATTCCTGAATTCTCTAAAGCCGCTTCAATGCCGCCCGCGCTTCGGCGATTTGCGGGAGTTTCGCGGACGAGTGCTCGAACGAGCTCAGAAAGAGGCGATACCGCTCCGCCGCTTCGGTTCGGCGCCCCGTCCTCTCCCTCACCTGGCCGAGGTGATAACGCGCCAGCAAATAAGTCAACATCGAGAATTGCATCCCGGTGTCATTGCCCCCTCCGATGTCCAGCAACATGCGGGTCAGCCAAGTCAGTTCGGCTTCGGCGTCCGCCAGACGGCCCAGTGACAGGAGTGCACGAACCAGATCGAGCGAGTATGCCCAGCGCGCGCCGTTCCGGAAGCGAGTCAGCCGGGAACACAGGTCAGCGACCTCGCCGTGCCTGCCCAGACAGGACGCCGCTTTGACGCGCCAAAGAGACTCGGTGGTTCGGGCCATGAAATCGCCAACAATCGGCGTAATCCCTTTCCGCAACTCCGCGAAATCCGCCTGTGCGGCGCCTTCATCACCCAGGATCAGATGGGCGGCGCCGCGCAGGCCGGGAGCCCAGGGGTTCGGGAGGCGCTTGCCCAGCGTCAACGCTTGTTGCGCATCGCCCTGCTCCAGCAGAAGATTGCCCGCGTTCCAGGTGTTCGGCCAATGACACCAGCACGTCTGATTGGTGACCCGGCGCATGAATTCCGCGTAGCTGGCCAATGCCCCATCCAGATTCCCTTTGCGCGTCTGTATATCACAGTAGAGCCTTGGCCGCCGACCTTCCGGCAGAGATTCGAGATAGGCCTCCGCCTCCTCAATTAGGCCGAGAAGCGCCAGCAGTCGCCCAAGCTGATTCGTTGGTTGAATCTTTGCACCGATCCGATACTGTTCCAGGGCCTCGTCGAAGTGTTCGTTGCAGGCGAACGCGTCGCCCCGAGTGACAGCAACATTCCACGTGTTCGGGGGCATGAGCGACGCATACCGCTCGACGAATTGGAGGGCCTTGGGAAGATCGCCTGACTCGGCGTAAGTGTAGGCGCCGTCCAGATAAGTTCGCGCCGCATTCGGATCCAGGCGAACGGCCTCTTCCCAGTTCGAGGTCGCTTCTCTGAATCGCCCCAGCATCCAGTACGCCTCGGAAAGGCTGGTGCAGATCGCCCAATCCTGGGGCGACTCCTTCCGTGCCGCCTCGAGAACCTTCAATGACTCCTCCAGGCGCCCGTCCAGCCCCAGTGCCAATGCTTGCATGTAGCGCACGTGGGCCACCGGCAGCGGCCGCCGTCGGGAAATCGCGACCGCCCGCGCCGCCGCCGCGCGCCCGACTGCCGGATTCAAGATGGTGTCAGAGATCTCCGCCAGCCTGGCCTGAGCCATGGCGAATTCGGGATCCAGTTCCACCGCCCGGTAGATCTGCCGGTTGGCTTGGTCCATCAGAAATTGGTCGTTGTAAATACCGGCTTCCGTGTACGCCTTGAGAGCCTCCAGATTCGAGGTCAGCCCGCCGGCGGAATCCGGCCTGGCCTGCGAGCGCGGCGCGATTTGCGCCAGCATCGCCGCCGCGGCTTGATCGGTCATACCGAAAAGCGCTTGTGCGTCCGCGCCGTCTACGGCGCCGGTATAGACGAGCCTTCCCGATTCGGTTTCCTGCGCCCGCAGGCTCAGCCGGAATCCGGAGCCGAGCTTGAACAGCGATCCACTCGCGTAGAGTTCGGCGCGGGTGTCGCGCGCCACGTCGCGCGCGTGCTCTACGGTAAGCCTCGCGTTGTGGCGGAACCGGTGCGCGGCCGCCGAGCGCAGAACCTCGGTCGAAAGCACTGCCAGCGCCCGGGATTGCGCCAGTGCGGTGGTGAGCAGTTCGCACAGGCCGCGGTCCATCCAGTCGAGTGACGGGTCGCCAGTGAGATTTTCGATCAGCATCACGGCGAACGTGCGCAGTTTTGCCGCGCCGGGTGGCGCCCAAGTCAGCCGCGTGGCAACTGCCGCCGCGGCCGCGACTGCAACCCCGCCAGCGCCGGCGAAGATCAGCTGCCGTCGGCTCAGCGGCAGCCTCATGCCGCTGCCCGATGCGCTCATTTCCGATCGGCAGGCTTCCAGATCGGCCAGCAGCGCATCGGCCGAGGGGTACCGTTCCTCTCGATTCTTGCGCAGGCAGCTTCGCACGACGGTCTCCAAGTGCGGCGGCGTGGAAGGCGCCAACTGGCGGAGAGGGGCCGGCTCGCCGTGGATCACCGCGGCCAGCGTGGTAACTGCTGAATCGCCCGTAAACGCCCGGCGGCCGCCGATCATTTCGTACAGCACGGCGCCGAAGGAGAAGAGGTCGCTGCGCGGATCCAGCGGCTTGCCCGATGCCTGCTCGGGCGACATGTAAGCAAACGTCCCGACAATCTTGCCCTCGGCCGTCTCCGCAACCGCGATGGTGCGGGTCGCTTCGTCCTCGCCGGACACTCTCTCCGTGAGCTTCGCCAGCCCGAAATCCAGCACCTTGGCGCCCGATTTCGTCAACATGAGGTTGGCGGGTTTGAGATCCCGATGCACGATTCCCTTGCGGTGCGCCTCCCCCAGGGCTCCCGCAATTTGAATCCCCAGCGCCAATGCCTCGCCGTGCGGCAGTGCGCCACGCGCCAGCCGCGCCGCCAGCGTCTCACCCTCCACCAGTTCCGTGACAATCATCGGCTGGCCCGCGAAATCTTCCACGCCGTGAATGGTGCAAATGTGGGGATGGTTCAGGGCTGAAGCCGCGCGGGCCTCGCGCCGGAACCGCTCGCGCATCTCCGGCGAGGCCTTGGCCACCGGGAGGCGCAGGAATTTCACCGCAACCTGCCGGCCCAGCTTGAGATCGTCCGCGCGGTAGACTACGCCCATACCGCCGCTGCCCAGTTTCTCCAGCATTCGAAAATGACCGAAGGTTGCGCCACTCAAGTTGCTGGGGTCCACCTCGGGGACAGCGGCCGGTGGTGGGCCGGCGTCCGGTTCCGGCTCTAGCGTTCCGATAAACCGATACCCCCGCCGCGGCAGAGTCTCCACGTAGCGAGCGTTCTCCGCGGAATCGCCGAGCGCCTCCCGCAACCTCTGGATTGCCGAGTTGATGCTGTGCTCGAACTCCACCACGGTGTCGTTGGGCCAGAGCGCTTTGCGCAGATCCTCGCGGGATACTACCTCGCCCGGCTGGTTGAGCAGCATGACCAGAATGCGGAACGGCTGTTCGTGCAGACGCAGCTTGACCCCGTGCTTCCACAACTCGGCAGTCTGTACGTCAAGTTCGAAAGGGCCGAACCGGATGATGCGAGCCAACGCCCTCTCCTCTTTGAACGTTCGATGGTTTGGGAACCTCCGATTCTACCACAAGCCACTTGCTTGTCAGTCGGTTAGACCCGTGAGTCACCTTGCGGTAGCTCCCAGGCGCGTCGCATAGGGAAGCAGCGGCACGCCACTCGGAAACAACTCCGGTTGAGAACGGCAACTTTCCTCTGAAGTGGTCGGATCGACCTCGCGTGAACATGCATTTCCCCATAACGGCCGTGAAACCGGCTTTCCGGAAAGTGGCGCCACGCGGGCCAAATGTCGCCTTGTGGGAAGCCTGGTGTTCCTCTGGCCGGAAAACACGACTCGGAAAGCGCGTGCTCACGATCGGCGAGCGGGCGAATTGTGATCCGCCATTCAAGGACTTACGTGAACAACATTGCGGCTAACCGTTGCTCTATTCGAACGTCTAGATGAGTGATTCGCCATCATAGGGAATCGATCATGGGGAAGCGATCATGGGGAAGCGATCCAAATCGCCATTTCAGGGCGAAATGCTGCAGGGCACCCTGGACCTGCTCATTCTCAAAACGCTGGGCCTCGGGCCGGCCCACGGTCACACCATTGCCCACGCCATCGAACAGACTTCCGACGATTTTCTGCAGGTGGAGCAGGGCTCCTTGTACCCCGCGCTTTACCGTTTGGAAGATCGCGGCTGGGTTGAATCGTTCTGGGGCGTTACCGAAAACCACCGCAAGGCCAAGTACTACCGGCTGAGGCCGGCGGGCCGCAAGCAGTTGGCGGAACAAACCAACAACTGGGATCGGATGGTCCGAGCCATTGGCCGGATTCTGCATCCCGCATCGGAATGAAGCATGAACTGGCGCCGCTATCTTCACCGGGCGCGGGCCGATCAAGACCACGCGCAAGAGTTCGAATCGCACCTTGAGTTAGAGATCGATGAGAACATCGCCCGCGGCATGCTGCCCGCGGAGGCGCGCCACCGGGCGCAGCGCAAGCTGGGCAACCTTACGCGAATTCGGGAGGACGTCTACGATATGAACAGCATCAGGCCCCTGGAGAATCTTAGCCGCGACATCCAGTACGCGGCGCGCATGCTCCGCAAGAATCCGGCATTTACCGCCATCGGCGTGCTTACGATGGCACTGGGGTTGGGCGCCAACGCGGCCATTTTCAGCGTGGTGGATGCGGTATTGCTCAAGCCGCTTCCTTATCCCGAGCCGGAGCGGTTGTTGATGATCTTCGAGAAACCGCTGGGCGGCGGCCGCAATAACTTTTCGAGCAACTTTGCGGTGGCAGCGGCGAACTTCCTGGATTGGCGGGACCAGAGCAAGACCGTGGCCCTCGCGGCCGCAAATGGCACCTGGCTGACGTTGACCGGGCAAGGCGAGCCGCAGCGCGTGCAGGCGAACCAGGTAAGCTACGACTACTTCGATGTGTTTGGCTCCCCACCTGCCACCGGGCGCGCATTTCTCCCGGAAGAGGGCCTGCCTGGCCACGATCATGTGATGGTGATCAGCCATCGATACTGGTACCAGCACCTTGGCGGCGATCCAAACATCCTGGGCAAAAGCCTGATGTTGAACGGCGACGCCTACAGGATCGTCGGAACCCTGCCGGCCAACAGCTGGTTCGAGCGTCATCCGGCCGACGTGTGGATGCCGCTGGCACTGAGCCGCGCCAGCGCCAGCCGCGAATTCCATACGCTGGGAGTTTACGGCCGGTTGCGGCCAGGCGCCACGCTGGCCTCGGCCAAAGCGGAACTGGACGCCATCGCGGCCCGTATCGCCAGGGACTACCCCGCTTCCAACAAAGACTGGGGGGTCACCATGGAGCGGCTGGCGGACCTGGTAGTAGGTTCGCGACTGCGGCAGTCTCTTTACGTGTTGTTGGGAGCGGTTGGAGCCGTGTTGCTGATCGCCTGCGTGAATCTGGCCAACCTGTTGCTGGCGCGGTCGGCCGCCCGGGAGCGGGAATTGTGGGTGCGGATCTCGCTGGGCGCGGGCCGGGCCAGGCTGGTCTGGCAGTTCCTCACGGAAAGCCTGCTGCTCTCGCTTCTGGGTGGGGTGCTGGGCTGCGGATTGGGCTACGTCCTGTTGCGCGGCCTGTTGGCCTGGATGCCGCGCTTCACGTTGCCGACGCAGGCGGACGTGCGGCTGGATTGGCGCGTGCTGGCTTTTCTTTTTGCCCTGGCCGTGGTGTCCGGGCTGCTATTCGGCATGGCGCCCGCGATTGCCGCCTGGAAACAGGATGTGGCCAGCGGACTGAACGCGGGCCGCCGGGGCTCTACCGGCGGCGTACCGGGCCGCCGCATACGGTCCGCGCTCATCGTGGCGGAGGTGGCGCTTTCGTTCGTACTGGTGGCTACGGCGGGGGTGCTCATCCACAGTTTTATGCGCCTGAACGAGGTGGACACGGGCGTCAACATGACCAACGTGGTGACCATGCAATTGCCGCGCGCCATGCAGAAGGATATTAACCCCGGTCGCGAGTCACGCGTCATGCGCGGTATACGCGACAGCGTCGCCGCACTGCCCGGTGTGCTGGACGCTGCCATCACCAACGGGATGCCCATGCAGGGGTGGGGCTTCGGGATGCCGTTCGAGATTCAAGGACGGTCGTCCGCGGGCGGCTCCGGAAAGGCCGGCTGCGGTTTGAAGATGGTCACTCCCACTTACTTCCAGACAGTGGGGATGAAACTGAAGGCCGGCCGCAGCCTGGCCGAAACCGACGTGGCTGGCGCGTTGCCCGTGACCGTGATCAACGAAGCCATGGCCAAACGCTTTTTCAAGGGCGAGAGCCCGATTGGCCAGCGCGTCCTGATGCAGCGCATCGTCACTGGAAAATTTGAGATGGGGGCGGTGGTTCCCTGGGAGATCGTCGGGGTGATTTCCGACGAGAAGACCTTCGGTCTCGACCGGGAGACCGGACCGGGGATGTACGTGGCGTTCGACCAGAGCCCCGTGGTGGGTGTAGGTTTAGCAGTGCGTGCGCAGGGCGACCCGATCCGCATGACCAAAGCCATCCAGACCGCCATCTGGGCCGTCAACAAAGATCAGGCCATCACCGATTTCAAGTTGCTGGAACAGATCAAAACGGAATCGACCGCCAACAGCCGGTACAATACGCTGCTGCTCACCGGTTTCGCCGCGTTGGCATTGCTGCTGGCTGCGATTGGGATTTACGGGGTGGTGGCTTACTCGGTGGCTCAGCGCACGCGCGAATTGGGGATTCGCGCCGCGCTGGGAGCATCGCGCGGGCGGCTGCTGGGGCTGGCGCTGCGAAACTCGCTCGTGCTTACGGGCCTGGGTCTGGCGATTGGCGCCGTGGGCATCCGGTGGAGCGGGGGCCTGGTGTCATCGCTGCTCTTCCAGACCAAGGCTTCGGAACCGGAGACGCTGCTCGCGGTGGCCGCGGTGCTGGCGGTGGTGGCCATCGCAGCTTCTCTGATTCCCGCACGCCGGGCGGCGCGGATCGACCCCGCAATGGCACTGCGCCACGAGTGAAGATTCGAGCAAAACCGCGCGCGTTAGCGTTTTGAGTCTGTAAGTCTTTGATTGCAGGACGCGAAGAAATCAGGAACCGCTAAGGCCCGCGTTTTGGCGGCTTGTGGGGCAGGTTGCTAGGGGCACCCTCTGGGTCCGGCGGATTGGCAATCCGCCTGTCGCACCTGGCGGGCGAGGCCACCAACACGGGGCCTGGCTCGCTGGTTAGTCGGGGCTAACTTCATTTGTTTCCGATTATACCGCCCAGGCTCTTGACTAAGCACATCATTTGATAAATACAGTCGTGTATTTCGACGAACCGCTCTCTAACGGTCGCGGCTCTGATCGGAGCCGCGCGCGTTAGCAAGCGGTCACCCGATACGTCGGCGTCCTTCTGAAGCGACCGACTAAGTAAGTACTGGCACGGCCGATGGAGGGACATAACCGATGGACGCAGAGCATCGTCTCCGCTCGCTGCCGCATCGCGGCGGGCGGATTAACAATCCGCCGCAGGTTAACAACCTGCCCCACAAGGGCTACGCCTCCTGGATCCAGACAATGGAAGTGGCCGGACCAGGAGCCCGGCGCGCATCCGCGACAGACCCGGGCGGCGGAGCGTTTGGAGGTGGTGGCGGCGCCTCCGGATCGCGATTGGTGCGCGCGAAGTTGGGTATGGCCACCATGGCGCTGCCATCGGAGAAGGCGCCTTTGATCACCATAACCCCGCTCAGAAGATCCCTCCACTCGGCAGTCAGCTCCGCTTCGGAACTAAGTGTCTTGCCGATGTCCTGATCCACCTTCTCGATGTTATACATTAAGGGACCGTACCGCAGCGCCACCTTATTCCGATCGGCCGCAATCTGATCGGTGGCTGTATGCACGCGCTGTACTTTCATCGGCAGGACGAGGTCGACTCTGTCTCCGGCCTTCCATTGCCGCGTAATTACGGCGTAGCCCTTGTCGATGACGGGCTTCACCACCGCTCCGTTGACGGCCAGCGAAGTAATGCCGTTGGCATCGGGCGTCGACCGGTACAGACTGCTGACATTGCGGTCCGGCACCCGGATCTTGAGGCTGAAATTCATCCGGACCTTGGGATTGACCGTGATGGAAACCTTGCCACCCCAGGGATAGTCCGTCGCCTGCACCATCTCCACATCCGTGCCGCCCACATTCTCCACCGTGATGGTACTGCCGATGAAGAGGTTGACGTACACGCTGTCGGCGCTCTTGGCATACACCCAGGTGGGGAGCATCAGCAAAGTCCTGGAGATGTTGCCCACACAGCACGGGCAGACGTGCCAGGGTGTTCGAGGCGCATTCGCATCCAATGGGTTAGTGTAGTAGAAGTGGGTGCCCTGTAAGTCAGTCGCGCCCAGAAGGGCATTGTACATGGTGGCTTCGTACAGGTCCGCGTACCTGGCGTCATGGTAAGCCAGGTTCATCTTCCACTGGAAGAAGATCTCGCCGCAACTGGAGCAGGACTCGCAGTACGCGGCGTTGCGCAGTGAGTAATTCGGTCCGAAGCCTTCCGATGTCTCGCCGCTGCCGACGCCGCCGGTGACGTAATACTTCTTGTTGACGATGTTGTCCCAGAGCGATTTGACGGCACTCTGATAGTCCGCATCGTGAGTTTCCACCGCGACATCGGCCATGCCGGAGTAGTTGTAGACCGCGCGCACGGCGTGGCCGACGGCCTCGTACTGCTGAATCACGGGCAGATGGCTCTGGTCGTATTCCTGCCGTTCCCGGTCGTTCCTGGCGGCGTTGTAGCGGCCGTCCAGCAGGAACCTGGCCAGTTCGATATACTTCTGGCCCTTGCCGCCGCCTTCCACATCGTTCACGAAGCGGCCGAAGCGCACCAGCGCCTGTTCCATTTCCTGGTGGCCGTCGTACCAGGCCTTCTTGGGGGCGGGGCCGAGATTGTCGTACCAGCAATCGGCCAGTTTCCTGGCCGCGTGGTACATGCGTGCGTCCTTTTTGCCGCTCATCAGGTAATGATTGATGGCCGATTCCAGGAAGTAGCCGGCTGTGTAACCTTCGTGATCGCCGCGCCGCTCCCAGTGCTGGAAGGGTCCGGCGTCGACGTCGTTGCGCGCCGACACTCGGGGCAGAGTGAAGGCCGTCTGCAGGTAGCCATCGGGTTCCTGAGCGGCGAGGATCTTCGGAATCCAGTCGTCCAGCGCCGCTTTCATTTTCCGATGGGCCTGGATAATTTCGGCGTCGCCCTGCGGATCGATCATGAGCGCGATGCTCATGGCCTCCACCGTCTGGTGAACCCAGGCGTTCGAGAACACGTAGCCCTTGTGCGCCCCGTGAGGCTCGCCGCGCAAGGCCTTGCCGGCTTCGACGAAGTTGTCGATACCGCCCGGCCCCTGCGTGAGGTCGGTGCGTTCGATCTGATCGATGCAGTGGGGAATCCAACTCACCATCAACGCCTTGGTACGCGCGCTCCAAAGCGGATTGTTGACCTTGAAGTTCTTGGTGTAGACTGCGTCCAATTGCTTAGCGGGAGGCGGCGTTTCCACCTTGACATTCAAGGTAGATGAAGCTGAGGACTGCCCGTTATCGACTGTAAGTTTGAGCACGTAAGCGCCAGGAATGGAAAAGCCGGCCGTGGTGATGAGCGACCTGGCATCCGCAAAGGTCACCGGGCCAGGCCCCGATTCCTTGCTCCAGATTGCAGTTCCCGCAGGGCCGGCTTCAGGAGGCGCTTCGGGCTGGCTGCCCCTGGGGCGGTTCGACCGCGGCGGATCTCCATAGCCAGCCCAGCCCCGCAGGTAGGTCTTGCCGGGCAGGATGGTCTTGGCGCGCGGGTTAGTCTTTCCGGGCAGGATAACCACGCGGTCGATGCCGGCCATGGCATTCAGCGGCGCAGCCTCCGCGGATACGGCGCACGAGACCGTCAGTACGGCCGGGGCCGCCAACACTGTGCCCGCGGCGCCGAGCAATTCCCTCCGGGTCCATTTCGTCAAATCGTCGCTCATCTCCGCGTACCTCCACCGGGCACGAAGGCGGGTTAACAGCCCGCCGCGTTCGACCATAACTATACATCAGACCACGCCAGCCAGGTGGTGCGTGAGGTGGGCATGGTCCGGCAAACCGGCCGCTGGCCCCGATTCCATCGACTAAAATCTCCCGCCACTATGAGGTGGTGCGAGACCCAAAATGCCTCTGAATCCGCCAACTTTTAACATTTTAAACGGGAATAAATCGGCTATCCTTATTAACACCAACGAAGGCTCAGGAGGTTCACCCACGTATGTTTGAGTTATCGAAACGTTTCAGTCAGCGGTCAGGGCTGGCGGCAGGTTTAACGCTGCTGGTCCTGGCGTCCCGCTTGTATCCCGCCACGCCGCCCGGCAACAGCTACCTGCAACACAACCTGGTTTCCGATCAACCCGGTGTTGCCGACAATACCGACAAGAATCTGATCGACCCCTGGGGTATTGACGCCTCACCGACCGGTTCGTTCTGGGTAAATAATGGAGGCAGCGGCATCTCGACGGTCTACAACAGTGCGGGGGTCGTAAGCACGACCCTGGCCATCGTTCCGTCGGGGGCAGCCGGAAAAACGCCCTCCACCGCTACCGGAGTCGTATCCAACACCACCGGTGGTTTCGCGATTGCGCCGGGGAAACCGCCAAACTTTATCTTTGTCAGTTCCAGTGGCGCGATCTCGGCCTGGGCTCCGACTGTGGACGCCACCCATGCCCAACTGATGGTGGATAACTCCGTCGCCGGCGCCAAGTACTTCGGTCTGGCGATCAGCACCCGCACTGCCGGCGCCACTAATCCGCTGATTTATGCCCCCAATCTCAACAGCGGGAACATCGACGTTTACGATACCAATTACAAGCCGGTAACGGTCGCCGGAGGGTTCGCCGATACGTCCGTCCCCGCCGGGTACGCGCCGTATAACATCCAGAACATAGGCGGCAAGCTTTACGTGGCGTATGCCAAGCAAAACGCCACCAAGTCGTTTTCGACGGCTGGTGTCGGCCTGGGCGCCATAGCGGTTTTCGATTTGCAGGGCAACCTGATCAAGCATCTGGCAACCGGCGGCCTGATGAACGAGCCGTGGGGTCTTGCCATCGCGCCAGCAAATTTCGGCGCCTTTACGGGTGCGCTGTTGGTCGGCAACTTCGGCGACGGCCTCATCAATGCGTTTGACGCAACCAGCGGCGCCTTCCTGGGCACAATGACAGACCCGCAAGGCAACAACATCGTCCTTCCCGGACTCTGGGGACTCTTCCCGGGCAACGGCGGCAACGGCGGCGACACCAACGCGGTGTATTTTGCGGCCGGCGTGGGCGGGGGAAAGCACGGACTCTTCGGTAGCCTGCAAGCCGCTCCGGTCATCACGGCCAGCGCCATCGGCAATGCCGCCGATACGCAGACTGGGATCGCGCCCAATACGTTTATCAGCATCTTCGGCTCCAACCTCTCGCCCATCACCCGAAACTGGACGACGACGGATTTCGCCGGTACAGCTCTTCCCACTTCGCTCAGCGGCGTCAGCGTCACCGTGAACGGCAAACCCGCTTTTGTGTACTATGTCAGCCCTAAACAGATCGACGTCCTCACTCCGGTCGATACCGCCACTGGACCGGTTGACGTGGTGGTGAGCAACAACACCATGACCAGCACCGCGGCCAGCGTCAACATGCAGCAATTCTCGCCGGCGTTCTTCCTGCTGAAGGACGGCAAGTCCATCGCAGCCGTGCATGCTGCCGGAGGCGTTGTAGGAGCGGCCGCCTTGTATCCCGGGGTGAGTACGCCTGCCAAGGTCGGCGAAACCATCGTTCTGTTCGGTACCGGCTTTGGACCGACGAATCCGGGTATCGCCAGCGGCCAGCTCGTCGCCGCACCGGCCACCTGCGTGAACACCCCGACCGTCACATTCGGAGGCGCGCCGGCCCAGGTTGCTTTCGCGGGACTGGTGTCGGCGGGCGTATATCAGTTCAACGTGGTGGTGCCCAGCTCGCTCGTGGCTGGCGATATTCCCGTGACGATCAACATGGGGTCGGTCGCCTCAACGGCGAACACCATCATCACCGTGCAATAAACCAAGTGGGACAGGCCGGGTGGCCTGTCCCGCCCACCTCTGACCATCGACCCGCCCGAATGAGCCAGGCACATACCCAGCCCGGCAAGAATCGCCATCAACCCACCGTTGGATTCTATTCCCCACTGCCGCCAGCGCGGACGGGAGTGGCCGATTACGCGGCCACGCTGCTGACTGCACTGCGGCGGCATGGCACCGTCGAAGTGGCGCCGGAGCGCAGCGATATCGCGCTTTACCACACGGGCAACAACGGGCTGCACGCCGAAATCTACCGGCTCGCGCTGGCCCAACCGGGCGTGGTAGTGCTGCATGACGCGGTGCTGCACCATTTTCTGCTGGGGCAGTTGACCGAGACCGGCTACGCCGACGAGTTCGTCTACAATTACGGGGAGTGGAACCGCGGGCTGGCGCGGGAATTGTGGCGCGACCGCGCGGCCTCGGGGACGGACAGCCGATACTTCAGCTTTCCCATGTTGCGGCGCGTGGCGGAGCGGGCGCTGGCGGTGGTGGTTCACAACCCGGCCGCGGCGGCTGCCGTGCTTCAACATGCGCCGGCGGCGCGCGTGGTAGAGATTCCGCACCTGTTTCAGGAGCCGGCGCCGGTGGGCGAGGCTGAAGCCATGCGCTACCGCCAGCGGTTGGGGGTAGACCCGGCGGCCTTCCTGTTCGGCGTCTTCGGGTACCTGCGCGAATCGAAACGCCTGGTGGCGGTGCTGCAGGCCTTCCGGAAACTGCATCTCGAAAATCAGCGGACGGCGCTGCTGGTGGCGGGCCAGTTCGTTTCGACGGACCTGGAACGCGCGGTGGCGCCGATGCTGGCGGAAGCCGGCGTGGTGCGGCTGCCGCATCTCTCCGAACGCGAATTCTGGATGGCGGCCGGCGCCGTGGATGCCTGCATCAACCTGCGGTATCCGCCGGCCGGCGAGACTTCCGGGATCGCCATCCGGCTGATGGGCATCGGCAAGCCCGTAATGGTGACGGACGGGCCGGAGTGCGCGCGCTTCCCGGAAGACGCCTGCCTGCGGATTGCGCCGGGAGTGGCCGAACGCGATTCGCTTCGGCAGCACATGCTTCTGGTAACATCGATGTCTGGGGTGGCCGGTGCGGTCGGGCAACGGGGAGCCGGACACATTCGCGCCCACCACCGGGTGGATCAAGCGGGCAGGCAGTATTGGGACTTACTAAGCGAGCTTTGTGTCTAGTGTTGGCCTCATGGGCGGGCTTGGCCGGGGCTGCGCCCAAGCCGATCTTCAAGCGTCTGGAGATTCCCATCCCCATGCGCGATGGCGTGCGGCTTTCGGCGAATGTTTTCCTGCCTTCCGAGAATGCGCGCGTGCCGGCCATTCTGGTGCGCACGCCCTACGGTAAAGGCGCCGACATCACATCGAACTACCAGGCCTTTGTAGAGCATGGCTACGCCGTGGTGGTGGAGGATGTGCGGGGCCGCTACGAGTCCGAGGGCGCGTTCCAGCCCTTGCGACAGGAACCGTCGGACGGGGACGACACGCTGAACTGGATCGCGCGGCAATCCTGGTCGGACGGAAAGATCGGGATGATGGGCGGATCGTACGTGGGGATCGTGCAGTGGAAGGTGGCGCCGCTGAACAATCCGCACCTGAAAGCCATCTTCCCGGTGGTGTCGGGCTATGACGATTACCGCGACCGGTTTTACTCTACCGGCGGCGCCATGAAGCTGGGCAACCGGCTGGAGTGGATGGCCGAGAACCTGCGCGCGCCGGGGTATCACCAGGATTTCGCCAGGTACGTGCTGCACCTGCCCGAGCGATCGAGCGATGTGGCGGCGCTGGGGTGGACGTCGCCGATGTTCCGGGACGT
>Ga0210402_10002446_pt1 | contig 18112 bp, 14 predicted proteins | sample IncBWC7MmetaG_FD_161055 | JGI IMG/M metagenome (GOLD analysis project Ga0210402, IMG submission 161055) | Forest soil microbial communities from Barre Woods Harvard Forest LTER site, Petersham, Massachusetts, United States - Inc-BW-C-7-M | ecosystem: Environmental > Terrestrial > Soil >... | reverse complement strand
GCGGCAGCTCGGCCTATCATGGCGAGCCGGTGCTTTCGATCGATCTCGACAGCGATCCGCGCTGGGCCCCCTACAAGGTCCGTCCCCTGCAGGTCGGCCTGCGCGCCTGCTGGTCGACGCCGATCAAGGCCAAGGACGGCCGGGTGGTCGGCACCTTCGCCTTCTATTTCCGGGAAAGCCGTGCGCCGAGCAATTGGCACAAGCGCATCGTCGAGGCCTGCGTCCATCTCGGGGCGCTGGCGATCGAGCGTCAGGAAGCTCGTACCGAGATCTCCCGGATGGCCTATTACGATATGCTGACCGGGCTGCCGAACCGAGCCCGCATCCCCTCCTTGATCGCCGATGCGATCCAGGCCTGCCCGCCGGGCGGCCATGTCGCGGTGGCGTTCCTCGATGCCGATAACTTCAAGGACGTCAACGACACGCTCGGCCACTCCGCCGGCGACGAGTTCCTGATCAGCTTTGCCAAGCGCCTGCGCGCGCAGATCCGTCCGGGCGACACGCTCGGCCGCCTCGGTGGCGACGAGTTCGTGATCGTGCTGCCCAATCGCGACGCGATCGAGGCGTCGCTGATGGCGGCGCGCATCACAGCGGCGCTGGCGGTGCCGCTCACGATCGGCAAGCGGCAGGTGCCGATGTCGGCCAGCGTGGGCCTAAGCCTCTATCCCGACAACGCCACCGACATCGATACGCTGGTGAAGCAGGCGGACGCGGCGATGTACAAGGCCAAACGGGCCGGCCGCGGCACCTACCGCTTCTTCAGTGCCGACATGGACAAGCTTGCCGAGCAGCGGCTGATGCACTCGACCGCGCTGCGCAACGCCATCGCGAGCGAAGCCCTGACCCTGCACTACCAGCCGCTGATCCGCACCCGCGACGGCGCGATCCATGGCGTCGAGGCGTTGGCGCGCTGGCACGACCCGGTGCTTGGCGAGGTCTCTCCGGCAAAATTCATCCCGCTCGCCGAGGAATGCGGTCTGATCGAGCAGATCGGCATGTGGTCGATCCGTGAAGCCTGCGGGCAGATGGCGATCTGGCGACGGGCCGGTCTCGACATCCCCTGCGTTTCGGTCAACCTGTCGCCGATCAATTTCCAGAACGTGAACCTCGCCACCATGGTCGCGCAGATCCTGGCCGAGCACGACTTGCCGGCGAGCTATCTGATGTTCGAGATCACCGAGGGTGTGTTCCTGAATGAACGCGCCGTCGTCGTGGCGACGATGAACGAGCTGCGCAGCCTGGGCGTCGGGCTGTCGCTGGATGATTTCGGCACCGGCTATTCCAGCCTCAGCCGCCTGACCCAGCTGCCCATCAACGAGTTGAAGATCGACCGCAGCTTCATGCGCGACGTCGAAGCCAACGCCGCCACACGGGCGATCGTGACCGCGGTGGTCCGCGTCGGCCAGAGCTTGAAGCTCGCCGTCGTCGCCGAAGGCGTCGAGACTGAGGGCCAGTGCGAGTTGCTGACCGAGCTCGAATGCGACGCGGTGCAGGGCTTTCTGCATGCGCGCCCGATGCCATCGGCCGGCTTCGGGCGCTGGCTGATCGAGCACAGCGCCAGGCAGGCCGGCGTCATGCTGAGGCAGATCGGCCGGTCCCTGGCGAGAACGTCGCTATCGTCCGAACAGCCGGTCGACCAGCCAGCCATCGAGCCCCGCCGCAGCCTCGGGACGCGCTGAGCCGCGCGCCGCGGCTTGCTTGGCCATGCCGTTCGTTTGCGGCGTCGGCGCGCCGACTTGCGCGGCGATCTGGGCGATGGTCGACAGTCCGCCGCCCCGTTCTAAGTTCGGCAACGGCGCCGCCGGCACACCCTGAAGCGCCTGCCGCATGAAGCGGGTCCACACTTCCACCGGCAGTCCGCCGCCGGTCGCCTTCTTGGTCGGCGAATTGTCGTCGTTGCCGAGCCAGACGCCGGTGACGAGGTTCGCGGTATAGCCGATGAACCAGGCATCGCGGAAATCCTGGCTGGTGCCGGTCTTGCCCGCGGCCTGCCAGCCGGGAATCTCGGCTTTCCGTGCGGTGCCCGAGATCAGCGTCTCCTGCATCATCGTGTTCATCATCGCGACATTGCGCGGTTCGATCACCTGCGCGGGCGGGTCTGCCGGCCGCGTATACAGCACCTTGCCCTCAAACGTCTTGATCCGCGTCACGACGTGCGGCGAGGCCGTCAAGCCGCCATTGGCAAAGGGCGCATAGGCCCCGACCAGCTCGGTCACCGACACTTCCGACGTGCCGAGCGCGATCGACGCATTGGGCTCGAGTTTGGACGAGATGCCGAGCCGGTGTGCGGTGCGGACCACGTTCCTCGGCCCGACTTCGAGACCGACGCGCACCGCGACCGTGTTGAGCGACATCGCCAGCGCCTGGGTCAGCGTCACCGCGCCGAAATATTCGTGGGTGTAGTTCTCGGGCGTCCAGCCCTTGACGTTGAGCGGCGCGTCCTGCCGCACCGTGTCCGGCGTCAGTCCCTGCTCGATCGCGGTGAGATAGACGAACGGCTTGAACGCCGAGCCCGGCTGGCGCCTGGCGGTGACGGCGCGGTTGTACTGGCTGTCGGCATAATTGCGGCCGCCGATCATGGCGCGGATCGCGCCGTTCGGGCTCATCGCCACCAGCGCGCCCTGGCTGACGTTGAACTTCACGCTTTTGGCGGCCAGTTCGTCGATCACGGCGGCCTCCGCGACACTCTGCAGCTTCGGATCGATCGTGGTCTCGACCCTGACGCTCTCGTCGATCTGGCCGATCAGGTCGTCGAGCACCTCGCCGATCCAGTCGGCGACGTAATTGATGGTGCCGGCGCCGGCCGGCTTCACGGCGATCGCAAGATGCCCGATCGAGGCCTTGGCCTGCGCGTCGGTGATGAATTTCGCGTCGGCCATCGCCGCCAGCACGGTCTCGGTGCGTTTCTCCGCGCCCTCGGGATTGCGATTTGGCGCCAGCCGCGATGGCGACTTGACGAGGCCGGCCAGCATCGCGGCCTCCTGCACCGTGACGTTCCTCGCCGACTTGCCGAAATAGCGTTGCGCCGCGGCCTCGACGCCGTAGGCGCCCGAGCCGAAATAGACGCGGTTGAGGTAGAGCTCGAGGATCTCGGCCTTGGAATGCTTGCGCTCCAGCCAGAGCGCGAGCTCGACCTCCTGCAGCTTGCGCTGCAGCGTGCGCTCCTGGGTCAGGAACAGGTTTTTTGCGAGCTGCTGGGTCAGGGTCGAACCGCCCTGGGCGACGCTGCGATGCAGGATATTGGCGACGGCGGCGCGGGCGATCCCGATGGGATCGACGCCCCAATGCGAATAGAATCTGCGGTCCTCGATCGCGATGAAGGCCTTTGGCAGATAGGGCGGCAGGTCCTTCAGCGCGACATTGGCGCCGGCCATCTCGCCGCGTTGGGCCAGCACGCTGCCGTCGGCACCGACGATCTCGATGGTCGGCGGCCGTTTCGGGATTTCGAGCGACTGGATCGGCGGCAAATGCGCGCCGACATAGACGATCACGCCGACAGCGGCGATCGCGCCCCACAGGCCCAGCACCACGCCCCAATAAACCAGACGACCGAAACTCAGGCGACCCTGCGCGCCGGATCTGCGCTTGGCCGCGCCATTGACCGTGCCATTGGCCGTGCTCTTGCTCGTGCTCTTGGTCTTGCGCTCGCGCGGCGGCGGATCCTCGTCCTCATCGTCGGGATCGTATCTGGACTTGCTCTTGGCTGCGGTCTTGGACGTGGTCTTCCCCAGTCTCTCGTCGAAGATGGCGGCGATGCGGTCCTGGGCGGTCAGGCGCAGATCGGCGACGGCCGAGGCGAGCCCGAACAGCGGCTCCTTGCGCTCGCCGCGCTTTTTCCGTCCCCACGCCATACCGATACGCCCGTCTACGCCCTCATCGCGGTACGCTAGAGGCCGGAGTTTAAGAGCGGGTTACGAAAAGCTTAACGCGCGATTAGGGTGAGGCTGGAACCGCGGGTGATAGGCTGCGGCAATACAGGACAGGGAGAGCTTGATGAGCCATATCGATCCGACCAAGGAGGTCTTTGCACAGTTCCGGGCCAATGATCGCAAGGGGCCGATCCACATGCTCAATTTGGTCCGGCTGCGGCGCGAGGCCGCCTATGGCGACGGCCGCAAGGCGACCGGCGCGGAAGCTTATGCGGCGTATGGCCGCGACAGCGGACCGGTGTTTCGGCGCCTCGGCGGACGGGTCGTGTGGCAGGGGCGATTCGAGCTGATGCTGATCGGCCCGCAGGAGGAGCGCTGGGATATCTGCTTCATCGCCGAATATCCAAGCGTCGCCGCTTTCGTCGAGATGATCAGGGATCCGGTCTATCGCGAGGCGGTGAAGCATCGCCAGGCGGCCGTGGAGGATTCGCGCCTGATCCGGCACGCGGTGCTGCCGGTGGGTGAGAATTTTGGCGAGATTCCGGCGTGAGAATGCGTCGGGTGGGCTGAATGTGAGCGAAGCCCACCGATGTTTCCAAACAACAGCTTCTGAAATCAATGCAAGAGGGTGGGCACGGCGCTTCGCGCCTTTGCCCACCCTGCCGATTCATACCGTCATTGCGAGCGACTTGTCGGCCGAAGCTCACCGAGCGAAGGCGGAAGCGAAGCAATCCATCCCACCGCGAAAACAAACAATGGATTGCTTCATCGCCTGCGCTCCTCGCAATGGCGAGGGGCGGCGGCGGCTTTAACCCGCCGGGCCGGCGTCTTCGAGGATCGGGCCGAACAGCTCCCAGCGCTCGCCGTTGAACTTCTCCATCTGCAGCTGCTTGTTGACCCGATAGTCGGTCGGCGAGGTGCTGTTGCTGATGCCTGGCAGCGACAAATCGACCGTGACGTTCTTCAGGCTGGTGGCCTGCTTCATGACGTTCTCGCGTGTCAGATTGTCGCCGCACTGCTTAAGCACGTAAGCCATCAGTTGCGCGGTCGAATAGCCGTACGTATTGAAGAGCGACTCCTTGTCGCCGTCCGGATAATACTTCGCCATGAAGTCGAGATATTTCTTCATGCCGGCGTCGTCCTTCCAGGTCGGATCCGATGGATCCTTGCCGTAGTTGACGCTGATCACGCCCTTGGACGCTTCGAGACCCGCCGGCTTCAGCACCGCGCCGACCGAGGTGGCGTTGATGTCGAGGATGTGCACCGGATGCCAGCCGAGCTCGGCGATCTTCTTGATCGCCTGTGCCGCCTGCTTCGGTGTCGTGGCGCTGAAGAACAGGTCGGCGCCGGCGTCCTTGATCTTGAGGATCTGCGAATCGATGGTCGGGTCGGACACCTCATAGGAGGCCTCGGCGACGATCATGCCGGCCGCCTTGTCGCCGAGCCCGGCCTTGATGCCGTTCAGGTAGTCTCTGCCGAGGTCGTCGTTCTGGTAGAGGATGCCGATCTTGGCGTTCGGATGATTCTTGATGATGTACTGGCCGTAGATGCGGCCCTCGACGAAGTAGTTGGGATTATAACCCATGGTCCAGGGAAAGTTCTTCGGATCGCTGAACCTCGACGCGCCTGTGGCGGCGAACAGCTGCGGTACCTTCTTGGCATTGAGATATTTCTGCACGGCCGCATTCGATGCCGTGCCGAGCACCTGGAAGGTGAGCAGCACCTCGTCGTCCTCGACCAGCTTGCGCACCTGCTCGACGGCCTTGGGCGGCGAATACGCATCGTCATACTGGATCAGGTTGATCTTGCGGCCGTTGATGCCACCCTGGTCGTTGATCATCTTGAAATAGGCGGCTTGCGTCTTTCCGATCGTGGCATAGGCGGAAGCCGGGCCGCTGAATGGATTGGTCTGGCCGATCTTGATCTCGGTATCGGTGGCGCCGGTATCGTATTTCTTCTGCGCGAAGGCCGATGTCGCCGACAGCGCAAGCGCGAGCACGGCCGTGCTCGCCAGTTGGAAAAAGCCGTTCCTCATATCAGTGCGTTCCTCATATCCTGGGTTCTGCCGATGGTCTTGTGTTCCGGAAAGCCTTTCGGCCGGCGGAGCCATCGCTCGACGGGGATTGTGGAGGAAGGGTTGCCGCAATGCAAGATAAGGGCGGCCGGCCGCGACAATTCGGTATTTATGACGTCGGAGGAGAGGCCGGTTTTTCCGCGGGGCGGGCGCGGCAGCCATTGACGAACAGATTGACCGCAAGCCGCAGCCGCCGCGCCTCCTCGTAAGGCGCTTCGCGGATTCCCGCCAGGGCCAGGCGTTGCGGAATGCCGATGGTGGAGATGAAAAACTGCTCGGTCAGCCAGACCGGATCGTGCAGCTCGATCTCGCCGCGCTCGCCATAGAATCGCAGCACCCGCTCGATCTCCTTGACGCCGCGCTGGCGATTGCGATCGACCATGCGCCTGACGAGATCCGGGAATTGCGGAGCGGCGGACATGAACAGCCGATGCAGCGCGAGCGCGTCCGGCTGTAATGTCATGTCGAGCAGCGCTCGCGCCAGTTCGTGCAGGCCCCATTCCGGTCCGCGCGGCGAGGGCTCGATGGCGTGCAGCGCCTCCATCCGCCCCTGGAAATTATGCTCGACCGAGGCCACGAACAGCGCCGCCTTGTCGGCATAGCGGGCATAGATGAAGCGCTTGGCGACGCCGGCCTGCTTGGCGATCTCCTCGATCGATACCGGCTCGTAACCGCGCTCCAGGAAGAGCCGCATCGCGGTTTCCAGCAACGCGGCATGGCGCCGCTCAGCCTCGGCACGGGTCGGCCGCCCGCCGGGTCCTCGTTTAAATTCAATGACTTCAGTCATGGAAATTCATCGCTACTTGAAATTGCCTTAGCACGCCACACGTGATAATGCAACGGTACCGTTTCGTTGCATAGGTGTCGCATGAGCCGCCAACTGGGCCTGCTGTTGGGCATTTTGATCCCTTGTGTGATCGGTGCCGGCGTCTGGTGGTGGGCCCGCGACGTCTCGGCGCCGACGGCGTGGCACGGCTACGCCGAGGCCGATTATGTGAAGGTCGGTCCGACCCAGCAGGGCCTCTTGACCGAGGTGAACGTGGCCCGTGGCGCCGAGGTCAGCGTCGGCACGCCGCTGTTCGTCCAGGACGAGACCGCCGATCGCGCCGCCCGTGACCAGGCCGCGCGGCAGCTGCAGCAGGCGTGCGACCAGCTCGCCAATCTCGAAGCGGCCGGCAAGCCGACCGAGATCGACCAGGCGGAGGCCAATCTCGCCGACGCGCGCGCGACCGTCGAACGCACCAAAATCGATCTCGATCGTGCCGAAAGCCTGATCAAGAATGGTGCGGTCACGGTGCAGACCCTGGACCAGCGGCGGTCGGATTATCAGTCGGCGACCGCCCGCGTCGCCGCGATGCAGGCGGCGCTGGCGCAGACCCGTGCGCCGATGGGCCGCAAGGGCGAGATCGAGGCGCAGCGCGCCGCAGTCGATGCGGCGAAGGCCGCGCTCGAAATGACGGAGTGGCGCCTGGCGCAGCGGCGGGTGACTTCGCCGGTTGCCGCCCGCGTCGCCGATGTGCTGGCGCGGCCCGGCGAGACCATGGCGGCCGGCGCGCCGGTGGTCTCGCTGCTGCCGCCCGGCAACATCTTCGTCCGCTTCTTCGTGCCCGAGGCCGATCTCGCCCGCATGCATCGCGGCGATACCGTCGGTCTCGCCTGCGACGGCTGTCGCGGCGATATCCATGCGGTGATCTCCTTTGTGTCGCCACAGGCCGAATACACCCCGCCCGTGATCTACAGCGAGGAAAGCCGCGCCAAGCTGGTCTATCTGGTCGAGGCGCGGCCAGCACCGGAGCAGGCGGTGCTGTTCAATCCCGGACAGCCGATCGCCGTCGTTCCGCTCGCGAGGGCGCCATGAACGACCGCGTGATCGACGTCCGCAATCTGCGCAAGAGCTTTGGCACGCGCCGCGTCGTCGATGGGCTGACCTTGCAGGTCGCCAAAGGCGAGATCTGCGGCTTTCTCGGCGCCAATGGCAGCGGCAAGACCACGACCATCCGCATGCTCTGCGGGCTTCTCGTCCCCGATGGCGGCGAAGGCAGTTGCCTCGGTCTCGACATCCGGAGAGACGCGGCGCTGATCCGCCGGCAGATCGGCTACATGACCCAGAGGTTCAGCTACTACGAGGACCTCACGGTCCGCGAGAACCTGGACCTCGTTGCCGGGGTCTATGAAATGGCGGACGGCAAGGCAGCGGTCGCCGACATCATCGCGCGCATGGGCCTTGCGGCCTACGAGACCCATCTCGCCGGCCATCTCTCGGGCGGCTGGAAGCAGCGGCTCGCGCTCGCCGCCTGCGTGCTGCATCGCCCCAAGCTGCTGCTGCTCGACGAGCCGACCGCCGGCGTCGACGCCAAGGCGCGTCGCGAGTTCTGGGACCTGATCCATGACCTCGCCGGCGAGGGTCTCACCGTGCTGGTCTCCACCCACTACATGGACGAGGCCGAGCGCTGCAACCGCATCGTCTATCTCGCGGAGGGGCGCATCGTGGTGCAGGGAACCAGCGACGAGGTCGTGCGCCAGGCTGCCCTCGTAATCTTCGAGACCACAGGCGACGGGATTGACGCGGTTGCGCGCCGCATCCGCCGCAAGGAGGGGGTCGAGGCCGCGGCCGTGTTCGGTCACGCGCTGCGGGTCGCCGGCAGCGACCGCGCCGCTTTGCAGCGCGCGGCCGGCGCCTTCCCGAACCTGGAGTGGCACGAGGCCGAGCCGCGTCTGGAAGACGTCTTCATCCATCAGCTGGCGAGCAAGGAGGAGGCGACATGAACGGCTTCTCGTTCCGCAGGCTCACCGCGCTGCTGCGCAAGGAATGGATCCAGGTGCGGCGCGATCCGATGACCTTGCGCCTGATCATCGCGCTGCCGATCATGCAGCTGTTCCTGTTCGGCTACGCCATCAACGCCAATCCAAAGCACCTGCCGACGGGCCTCTTGCTCGGCGAGCCATCGAAATACGAGCGCACCATCGTCACTGCGCTCCAAAACACCGGCTATTACGACGTCAGACTGTTCTCGTCCGAAACCGAGGCCGAGCAGGCGATCGCCAAGGGCGATGCGTTGTTCGTGATCAATTTCCCGGCCAATTTCGATCGCTCGGTCGATCGCGGCGAGGCGCCGTCGGTCCTGGTCGACGCCGACGGCACCGATCCGACTGCGATCGGCAGCGCGACAGCGGCGCTGTCGGCCGTCGTCAGCGGTCTCAACCGCGACCTGCCGCCGATCCGGCAGGCGCAGCCGGTGACACCGTCATTCCAGTTTGTGGTGCATGCCCGCTACAATCCGGAACAGCTCACCGTGCTCAACGTGGTGCCGGGCCTGATCTGCATCGTGCTGACCATGTCGACCCTGGTCATCACCGCGCTCTCGATCACGCGGGAGCGCGAGCGCGGCACCATGGAGAACCTGATCGCGATGCCGGTGCGCCCGATCGAGATCATGCTGGCCAAGATCGTACCCTACATCTTCGTCGGCTATGTCCAGGTCGTGCTGATCCTCGCCATCTCGGCGCTGGTGTTCGGCCTTCCCGTCCGCGGCTCGCTCACCGTGCTGATGCTCACGCTCGGCCTGTTCATCGCCAGCAATCTGGCGTTGGGCCTGACCTTCTCGGTGGTCTCGACCAACCAGATGCAGGCCCAGCAGCTCGCGCAGTTCACCCTGTTGCCGTCCTTCCTGCTGTCCGGCTTCGTCTTCCCGTTCCAGGGCATGCCGGTCTGGGCGCAATGGCTCGGCGAGCTCTTTCCGATGACACATGCGATCCGCATCGTTCGCGGTCTGCTCTTGAAGGGTAATGGTCTGGATGCCATTGCGCCGGAACTCTGGCCGATCGCGCTGATCACGGTGGCGTCCATCGCCATGGCCGCCTGGTTCTACCGGGAAACGCTGGATTGAGCGCTTGACCTCGCTCGCTCGCGGTGAGCGAGGGCAGCAGAAGCGGATTTCGGGTGGCGCCGGCACGCCCGCGATGCCATGTCGTGATGGCGCAAGACATTTCTCGTGCAATGACCATGTCCGAAAACCGCCAGACAGGCGGGTCCTGCGCGATCATGTTCCCCTCGATGGGATGTCCCATGGCCAGGGAAAAAGCCGATGCCGAGCCAAATCGCCCGCAAGACCTATGGGACCGTCAGCGCCGAACGGCAGCAGGACATGAGCGGGCTGGAATTCGTCCAGGGGCTGGCTGACGGGACGCTGCCTCTCAATACGATCGCGCAGACCCTGGGATATGATGTGATCGAAGCCGAGAGCGGGCGCGTCGTCGTCGCGGTCGAGCCGAGTGGCATTCATCTCAATCCGGCCGGCACGGTGCATGGCGGCCTCACGGCCACGCTCCTGGACAGCTGCATGGGCCTCGCGATCCAATCCACGCTTGAAAAGGGCGTCGGCCAGACCACGCTGGAGTTCAAGATTTCACTGCTGCGGCCAATCACTCCCGAGACAGGAGAAATCAGGGCGGAGGGCATTGTATTGAACCGGGGTCGGCGCGTGGGCACCGCCGAAGGGCGGGTCACCGATGGCAAGGGGCGCCTGCTGGCTCACGGCACGACGACCTGTCTCATCCTTCAGAGCTGATGGCACCGATGGATATGGACCGCACCGCCTGCTACCGCGCGATTTCGACGCGCGATGCGCGTTTTGACGGCCGGCTGTTCGTCGGCGTCAAGACCACGGGCGTCTATTGCAGGCCGATCTGTCCGGCGCGCACCCCGAAATTCGAGAACGTGGTCTTCTTTGCCTCTGCAGCCGCGGCCCAGGAGGCCGGCTTCCGTCCCTGCCTGCGCTGCCGCCCGGAGGTCTCGCCCGAGCTTGCGTTCTGGCGCGGAACCTCCAACACCGTTTCGCGCGCGCTCGCGCTGATCGAAACCGGTGGGCTCGATGACGACGATGTCGAGAGCCTAGCCAATCGGCTCGGGGTCGGCGCGCGCCAGTTGCGGCGGCTGTTCCGCCGGCACCTCGGGGCCTCCCCGATCGCGGTGGCGCAGACGCGGCGTGTGCTGCTCGCCAAGCAGCTGATCCATGAGACGTCGCTGCCGATGGCCGAGGTCGCGCTCGCATCAGGCTTTGGCAGCATCCGCCGCTTCAACGAAACCTTTCTGCAGATGTTTGGACGCGCGCCGGCGACGTTGCGTCGTCACCGCGACAAGGCGAAACGCGACGCGGACGCGCTGTCGGTGCGGCTCGCCTACCGACCGCCGTATGACTGGGACGCGATGCTGTCGTTTCTTGAACGCCGCGCCATTCCCGGCGTTGAACAGGTCGCAGGCGGCAGCTATCGGCGCACCATCGCGATCGGGGCGCATGCCGGCACGATCCGCGTCGCGCCGGCGGACAAGAACCGCGTCGATGTCACCATCCGGTTTCCCGATATGTCCGCACTGGCCCAGATCATTGCGCGGGTGCGTCGGGTTTTTGATCTCGCGGCCGACCCTGACATGATCGGCGCACATCTTGCCGCTGATCCCGCGCTGGCGCCGCTGGTCGCGGCACGGCCGGGCCTGCGGGTGCCCGGCGCATGGGACGGTTTCGAGCTCGCGATGCGGGCGATTTTTGGCCAGCAGATCACTGTCGCCGCCGCGACCAGGTCGCTCGGCAAGCTGGTCGGGCTCCATGGCGCGCCGCTGCCGCTTTCGATGCGGGAAGAGGGCCTCAGCCATCTCTTCCCCTCGCCTGTGCGGATCGCAAGGCTTGACCCGGCTGATCTCGCGATGCCCGGCGCACGCGCGCGGGCGGTGACGTCGCTGGCGCAGGCCGTGTCCGACGATCCGTCGATTCTCTCGCCGAGCGCGAGCCTCGAAGAGGCCGTCGCGAAATTGCGGTCGCTCCCGGGGATCGGCGAATGGACCGCGCAATACATTGCGATGCGCGAGCTGCGCGAACCCGATGCATTTCCGGCCGCCGATATCGGCCTGTTGCGCGCGATGACGGACAAGGACGGCCGGCGTCCGTCCTCGGCGCAACTATTGGCGCGCGCGGAAAGCTGGCGGCCGTGGCGCGCCTATGCGGCGCTGCATCTCTGGGCCGCCGGCAGCGGGCCACTCCTCGCAGCGGAGACGACCGATGAGCGCGAAGCTGCCTGAGACATTCGGCATCGACCGACTCAAGACCCCGATCGGCGTCGCCTTGCTCGTGGCCGATCGCGATGGCGTTCTCTGCGCGCTGGATTGGGAGGATCACGAGGCGCGGATGCGGGACCTGCTGCGGCGCCAGCACGGGCCGATCGCCCTGAAAGGCGCGCCGGCGCCGCGCGGCATCGTGCAGGCCTTGTCGGCCTATTTCGCCGGCGAGCTCGATCGCCTGGCCAGCATTCCCTGGCGCGTCGCCGGCACGCCGTTCCAGCGCAAGGTCTGGACGGCGCTGCCAAGGATTCCGCCGGGAACGACCGTGAGCTATGGCGCGCTGGCGGCCAGCCTCGGCTCGCCCCGGGCGATGCGGGCCGTCGGCCATGCCAACGGCGCCAATCCGATCAGCGTTGTGATCCCCTGCCACCGCCTGATCGGCGCCGACGGATCGCTGGTCAAATATGGTGGTGGCCTCGAACGCAAGCACTGGCTGCTGGCGCATGAAGGGGCGATCGCATTGGAAACAGCGGGCGCGGCAACGGAAATACGTGGGGTCCGTTAACCGCCAGACGGGGACCCATGCGCCCGCTAGCGTCTCTCCATTCGATCATCTTTTAAGGAGACGACATGACCGACGAAGAGGTGCAGGATTTTGTCACGCGGTTCGCGGCGGCCTGGGCCGCGCGCGATGGCAATGCCTTTCTCGCGCTGTGGCATCCCGACGGCACGCTTGACACGCCGATGGTGGGGCGGCCGGTCACGGGCAATGAGCTGGCAAGCTTGATCGAGGTGCAGAAAGCGGCCGCGCCGGACTTCGTCTGGCAGCTATTGGACTGGACGCGGCGCGGCGACGTGGTGATCATCGAATGGCAGACCACGCGCAACGTCAACGGCGCGCGGTTCGACTGGCGCGGCGTCGACAAGTTCCGTCTCAAGGACGGCCGGATCGTCGAGGAGCGGGTCTATACCGACACCGCGCCGCTGCGCGCGTTCCGCTCCGGCACAACGCTGGAGCCGATCACAAGGTTCTGAAAAATTATCGCGTCGCCGCAGCTCACCTCTCCCCGCAAGCGGGGAGAGGGGGCGCGCTTCCGACGCGGCCGCTGCTCGCCCAATCTCGTACAAGAGCGGTTCACGCCGCCGGCTGTTCGGCTCTCTCGTCGCTCGACAGCAGATGCAGCAGCGCGCTGCGGATCGCGGCCTGCCGCGTCGGCGCGCTGATCTGCGCGCCCAGGAGATCGGTGATATAGAACACGTCGCGGGCCCGTTCGCCGAAGGTTGCGACATGGGCGGAGGCGATGTTGAGATTGAGCTTCGAGATCGCGGTCGTCAGTTCGTAGAGCAGGCCGGGCCGGTCGAGCCCGGACACTTCAATCACTGTATAGAGCTCCGACCACTGGTTGTTGATCGCGACCTCCGGCTCGACCACGAATGCCTTGACCTTGCCGCGGCCCGCATCGCGCCGCGCCACCACCTCGGGCAGCCGCAGCTTGCCCTCCAGCACCTGCTCGATCATCTCGCCGATCCGCCGCGCGCGTCGCCCTTCGTCCTCGTCGCGGTCGTACTCCCGCGAGATCGCGATGGTGTCGAGCGCGCGGCCGTCGGTCGTGGTGTAGATCTGGGCATCGACGATGTTGGCGCCGGCCGACGCACAGGCGCCTGCGATGATCGACAGCAGCCAGGGATGGTCGACGGCGAGGATCGTCAGCTCGGTGACGCCGCGCGCCTCGTCGAAGCCGACATTGATCGCGAGCGTGTGGCCGGCCAGTTCGCTGGCGCGGATGAAGCGGGCCTGGCGGATTTTTCGCGCCAGCTCGACCTTGAGCCAATAGGCCGGATAGTGCCGCCCGACATAGGCGTCGATCTCCTCCGTCGGCCATTCGGTGAAGGCCATGCGAAACTCCGCCTGCGCCGCGGTGATGCGGCGCGCGCGATTGACCTCCGAGAAGCCGCCGGTCAGGACCGGCTCGGTCTCGTAATAGAGCGTCTTCAACAGCTGCGCCTTCCAGCCGTTCCACACCCCAGGTCCAACGCCGCGGATGTCGGCGGTGGTCAGGATGGTCAAGAGCTTCATCTGCTCGACCGACTGCACGACGGCGGCAAAATTCTCGATGGTGCGGCGGTCGGAGAGGTCGCGTGACTGTGCCACCGTCGACATCACGAGGTGCTCTTCGATCAGCCATGCCACCGTTTCGGTGTCGGCCGGAGAAAAGCCGAGCCGCGGGCACAGCCGCCGCGCCACCTTGGCGCCCGCGATCGAATGATCCTCGGGCCGGCCCTTGGCGATGTCGTGCAGCAGCACGGCGAGGTAGATGACGGCGCGGTGCTCGGGACGGATCTTGCGCATCAGGTCGGAGGCGAGCGCCAGTTCGTCGACGCCGCCGCGCTCGATGTCCTGCAAAAAGCCGATGCAGCGGATCAGGTGCTCGTCCACCGTGTAGTGATGATACATGTTGAACTGCATCATCGAGACGATCCTGCCGAAGGAGCGGATGAAATGGCCGAGCACGCCGGTCTCGTTCATCCGTCTGAGCACGACCTCGGCGTCGTTCGAGGTCAGGATCTCCATGAACAGCCGGTTGGCCTCGGGATTTTCGCGCAGCTCGGTGTTGACGAGCTTCAGCGAGCGCGCCACCGTGCGCATCGCGTCGGGGTGGAAGGCGAGGTTGTTCTTCTGCGCCACCCGGAAGATCCGGATCAGATTGACCGGATCATGCTTGAAGACATCGGGACCGGCGAGGTTGATGCGGTTGTTGTCGACGATGAAGTCGTCGCTCTCCGGCAGGCGGCGCCGGTTCATGCTGGGGCGCAGCCGCGCCATCATGCGACTCAGCACCGGCGCCGGCTTGGCCTGCTGGTCCTCGAGCTTGGCGCACAGGATCGCGGTGAGATCGCCGACGTCCTTGGCGACCAGGAAGTAGTGCTTCATGAAACGCTCGACATCCTGCATGCCGGGATGTGAGGTGTAGCCGAGCCTGACCGCGATCTCGCGCTGCAGGTCGAAGGACAGACGCTCCTCGGCGCGCCCGCTCAGGAAATGCAGGTTGCAGCGCACCGACCACAGGAAGTCGGCGCAGCGGCGGAAGGTGCGGTACTCCTGGGCGTCGAACACGCCGCGCTCGAGCAGTTCGTCGGTCTCGCGCACGCGATAGACGTATTTCGCAATCCAGAACAGCGTGTGCAGGTCGCGCAGGCCGCCCTTGCCGTCCTTGACATTGGGCTCGACCAGATAGCGCGACTGTCCGGCGCGGCGGTGGCGCTCCTCGCGCTCGGCGAGCTTTGCGGTGACGAACTCCGCCGCGGTGCCCTGCACCACCTCCTTGTCGAAACGGTCGACCAGCTCGTCATAGAGCGGCCGGTCGCCGGTCAAGAACCGCATCTCCAGGATCGCGGTGCGGATCGTCATGTCGCCGCGCGCCTGGCGGATCGATTCGTCGACCGAGCGCGTGGCGTGGCCGACCTTCAGCCCCATGTCCCACAGGCAATACAGGATGGCCTCGGCGACCTGCTCGCCCCAGGCGGTCTGCTTGTAGGGCAGGATGAACAAGAGGTCGATGTCGGATTCCGGCGCCATCAGGCCGCGCCCATAGCCGCCGGTCGCTACCACCGCCATGCGCTCCGCGCCCGACGGGATCTGCGTCCGATAGAGATGCTCCGTCGCCGCCCCGTAGAGGATGCGGATGATCTCGTCCTGCACCAGGCAGAGCCGCTCGGCGCAACGCCGGCCGTGCCGGTCCTTCAACAAGAGTTTTTGCGCGGCGGCGCGGGCCGCAGCGAGCTCGGCCTTCAGGAACTGGACGACCGCGGTGCGGAAAACATCGTCACGCCCGGAATGCTTCATGGCGAGCGCCTCGACCGCGGCCGCGATGCGGCCGCTGTCGAAACGTTGCTCGGGTTCGGGACGGGGTTCTCTGACGATGGTGTCCATGCAGCTATCGGTAACAGGACGGAGCTCTGGCTGTCACGGGCGTTCCGTTCCGCAGGCAGCACGTCCGTGCTGAATTTTGCGTGCTTTCGACAAATCGGTTCTCGCCGGGGCTGCTCCGGGAGCGCGGAAATTCTCGTGGTTGCGGCCCTAAGCTATTGAGATACAGAAATGTTTTCAAGCGGCGCAATGGAGGTGGACCGATGCTCAGGATGGCGCGATGGATTCTGGCTGCACTCGCAATCTCATGGATCTTGCCCGGCGCCCGGGCCGCCGAACCGCTCACGGAAATCCGCATCGATTGGGCAACCTACAACCCGGTCTCCATGGTGCTGAAGCAGCGCGGCCTGCTGGAAAAGGAATTCGCCAAGGATGGTATCTCGATCGTCTGGGTGCAATCGGCCGGCTCCAACAAGGCGCTCGAGTTCCTCAACGCCGGCGGAATCGATTTCGGCTCGACCGCGGGCTCGGCGGCGCTGGTCGCCAAAATCAACGGCAACCCGATCAAGTCGATCTATGTCTATTCGCGCCCCGAATGGACCGCGCTGGTGACGACGAAGGATTCCAAGATCGCCGATGTTGCCGATCTCAGGGGCAAGCGCGTCGCGGTGACGCGCGGCACCGATCCGCACATCTTCCTGGTCCGCGCGCTGCTCGGCGCCGGCCTCTCCGAGAAGGACATCACGCCGGTGCTGCTGCAGCATGCCGACGGCAAGACCGCGCTGATCCGCGGCGACGTCGATGCCTGGGCAGGCCTCGACCCGATGATGGCGCAGGCTGAGATCGAGGACGGCGCAAGGCTGTTCTACCGCAAGGCCGACGCCAACACCTGGGGAATCCTCAATGTCCGCGAGGCCTTCCTGAAGCAGCATCCCGACATCGTGCGGCGGGTGCTGGCGACTTACGAAGAGGCGCGCAACTATTCGCTGGCGAACTACGATGAGCTGAAGAAGATCTTCATCGGCGTGACCAAGCTGCCGGAGAACGTGGTCGACAAGCAGCTCCACGAGCGCACCGAGTTGACCCACAGCCGGATCGGCGCGCCGCAGCGCGAGTCCATCCTCGCCGCCGGCCTGGCATTGCAGCAGGCCGGCGTGATCGACGCCAAGGTCGACGTCAAGGCGGCGCTGGATTCGCTGATCGACGACGAGGTCCCCCTGCCGCTGAATTGATCCCACTTTGATACTCCCCCTCCAGGCCCTCCAGGGGAGGCTCACCGCCGCCTTGCATTCCGACGTGAGAAGCGTCTAGCTCATGGCCATGACCGTTGACCTGCCGGCCCTCGAACGCCGCGATGCGATTGCCGCGCCGACGCCTGCAGCGGGCGTGCGGCTTGCCCGCTACGCGCGTCCGGCGCTCGGCCTGCTGCTGCCGCTTGCGCTCGCGATCGGCTGGGAGGCCGAGGTCGATGTCGGCTGGTCCAATGGCCGACTGGTGCCGCCGCCGTCGCGGGTTTTTTCGACGATCGCGGAACTGGCGCGCAGCGGCGAGCTCGCCCGTCACATCCTGGCGACGCTGTCGCGGGTCGCCGCCGGCTTCGCGTTCGGCGTGATCGCAGGCACGGTGCTGGGCGCGGTCTGCGGCTATTGGGTGCTGGCGCGGCGGCTGCTCGATCCGACGATCCAGGCGTTGCGGGCGATTCCCTCGATCGCCTGGGTGCCGCTGTTCATCCTCTGGCTCGGCATTTTCGAGACCTCCAAGGTCGCACTGATCGCGGTCGGCGTGTTCTTTCCAGTCTATCTCGGCGTCATGGGCGCCATTCTCGCGGTCGACCGCAAGATCGTCGAGGTCGGCCGCATCTTCCGCCTCTCAGGCCCGGCGATGATCCGGCGCATTCTGCTGCCCGCCGTGCTGCCGGCCTATGTGGTGGCGCTGCGCGTCGGTCTCGGCCTCGGATGGATGTTCGTGGTCGCCGCCGAGTTCATGGGCGCCTCCGAAGGGCTCGGCTATCTCCTGATCGATGGCCAGCAGCTCGGCAAGCCGGCGCAGATCGTGGCGGCGATCGTGATCTTCGCCATCCTGGGCAAGACGACGGACTGGTTGATCGAGCTTGCGAGCGCGCCGCTGCTGCGCTGGCAGGACGCCTTCGCCCGGCACGACGGGGCTGGCTGATGCCCTCACTGCAGTCCGTCACCAAGATCTATCCGAACGGCGTGCACGCGCTGGAGCGGTTTTCGGCCGAGCTCAAG
>Ga0210402_10002444_pt1 | contig 18117 bp, 20 predicted proteins | sample IncBWC7MmetaG_FD_161055 | JGI IMG/M metagenome (GOLD analysis project Ga0210402, IMG submission 161055) | Forest soil microbial communities from Barre Woods Harvard Forest LTER site, Petersham, Massachusetts, United States - Inc-BW-C-7-M | ecosystem: Environmental > Terrestrial > Soil >... | reverse complement strand
AAGGCCTCAGGCTTCTGTTCCTACTGCTGTTCGCCGCTTCCGCCGAAGCGCAGCGCTCCCGCTCCTTTTCTTCAGGTAGCAGCATCAATCAGGGTGGCGGCTACAGCGGAGGATATTCGGGCGGAGGGGATGGATACGGCGCAGGCGGCTATGGCTATGGCACCGGAGGATCTCACCATCACGGCGGGCTCCACTATGAGGCACCTCGAGAATTTTCCACCGGCTGCGTAACAAACGATGGACCCTATGTCCCCTCAATATTCATGAACTACAACGAGGCCCTCGCTCTCGGGAAGCAGCAGCTTGCCGCGGCAGCAAACCCCGCTCAAACTGACCCCGGCCCTTCCCTGGGCGATGTCGCCCGCGCCCGCAGGACCGCCAGAAACTCAACTCAGGCTTCCCCGACTTTGGCTCTCCAAGACAACAGAGGAAGGCTAGAGATCTGCAGTCGGAACGGTGACAACTGCCGTCAACCCTGATGAAACCCCAACCTAGCGGGGCTAGTTCGGCCGCTCGATTTGAATTCTGAACGGGAGAGAGACCATTTCTTCTGCGCGGCCCTAAGGTAAACGTTCCGTGGCATTCACGGCTGCGAGAGTGCCCCGAGTGCAACACCGGATTGGCGCAGGGTGCGTGCCACCATCGCGGCAATTTCCGGCGCGCCCGGAGTGTCACCGTGAATACAGAGCGTCTGCGCATCAACAGACACTTCCGTTCCATCGCAAGCGATCACTACGCCTCTTTCCACCATGCTTAGCGCTTGCCTCGCCGCTTCTTCGGGATTGCGGATCAGAGCATTTTCAAACTTGCGCGGGCGCAATGTGCCATCCGGCTCATATCTTCGGTCGGCAAAGGCTTCTGCACCGACCGCGAATCCCGCTTTGCGAAACACTTCAAGCATCGGCGACCCCGCCAACCCCACCAGCACAACGTCGCTGCGCCAGCGCGCGACACCTTCGGCGATCGCCTCGGCGAGGTCGCGACGATGTACGGCTTGGTTGTAAAGCGCGCCGTGCGGCTTGACATGTACCACGCGCGCACCGCATCGTTTAGCAACTTCGTCGAGCGCGCAAACCTGATCGAATACTGAATCCGCAATCTCTTTCGGTGGCAGCTTCAATTCCAGCCGCCCGAAATTCGCCCGATCCGCATATCCCGGATGCGCCCCAATCGCCACCTTCCAGCGAAGCGCCTGCTCGATGGTTGTCTTCATGGTCTGCTCGTCGCCCGCATGCCCTCCGCAAGCGACGTTGACCGACGTGACCGAGCGCATCAGCGCTTCCTGCGTGCCGTCCGCAATCGCTTCCGGCACTTCGCCCATGTCGCAATTCAGATCAACGTTTAAGGAAGCGTTTTTCATTTTCGAGGCTTCGCCTGTCCCGCAAATCGTTCTCAAGTACCATTTCTTGAAAGGCCAGCATGGAGCGCGCACCCAGCGGCTCAACCTGCTGGAACCGAATCTCATCGCGCGGCCGCAATTGGCCCAGTCTATGAAAATCCGCCGAAATCACATTGGCAATTTTCGGATATCCTCCGGTCGTCTGCTGCTCGACAAAGAGAATGATAGGCTGCCCTCCCTCAGGCACCTGAATGGCCCCCAGGGCCACTCCCTCCGAAATCATTTCGCCACCAGCCGGTGTCGAAATTGCCGCACCTTGCAACCGTATCCCCATCCGATTGGAATCTTCCGCTACACGATACGCGCTCTCATAAAAGACTTTCTTGGCCCCCTCGGAAAACCAACCGCTCTGCGGCCCGTCAGTGACGCGTATTACTTTTCGCGGTTCCAGAACTTCCATGGTTCGCGGCGACAGCGCCCATTCACGGTCTGGCATGCTTGCCGACCACGGGGCCAGGCCCTTGACGTAGCGTGTGCCGATCTTCAGCTCGTCGCCCTTCCGCAACGCTCTCCCTTCATGCCCGCCGAGCCCGCTCAAAATATGCGTCGAAGCACTCCCCAGGAAGGGTTCGACTTCGATCCCACCCTGAACGCACAAGTAACAACGCGCCCCTGACCGGGTCGGCCCTAGCCGAAGCACCTGCTTCGGCTTCGCTACCTGTGCCCTCCACAGCTCGATTGGCCTTTCCTCCAAGGTCGCACCGAAATCCGACCCCGCCAGCGCAAGTACCGCCCCATCTGGAAACGCAAACGTCCCTCCAAGCAGCGTCATTTCCAGCCCCGGTGCGCCTTGATTGTTTGCGAGCAGCCGGTTTCCCATCCGCAAGGAAATCTTATCCGCCGCGCCGGATGCCGAAACTCCCATGGGCCCAAATCCTTCGCGCCCAAGATCCTGCACGGTCGTGAACAGCCCCGGCTCCAGCACCTGGATCACGCCCATGTCTTCTCCAGCGCCGCAAACTGTTTCGGATCGGTCGGAGTGAATCTCACGCGATCTCCAATGGTCAGCAAACTCAACTCCTTGCGGTTGGCCCTAAATATTTTCATGGGTGTGCGACCCAGCAATCGCCATCCCCCCGGCGTCGCGAACGGATACACCCCAGTTTGATTGGCAGCAATCCCCACACTGCCCGCGGGCACCCTCTTCCGTGGAACCGCCAGCCGCGGCGTCACCAACTCCTTAGGCAGTTCGCCCAAGTAAGCAAATCCCGGCACAAATCCTAAAAAATAAACGAAGTACTCTCTCGAGGAGTGCAGCTCGATCACCTGCGCCATCGTCATCCCGCACAGCGCGCACACATCCGGCAAGTCCGGCCCAAACTCCCCGCCGTAGCAAACCGGGATTTCGACAAGCCTCGGCTCCGGGAGTTCCACCTCTGGCAATCGATCGAGATACTTCCGCAAAACCTCTTCCAATTCCTCGTGCCGTAACTTCAGCGGATCAAACTTGACCAACAACGAGCAATACGCTGGATGAAGATTGCACACTCCCTCGACCGGCGCCTGCTGCAGCAACTCTAGCAGCCTTCTCACCTGCTCATTTGCTTCGCGTGTGATTTGACTCTCTCTAGACCGGGCCGAACTTGTCCCCACCCTATTGGGAGACCGGTCTTCCTTAGGCAGTGAATCGAAATAGACCAGCAGCGAATGATCACTTGCAAACTGAAACCGCGCCGATCGCCCCGTCATGGCCATAGCCGCGAGAGTATACCGCACGTCATTGCAGCCGAAGGGTCTGCATCACCCCGGCCCCACGTTCCGCTCCCCTACTGGAACTAGCCACAAGCTCGTAAGTCATTGATTCTAAATATCTGATTCTTCATCTGTAACCGTCCAGATCTGCAACCCGTCCCATGATCAACCGTTCGACACCGGTCCCCGGTTGGATGGGACCAGATGGTTTCGGCGATTTCTCGGGTCACGAATAGGAGTCGCCAGTTTAGGAGTCCACCATGCGATCAAAAGCGCTCTTCTTCTTCAGCGCCGCATTGCTCTTCGCGGGCTCGGCCGACGCCCAAAAGACCACCTGGACCAGCCAAGGGCCGCCACCTGCAAGCGATTCCGGACCGCGCCACTCCGGTGGCAACAACAATTATGATGCTGACGGCTTTTGGTGCGCCCCTGGTCCACTTTTGGAAATCGCCACCGAATCTGCGGGTGCGGACTACCTGGCTAGTGGCCCCAGTTCTGGCGTGCTATCAAACGACGCCCGGTCGGGCTCCTTTTCCGACTATCTCAGCACGCCCAGTTCTTCCGCGGCAACCAACCTTGCAGCAAGCTCCGTGGGGCCTTCTTTGGGCGAGATTGCGCGCACTCTGCGCCAAAACAAAATGCCAGCAACTCCGGGCTCCCTGATTGTTCGACAGGACAACTTCGGCAGGCTCCAGATTTGCGATGCGGCTGGTGGCAACTGCAGGGCCCCGCGATAACTTGTATTTGTTCGCCGGACGAATCGCCGTTCAGGACAGGACTAGGCTGGGGTCGGCATTCAAGGTCACATCCGCGAGCATGCCGTTTCTAAAACCTGAGTAGGCCGCGGCCGCAATCATGGCAGCGTTGTCGGTAGAGAGGGCGCGGCTCGGAAAAAACACGGCGACACCTGCGGCTTTCGATCGCTCTTCAAACGTCGCGCGCAATTGCGAATTCGCCGCCACGCCGCCGGAAACCAGCACACTTTCAACGTTCAAGTCTTCCGCAGCGCGCATCGTCCGTTCCACCAAATCGCGCACCACCGCGTTCTGAAACTCCCGGACCAGCGCTAGCGTTTTCGCCGAGCACAGCGGAAGCAAGTGTTCGAATTTTCTCTCCCCGCGCTGCAAGGCCGCTTCCCGAGTGGCGATCTCCGCCGCATATTCCGGATGCTCCCGGACGTGATAGAGTACCGCGGTCTTCAACCCGCTGAAGCTAAAATCCATAAGGTTGCCCTTCATTTTCGTCGGCCCAAATTTGACTGGCGCAGCCGCGCCATTCGAAACCGCCGCCAGCCGATCCAGAATCGGCCCGCCCGGATACCCCAGCCCCAAAAGCTTCGCCACTTTGTCGTACGCTTCTCCCGCCGCGTCATCCCGCGTTTGTCCGATCTTCCGGTAACGCAGCCGCGCGTCTCGATCCTGCGCGTTCGGATCTTGCGGCGTCACTTCATACAAAACCGTGTGCCCGCCCGAAACAATCAAGCACACCGCCGGCAATTTCGCCGTCCGCCCGGCCTTGTGGGCCTCGAGAAAAACCGCATGCACGTGCCCTTCAAGATGGTTCACCGGCACAAGCGGCTTCCCCAACGCCTGCGCCAGCGTTTTTCCGTAGGTGATTCCAACGAGCAGCGCTCCCACCAGCCCCGGCCCTTGCGTCACGCCAATCGCATCCACATCCTCCAGCTTCATTCCCGCTTGCGCAAGCGCTTCGCGCACCACCGGCACGATCTGCCGCAAATGCTCGCGCGACGCCAGTTCCGGCACCACCCCGCCATACTTCTGGTGAATATCAATCTGCGAAGCGACCACGCTGGACAGAATCTCTCGCCCGTCCGCCACCACGGCCGCCGCTGTTTCATCACACGAAGATTCAATCCCAAGAATTTTCAAGTTTTCTTCCGCCGGCACCAAACATCAACCTGCAGCCAAATAATGCTAGCACATCCCAGGCGCGCTTCCCTTTAGCTCGTGGGTCACTGCGACTTACCCAAGGGGCACCGCTCGAACGTAAATGCATTGACTGTTTTGCTTGCGCATCAAAGAATGGTGCCATCCTCTTGGAGTGTGCAAAAACTGAGCCTATGACCAACAACTCTTCCAGCACGCCCAACGCTGCACGAACTGATGCTGCCGCAAGCAGCCGCCAAAAGGTCCGCAAGGCCGTGCTCCCTGCCGCCGGCCTTGGCACTCGCTTCCTCCCGGCCACCAAAGCGCAGCCCAAAGAAATGCTCACCGTCGTCGACAAGCCGCAGATTCAATACGTCGTTGAAGAGTGCGTGGCCTCCGGCATCGAGCACATCATCATCGTCACCGGCAAAGGCAAGAATTCCATCGAAGACCACTTCGATTCGTCACCTTCCCTCGAACATTTTCTGGAAGAAAAAGGAAAACACGATCAAGCCGAACTCGTTCGAAAGATCAGCAACATGGTGCAAGTCAGTTACACGCGCCAGAAGGAACCGCTCGGCCTCGGCCACGCCGTACTCGTGGCCCGCGACCTCGTCGGCGACGAACCCTTCGCTGTTTTGCTCGGCGACGTTTTGATTCCCGGCCCAAACCCTGCGACAAAACAATTGATTGACGTCTACGAATCCACCGGCGTCGGCGCCATCGCCGTGGAAGAGGTCCCCAGGGATAAAACCAATCTCTATGGCATCGTGGACGGCGAACCCGCTCCGCAGCCGCCTTTTGGCGAACGCCTGCTGCGCATCCGCGACCTCGTGGAAAAACCGAAGCCGGAAAACGCCCCGTCGAATCTCGCCATCACCGGCCGCTACGTTTTGCCGCACGCAGTTTTTGATTGCCTGGAGCGCACCAAACCCGGCGCGGGAAACGAAATTCAGCTGACCGATGCGCTGCGCATTCTGGCGCGCGAGCACGGGCTGTGGGCTTTCATTTACGAAGGAATTTCTTACGACGCCGGCGACAAACTCGGATTCCTGAAAGCCACTGTCGAAATCGCGCTGCAGAATCCCGAATTCGGCGCCGCCTTTCGCAGCTACTTGAAAACGCTGAAGCTCTAAGCGAACTTCACTCTTCCGAAGCGCTGCTTTTCTTGGCGGACTTCTTCTCCTTGCTTTCTTTCCCGTCTTTGGAAGCCGTTTCCTTGCTCCCCGAATCTTTTTCTTTGCTTCCGGATTCCTTTGCTTCCCCGCCTGCCTTGTCCGCTTTGTCGCCATCGCCGGAGCCAGCCCCCGGCTTTTTTCCGCCGTAATCGGTCACGTACCATCCTCCGCCTTTAAATTGAATCGATGGCGCGGTGATTACGGATTCGACTTTGCCGCCGCAATGCGGGCATTTTTTCAGGTGCGGGCCGGCCACGTTTTCAATCTTTTCCGTGTTGCGGCCGCACTTCAAGCATTTGTACTCGTACAGGGGCACTGACGCTCCTCCCACGTGTAATTCAAAACTGCAAGTATAGCATTGCTCCCGCGCGCGAGGGCACGAGGACCACTCCGAAACAGGCGCTGGACGCATGCAAACGCGAATCGTGGACCTGCCGCGTGCTAGACTCGTCTGCATGTGCGCGAAGAGTGTTCCTACCAAGCCCGGAGAGGTCCCAACTCCCGCGGCGGGCGGCTGCCTTTATCTCGTCGGCACCCCCATCGGCAATCTAGAAGACATCACCCTTCGCGCCATCCGTACCCTTAAAGAAGTCGACCAAATCGCCTGCGAAGACACGCGCCACACGCAAAAGCTACTCAATCACTACGACATTCACAAGCCCCTGGTCAGCTACCATGAGCACAATGAACTGACGCGCGCGCCGGAACTCGTCGTCGCTCTGGAACAAGGCGCCAAGATCGCGCTGGTCAGCGACGCCGGTATGCCGCTCGTTTCCGATCCCGGCCATCGCCTCGTGACGCTTTGCCTGCGCCACCACATTCCGATCGTTCCGATTCCCGGCCCATCCGCGTTGCTCGCTGCCCTGTCCGCTTCCGGCCTGCCCAACGAAGAGTTTCTCTTCGTCGGTTTTTTGCCGGCACGAAGCGGCGAACGCCGCCGCGCCCTGGAGCGCCTGCGCATCGAGGACCGCACCATCATTCTTTATGAAGCGCCGCACCGCGTCGCGGAGTGTATTGCCGACGCGCGCGAGGTTCTCGGCAATCGCAGCGCCTGCATCGCCCGCGAAGTCACCAAGCTGCACGAAGAGTTCCGCCGCGGCAAACTTTCCGAACTCTCTGCGGCCCTCGAAGAACGCCCCGCTCGTGGCGAAATCACGCTCTTGATCGGCGCCGAGGCTCCCGCCGACGCGCGCACCCACGCCAATTCCACGCAAAGCCTCGCCGACCGCGTCGAAGAACTGATCCGTCAAGCCAAGCTCGACCGCAAGGAAGCCCTCAAGCTAGCCGCCAAAGAGCGCGGCCTGACTCGCCACGACGCCTACGCCCAAATCGTCGAGGCAAAAGCTGAGGGACAAAAGAGCTGATCTTCTTGCGCGTTCGCACACTGCTTCTCAAAGCGCGAGAGTGGTGCCGCCTCATTTGGAAGGATTGTCGCTTGATTGCAGTTCCCGCGCCTGGGTGATCAGTTTTTTGAGTTTGCCTTCAATGGAGGCGTCGCCGATGTGTTCTTCCTGGAGCACGCCATCGGCGTCAATGGTAAAGGTGTGGGGAATAGCGTTGACGCCAAACATCCTTGCTATTGGCCCGGCGAAGGAACCATCGCGATATTGCGGCCAGGTCATTTCGTTCTTCACGATGAACTCTTTCCATTTTTGCGCATCGGAATCCAGGCTGACACTCAGGATCACCAGCGGTTCGCCTTGAAGTTTTCTTGCGACCTTTTGAATATGCGGTAGAGCTTCACGGCAGGGCACGCACCAGGTGGCCCAAAAATCAAGCAAAACAACTTTTCCCTGTAAATCGTCCATCGAGATTTGCTTTCCATCGATGGTGGTAATGGAGAAGGCCGGCACCATTCTGGCGCGGGCGAGTTCCGGGCGGCTAATGTATCGCAAAGCGCGGCGACGGCTGACATCTTCGGCGGGCTTGGCCTTCACAAACTTCTCAAAACAGGCCTTGGCTTCATCGTCGCGCTTCAACTGGGCAAGAGCCCTGCCATCCGCGAAAAAAGCGTCCGGAAAATTGGAGAAAGCGGCGAGCGCTTTGCCGATCTCCTCGTGAGACCGCGCAAAAAAATCGTCTTTGTGCCTTTGCAGCCCCTCGTTCAGCAGCACAACCGCTAATTCGTAGTGCGCCAGAGCCGTATCCCGTGGTCCCTGGGCTTGCGCCACGATTTCCTCGGCGCCGAGTTCGGCGGTTTTCCACTCCCCAAGTTCCTCCCCGTACTTGATCATCAGTTTCTGGCAGGCCAGGCAGTGTCCGCCATCCTGTTTGTCGGCTTTCTTAAACTCCTCCAGCGCCGCATCCTTGTGGCGCTCGTGCAAATACTTCTGAGCTTTCTCGAATGTCTTCTGGGCTTTTTCATCCGTGGGCCCTTCGGTCTTTACCTGGGCCATGACCGGTGGCAGAAAACACAGGAACATCAAGCTGGCGCGGACAAGTCGCACTAAATTCCTCCTGCCGATGCGTTCGCCGCTCGGCATCTTGCCCCTCTTTTCAAATTTCCAGTTTCCAGTTTCTGGTTTTGAATATCTAGCTCAGCGCGCGCCTCAAGCGCTTGGTGGTCGTCTGTAGCTGGCGCTTTAGAGCATCCACTTGCTTCGAGATGTCCGCCAACTCTTCTTTGGCAAGCTTTCCCGCCTTAACGATCTGATGAGCCTTGCGATCCGCCTTGCCCATCGCTGTGCCTATCCCCTCTGCTACTCTCGTCAACCTGCTCTTCTTGGCCATGAGTCCTCCCAGTGGAACAGCTCCATCCTACAGCGGCCCCGGAGGTGCCGCCAATCTTTTCCACCGTGCTTGTTCACCCCCGCGGGCGGTACGGCGATTTAGCTTTCTTTCGGTTTGTGGTCGTCCTTGGCCGGCGGATCTTCCGCGCGGCCAAAATAGTAGCCGACAATCACGCCGATAATCCCGGTGTAAACGCTGGCAGTTTTCGAGAAAAAGTCAGCGTATTCATTCAGCGCTACGTTGGTCTTGCCAAACAACGGATAGATTGCCATCGTGCCGGTGATCAACATAAAGACGCCCACAACGATGATGGCCAGAAATGCCCGGACCCTTCTGATTCCCATTTTCGCCTCCGTCACAATTTGAGCGAGGTCAGAGCGTCCTTGAGCACGCCGACATTCTGCAGTTCGTCCGCGGCGTTGGTCACGATGCGCACGGGCTCGGGATGGCCGGCCAGAGTTTCATAACGGCCGTAGAGAAAGTAAAGTTTGATGGCTTCTTTGGGCTTTTCAAAGTCGCGCTCCAACCAGATCAGGACTTTGTCAAATTCACCGGCGGCGTTGGTCTTTTTTGTGGCTTCGAATTCGCCGGCGTCGCAGTCCTGATTCGCCGCTTTGAAACCGTTGTCCGTAAGAGCCTTGCCAATGGCATCGCAGATTTTCGCCGCGTCTCCGCTCTTCAGCGTCTTCAGCGGCGCGGGCCTTTCGAGCGGAGTCGGATCGGTCTTGAATAGCGCTTGCGCGGGAGTCCGGCCAGGGAAACACAAAACAGCAACTCCCGCCACAACAAGGCTGAAGACTATTCTCATGCCGTCCCTCCTCCCGACCCGGTAAATCCTGCGAGATATTGGGCCCGCTCGCACCGCGGAGTCAAGCGCCGCATTTTCTCACGGCACGTCGTCCAGTTTCGTCCAGGCGGAATCGGGAGAGTTCTGGTCACAACCGGCTTTGAGATTGCAAACGTAGAACTGCGTTACTGGATGGACTTCCCAAACGGTCGAGCGCCAGCAGGCCGCGGTTGCTCCTGGGAATCCGCAGTCATCTTTGACGTTCAAATGGGTGTTATCGATCATCAGTTGTCCCACAACTTTGACCTGCTGCCCTTGCAAGGAATTTACGCGAGCAAGGGTCCACTTGGAATCACGCGTATGAGGGGTCATCTCGGCCACCACGCTGGTTTTGTCCATCGCCACTGGCTTGCCTTGGACCGGCTGCGGCTTTTTCTTTAGAATTTTCTTTGCCAGCGCGGCGTCAAAACCGAGGCCGATATGGTAGTCGTAGCTGTCCGCAAGCTGAAGCTTGCAATTGGTGGTTTCCCCGGTCGATGGTTTGCCTCCCGAGCCTTTGCCGGTGTCTTCCACAAAGTAGAGATAAGCAAAGACAGTAACAATGTTGCCTTCGCCGAGATTCGCAAGGGCTGGAGCCGACTTGGCGTGGTTACCCGCCCCAAGTCCGCTGGGGATCTTCCCTTCCAGCGCTTGGAAATCAGTTCCCGCGAGCACGGCGGTGGAAGGCAACGCTGCGCCCGGGACCTGGTTCTTGAGGAAGTTCAAGTAGGCATCGTATATGTGTGTTGAATCGGTGCAGCCGGTGGGAAATGTCGTATGGCACGACTGCGTATCGAGCGTGGCCGGCTTACACCCGGTTGCCGCCTTCTGTGCCGCGGCGAGTTTTGCCAGATCGTGAGCTCGGTCGGCAAGCAGGGAGGCGGGAACAAAAAACATCAAACAGACTGAGCAAAGCAATTGAGCGGATTTCTTCATTGTTCCTCCTTGATGGCGTTAAAATGCGTGACCCCAGAACCAGAGCACGTGGTCTTCGACCAACACGAGGATGGCAGCTCTATTTAGCACTGAGTTAGCTAGTCGTCAAATCATTTTGGAGATTGCATCCTGTCTGGACGCAGGCCTGCTCTGATTCCATAGTGCTGATGGCCGCGAATTCGTTTCAGGACGGAGGTGAAACGCCACCACAGGGCAGGATCTGAACAGTGTCTGGGCCGGCTGCCATTCAGCGGAGGCGAGCGTAACCTTTTTTGTGGCGGGCAGTTATATTGTTAGAACCAAGATGGTCATCCGACGACCGGCACATAAGGGTTCGCGGCCCAAGAGCGGCCCGCCTCAGACGGCGGGCTCTGCGAAGAAGCACGCCGGGGGTGTGCGCCCAGGTGCAGACCGGGTGGTCGACGAACGCGGGTTGGTGGAGGCGGCCCAGGGGGATCCTGCAAAGTTTGATGAGCTGTACGAACTGCATTTCGAACGCGTGTACGCGTTTGTAGCGAGTCGGGTGCGGGACCGCGGGACAGCGGAGGATGTGACCTCAGAGGTGTTTCATAAAGCGTTGGCCAACCTGACGAGTTATGAGTGGCGTGGGGTTCCATTTGTGGCGTGGCTGCTGCGAATTGCGGCCAATGCGATCCTAGATCAGGCCAAACGCGCCGCGCGGGAATTCCCTGCTCCGCACGATTCGCCAGAAATCTCTGTCGATCCCGGTCAACAAGCATCCGAGTTGCGAGCCGTTGAACACCGAGCCGAGTTGTTCCGGTTGGTCGGGCAACTTCCGGAGGTTCAGAAGCAAGTGGTTTACGAGCGATTTGTGGAACAGCGGAGCATCCGAGAGATAGCAGAACGCTTAGGCAAGACCGCGGGAGCCATCAAGCAACTGCAATTGCGCGCGGTGCAGAAATTGCGGGCCCAGATGGAGGGTGGCCATGGCTAAGCGCTCCCTCGCCTTGCAGCTTGATGAAGTGGTGCAAGCGATGATGGTATCGCTGCGGCCGCGTCCAGAAAAAACGCCGGACCGCGACCTGGCTCCGCTGCTGCGCGTGGCACAAGTTTTGCGCGAACTTCCACGCAAAGAATTTCGAGCAACGTTAAAGTCGGAATTGAAAAGGAGTGCATCCATGAGCGAACGAACGACCGGAGCTGGAGCAGCAAGAAGGGATGAGTCGCTGAGCAGAGCCGTTCAATATCAGCGGCCGGGACTGACGGCGATCACTCCGTATATCATCGTGCGGCCAGCGGCGCAGTTCATGGAGTTCCTCAAGAGTGCGCTTGATGGGAACGAGCGGTTGCGTATGCCGGCGCCGGACGGCTCGATCATGCACGCGGAAGTGGCCATCGGCAACGGGGCGATCGAAGTGAGCGACGGAAACGACCAGTATCCGACCGCGCCCGCAGCAATCCACCTGTATGTGGAGGATCCTGACGCCACATACATGCGCACGCTGCAAGCCGGCGCAACCTCCTTCTACGCGCCCACTGACGATCACCCCTCAGGCGATCGCTGGGGCGCCGTCAAAGACCCATTTGGCAATCACTGGTATATCGCCAAGCCTCGCGGTTGGACGCCAGGGCCGGAGGGACTTCGCTCTGTCCAACCGTACCTGCATCTTCGCGCGGCGCACAAAATGATTCCGTTTATGGAAGGCTCCTTCGGCGCCGAGTGCATCGGCCTTCATCAATCACCGGAGGGCGTTGTGCACCATGCGACCATTCGAATCGGCAACGCCACGCTGGAGATTGACGAGGCCCACGGGGAGTTTCAACCGATGCCTTGCCACTTGCATGTTTATGTGCCGGACACTGACGCGGCTTACGCTCGGGCGTTGCAAGCGGGAGCGACTTCAATTGAGGCGCCACGCAACGCGCCCTATGGCGACCGCGCGGCGGGAGTAAAGGATGCTTGGGGGAATAGCTGGTTTATCGCGACTTATTTGGGGCAATGACGGATGCTAAGAACACCAGGCGGAGAAGATCAGGCCTGAAGGCCCGCCACTAGAAAAGAGCAAATCAGGCAGCGGATTCGGAGCGGAAGACGCGCTGGAAGCGCGGGCCGGTGAATTGAACGCCGACCAGCTTTTCGCCTCGGGACTCGGCATCGGCGACGTGGACGACGCGGCCTTGTGTGGCGAAGTCAGCATCGCTGCGCCGCGACGCATACTGCGAAAAAGGGATGCGGATTTCGAGGTCGGAGCCGATAGCGACGTCGAAGCGCGTGACGAAAGCGGCGCCGCTACGGCAAAGATTCTCGCTGGAAGTATCTTCTTCGAAAGCGAATCCGCGGGAGTCGCGTCCGCGGACTTTAAGCGGCAGGCGGACTGCGATTCTACGTTCCGAGCGTTGCGTCGATACAGCAGGGCTGAGCGGGACCATGGGCGGGGTCCTCGATTCTTTTTCCTGCGGCAGCTCGGCCCTCGAAGAAACGTTCCACACTCTCGAGGATTTCCGCGGGCGTGCGCGCCGCATGTACGATGCTGCGAAGCTCGCTGCCGTTTCCCACGCCATGAGTAAACCAGCAAGCGAACTGCTTCATTTTGCCTACACCATCGGGCAGCCGGGCAGCATTAATTTGCCTATAGTAGCCCATCAGTAAACGGTAGCGTTCCTCGTCGCTGGGAGTGTCGTAGCGGCCGGTCCCGGCGTGCTGCTGCATTTGAGAGAAAATCCACGGGTTGGTGGCGGCAGCGCGGCCGATCATCACGGCGTCGCAGCCGGTTTCGCGGACCATGCGCGCAGCGTCTTCTGGCTTGTTGATGTCGCCGTTGCCAATGACGGGAATTTTTACGGCTTGCTTGACTGCAGCGATCAGACTCCAGTCCGCGGCGCCTTTGTACCCCTGCTCGCGCGTGCGGGGATGGACGGCGACGGCTTCGACGCCAATGCTTTCGGCCATTTTGGCAACCTCGACGGCTACAATTGAGTTTTCGTCCCAGCCGGCTCGCAGCTTGATAGTGAGCGGAATTCTGACGGCGGCGCGAACGGCTTTGAAAATGTCTTCGAGAAGCGGAAGATCGCGGAGTAAGCCGGAACCGCCACACTTCACCACCTTCTTGGCGGGGCAGCCAAGATTGATATCCACGGCGTCGTAGCCGAGGTCTTCGACCATTCTTGCGGCTTCGGCCATGACCGCCGGATTCGCGCCGAAAAGTTGCGCGGTGATGGGGTGCTCGTCTTCCTGGAAATAAAGATAGCGCAGCGTTTTCTTGGCGCTGCGCGTGATGCCTTCGGAGCTGGTGAACTCCGTCATGAGCAACCCGCACCCTCCCAAGCCGCGAATGACGCGCCGGAAAAGCGTGTCCGTCACGCCGGCCATGGGTGCAAGGACCGCCGCCGGGCGAATCGTCAGGTCGCGAATTTGCAAGCATGCCGGAATCACAGCTCCAGTTTAGGCTGGTGCGCCCGGCGGAGCAAGACGGTCGGTGATCCTGTAGTGTCCTAATTTGAATGCGACGTTTGGTTAATCATGATGGAAATAGAAGAGGTTCCCGTCCAGATCTCTTACCGTGAACTGCCGTAATCCCCAAGGCTTCTTTTCCAGAGGCTCAACAATGTTCGCCCCCGTGATTTCAACTCCTCGCACGTTGCGTCAATATCTTCGGCGAACACCCAATGAACCGCAGGCTCAAATGGCGGAGTCCTCTTCGGAAAGAATATCGCCACGTTTCCGCGCGACACGGCTCCAATCTCTTTGCCTGGGTAAAGCCATCCAAACTCCAAGCCGAGTGCATCTCGGTAATGCTGTTGTGCGCGTTCGACATCGGCGACCGGCAACTCCGGCACTGGCTGGCCAATCGGGTTCATTTTCTCTTTTGCACCCACCGCTCCTTTATGCAACAAGGCCGCCCACGCGTCAAATTAGGACACTACCGTGATCCGTGTTCCGTCGAAGGCTGCGGCTCGTCGCCCTCGCCCCCGGCGAGATCCGCCCTACTCTTCTTCAGTAGTTGTAAGGCGCGCTTAAGCGCGTTCTCGGTTTACCCCGCTTGACCCGTTTACTCCGGGTTTTGATAGGTGCCGCAGGCCGCGCCCGACCGCCGGGGAGTTCGGCGAGAAATCCCATCGCCGGTGGCTGTACAATTCCTGAATGTTCATCGTCAGAGTGCTCCTAGTGACTCTGCTACTGGCGCGGTTCGCCGCGGCACAAGAGCATGTCACCTTTCCGACCGAGGACGGTGGCGTAGTCCACGCCGACATCTACGGAAAAGGGGATCGCGGTGTCGTGCTGGCGCACGGGGGCCGCTTCAACAAGGAAAGCTGGGAAAAGCAAGCCCGAACGCTCGAGTCGGCAGGATTTCGAGTGCTAGCGCTTGACTTCCGCGGCTACGGCAAGTCGCGAGGCCCGGGCGACGCCGACCCCATGGATGCGCCGCTCCATTTGGATGTACTGGGGGCCGTCCGCTACCTGCGAAAAACGGGTGTCAAGAGCGTGTCGGTAGTCGGGGGCAGCATGGGGGCCGGAGCCGCTGGCGATGCATCGATCGCCTCGCAACCGGGTGAGATCGATCGCCTGGTGTTCCTGGGCGGATCGCCGAACGGCCCGGCCGAAAAGCTTAAGTCACCGACGCTCTTCATCGTGGCCCGCGACGATGCCAGCGGAGATGGACCACGTCTTCCAGGGATTCAGGCGCAGTACGAGAAAGCTCCCGAACCAAAAGCGCTGATTATTCTAGAGGGCTCCGCGCACGCTCAGTTTCTCTTTCAAACGGATCAAGGAGAGCGCGTGATGCGGGAGATCCTCCACTTCCTTTCTGCCAAGTGAACTATCGAGCTTCCCCTGTTAGCGGTGCGCGACACTGGAGGAAAAAAATAAAATCCCGAGGTAGAAAAGCGCAACTTGCGGCAACGGGCCGGACGCAATGCCTTACGACAAGACCACGAAGTGTGAACGATTCTCGGTTGAAAATCTGGAGGCCGGATGTATCATCCTCGCAAGCCACGCAGCGCCACGAACGTGAGTTTCTAGAGACACCCACATCCGCTGTGAGGCCATTCAAACGGAGGTGATTATGAAAAGAGCGACCGTACTGCTCGCGATTTGCGTGATGTTTTTCGTCATATCCATCCAGGCGCAGGCGCCTCAGGGATCGCCGAAGCCAGGGCCAGAGGTCAAAAGGCTCGCCTATAACATCGGCACGTGGAACTCGACGGGCGAGGCCAAGCCGTTCGGCCCCATGCCCGGAGGTAAAGTCACGGGCACGGAAAAGTGCGAATGGTATTCGGGAGGGTTCTTCGTCGTGTGCCACTCGGAAGGCACAGGGCCGATGGGGCCATCGAAGGGCGTCTCATTCATGGGCTATGACCCGAACGAGAAGGTTTACACCTACCATGAGTTTAGCAGCACGGGCGACGCTATCGATTCGAAGGGCACGGTAAACGGCGACACCTGGACCTGGACCGCCGAATCCAAGATGGGCGACGCTAAGATGAGTGTGCGCGTCACCATTAAGGAAGTATCCAAAACCGAATACACGTTCAAGCTGGAGATGTCGCAGAACGGCGGAGAGTTTTCAGTCGTCGAAGAAGCGACTGCTCACAAGGTGACCGCCGCGGCCCCGGCCAAGAAGTCGTAAATTCTACATTACGCCGAGAGGCGTGACGCGCCGCGACGCCCTTGCCTCCGGCAGGCTGCGGCCTGATTTACCAGAAAATGGGGAGAAAAGGGACAGGAATAGACTCCACCCCTGCCGCGGCTTGGTCGGGTAAACGCCACCTGCAAGGATCCCGACCGGGTCGGGACAGGTGGCCCACGCAAAAGGCGTTTTTCGGAGTTAAGGCGCGGCCACCCGCGAGGACACCACGCTTATCGGGAACTAGCCCGATTTCCTACGGACGGCTTCCCTGGCGACAAGCCTACGTTCCAGGTGTGGCCGCCACCGAGGCTGACCTGTATTCAGCACACAGGGCGCCCTAGCAGAGACACCGCACGTTGGACACCGGGCGGAGAACATCTGCTTGGGGGTGGGCTTCCTCGTTTTCATTCTGGCATCATGCTAGTCGACCGGTAAGCACACTCACCGGATTCAAGATGTGCGTGAAGAGTGTCAACCGATCAGGTTGCCACAGGAAACCCCGACAGCGTGACCATGTCGAGCAGCGACACCTCGAGTTTTTCCCGCTCCACAGCGTCAGCCGCGCAAAGCTTCCGCTCGAGGTGAGGGGAAGAGCGCGGAAGGCCTGAAAGAAGTAGACAACGCCTTCCAACACGCACACCGCACGTGGGACAGGGGACGGAGGATAATTGTCTGGGCGTCAATTCGGTGATTTTCATCCAAATAGACTACGTCCACACCGAGCAGCAAACTGTTCCATATTGAACACTCCCCATGTTGCTTCTGGGCTTGCAATTGTAATTAAGTCGATTCTTCATTAGTGTCCGTAGACTCTGCCTGCTATCCTCTTCATCGAGGCCCAGGCTCCAGTGAACAAAAAACGACTTCTTCTCGTGGACGACAACGACGACATCCGTGCCGTATTCCAGGAAGGCATGCAAGGGTATGGATATGAAGTCGTTGCCGCCGCCAGCGTAAACGAAGCGTTGAGGCTCATTTCCACGGAAAAATTCGATGTCCTGCTCTCCGACCTGCACATGCCAGACGCTGGGGATGGATTTACCGTCGTCAGCGCCATGCGTCACGCACACCCGAACGCAGTAACACTAGTGCTCAGCGGCTATCCGGCCCTTCAGGAAGCCATGGCCGCCATCCTGCTGGAGGCTGACGAAGTCCTCGTGAAACCCGTAGGCCTGGCCGCGGTTGCCGAAGTGATCCAGAAAAAGCTTTCGAATCCCTCAGCGCGCATGTCCATGAAGAAGGAGCGCGTCGCCGAGATTCTGGAGCGCGATGCGGAGCCTACAATTCGGGATTGGATGACGAACGTGGAGCGAAACGAGGAACTGTCCTGCGTCTCACTGAGCTATCAGGAGCGCACCGGCCATCTTCCGCTCCTTATCGGCGACCTCGTCCGCCGCCTCCGCCTCGCTCCAAATGCCAAGCTTCCGAATTCCACCGCCGCACACGAGCACGGGGTTATGCGGCGCAAGCAAGGTTACACGGTCGCCATGGCCGTGGAAGAGTCGCGAATCCTTCAGGTCAGCATCTTTAATACTCTGCAGAACAATCTTCGGTCCGTGGATTTTAGCTCCGTGCTGCTCGACGTGATGACCATTGCGGACGAAGTGGATTCCCAATTGAAGCAGGCGATGCTCGGTTTCATGGAGACCCCGGTTTCCACGTCGACGGGTGGAGCACCCTTGAGGGGCTGAGATTCCCTGCCTGCCGCCCGCCCTTGACGAGGAAGTATCCCGAATTGAGCGAAACTTCTGGGCCGGCGGTGCGTAGACGCTGGTTGAGGGGGGACTATGAAAACTCTACTGCGATTGGTGGTGTTGTGCCTTGCGGTGCCGGCTGGGGTGATGTTGGCCCAGGACCAGACGACCCAGGAGAAACCGATGGT
>Ga0210402_10002441_pt1 | contig 18125 bp, 34 predicted proteins | sample IncBWC7MmetaG_FD_161055 | JGI IMG/M metagenome (GOLD analysis project Ga0210402, IMG submission 161055) | Forest soil microbial communities from Barre Woods Harvard Forest LTER site, Petersham, Massachusetts, United States - Inc-BW-C-7-M | ecosystem: Environmental > Terrestrial > Soil >... | reverse complement strand
CACCACAGCCTATCGTGCAGATCCTCGACGCACCACCCGACCCGGAAGAGGATCCGGACTGGGACGAACTGACCGCGCGCGGAGAAACCATCATCGAGCGAACCACGCGCGTGCTCGCAAGGATGGGCCTATGAGCGGAATTGTTTCATGGGGTCACACGCGAGACGGCTGCAGGCTTCCTGCGCATAGCGCAGAGGAGTGGAACCGCATCATTGTCGCCTGTGCATTTCGCTGTTTCTATTGCGCGGAAATCCTTCTCGAGGACCAAACGACAAAAGACCATCTTGTCCCACTTATCCGCAGGGGATGCGAGTGTCGTGGAAATCTTGTGGCTGCTTGCCTGCGCTGCAACTCCATGAAAAAGAAACTCACTGTGTACGAATTCCTTCGGATGAAACCAGCGCTTGTGGAAACCACCGGAGAGTTTTACACCACGGTTGTTTCTTTAGGGGCGATTTGCGATCCGGGCAACGATCCACTCCTGAGGGAAATCCGGCGCATATCGGAGCGCAAAGCGTTTCCGTCAATCGCGTCATATCAGGAACCGGGCTCTTCGTCGTGGTCGTGGAGGAATCCTGCATGACCGACCGACTCCTCACCACCCGCGAGGTCTGCAAACGCTTAGGCGTATGCCTCAAGACTCTGCAGGTTCTGCGCTCAAATCGAAAGATTGCCTATCTGCGCTTCGGCCATCGCTCTATCCGCTTCCGCGAGGAAGCCGTCGAGAAATTTATGCAGCGCCGGGAGAAAGCCGTGCAGTTTGCCGAGGGAAACCAGTGAGCCTTAAGTGGATTGAATCTCCAGAACCTAACCATCTTGGGTGGACCGAATGGCTTTTCGTTGAGGAAGAGTCTGGCGAAGTGCAAGCCAGTGTCAAGCAGTACGGCCACAAAGCCAATTGGAACGTCGCCTCACATGGTGCACTCTTCGGAGAATTTCTCACCAAGGAGCAGGCAATGAAGCGCGCCGAAGAAGTCGCCCCAAAGAGGGTTAAACGATGAGCCTATTCATCGTAATCCAATGGAGTGATGGCACCAGAGAAAGCATAGAAGTGCCGACTGCGGGGATTAGTCAGCTAACCGCCATCGATATCCACAACCGAGAATGGTTGCCGATCATCACCGTAAACAACGGAACTCACTTCATTCACTTGACCCACGTGCGCACCATTCGCGAGGTTTCGCAATGAGTCGTCCTAAAACCCCCGTCCCACTCGTCGACAAGATCGCCCAGGCCTTCAAGGCCGTGGGCAAACTGCAGCGCGCCGGCACCAACACGAAACGGCATTACAAGTGGACCCGTGCCACTGACGTATTCGAAGCCGTACGCCTCGAATTCTTCAACCGCGGGGTGCTGGTGATCCACGATGAAGGCACGCCGGAATATGTCGCCGTCGCGCAATCGAACGGCGGCGAACAGATCACCGAATGCCGACTGCCCGTAAGGTACTCATTCAAAGATGCCGCCGGAGAAATTGGCCCGTTCACTGTGAATGGAATCGGCCGCGACGTTGAGGATAAAGCGCTCTACAAGGCTCAGACCGGCGCGCAGAAAGCCCTCCTGAAGCGCTTCGGACTCATGGCCGAAGAAGTGGACGATCCGGAGTGGGATGGCAGCCAGGCACCTGTGGGCGAAACTCTCGACGACGCCGCGCCCATGCGCACCCCGCGGAAAGAGAAGCCGCTCGCCGCCTACCAGATCGACAACATCCGCGAAGCCATGGCCAACACGGGCAAAACAGAAGAGCAGCTATCGCAGGCCGTCGCCGGCATCGGGCACGCCGCCGAGCTCGCCCAGACGAAACAGAAGTACTTCAAGGAACTTTTTAAGTGGGCATCGGACGGCCGCGGAACCGTCGCGCCCCCAAAACCCGAGGCCGTCCCAGCCCAGCCAGCGCTACCGCTGCGGGCGGCCCCGCCCGTGGAGATGCGCATCGGGAACAAGACCGTGGAGTTTCAGCCGAAGGATAAGCCGTACGCGATATGAAAATGCTTGATCTATTTGCCGGCCGGTTGGGATGGACCAAAGCCTTTATCGCGCGCGGCTGGGATGTGACCGCGATCGATCTAACCGAGCCGCCGGAACTTCCGCAAGGAGTGGAGTTTGTGAAGTGCGACGTTTTGCAGCTTGGCGCGATGCGTGGCCGTATCGGCGTAAAGGCTCAGATTTTCGGCTTTCTCCACTCATGGGCACCAGACTTCATCTGCGCAAGTTCGCCATGTGAAGAATTTGCAGTTCACGGAATGAAACACTTCCACCCTAATCCACCGTACCCGGAGATGGGAATCAAGCTTTTCAATCACACACGGGATATCTGCGAAGCATCAGGCCTGCCATATGTGATGGAAAACGTAAGAGCAGCGCAGCAATTCGTTGGAAAAGCAACTCACCATTGCGGGTCTTTTTATCTCTGGGGCAACGCGGTGCCGCCACTGCTTGCCCAGGGCATAGTGAAGGGAATGACGCATGATCCAGGGAACAAAGCGCAGTACCGGAGACGCCGAGGAAAAGATCCGTTTCGCGATAAATCGAAATTTGTGCGCGCCAGATTAGCCGCGATCATTCCGCCGGAGTTGTCGCACTGTGTCGCCGAGTACGCCGAGAGGCTTCTTGGCCACGAGCAAACAGCCAGCGGGCAGGGACCCATCCCATCGGGTCTGAGTTCGGAGGGGAAAGTTTAGACGAGTTTCCGGGGTCGGGTAGTTAGCCCACATTCAGGAATGCGCTCTCCTCGCTTGGACCACGGGGTGACGTACAGGCAACAAACCCGACCCGGAAAGGATAGCAGGATGAAGTTCAAAGACCCGCGCAGCAAAGTCTTGTGGCGCACCGGACGAGTCAAACTCCGCGGCCAGGACAAGACCGACCTGCGCCGCGCCGTCTACAACCGGGCAGGGGGACGCTGTGAGGAGGTAAAGCCAAATGGAAAAAGATGCAATAAGTTCGCGTCGTGGGACGGATTACAGCACGGAGAATTGTCCCACCGGAAGCACGGAGCCAATCGCGACGACACTCAAGACGGGGTTATCTGGAGTTGCCGGGAATGTCACCACGCTCGCCACCCCGGCCCGCAGTTTGCCCCTCAGCGACGAAGAGCGCAAGAGACTCTTCCGGATCGCGCGCGACCGGGGGAACCGCTTCATGGTTAGTGCTGTGGATGTCGATTTTTTGCTGGATGTGATTGTGAGGTTGAGCCGATGAAGAAATTTAGCCCAAAACAGGTGCACCGCTCGATTCTGCACATCAATAAGATCGTCGAGCGCGAATCGCCACAGAGCGCATATGCCGGATTAGTTCTCGCTGCCACCGCCCTTGCTGGCCTGCTGGACGTTTACGCACAACCTAACGACAAAAATCCGCAAGGGATGACAGACGATCCGCGCGAATTTCGCCAGCACTTTGCGCAGATGATTCAAACCCTTCCGATCCTGAAGAAGAAAGTGAAGCTGCACTGATGAGGCGCACTGTTTTAGATAACGGCATCACCATCATTCGCCTAGATGAGCCGACGTGCGACTGCTGGGTCTGCGGGCAGGAAACCTACCTCGATTTCGGCCTAGCAGTCTACGAGGATGAAATTCTTCCGAACAATTGGTCGGGCGAATGGTTTGGCGCAACCGTCTGCCCGCGTTGCTATGACCTATTCAACGACAAAGTGAACGCGCCGCTTCGTTTGGTCACTGCGCAAAGACTCGCGTGCGGGGATTTCGCGTGAACCTCCCCGCCCGCATCGCCGACTGGCCTAAAAAGTGGCGCGAATTGTACGAAGAGCGTGCCGCGCTGATCGAGTACCAGGCCAATCTCCTGCGCTCGACCGCCGAATTTCGCGCCGAAGTGGACACCCGCAGGCAAGCAGCCAACGAAAAACGAGAGGAGCGCACCGCATGAAGGTTTACGTCGCGAGTTCATGGAGAAATGAGTTTCAGCCAGCGGTCGTCGCCGCGCTCCGCGAGGACGGACACGAGGTGTACGACTTTCGAAATCCAGCGGAAGGCAATAACGGCTTTTCGTGGCGCAGCATCGACGGCGATTGGCAACAATGGACCCCAGAGCAATATCTCCGAGCTCTGAATCATCCAATCGCAGAAATCGGGTTTCGCTTCGATATGAGCGCACTGAAAGCCTGCGAAGCCTGCGTCATGGTCATGCCGTGCGGGCCATCGGCCAGCATGGAAATGGGCTGGGCATGCGGTGCAGGCAAAAAAGTTTTGATCTATGTTCCCGCACTGCGCGAACCAGATTTGATGGTCAAGATGGCCGATCTGATAACCGATGATCTTGCGCAGGTTCGCGCGCACTTGCTCAAGTGGTATCACGGCCCATCGTGCCGCTGGTGTGCACAAGGAATCGAGCGAGTTCCGTCCGCAGTAGTTCCCGGAAAATTCGTACATCTATTCACGCCGCATGGACGCGTGCGTTGCACCTTGGAGGAGAATCGCGCAATCGGCGACGCCATGGGCTTCGCGGTGAGTTGCACGCCGTATCCACGAGACGCCGAACCCATCGAGTGCAAGAACTGCGCAAACGAAGCCACGAAGCGCGAGGTGCAGCCGTGAGCCAATTTTTGCCAGCAGCTGCGCCCATTGTCCTATCGAACCACTTCCATTTGTCCGACGCGTTCTTTATCGCTCTCGGAATTTGCCTAGGTGAATTCTCCGCGAGTTTCATCCGCGGCCTTTGGTTCGCTACTCGAGCGTTAATCCTCAAGAGCCGCAACAATCGCAGGGGATTAACAGACGCAGACAATCCGCGCTGCTTCTGCCCGGACTGCGGAGCGGATCTTGGCTATTTCTACTCAAACAGAATTCGCATGGAGCGCCGATGATCTACAGCGCCATCGGAGGCGGACTCGTACTGCTCTATGTGTTCATCCTGTGGGCATGGAAACTGCACTGCTTCTTTTTCTTCCACGTGTGGGATACACACCGCGAACTGAGCGACGTGTGCCTGCGCTGCGGAGCGATCAGGTTCAAATGAGCAGACTGCCAAAAGACGAAGAGCGGCAACTAGTAGCCTACATCGCAGCCATCTTGCTCGCCCCGATAAACGCATCCCGGCACGGACACGGAATTCTCGACGATGAGCGCTCGATCGCGGTGCGAGAGGCGCGCTACTTACTCGAGGAGATAGAGCGCCATTTTGCCAAAGAACCGGTGGTGCGCCCTTGAAAGCCTTTCTCTATGCTCGAGTGTCGACCGTCGACAAAGAACAAAATCCGGAGGTGCAGCTGCAGGAGTTGCGCGCCTACTGCACGCGCCGCGGATGGGAGATAGTTGGCGAGTTTGTCGACCGGATGAGTGGAAGCAAGAGCCAACGCCCGCAATGGCAGGACATGCTCCGCCAGGTGCGCCAGCGTCGCTGCGATGCCGTGATAGTGTTCCGCTTTAACCGCTTCGCCAGGTCGACCCGCGAGCTCGTGAATTGGCTCGAGGAGTTTGAAGCGCTTGGAATTGAGTTTGTGAGTCTGCACGAGGCCATCGACACCAGCACTCCCATTGGGAAATTGGTTTTCAAGATCACCGCGGCAATCGCAGAGTTTGAAGTCGATATCATTCGCGAGAACGTGCGCGCAGGACTACTGCATGCCAGATCGAAGGGCAAAGCGCTAGGACGGCCGCGGCGCATTGGTAATGGTGAGCAGATCCTATGGCTGCGCGACTCCGGGCTCGGCTGGGGGGAGATTTCCGACCGCACTGGCCTGTCAGCATCGACCGCGAAGCGCCTTGCTAGGAAAGCCAGCCAGACCGGGTCACAAACGGGTCAAAAACCTGTGGAAAACACGGTGCAAAACTCACAAGAGAACAAAGGCCCAAAAGGGGCAAACTAGACGCGATCCAGAATCAGATGTTTGTGACCCATGAATAGAAAACCGTACCATCTTCGAATCAGTCCACCATCGGCCTATGAAATCGCGCTGCACTGGGAAGGGCTAGAGCCGCGCTTTGTGACGGATGTGAGATCGCCGCATTGTTTCGCTTGCAACTTTTATCCTTTTGGTGACGGCTATCCCAGAGGACTAGAGGCTGCATGGCGTAAGCGATTGCAGCGCTGCCACATCATCGCCCGCTCGGCCGGCGGTTCGTATCATCCGGAAAATTTTCTGATCCTGTGTACTGAGTGTCATCACGAAGCGCCAATGACCAGCGATCGCGAGATTATGTTGCGATGGGCTCGCGAGCATATATCGCATGTCGGAAAATACTTCCTTGAAATCAAGCAGGCGATCGACGATGCGAAGATGGAGCACCTACTGCATCTGTGGCGCCAGGATGAGGACGACGAAGCCGCGGACCGATTTCTTCGTGAGCATCATCTAGACTTCCATCCGCACGCCACTCGCGCGCAACGCATTCGCGCGATCACGCTTGTATATCGAGAATTCCTAGAACTCAAGCAATTTGAACGGGAGCCACTCTTCCGGGAGTTGCGATGATCCATCTCGGTTTCGAGTGCGGATCAGGGCAGGCCATCCACATCCCCGTGGGCCACATGGTGATCGTGGGGCAGTCCCAAAGAAGCGGCAAAACAACAGCGCTGGAAAGCTGCGCGTCCCGCTCCAATTCAAAGTGCATCGCTTTCCTCACGAAACGGGGCGAAGGGTCTTTCCGTCTTGCGCGCGAAATTCCTTGCTATTACGAGGACCACGTCGACTGGCGCACGGTGCGGACGCTCTGTGAAGCGCTCACGGAAGAGCGATGGGATAAATTCCAGCGCCAGTGCCTGCGCAGCGTTTGCCGTGCCGGCCAGGCGGGGCGGCCCGGGTCAAAGCTCTTTGCGGAATGGCCGCGCCCCGACACGCTCGAGGACGTTGTGAAGAATGTCAGCATCGCCCTCGCGAAAGCCACGGGACAGCGCGAAATGATCTTCGGCGAGATTCAGGACGATCTGAAAACCGCTATCGAAGAGCTCGCAAAACTCAAAACCAGTTCCGCCAAACCCGATCTGGAATTCGGCTTGAATGTGATCGACCTCGAGCGCTACGAGTTCCACATCCAATCCCTCATTGTGCGATCCGTCATCCGGTGGGTACACCAGCACAGCTTTCGCACGATCGTCGCTATGCCAGAGGCTTGGAGGTTTGCGCCGGCTCAGCGCCGATCACCCGTGCGCGATGCCGCGGAAGAGTTCATTCGCCAGGGGGCAGCGCTCGAGAATTTCCTGTGGATTGATTCGCAGAATATTTCCGGCATCAGTGCCGTCCTGCTGAGCCAGATCCGTGTTTGGTTGTTCGGAGTGCAGCGCCTGCGGTCGGAAATCGAAAAGACGTTGGACGCCATCCCCGAAAATCTCTATCCGCGGCCATCGCGCTCCGATATCGCGACGCTAGGAAAAGGCGAATTTATCGTGTGTTTCGATCAGGAGATGTTCAAAACCTACGTTTGGCCGGCATGGATGCGCAGCGCGTTGCACGCGGAAGCAATAGCCCGGGGCGAGGAATCCGTGGACAGCGCCCGGGCGATCGTGCAAGAGTTTGACGCAGAGCGCGGAGAGGTGAAGGGGTGATGCGAATCCAATCATGGTGCAGTGCGTGCCTGTTTCTTGTCGTGTGTTGCTCGCCAGCAATTGCACAAATGAATGCTGGACATGGAACTATCGTGCTTGCTTATCTTTCACAGCGCGAGGGAATCGTTGCGGCTGACAGCAGAGTCACCCGCAGGCAGGGGCGGATTACATTACAGTTCGATAGCTGTTGCAAGATCGTCGCATTAAGCAACCACGTACTTGTCGCATTGTCCGGAATTATGGATACCTGCACTGTCATTGAATCCCCCTGCGATTGGAAGGGGACAGACGTCGCGCAAGAGGCATTCAGGAATACACAAAGTACCGATGCTGCAGAATTGGTGCAGCGCTTGGCTGACACGTGGAGCACGAAAATGTCTGAGCTTCTGTGGAAGACTTACTTTTTTCAGCCTAAAAGAGCTGCCCTTGAAGCTCCCGATAATGCTCCTCTGGCGGCTGCCTTTTTCATTGCGATAGACCGAGCCGGAATCATTCACTGCGTAGCTGGCCAAGTCAGTCACGAAACATTCGCAACGATCCGCACTTGGCCAGAGACTAGGACTTTCCCAATTCCACCACCTGGACACTGGAGCGCTCCGTTCATGGGAAACGGAGCCCCTATCGTTAGGGAGTTCTTGAGTGGTGGCACAAAACGCGCTGATGAAGAAAGATCTCATTGGGTATCTGCTGTAGCTCACGGAGCCGGAACTGCCGAAGAAATGGAGCACATCGCTATCCGTCTTGTGGAACTCACAATCCGACTCATGCCGCCCAATAAGGGAGAACGCAAGGCTGGTGTCGGGGGACCAATCGATGCGGCCAAACTTACACCCAATGGCGTAACGTGGTTGCGACAAAAAACAGATTGCCGCCAACAGAAATAAGCACAGTCAGGGCAGATTCTACGAAGGCCAAAATGAGCACTTCTGGCAACACTGCAACCGTAGGCTTATCGATGGGCTCGGCGATGGCGATGATTCTCTCGTTCCAACTGAATCACTCGATTCTCTGGATGCTCGTGCACGGCGTGTGTTCTTGGGGTTATGTGGTTTACCGAGCATAGGAAGGGAACTACTGATGAGCACTGCGAATAAATACGACCCGGAAACCAACGTGCAGCCCCCGCACTGCCCCCACTGCTCGCAGATGCTCGTAGGAATCTGCACCTATCAGTGGGAAATGCAGGTTTCAGTGGGTCTAGGTATCATGCTCGCGATGTACTGCCCTAATCCCGACTGCCGCAAAATTATCGGGACTCAAATTCTCGTAGTGCCCCATGCGCAAGAACACTCCTCGATTGTGGGCCCACACTAGGGCCCGCATCGCCGCACTACCTTATAGGTTGATGCTGCAGCCGGCGTTCCTCCGAAAGTAAATATCGGCGCCGTCGCGCTCAGTGTAGTTTGATCGATCAGCGTAGGCGTGCCCGTCCCGCCCACCATTCGCATCTCGCAAACCGTCGTCGCCGCCGGCAGGGAATTGGTGAGTGTGTCTGTGATGGTGGGATTTGCTGCCTGCCCCGTGCCAGACGACGTGAGCGTCCATTCGCACGTTTGGCCATTGCCCACAACCGCAGTCACTGTCGCTGTCGTGCCCCACCCCGCAGAGAGTGCAAGCTCTCCGTTCGTACAAGCCGTACCCTGATCAGAAACAACCTGCGCCCCGCGGAAAAACTGCGCTGCGAAAACGTTCGCCGGCCGATTCGAACCAGCAGCGCCAATATTGTTGACGTTATCGTTTTGGGCGAAGAAGTTCGAGGTCGCCCCATCGATTCTCCAGCGCGTCGAGCCACCGTTCGGAGTGGTCCCTGAGGCGCCAGTCGCGCCGATCTTGAAGTTGATGCTTCCCACCGGGCCCGCGCCGGTCGATCCTCCACCGAGCAGGTTGAAGTCGATTCCAGCTTGATCCGTACCCGTGGGCACTTGCGGCCCGATCGCGGACTGACCGGTGCCAGAGAACACCGTCACCCGATTACGGAAGGTATCAGAGCCACCCCCGGAGTCATTCGATCCACCGACGCAAGTTTCTGCACCAGATGTGTTAGCTGGAGGATTGCTAGTGCCTATCGTACCCGTGATCCAGCACAAGGCTCGCGTTCCCCAGTTTTCGTGTAGACCACCAGCGTAGGTCCCGCCGCCTCCGATGCGAGGGAGGGACCAGGACTTCGGAATACTCGCCCCTAGAGGCAAAACCCGGACATCCCAGCTGTTGTCGTTGTCTCCGAACTGGCCTGGGGTCCCCCCACCGCCCGCGTCGTACCAATCCGAACGAGTTACCGTTAGATTCTTGACCACGGTGTGAGCTGCCGCGCCCGTGGCGATCACAACTTGGCCACCAGCGAAGTAGGAATCCTCGATCCTTCCCTGCATGGAGGTACCAACCGCGTTGCCCCGTACGACATCTTCGTTCAGGTACTGGTACTGCATGCCTCCGCACGTGACTGTACCCGAATGGCTCCAGGGACAGCCCACGAGGAAGTGCGTGGTGGTGTCTGCGTTCGCGGCGCAGGTCGTGTTCGGGTATGGGGTCGTGTAGCCTCCCGAGAAGGTTACCGCCGTAGCTGTGTTCGAGGTGATCGTCCCCACACATAAAGCGTTGGTCCCGGTTAGAACGCCAACCGTTAGCCCGGTGAATCCGTTCACAGTCCAGGCAGCCTGGTTCACGGGGGCCCCCGAGGGCGTGTAGTGCAGTCCCGTCGTTCCACCGACCCAGTCGTGCGTGGAATCCGGTGATCCCGTCGCAGCAGTGATCAGCATCACCGGTGAAGCCGCCGCGAATACGGGAACACCGCTGGGAGTGAATGTTCCAGCTGTCGTGAGATCCGTCCAAACGTGGGAGCCGTCCGCGGCGCCGCTGAAGTTCGAGCAGTTAAAAACGGTGCTGGTATTCCCCGACCCGATCGTGCACGTGACTCCCGTCGTCGCTTGTTGCGCGGTGTCGCCGAATGCAAAACTGCCGCTGGTCAAAGTCCCGGTGATCGTCGCGTTGCTGACTGGATTGTTGAGCCTAGTAGCGGTGGAGCCCGACACCGCCTGGGTCATCAACTCCGAGTTAGTCACGCCGAACGAACCGATCGTGACCGCGCCCGCCACGGTTTGGTTGGTGTCGGCGATCGTGGTGGAGGTTCCGCTGGAGGCGGTCAGGAAACTCGTTACCGTCCCTGCGCCGTTGAACGCGCTGGAATTGGACGTAACGTTGTAGTAGGCCCCGTCGCCTGTCACGTAATCCCCGGTGATGATCGACCCCACGGGGTCCGTCGTGCCGGGTACTGGTAGCAGAGCTTGGTCGATCGTCCGCGAGTCGTGAACCTCCGCGACGTCGCACCAGATAAACTTGCGGCTCTCCGAACGCGAATCGTAGATCACGATCGGACCTTGTGGGGAGCTGCAAAAGTAGTCCGCCCCCGTCTGGGTTACCAGGTTGAAACCTCCGTTCTCCATCGTGGTACCGAAGAACTGGACGTAGCCACCGCCGTAATCCGCAAAACCGAAGTTGGGATTCCCCTGAAAGTCTCCGTTGTAGACGGTGAGTGATACGGCGTTCTGCGCGAACGCGGCCAGGGTACCGATCTGCAGTCCGGCCACGGTGAAGCCGCTGAATAGCGGATCGTAGAGGTTGACGTTGTTTCCCTGCGATCCACCACCAGACTTCGCGATCAGCAGTCCCTGCGCGGTACCGCTGCCCGTAAAGTTGCTCGAATATACGTCGAGGAACTGAGGCCGCAGGTCGTTCGGAGTGTTTATTCCGTTAAAGTCCCAATCAATCAGGGGAAGGGTAGAGGTCGTCCCGACGAAGGCACAGGTGTGTACCGAACCGTAGGAATTCGATTGCCCGTCGATGATGCGGGCGTTAACGGCGTCCTGCGTAATCCCGGTGGCCAACCGGTTCAGGCAGGTGATCTTGAAACCGTTGGTCGAGTAGACCTTCAGCTCGCCGTTGATGTGGTACATCGAATTCAGATAAAGCTCGCGATTGTACTGGCTCAACTGTGAGCCGTTGATCCGCGGAGCAAAGGGCCCGTTGCCGTAGGCTGCCCAAATTGCCGCCTGCAGGGCCTGCAAGTTCGTGGTGTCGGAAGCAGAAGGAGACGCGCCCCACCATTCCGGTCGTACTTGGGGGATGACGTTCGAGCCGGTGAGATCGACGGATCCTTGCGAGCTGGTTCCGTTGGCGTTGACGAAGATCTGCCCCGCGGCAGGGTTATCGATGCCGCCCAAGATGTTGTTGTACGCCGACGATGGTGCCAGCCCTATGACTTGTGAACTCCAGAAATGTCCTGCTGGAGTTGGTGTAAACGCGATCGTAGGAGTCACACTTCCCCCAGCGGCCGAATTCAGATAGGCGACTGCCAAGTTGGAAGCTGTATTGGTCGAGCATCCTGCCGCGCCGGGAACAATTGTGAATCCAGCGCCAACCGCGCCGCACGTCTCGGAGCTATTGTTTTGTCCGCCCCAGAACAGCAGAAAGGTTCCCGCTGGAAACGTCCCGGTGCAACTGATCGGGGAGTTAGGGCTGACGTTGGAGCAGACCCCAGTCGTCCCAACCAGGAACGGAGTCGGTCCAAGTCCGGATATGGGAACGGCCGTGCACGCCCCGACCAGGTTGCTCGCAAAGGTGGCAGTAAGGGTGTGGGCCCCGCTGACCACATTGGGAATGATTGCTCCTTCCGTGATCGAAACGAAGCTGCGACTGGAACCCTGGATCGGGATGATGATGTCGCTGGCGACGTTGGACGTAAAGACAGGCGCACCGGAAGAGAAGCCCCGCATACAGGCGACGAAATAAGCATCACCCACCGTCGCAGTGACTGGCATCGCACACGTGGGAGAAGTGTTGTTGGACTCGCAATGCCCGGTGGCTGCACCAGTGGTGTTGAACTGGCCAAGGCCCGGAGTCGTTGTCGAGTCTGTAAGTGTTTTCAGTTTCCAGCCGCTCGAGAAATCCAGAAGGATATTAGAAGGCCAAACAAAATCCCCGATGCCGCAAAGCGCGCCGGGCGGCCCTATGATGGCCGCGGGAGTTCCGGCGATCGTGGCGACCAGCGCAGCAGCTGCGGATGTGTTGTAAGCCGTGCCGTTGCAGTTAAAGCCAAAATTGGGATTGCTGAGATCGAATTTGGGTGTTTGTGTAGGCACCCAGAGCGACGATCCCGTATTCCATGTCACCGACTGACTACTCCCCGTGCCCGGCGAGATGTTTCCTCCACCCCCGCCACCGATGGGAATGGTCAAGGCCAGCGCCACGGCGTGCAGCTGTGTGGTGATATCTTGCGTCACTCCACTGATGGTGATCGGCGCCGCCAGGGAAAAGCATTGCGGACCCGTGCCCACGGAAGGCGCTACCGTGCCGGCAGCCGAGCACACCGTAAAATTCCATTTTGTTCCAGCGGGCGACAGCAGTGTATTGTCCGCCAGTTGCATGATGAACTTGCCCGCACCATTCAGTCCGGCCGGCTGTGTCGGAGGGCTATAGGGAAATCCGCCAAGAGTGGGCGATGCGGTTGTGCTCAGGATTGCGGCAATCGTGCCGTTCGCGTAGGGCACACCGTTCGGATCCGTGACCGTGCCGGAAACCGTGGTGAATTGCGCAGCTGCCGCGCCTGTCAGCAAGAAAACAAATAGAATGTACCGCATCATTACGGATCGAGCTCCATCGACCAGTTAACATTGACTGGGTTTGGTGAGGCCGTAGGGACGCACTGAATGTCGATCAGGTCTCCAGTGGCGACGATGATGCTGTGGGTTGTGTCAGCACAAACAAGCGTAGTTGTTCCACTGATCACACAGGTGATAATCGAACTTGCGGCATTCTGCCGAACCGTGAACGTATAATCAACTCCCGCATTGCCTCCACCACTGCCAATGTGAATCTGCAGGTTCTTGAGCGTTCCCGCGAATGGCATCGGCAAACTGACCAAAGCTTCCGTTGTGCTCTTCCAGATGCCAAGAAAGTCGGTAAGGGCCGCGTCAAGCGGGACGCTTCCGCCACTTCCAAAGACGCCAATTTTTCCGAAGTTTCTCGCGGTGAGAGTGAGCGCCGCAGCTGTCAGTTGCGCCGTAATGTTTTGCGACGTTCCAGAAATTGTTATGGCTGCCGGCGTAAAACAAACCGGCCCACTCCCAAAGGCAGGCTGCACCGTTGCGATCGCTGAGCACACCTTGAAACTCCACTGCGTTCCGCCAGGCGATAGCTGGGTATTGTCGGCCAGTTGCATCACAAACGAACCCGCGGAATTAAGTCCGGTGGGTTGAGTGGGGGGCGTGTAGGGGAATCCGCCGAGAGTTGGGGAAGCGCTTGTGATCAGCGTCGCCGTAATCGTTCCGTTGGCGTAAGGCAGTCCGTTTGGATCCGTGACCGTGCCCGACACGGTTGTAAATTGCGCCGCAGCCAGCGGACTCAGCGGAAAAAATCCGCCGCAGATGCCACCGAAAAACAGATCGAAACACGCATAGGCCAAAATGGCCCAGCGAAGCGTTCGTAAGTTCATACGCCCTACCCAAAAATCCTGAAAGCAGCCCAGAGCGCCACCGCGCCCGCGATAGCCAGGCCCACCATGTCTGTGCCGCTCGGCGTGAATCCGCCGGCATCTCCAGAGGATCCGCTGCCACCATCCCCGCCCGAATCCGTCGCGACGACGTCCGTTTGCTGTGCCGCGATCACGGAATTCACCGCATCGACGTGCGACAGGTACATCTTGTTTCCGAAGGTCGACCAGGGACGGAAGGAGCTTCCCGCGTTGCTGTACACCGAAAACGCTGCCGCGGCATTCTGTGCCGGGTCAAACAAGTTCTGCCCCTGAAATTCCGGATGCGCCTTGAGGTAGATCTGCCACAGGCCGAAGGAGCCGTAGCCGACAGGCGCATGCGCTGCGACTTCCGGATTGTAGGCATTCGGATCCCCGCCCGACTCCGCCAGTGCGACCGATACGGCCGTCGTTAAATCGTCGCCCGTGAAGCCTGCAGCCGCGGCCAGTCCGACCAGTTGTGATATCTCGAGTTTCATCCGGCTATGTCCTCTTCGTCGAATTCGTCCTCTACTTCCGGCAGTTCGTCCTCGTCGACTTCCTCGAGCTCCTCGAGTGTGCGCCCCTCTTGCTCGGCTGCGCGGAAGTACTCACAGGAGCCCAGATGCTCGCGCTTGTAGGTTTCCACCTCGCGCTGCGTCAGGCCCCAAAAGGTGTGGCTCACCTTGATGGTGTTATCGCCCGGGTCGACGATATCGACATGGAGTGCGAAAGCCATCAGTAAACGAGCTCCACGTCTGCCGCGGTGCAGGGCATCACCTTCTTGTTCGTCCAGGTGTGCGGATGCACGAAAAGCACATCCGTTTCCCCATCGTCCTTCTGCGTCAAGACTTCGATCACAGTGGCTTTCGTTCCGATCTTGATTTCCGGATAGGCCGCGAACGCTACAATCGTCCGTACCTTTTGCCCGACCTTGGCTTCACCCGGCCTCACCGCCAGTGCGCTCCCAGGCCAGCGCTGCCCAGCAACAGGCTGAGGAAGTAGCAGGCCATAGCTGCCCACCCAAGAGACCAATTCGGCGCTCCTATGTTCTTTGCAGCCAAGCAGGCAAGAACAAACGCGAACACGAGCAGAATGATGGAGATCATAGTTTCGTTTCCTTCTCTCGAGTTTTTTCCAGATCCCTTTCAAGCTCCGCAATCCGATGTTCCATCGCGCGACTGATCACAGAATCTGTCTCCCCCGGAAGCAGCGCTTTCAGTCTGGACAATTCCGCGCGGATATTCTCTTCATTCACGCTCTCATCTGCTCCGCGATCCGCCGCGCGCTCGCCACCGCCCGGCGGCCCCAGGCATCCGCATCCCGCTCGCAGATCCAGGCATCGCATACCGGACAGTAAAAGCACATCTTCGGCCGCGGATCGCCGTCGTTGTACCAGCAGACCGTGCAGGTCTGCATCTGCCAATCACTTCCCACGCAGTCGTGCACCTCAAGGTTTCGGTGTGTCTGGAGTAGCCGCTGCGAACGTCACCGATTGCTGAAAGCCGTTTGCCTTCATCCAGTCCGCGACCCGGGTAATCGTTTCTTGATCCGCCGCATTTGCCGACGCGATCGCATTCGCGATGTTCTGCTTTTCATCCGGGCCCAGGTTAAGCAGACCCTCGAGTTTCACGAACAGTTCGACGCCCAGCGGACCAAGCTGCACAATGAGCGCGACAATTTCCTCGATCAATTGCGGTGTCACTTTCCACCCCCAGTGGCATATGGAGTCGGCGCAATCGGCTCGTACGGAGCACGGATGCTCACGGGGCCAGTAACCGCTTGCAGTGCCGCCAGCACCGAGTCAGCTAGCGTGCCGATATTCGCTACATCATTCTGAAAAAGCTGTGCAGATTTCGGATTCTTTAAGCCGAGCGACGATGGCGGCAGAGTAGTCATGGAATTCTTAATCACGTCGATCAGTGCCTTGACGCTTGCGATGTTGGGCTGCGTTGCCTGCCCCTGCTGAAGAATTGACGTGATCTGCTGATGCAGCATCGCAACCTCTCCCGTCCAGTTGATGATCGGCGCCATCTCTTGTGGCGACGCGAGTCCCGACGTTGCGACCGCTTCCGCACCTTTCTCGACTGCATTGTTCGCTTCCGCGAGTGCCGCGTTGTAGGTGTGGACCTTCTCCCACGGAGTAACGGCGCCGCCTGTCTTGTGAATACAACCTAAGGTACCTAAGGTCGCTATCATCGCGACGACCACAAGCGCAATTTGTTTTCTCATGAGCGTGTCTCCGAAGGTGGTGGCGGTGTGCCGATGGTGCCAGGCGACGGAACGGGAATCACTTGCGCGTTTGGTGGCGGTGCCAGGTCCTGCACTTCGACGCGCAGGAAGGGCAGCAAGCCGAAAGCCTGATAGAGCAGAGCATTGGCCGCATAACCCGCAATGCCCGCGATTGCATTCGACTCGAGGCCGAGGCCTGCCGATTGAATCTTGGACGTCACCAGCTGCATGACCCAGCCAAACAGAATCGCGCAGAAAAAAACACGCGTCGCCAGGTTGACGGCCTGCAGTTTAAGCCAGCGCACATAGCCGTCCCAGCCATTAAGCCCATTGGCGGACGAGCGCACCGAGTTGTAGGCCTGTGCGGCCACGAAGAGAATCCAGCCCGCGCTATAGATTAGAACGTGCACCAGGTCAGGTTTCATGTTCTTCCAGCCCCTCTTTGATCGTGTAGCCTTTGCGCTTCGCCCATTCCTTCAGGTGCTCGAGGAAGTCATCGTCCGTTGTGCTGATGACCCCGACATTGTGCGAGCCGTACCAGATCGAAACCACCCGATTGACCGCTTTTTTGCGCGCCATTCCATCCCGTTACCTAAAAACTAATCTGCGCAAACGTTGCATCGATCAAGGTGGAAGCCGTCACCGTCGTGGTGGCGATGCACAGAGTCTGACCAGCTGTCGTGCGAAATAAACCACCGGCTGGCCCGATCAGGTGCACAATTTGCGGTGTGCTCGCCGTGATGTTGAGTGTGTAAAGAGCCGTTGGCGCGGTGCACGTAGCGCCTGTGCCGGAAACAAATTGCACCTGACCTGTCGTCGTGGCTGCGTTGAAGCTCAGCGTAATCGAGCACACGATGATGCTTTCACCAGCGATCCCAGTGGCAATGCTTGTGCTTGTGGTGGCAGATGCGACGCTGCTGGGACCAATCCCCAGATCGCAGGCCATGGGCGCGCTTGGACCAATCGTGGCGAGCGCAGATGGCACAGGTGCAGTCGGCCCACCGATGCCGGTATAAAACACATTGGTCGATCCCGTTGAGTAGTTCTTGACGCGCGCCCGCACTGCTGGGTAATAACCGCCGGCCTGCAGCACGTGACAGGCACTGTCCGTCACGCCGGTTTGCCCATAATTGGCCGAAACCAGCGTAACCGGCGAGGCAAACGTGCCATCGATGCTCGCCTCGAGACTCACGGTCGCATTTAGGGCCGAGTTGCAAACCGTCAGATAGTGCGACGATTGCCCGATATTTGAGAGCGTTGAGCTTGTTGCATTCGCAGCCTGCGACGTGAAAACCGTTTGCGCAGTGCTCTGCGAAGAGATATATCCGAGAAATTGCGCCTCGCATCGCAGTGCGCAGATGGCATACAGGGCAACAATGAGCAGTGCTCGTTTCATAGCCAAATCCCGTCGTCCTCCATGTCGCGCGGATAGAGCCAGCCCACCAGGCGCCCGCCCGAAAGCTGGCCAGCCACAACCACGGTGGCATTTTTCACCACCAGCGTAAGTACCTGATTCTCAAAAATCCGGAAGCCGGCAATCTCGACCGGATTCGAGGGATTGCCCAGCGAAGTCAGAATGTTGTCGTAGGACGTAGTTCCGGGAGGAGGTGCCCCGTCTACCAGAATCTGCCAGGTGATGGCAGCCGAACCCTCGACCCATCCGCCGCCGACAAAATTGTTTGCGATTTTCTTCACGATGCCATGCTGGCCAAGAGGTACTTGAAACGAAACCACGGTCGCTTGCGCACCTTGCGCCGGCAGCAACACGTAATTACTGACGTCCAGGTTCGTCCACCGATCCGGCGGGAAGAGGTTCAGCGGGAGCGTGATCCGCTGGATGGTCTGCGCGGCTACGTCGTCAGTACTCATTGCTCAGCGTCCCCTGAAA
>Ga0210402_10002440_pt1 | contig 18126 bp, 18 predicted proteins | sample IncBWC7MmetaG_FD_161055 | JGI IMG/M metagenome (GOLD analysis project Ga0210402, IMG submission 161055) | Forest soil microbial communities from Barre Woods Harvard Forest LTER site, Petersham, Massachusetts, United States - Inc-BW-C-7-M | ecosystem: Environmental > Terrestrial > Soil >... | reverse complement strand
ATTAACAACGGCTTTCCTCTACGGCATGATCCGCGAACTGCTGGCGGCTCGCCGCAAGTTGCAGCCGACCTAGGTTGCAGCCGACCTTGCAATCCCAGCCCGCGGCTCTAATGATAGGAATTCACGCGCAGTCTTTGAAGGTGCGATCGATGGCAACGGGTTGGGCGAAGGAAGGTGCAGTGCAAGAGCAAATTGACGCGACCGTCAAGGATGCGATTGACCTTGCAAAAAGCCGGCTGCCGCAGGGTCCTAGTCTGACGCACTGCGCGGAATGCGGGGCTGAAATTCCGCCCGCGCGTCGCGATGCCGTTCCCGGCGTGCGCCTCTGCCTGCCCTGTCAGGACACTCATGATCGGGAAACCGTGCGGTCCGCCGGATACAACCGCCGCGGCAGCAAGGACAGCCAGCTACGCTGATTTTTTCAGCAGGTTAAGATCCAGCAGGCTTTGTGCGGTGGCGACAATCGCCTCTTCGGGCGGGCGCGGCGCCCATCCCAGCAGCCGTTTGGCCTTCTCATTGGTGCCATTTTTCAGCTTGCCGAGCTCAGGCAATATTTGCTTGACGGCCGGATCCTTGAGCGCGGCGACGCGCACCAGCCAATTGGGCAGCTGACGTGTCGGCACCTTTTTGCCCGCCTCGCCCATGCGTTCCTTGAGCACGTTGGCAATGTCGCGGATCAACATGAAATCGCCGGCGACGGCCAGGAATCGTTCGCCCTTGGCGGCTGCATGAGTCATGGCACGAATGTGCAAGTCAGCCACGTCGCGTACGTCGACCACGCCGAAACTCAGGCGCGGACTGCCCGGCACGCCGCCGGACATCAGGCGCTGAATCAGAAGTACCGAGGTTGAATAATCAGGTCCCAATACCGGGCCGAACACCGCCACGGGGTTGACCACCGACAGCTCCAGATCGCCTCCTTCTCGGGCGATGAAATTCCAGGCCTCCCGTTCCGCCAAGGTTTTCGACTTCACGTAGGCGGTAACGTCGTTGCCGGTGGTATTCGTCCAGTTCGTTTCGTTGAACGGCGCGCTCTGCGGCGCGTGACCGTAGCCAATCGCCGCGAAGGAGGACGTCAACACCACGCGCTTCACGCGGGCATCGCGCGAAGCGCGCAGCACGCGCAGCGCGCCCTCGCGCGCCGGCACGATCAGCTCGTCCTCATGCTTCGGCACATTCGCGGGAAAAGGCGACGCCAAATGCAGGACGTAGTCGCAACCGGCAACGGCGGGCGCCCAACCCGCATCACTCTGCAAGTCGGCGGCAAAAAAGCTCAGCCGCTCACCAGGCTCGGCGCCGCCGTGCTTGAGCATCGCGCGCACTTCGCCCTCGCGCTTCATGTCGCGAACCGTGGTTCGAACCTGATGGCCTGCATTCAAGAGCTGCAGAATCGTATGACCGGCGATGAATCCTGAACCCCCGGTTACCAGAACTTTCATGTTCGTCCCCCTATTCTTATGGAGTGCGGGTACGACCAACTATAAACCTTACATGCGGCCCTGAGATGATTCCTCGCGGCCTCGAGATGATTCCTCGTCAAACCAGCTTCAAATCAAGCAACGACGTCTGTGCGAAGATGCGCGAACTCTGCTCCGGAGAAAGACTCCACAACGACCGGAACAGTCCGCCCAGCACAGATCGGTAGTCGTTCAGCACCGGATAGTCGCGATCCTGAAACAAGGCTCCCTGAACCAATCGCCGTTGCTCCCCGACGATGGTTCCGCCGCTGATCGACCCGCCCAGGACCCAATACACCGTGCCATGTCCGTGATCGGTGCCGCGATTGCCGTTTTCGCGAAAGGTTCGGCCAAATTCCGACAGCACGACAACCACGGTGTGGTTCCACTCGGCGCCCAGGGACGACGAGAACACTTGCAGGCCCCTGCCCAGGCTGCTCAAGTTCGAGGCGAGCGCACCCTGTGCCCCGCCCTCGCCCACGTGTGTATCCCAGCCGCCGATGTCGATGAATCCGATCCGGTATTTATCGCGCATCAGTCGTGCCATGCGTTCGGCTTCGAGTTCAAATCCCTTGGTATTGATGGCATTGCGATTGGCCGCACTCATCTCCTCTGCCATCTCTTGCGCGACTTCATGACGCAGCTCGAGACCATTGCTCACCGCGGGCGCGAGGTGGTGACCTAAGTACATATCGCTCAAGATGCGCGCCTGCCGCTCATCGAAGGGCGGTTTCCCCACATTCTTGAGGGAGAGGTTGGGTACGGTCGCCGCCCCTTCGAAAGCCAGCGGCAGCGCCTCGGTGAACGCAATCGACGAGTTGTCGCGCGCGGGTCCCGTCAATGTCGCAGAGAGCCGGCCGAGAAAACCCGAACGAAAGTTGCGCGGCCCCGTCATCGGCTGGCCGAGCTCAATGCTGTCTTGAGTCTCAAAATGACTGCGCGATAGATCTTCAGTGCCCGTAAACGGGACAAATGCCGCCTGCCGCTGCATATACATCGAACCGATGGATTCGCGAACCGCCGGCGCCAGCGCCCAATCCGCATCGAGCGCGAGCGCGCTGGTGTTGGAGGCCGGATCCGGTTTGGCAATCGCAATGGTCGGACGCGCTTCATAGTAGAAGCTGCTTGAATACGGAATCAGGAAATTGGTCGAATCGTAGCCGCCGCGCAAAAATACCAATAGCAGGCGCGCGCCGCTGCTTGGCGCGGCGAACAAACGCCCCGCGATCCCGGCACCCAACAGCCCCGCACTGCCCAGGAGCAAACGGCGGCGATTCATGCTCGGCTCATTCATAGCTGAATTCCGGTGACGACAGTAGAAACGTATTCCATTCCTGCTGTGTGTTCGCGCGATTGAGCGCTTCCTTGGTGTGCGCGGCGAGAAACGGTTCCACCGCTTCGAAGTACAAGCGATTCGACAGCTGAGGAAATCCCGCAGCGCCCGCAGCGGCCCCTTCTTCCGGATCAAACAGCCCGGCATTGCCCGCGCCGATGGCACGCGCTATCTCGAATCGGCGGCTCATTTGACCCGAGCTTGCCCAGCCGAGTTCCGTCAGCGGATAACCGTCGGGAGTCTGGCGTCCGTAGGGAGCCTCGCCGAGGCCATTGAGCCAGTTGAGCATGGGCCGCGTGTTGCTGATCGGCCTACCGTCGTAGGCGAAGCGGATCGCAGACACGACGTAGCGGGTTGGATCCTTGAATTTACCCCCCAGCGCCGCCGCGAACTCGCGCGACATGAACATCTCATGCAGGACCGCTGCAATGTCGCCATCGGTATGCATGAACGTTTGCGCCATCCGTTCGACCAACGCCGGTGGTGGGTCGTCCGCAACGAAATATAGGGCCAGTTGCCGCGAAACAAACCGGGCGCAGGCGGGCTGCGAGACGATAAGGCCGACGGCGTACTCAACTTCGCCGAAGCCTTGGCCCGTGACCGGATGGCCGAGCAGCGTTTTCGCGCCGAAATCATGCCGCGCTGGATTGAATTCAAAGGCCCCGCTGCGAACATAGAGTCTTTGCATCTCCGGCTTGAGCTTCGGCGCATCACCGGCGTTTACGCCCACACCCGTGAGCACTCGCGCAAGCTCCTGTACATCGTGCTGCGAGTACCCTCCGCCCACGCCGAGCGTGTGCAGCTCGAGCAATTCGCGCGCGTAATTTTCGTTGATATGTCCCGCCGCATTTTGATTGTTGTCCAGATACTGCAGCATCGCCGGATGTTGCAGACTCGCCATGACCAGGTCTTTGAAATGTCCGAATACATGCGGTCGAATCGCACGCTCCTCATAGTCGCCGACCAGCCAGCGCAAATTGGCCTTGTACTGGAACACACTGAAATGATTGAGCCAGAACCACACCATTTGCTCTTGCAGCTGCGCGGGCGAGTACACGGCGCGGAGCAAATCGCGGCGAACTGCTTCATAGGCCAGCCTGGTGCCGCGGTCGTTGATAGCCTTGCGCGCCTGCTCCTTGTCCGCTCCATCGGGCATCGCGTTGATGAGCTTGTACTGGGCGTTGACATCGGCAAGCCACTTCGCCGGATCCGCATGGGAAATTTCCAGGGCCGCGATTTCCGCGGCTATCGGGGCCGGCAGCGCGGCCTCGCCGGGGTGCAATTGACGCTCGAGAAATCGCTCGCGGCCCAATTCACGGTAGCTCTCGACACTGGCCGAATCAAGGCCAAAGGACGCACGCTCGAGCCACAACGTGTCGTCCCGGCGCATGGCGCGCAAGGGTGCTGTTGCAACACGCGAATCCTCGCCGCGGGTGGCGCAGCCGCCGACAATGAGCGAGATGGCCAAGCAGCGCCAGATGATGCCTGAACGTTCAGGACCCATGAATTCCCCCGTGCGATCTCCTTTAGCCTAACGGATGCGAGGGGCCGGCGTTGACAACCTGATCGGACGGCTTCTATTCGTAGCCTGAGGGCCGCCCTCTAACCTACGGGCGCCGCCTTCTAATCTACCGGCCGCCTTCTAACCTACGTGCCCGCCTTCTAACCTAGGGGCGGCTTTCTAACATCAGGGCCGCCTTGCCGCTCGCTTGACTGCCGCTTTTCGCGTCCGACTCTTGGCTTTCCGCGCTTTGGCAGTTACTTTCTTGATTGACAGACGCTCGCCCGGGTTGAGCGATTCGACCAGCTTGATGAACTTGGCAACCAGTAGTTTGATGTCTTTTTCCCGCCTTTCCCGTGTTCCCATCGCCATTGCATTCTCCTTTGTGCCTCCCCTCATTATGGCCCCAAATCTGAACTTCGCCACCACCCGAAACCGCGGCAGGATTGCGAGCCGATTGATCGTACCAATGTACCTTGGTACCATAGGTGTTTGAGTGGAAACCTGAATGATGACCAAGATCGAGCGCGTGCAGACCGGAATCCGGATTGAGAAGCGGCTCTTGAAAGTGCTGAAAGCGCTGGCGGAACTCAAGGATCTGTCCGTGGGCGATCTGCTCGAGGGCATCCTTCTTCATGCCTTTGAGGGGAAGACGCCCTTTTCCAAGGAAACCATGGTGCAAATCGCGGATCTCAGGAAGATCTATCGCCTGACGCTTCGCGCAGGCGACAGCCATCGGCTAAAGGAGCGGCGGGCGTGACGGGCCAGGTATTGCACACGCGCGAGCAATTCACCTTGATTGCCAATGCGCCGTTCGAACTTGCCTGGCCGCTGTTCGGCGCGTATCGGGAACGGGATTGGGCCCCCGACTGGAATCCGAGTTTTATTTGGCCCGAGAAACCGGTTGACCGGGAGGGCATGATCTTCAAGGTCGGGCACGGCGACAAGACCGCGATATGGGTGAACACCGTCTTCGACCAGGCGGTAAGGCGAATCCAATATGTCTACGTAAATCCCAACGTGCTGGTCACGGTGATCACTCTCAAACTCGAGCCGAATGGCGATTCGACCCGCGTCGAGGTCGTCTACGAGCGGACAGCGCTCGCGGAGGCCGCGAATGAAATCGTGAGGGACATGGCCGCCGGCGACCGCGTCGCAGGCGAGGAATGGAGTCAGCAAATCAATACTTACCTGCGTCAGCGGTACTCACCTCTCGACAGAAAGCATTAGGAGTCAAAAAGTGAACCTGCCCCAATTCCTCTGCATTGCCTTGGTGGCCGCTGCGCCCGCTGCTTTCGGAGAAGCGAGCGCGTCGAACACGATCGCGGAGACACAGATCCGCTCAGCCCTTGCCGACTGGGTGTCCGCGGCGAACCGAGGCGACTACAAGGGCGCACTCAAAGTATGGGCGCCAGACCTCATCGGCTGGGCGCCCGATGGTGTGGATGATACTTACCAGCGCGAAGCTGCATACGCTGAACGCCCAATGCAAGCGCCGAAGACCACCTACAAGCTCATTATCAATGAGGTGATCGTCGAGGGCTCACTCGCGGTGGTACGCGATACTTGGATCGAAACAACCCAGCGCGATACCGGACCCGCGACGGTGAGTCAATTTCGCAGCTACGAAATCTGGCGTTGCCAGCCCGACAAGACGTGGAAGATCAGCAGATGGATCGATGGTCCCGTCCTGCCCTCCAAGGAATAGCGCCCCCCGAGCGAGCAAGCGCCCCAACGGAGAGCGCACCGGCTGAAATTTTTACAAGCGCATGACATCTGCGTGCAACCAAACCGCAGCAGCATCGCTTCTTGGGTGGTTGTCCTATTGACGACCCTGCAATTGAAGTTCAGCGTCACTCGCTTAGCTTTGAGCGATGTCATGCATCCGCCGTCGCGGATAGAAGGATCCACATGGTGACCAAGGTGAATCTTCGGCGTCGACAACTGCTGATGGGAAGTGTCGCCGCGGGAATCGCCGGCGCAACGGCAGCAACCGTGCACGATGGAGAACTCGGCGCGCCCTCTCAAACCATTCGCGGGTCCATGCCGTGGAAGGAAGGTACTGCGGATGCTCCGCCTGGCGCTTCCGGTTCCGGCTATGTGTACTTCACGCCCATTGAAGCGGCATTCATAGAAGCAGCGGTAGCGCGGTTGATCCCAGATGATCCCGTCGGCCCGGGCGCAGTCGAGGCCAACGTTCCTTTCTTCCTGGATCGCCAGCTCGCGGGACCTTTCGGCAGAGGCGATCACTTTTATCTCGGCGGGCCGTGGCCAAAGGGCACGCCGGAGCAGGGCTATCAAAGCCGCTTTAGCCCGGCGCAACTCTATCGGGCCGCGATCGCCGCGATCGACCAATACGTAGGCGCAACTTCAAACACCGCGACTTTTGCGAAGCTCGCCGCCGCCGATCAAGACAAATTGTTGAAAGAACTGGAAAGCGGTGATGTGAAGCTTGACGGCGGAGTCGACGCCAAATCGTTCTTTGCCATGCTTCTGCAAAACACCAAGGAAGGCTATTTCTCCGATCCGATATACGGCGGCAACAAGGATATGGGCGCCTGGAAGATGATTGGCTTCCCGGGAGCCCACTACAACTACAAGGATTGGGTCACCCGGCACGGCGAGCGCGTGCCCTTTCCCACGGTCGGATTCAAGGGCCGTCCCGGTTGGACGGAAACCTGAAGAGATGGCCACCACCCTGAAACCTGTGGACGCGGTATTGGTGGGCTTCGGGTGGACCGGCGCCATCATGGGGCAACAGCTTTGCGATGCCGGCTTGAATGTCGTCGCGCTGGAGCGCGGCCCATGGCGAGATACGCCGACGGATTTCGCCACGGGATTCGCACAAGATGAATTGCGCTATATGTGGCGTCATCACTTGTTTCAGAATCTGTCCGACGACACGCTCACCATTCGCAATAACGTCAATCAAGAGGCGCTGCCCATGCGCCGCCTGGGTTCGTTTCTGCTCGGCACCGGCGTGGGCAGCGGCGGCGTCCACTGGAACGGGCAGATCTGGCGTTTTCTGCCGACCGATTTCCTCACCAAGAGCCATAACGAAAAGCGTTACGGCAAGAAGGCGGTCTCGGCCTATGACATGACGGTCCAGGACTGGGGCGTCACCTACGATGAGCTTGAACCGCACTACGATCAGTTCGACAAACTCTGCGGCACGAGCGGCAAGGCGGGAAATCTACAAGGCAAGATCCAGCCCGGCGGTAACCCGTTCGAAGGACCCCGCTCGAACGAATACCCCACGCCGCCGATGCAGCAGACTTATGGGCCAACCTTGTTCGGCAAGGCGGCGGCGCAGCTGGGACGCCATCCCTTCCCGCATCCGACGGGAAACATGTCTCAGGCTTATACCAATCCGCTCGGCGCACAAATGGGCGCGTGCACCTACTGTGGATTCTGCGAAAAGTTTGGCTGCGGCAATTATTCGAAAGCCAGCCCGCAGACCACCATCCTCCCCTATCTGTTGCGGAAGGCGAATTTCACTCTCAGGACCGAATGCGAAGTGCTGCGCGTGGAGCTCACGGCCGACAAGAAGCAGGCGACCGGCGTGACCTATGTGAACAGCGCCGGTGAGGAATTCTTTCAACCGGCCGAGATGGTGGTCCTCTCCGCCTATGTGCTGCAAAACGTCCGTCTCCTATTGCTGTCGGGTATCGGCAAACCCTACGATCCGAAAACCGGCGAAGGCGTCGTGGGAAAGAACTACGCATACCAGACCATGTCGTCCGTGAATGTTTTCTTCGACGACAAGATCATCAACCCCTTCATCGGCGCCGGCGCGCTCGCAACCGTCATTGACGACTTCAACGGCGACAACTTCGACCACGGAGGCTTGGGATTCATCGGCGGTGCCTACATCGCCGGCATGGTCACCGGCGGGCGCCCCATCGAAATGATCTACACACCGCAGGGCACTCCTGCATGGGGCCTCGAGTGGAAGCACGCGGCCGCGAAGAATTATTTGCGGTCCTTCTCGTTGAGCATTCACGGCTCGTGCATGAGTGCGCGGGGCAATTACCTGGACCTGGACCCCACGTACCGGGACATCCATGGCCGACCGATGTTGCGCATGACCTTCGATTTCACGCAAAACGATCACAAAATGTCGGACTACCTGACGGACCGCGCCGCCGAAGTGGCCAAGGCCATGAATCCGCGCGAAATCAAATTGAACCGGCGCACCGGTTCTTGGAGCGTCACGCCCTACCAGACAACCCACAACACGGGCGGCGCCATCATGGGCGATAACCCGAGGAACAGCGTGGTGAACAAGTACCTGCAGTCCTGGGACGTGCCCAATGTTTTCTCGATGGGTGCCGGGGCTTTCCCGCAAAATGCCGGCTATAACCCGACCGGCACCCTCGCCGCGCTCGCATACATGTCCGCCGACGCCATCAAGTCGCAGTACCTGAAGGCCCCGGGCCCGATGGTGAAAGGGTAAATCGGTGCGCCGCTTCGCGCTGCGGATCTCGATGCTCATCGGCTCCGCTGCGGCGATCCTCGGCATTGTTGCTCTTGCGGTGGGCCAGATGCCTCCGTTGCCGGCGCATCCCAGCTCTTCGGTCACGCCGCAGGGACTGCTGACCCAGCCGATAAGCGATTCGACAGCCAATGCGGCGCAGCTTCGTCGCGGTCAATATCTGGTGGCGGCAGGCGACTGTTTATCCTGCCATCTACGCGATGGCGGAGAACCGTTCGCCGGCGGATTGGGATTGAACACACCGTTCGGCGTCATCTACTCGTCCAATATCACTCCCGACCGCGCCACCGGCATCGGCGCCTGGAGCAGCGATCAGTTCTACCGTGCGATGCATGAGGGCAAGAACGCGCAGGGACATGACCTTTACCCCGCGTTCCCCTATCCCTGGTACAGGCTCGTGAGCCGCGAGGACGACGACGCGATCTTCGCTTATTTAATGAGTCTTCCGTCGGTCAGCTATGCCTCGCCGAAAAACGACCTGTCTTTTCCCCTCAATTTTCGTTCCTTCGTGGGCGCGTGGAATCTGCTGTTCCTCGACACCGATGATTTTCAATCTGATCCGGAGCAGTCAGTGGAATGGAATCGCGGGGCTTATCTCGTCAATGGCCTGGGCCATTGCGGCGGCTGTCATACTCCGAAAAATTCCTTCGGCGCCGATAAATCCGAGCAGGAGCTGTACGGCGGAAAACTCGATAACTGGGTGGCTCCGGACCTCACGAGCAATACGCGCATCGGTTTGGGCGACTGGAGCGTCGATGACATTGCGGAATTCTTGGCTACGGGACGCAATGGCCACGCCGCCGCAGGCGGCGCCATGTCCGACGTCATCAGCTATTCCACGTCGTTGCTGAGCGATGCCGATCGCCGTGCGATAGCCGTGTATCTGAAGAGCCAGCCCGCGAGCCCGGACGTCAAATCATCCGCACCGGAGACAGGTGCAATGCGCCGCGGCGCTGAAATCTATTCGGACGCCTGCGCCTCATGTCATTTGGACAATGGCGTCGGCCAATCAAGGCTGTTCCCGCCCCTTGGCAAGGACGCCATGCTGCAGCAACCCGACCCGACGGGGCTTGAACACTTGATTCTTGCCGGTACGCGCATCGGCGTAAGCGCATCGCGGCCCTCGCCGTTGGGCATGCCGAGCTTCGCTTGGAAGCTCACCGATCGGGAGATCGCGGACGTGTCGACATTCATTCGCAATAGCTGGGGCAATCAAGCCGCGCCGGTAGCAGCCTCCGACGTCGCCGATTTGCGCAAAAAATTAGGCCTGCAAACCGTGCACCTCACGGACAACTCGGGTGATCACTAAAGGCTGCAATGCTAGGATAGTGGGCTCGATACCTGACTCCAACTACTAAAGGGGAAACCATGAAACATCTGCTGCGTACTCTGGCTCTCATGCCCTTGCTGGTCCTGTCCATCGGCATCGCGCACGCCGATAGCTACTCAGACACCATTGCCGTTTTCAAGAATGCCGGTGCCAGCGGCGCGTTCTTCGCGAAGAGCTACGCATACGCCGTGTTTCCGACGGTCGGCTCGGGGGCGTTGATTGTGGGCGGCGCGCACGGCAAAGGCCGGGTGTATGTCCACGGTGCACATTCCGGCAACGCCAGCGTCACCCAGGTCAGCGTGGGTTTTCAGGCCGGCGGCAAAGCCTACAGCGAAATCATCTTCTTCGAAGACAAGCGCGCTCTGGACGAATTTGAATCCGGAAACTTCGAATTCGGTGCGGATGCCAGCGTGGTCGCCATCACCGCCGGCGCCAACGCCGGCGCCGCGACCAATGGCGTGAGCGCGGGTGCGAGCGCCGGTCAGAATGACTCGACCACGCGGGGAGACTACTATCAAAAGGGCATGGCGGTGTTTACGGTCGCCAAAGGCGGCCTGATGTACTCGGCATCGATCGCGGGTCAAAAATTCTCCTATACCCCGGGCAGCACCAAGTGAGAAGCATCCTGTTGGCGGCACTTGCCGCCGGATGTTTTTCCGCCGCCGCTCTCGGACAATCCGTGCCCGAGATTGCATTCGATTCCACGCCGGACTTTTTCAAGCTTCCGGAGGGCATTTATTTTGGCGAGGTTTCCGGCATAGCGGTCAACTCCAGGAAACACGTGTTTGTACTGTCGCGGGGCAACACCAGCGGTCCTGCCTATGGAGCTGCGGCCGCGCAGCTGCTTGAGTTCGACGCCGCCGGCAAATTCGTGCGCGAAATCGGCAAGAATCTGTACGCCTGGTCATTTGCGCATGCAGTGCGCGTCGATCGCTACGACAACATTTGGGTAGCCGACAAAGGGTCGGATGTGGTGGTGCGATTCGATCCGAAAGGTAGGGTGACCCGCGTTTTCGGGCGCAAGGCCGAGGCTTCCGATGAGAGCGCACATCCGCTGGAGCATCCCAAGCCGCCGCTGCCCCCGCTCGACGGTCTATTCCGCCAGGTTACCGACATGGCCTGGGATTCGAGCGACAACCTGTACATCAGCGATGGCTACATCAATTCACGCGTGGCCAAGTACGACAAGGATGGCAACTGGGTTGGATCTTGGGGCGAACCCGGTACCGGCCCCGGTCAATTCAATACCCTGCACGCCATCGCAATCGATTCGCAAAACCACATTTACATCGCGGACCGGGGCAATGTGCGCATTCAGGTTTTCGACACGTCGGGCAAACTGGTGAACACCATCAAGATCGACTTGCCCGCGCCGCCGAACAGTCCCGTCGCGATCGGCAATCGGCCTTCAGAGGCCAGTCCCGGCAACATGCATCCCGGTGCGCCTTGGACGCTGTGCATCACGCCGGGCCCCGTGCAGTATCTTTATGTGTCGGATGCCTATCCCGGTCGCATCTATAAACTCAGCCTCGATGGCAAAGTCCTGGGATGGCTTGGGGGTACCGGCAAGACGCTCAAGAAGTTCGCCTGGATCCATGAGATCGCCTGCCCTTCGGAAAATGAACTGTACGTCGCGGAGCTGCTGAATTGGCGGGCGCAGAAACTCACGCTGCATCCTTAGTAGACCAGCGATATCTCTCTGACTCAAGGCAAATCCGTGCGGGCTTGAGTATCGAGCGCACATGAGTTCGCTCCATGCCGCGGGCGATTCTGCCATTGCGCACTCCGCCGAGACGGGGGCGTGCGGCCCGCATCCGCGACTGGTGTTGGCAACCACGATCCTGGCATCCGGATTGGCCTTCGTCGACGGGTCCGTGGTCAATGTGGCGCTCCCGACGATGGCGCACAGCCTCAACGCCGACGCCGCCGCGCTGCAATGGATTGTCAATTCCTACTTGCTGCCTTTGAGCGCGTTGCTGCTGCTGGGGGGTGCGGCCGGCGATCACTTCGGCCGCCGCCGCCTGCTGATGGCGGGCACGACCGTGTTCGCCTTGGGGTCGCTCGGCTGCGCGTTGGCGCCCGGTCTTACTGCGCTGCTCGCCGCCAGACTGGTTCAAGGCATCGGGGCCGCCATGCTCATGCCGAATAGTCTCGCCATTCTCGGGCAAACTTTTTCCGGCGCTTCCAAGGGACGCGCCATCGGCATTTGGGCGGCGACGGGTGCTGCAATGGGCGCAATCGGTCCGGTAATCGGCGGCTGGCTCGTCGATTTAGGCAGTTGGAGAGCGATATTCATCCTGAATCTACCGCTGGCGTGTGCGGCCATCTTTCTGGCCTGGCGATTCGTCCCGCAAGAGTCTCCCGGCAGGGCCTATCCGCTCGACACCAGCGGCGCAATTCTGGCCACGACCGGATTGGCGGCCTTGACCTGGGCGCTTACCGACGGCTCGAGCAGTCGCGGCTGGACGCTTACCGCGTTGATCGCCGCCGGGGTGGCGGTGCTGCTGCTGGTTTGTTTCTTGCGCATTGAAGCCCGGCTCGGCGCGAAAGCAATGATGCCTATCGCGCTGTTCGCCTCCAAAAGCTTCGTGGGCCTGACGATTTTTACATTTCTTCTTTACGGAGCTTTGGGAGCGCTATTCGTGCTGCTGCCTTACGTATTGATCAAGGGCGCAGCCTATTCTGGAACCGCCGCGGGTGCGGCTCTGCTGCCGCTGCCGCTGCTTCTCACCGTATCTTCACCCGCCGCCGGCGCCTTGGCCAGTCGAATCGGGGCGCGAGTACCCTTAGGCGTCGGCCCGCTCGTCGTAGCCGCCGGCTTCATTCTTGCGCTGCGAATCGATTCCGGCGCGAACTATTGGACCACCGTACTGCCGATGATTTTGGTGATCGCGGTGGGTATGAGTGCGGCGGTTGCGCCGCTCACCACCGCGGTGCTCACCTCGGTGGATGCAGCGCATACCGGCTCCGCCTCTGGCTTCAACAGTGCGGTTGCGCGGACCGGGGGATTGGTGGCGACCGCGTTGCTCGGATCCGTGCTGGCGGCCGAAGGCCAGCCGCTGCTGGCCGCATTTCACATGGCGATGGGGATCAGCGCAGCGGCCTGCGTAGCTGCCTCGCTGAGCGCCCTGTCGCTGCTGGATCGTGATACACATTCGTAACATGCTTGAGACTCTCGCTCGGTTTTCGGGAATTCCAGTCTTACAAATTTAGGGATTTCTGCCTACAGACACCGATTTTCGGGATGGTCACGATGCCCTCTCGTTGAATCAATCTCCCTGGCAAAAAGGATTGCCCCGATGGAACAACAGGTCAGGTTTGCGCGCGAATCGGATAAATGGTGGCCCGAGAAACTCGGCCAACCTGCCACCAGCGGATCACAATACGGCAGACGCTACGCATATTTTCGCGAGCTTCGCCGCCTCATTGTCGAGTCCTGCGGCAAGCTTGCCGTCTACCACACCGGCGATCTGCAAATTAGCGGAATCTGTCCCAATAGCAGCCGAGCGATGTCCCTGACGTTCTATAGCCAGGACGGGCTGGTCGACATCGACGAGTTGAGACAAATCAGCTGACGGATACCGTGAGCGCCTCAGCCAGCGCGCGTTGGGTGAAGGGCTTGGCGAGTCTGCGAATTGACGCGCTGACCCCCTGAGGCAATTCCGCATATCCCGTAGCCAGGATGACCGGCAACGTCGGGCGCCGCGCGCGAGCCGCCTCGATCAACTGAATACCCGTCATCACAGGCATGACCTGGTCGGTAATGAGGACGTCGATTGCGTCCATCGAGTTAAGTTCTTCAATCGCTCGGGCGCCTGAACCCACGGCGATGACCTTATGCCCCAGGTCTTCGAGCATCGCGGCAATGTTGGCCAGCACCAAGCTGTCATCGTCCACCGCCAGCACGCACAGTTGCCGCTTGGTTTGCTTAATGTCCGGCGCATCTGCGGAAACGCGATCGGCGACCTCGGCGGCATTCGTCGCAATGGGAAACCACAACTCAACGGTCGTGCCTCGACCTGGTGTGCTCTGGACCATGAGCTTGCCGCCGGACTGTCCCGTCAAACCATCCACCATCGAAAGACCCAACCCGGTACCCTTGCCAATCCCCTTGGTCGTGAAAAAGGGCTCCGTTGCGCGCGCCATCGTGGCCTCATCCATTCCATGACCCGTGTCCGCCACCGCTAGAGAGGCATAGTTGCCCGGCGGAAGGTTCGTCGCGTGCGCGCCGGTGATGCTGTGTTGAGCCACGGAGATCCTCATGTTGCCGCCATTCGGCATGGCGTCGCGGCCGTTGATAGCCAGGTTCAAAAGCGCTGTTTCGAGTTGATTCGCATCGGTACGCACGCGCACCACGTCAGGCGGAAACGCTGTCTCGATATTGATCGTGGGCCCAAGCGAGCGCTCCAAGAGCTCCAGCATGTTATTGACCAGGGCGGCAAGGTCGACAGCCTCGTGCTTGAGCTCCTGGCGCCGGGCGAACGCCAGCATGCGCTGCGTCAGCGAGGAACCGCGTTTGGCCGCGAGCATGGCGTTGTCCAAGAGCGCCAGCAGACGCGGATCATTGGGCAACCGCTTGCGTAGAAGCTCAAGACTGCCAAGGATGGCCATGAGCAGATTATTAAAGTCGTGGGCGGCGCCGCCGGTGAATTGGCCGACGGCTTCCATTTTTTGCGCCTGACGCAGTCTCGCCTCGGAATCGCGTCGTTCGGTGATGTCGCGGGTAATCTTGGCGAAGCCTACAAGCTCTCCATCGCTGTGGATGGCGTCGATGATGACGTTCGCCCAAAAGCGAGAGCCGTCCTTTCGCATGCGCCAGCCCTCGGTTTCCAATCGGCCTTCGCGCGCCGCGGTGCGCAATCCGGCTGCCGGGACACCGGCCGCCCGGTCCTGTTCGGAGTAAAAGCACTCGAAATTCTTGCCGATGATCTCTGCGGCGTCATATCCCTTGATGCGTCTGGCACCCGAGTTCCAACTCACGATGCGGCCCGACGGATCCAGCATGTAGAGCGCATAGTCCGTGACGCTTTCGACCAGCAGTTCAAAGTTGCGCTCGCTTTCCCGCAAACGCTTGAGCTCCGCTTCGAGCTCCCGCGTGCTCTCTAGTACACTTGGCCCCGTCACCTTTCGCGTGACGGCGAGCTGCGCATTCTTGCGCTGTTTCTTACTGGCGAGCACGCCGATCTCCCCGTTGTGCATCCTCATGCGCCCAATCTACACTGATACCCGTCGGATTGGGGTGCCGTGCAGTCAGGCGCCGTACGTAGGAAAGCCCTTACATAGAAGCGGGCTGGGGGAATTGAGTCAGCGGTGGAGGGAGTGCTTGGTAGCGATTCAGTGAGCTGCGGATTCCTTAAGCAATCCGCTAACCAAGGCTCGCAGCGCGTTGGCATCTTCCAAGCTGGGATTGCCCTGTCCTCCGGTCGCGGCGCGGATGATGCCGGCGCGATCGATGACAATCAGTTGCGGAATGCTCAGCATCTCATTGCCGGTGCGTCCCAGATACGCATCCACGCTGGCTGTCTGCGCAAGCCCGACCGGGTAGCTGAGATTCAAGGCAGCCGCCATCGCGTCCAGATACTCGCCGCCGGTGGCTGCGGCATTGGGTGCGTCGAAGGCAACGCCCACCGCCTGCATGCCGCCGGGTCCTAACTCCTGCTGCAGTTGGTTCAATGTGCGTGCGACACGCATGCAATGCTGCGATTTGACGAACAAGAATTCGAGCACGACCACTTTGCCCTTCAGGCTCGAGAGCAAGATCGTTTTGCCGCCCGGCTGGTCGATGCGAAATTCGGGCGAGCTACGCGGAAGCGCCGATGAGGACAGGGCGGACGCCGCACTCAGTACCATTGCGATGAACGAACTTGACAGCTTGCAGCGCGTCAACTGATTTGCTTCCACTTGTCGGCGATTTGCTGCATTTCCGCGGCCGCGGCCGCGGCCGCATTTTCAGGGGTGCTTTGCCCCTTCAGTACGCTTTGAACCATTTTGGGGATCAGGAAACTGTTGAAAATTTCCATGAAGGCCGGCGTCGCGAATCCGGGCACACCCAAATTCGGCGTCCAATGCAGTGCGTCTTTGAGCACCGAATATTTTCCCGGAGGATCCGCTTGCGGATCCTTGGTCAGCTGCACTATGAGGTCGGGGACCGCTTTCGGGTACGTGGGAAAGTTGAATCCCAGACTCTTCGCGTACCCGTCGCGCGAGCTATCCAGCATGTCGGCCACAAATTGTTTTGCGCCTGCCTGATTTTCGGCAAATTGCCACACCACCGAACAATTGGTGATGTGCGGCAAGGCCGTGACCCCCATCCCGTTGCTCCCGAGCAGGGGCGGCTGCAGCCAGATCTTGCTGGCCAAGGAAGGCTCGGCCTTCTCTGCCGCCCGTAAAAGACTGATGGCGCCCATCGCGCAGGAGGTTTTGCCGGCAAGCATCGCTCGGGCGCTGTCTCCGGGACCCCAGGTCAATTGATCAGGCGTACCCGAGTCTTGATACAGTGCTTGCAGGTATTTTAAGGCGACGACGCCGAATACATTCTTGTTGAAAAGCGCGTCTCCATTGGGGTCCAAGAGCCAGGCGCGCGAGGCAAACAGCATGGTATGCAGCGTGACATTGCCCTCCAGCGTTGCGCCGAACGCGAGACCGCAGGGCACGCCAAATTCGTCGCGCAAGTGTTTGCCGCCGCCGCGCAAGCTGCCATAGTGTCCCGGCCCCAGCGGCAGCCCGGCTTTTGCCCAATAGTCCTGCCGAAAGTGCATCGGTGAAGGAGTCCAGAAATCGGTAAAGGCAAAATATCTGCGGTTCTTCAGATTGAACGTCGATCGATACGCAATTTGGGGAATCGCACCAAACTTTGCGGCAACCTGCTGATAAATCTCTGCATGATCGATCGCGTGCTGGTAGTACTGCGCCGGCGGCCAGGGGAAGATGAATACATCGTGTCCCTTGCGCGTGCCGGTCTCCCGTGCAGCCGCTGCGCCGATTTGTTCCACCGGAATTTCATCAATGCTGACGCGGGTGTCATGCCGCTGGCCCCATTCCTTGGCAACCGCAGCGAACCAGGCATCGTACTGCGGCACGAAGTGCGACCATTTCGCGATCTTGAGCGTTTTTTGACTTGCCCGGGCGCGGCGTGCAAAGACCATGAACGGGCCGGCAGCGGCCGCGCTGACCGCCAGTTTGCTGAATTCCCGTCGTGAGACGGCGCGTGGGTAGCGATTCGGCATGGCACTCCCCCGGGCTTTAAGCCCGGGGGCTGAATCGGTTGGTCACGCTACAAATTGGTAGTAGGCGTGGCGGCCGCGGCTTTCGCTGCCGAGTTTATCTGGCTCTGCTGACCCGCAGTGAGTTCGTTGAAGAAGACTCCGAACAGTTGCAGGCTCAAAAAATTGAGCGTGAAGCCAATATTCTGAGGAACGCCCTTGCTGTTGACCACTTGGTCGAGAAATGCATCACGCGCGATGGCACCGGCCCGAGGATCTGGAATGGCGGGACACACATCCCATACGGGGCCTCCGTCCGTGCCATCGAATGCCAGCTTGCCCTCCGCGCCGCAGCCGTTGGCTTCGAGTTGGTTGTTCAATTCGTCGGCGGTTTTGATGATCGGCGTTCCATCGAGGGTGAGCCCGTTCTTTTTGGCCAATGCCGCCAGGATCGGTCCGCACGTCGTGCCCGGATTCGCGGGATCTACCGTGTACCAGAAGAAGGTATTGATCCACATGCCGAGCAGGTCGTCGCAAAAATAGCCGAAAGGGCTGTCGTTGTTGCTGCCGCATATGGTGGGATCATTGTTGATGCAATTGTTGTCGCTGCCATCCATGGCATTGCGGTTCGACGCGAACCGCCAGTCCTGGCGCAGGTTGGGCGTAAAGACTGCGCTGACCAAACTCAAATCGAAGCACGGCGTCGGCGGCGCCAACGGGCTCACCATGTCTGCCTGACAGGGATTAAGGGCGATTTGGCCATTGGCCAATCTCTGCTTGACCGCAGGGTATGCCTCAAAATTGCTCA
>Ga0210402_10002439_pt1 | contig 18135 bp, 20 predicted proteins | sample IncBWC7MmetaG_FD_161055 | JGI IMG/M metagenome (GOLD analysis project Ga0210402, IMG submission 161055) | Forest soil microbial communities from Barre Woods Harvard Forest LTER site, Petersham, Massachusetts, United States - Inc-BW-C-7-M | ecosystem: Environmental > Terrestrial > Soil >... | reverse complement strand
ACAATACAGGTGCCGCAGCCAATGAAGGATGCAACAACTCCGAGGAAGACCGATGGGACTTCTGGTGTTTGGGCTGTGGGTGCCGCACAAGCCCATATGCTTCTGCCCTGACCCTATCTGAATCCCTCTCATCTACTAGTAGAGGATTCGAGATAGGAGTGACCAAAATAGCATCACATTTGCCGGTGTGGGGCTCTGAAGCTGCGCGTTCTCTGACAATCTGCGCCATCTTGCATGGGTCAATAGATACGATTGAGCTACGAAATGCAGAAGCTTGATTCGACGCTGCAAGAGCTTGGTCGAGGACAATGGTGTCTTCGGGTGTCACAACCCGCATGGCCACTTGAGCATGGCTACACACTGTAATGTAGTCCTTGGCAAGGTCTTTTAACGACGAGAAAAAAGTGTTGGCATCCGAGTCGGCTTTGTCAACAGCACTGTTTCGACACAGGTTGATTGTTCTTTCCAACCTGCATCACATGCCATCAATACAACCTAAAGTTGGTGCACTGGTGTGAGCTTACAAGACGTTGGATGAAACACATTCGCTGGACGATAGCACATAAAATCTATAAAGCACAGCATCCCAGTCGTGGCGGCTCTCAGCTTCATAAACGGGGCGACCATTGGTTGCGGCGTTTTGGGTAAATGCACCCATAGCAGCCCCCAGAAGTGCGGTGAATCGTCCATAGCAGATCTCGACATGAGCAGATTCCAGCTTCGGAAAGGATGTCTTGGCTGATTTTTCCTTGTATTGGTTGAACAACTGGTTGCGGACATCTTCTAGGCTTTTGTCGACAGGTGGCAGTGCGTCCTAGTCAAAGGTAAGCCGCGGCCCCGGCAGATGGAAACAAGCATGCACGTACCGCCGTCGTCCACTCGGCTGGCCAACGAAAATCAGTGATCTCATCATATAGTTTGATCATAGCATTTATTTCCTGATTCTCCAGTGTGCCATCGTCTATCACAATGCGGGCGATGGTCAATGCCCTTCTATCGAAAAGCCATGTTGTTAGGTTGAGTCGGGGGTCTATCAGGTTGACGGCGGCACTTCGCTTGCCCAATCTGGGTAAATGGCTTGAGTACTAGGGTTTCCATGATTGGGAGGACTTACGATGAGTTAGATATCTTGCTGCGGGATGAAGCTGGCATAGTCGTGTTTGTCGCGAGTTCGAGGGAAATGAGTCTCCCAGCCCAACAGCGGCAACTAAAGTCAGGGCCAGCCGATCATTATGATCGATCGATCGAGCTTCAGCCAAAATCGCATCAAGGCACTTTATGAACCCTTCGCTGCCAGTGGTCATGCCGCATCTCACCGATTTCCTGGTATTGTGTGGCAACCCGATTGGGACTTCATGTTCGGCGGAAGAATCTACGAGAATCCACGTAATCTCAACTGCCTCAAGGCTTGCCTCATGTCTTACGGACATCAAGGTAATCTACGTCAACTTGTTCTGGCCCATGTGCCGTTTCCAAGATCGTTCGGTTGCCGCTTCCCACCACTTGATTCCTGGTGGAAAACTAGCGCTTACTAATCGCACCCGTTTAAAACCGCCGTTTTTTGTTCTGATCATAACTAATAAAAAGAGTTCGCCGTCAGGGCAGATGAAATGGTGATATTGGCGATTCCGCCCTGCCGCCCCTCCTGTACTCTATAAAATAGTCGAATTGGGCAGGAGCGTGGCTCCTTCCAGCGAAAAAGGTACATTCAATCGATATACAAACGGACCAGGATCCGCCAAGGATCCGCCCAACTAGCCATCCAAGACTTATATCCTCTGCCAAATAGTGCCAAACAAGCTGTGGCAGCCCGTGAAACAGAGTGTCTTACAGTGCTTTGCATGTGAAACTGCACGAGTAATCTCACAGAAATCTATTTGTGTATATTTGTTGGATGTGGCAAAAGCATGACATTGCATTCCCCACTTTCTTTGCTGACGTGGCCTGTTACAAATATAAACAAATAAGTTTTTGTGGGTTTGCTTGTGCAGTTTTGGTGCACCACGACTCCGGCCCGCCAAGTGTGGGACCACATCTTTACGTTGTACAAGTAAACGTTGATATTTAAATAAATAACGGAACTGAGAATGAAACATTGACTGCACCCATGGAAAACGACACGGCCTGGGCATGTTACGAGTTTCGCCGAACGTTGGAGGAGCCCATTAACGTTCCCCAAAACATACCAACCCCAGCGCAAGGCATCGTTGAGGAGAGCTTTCACGCACGCACGGACGATGGGCAAGGCGCGCCCTCTACCGATCTGCGGCCATATGCTTACCTTCAATCCGGACTCCAGCAGTCCTTCCCGAACGCTGGCCTCGCAGGCAGCGACCAGCAGCATGCGCCCGTTCAACCATACAGGCCTTACGGGCTCCAGCAGCCCACCCCATACTCCAAGCCTGTCGCCTACTTCCCGCATGCGTCCATGGCCTCCCAGCTGCCGCAAGCTCCCTTCCAACATCCGCCCATGGGCTACTACCTGAGTGGCGACCAGCCAGGTGTCAATCAGCCGGGCATGGGCCAGTTTGGCGTCAACCAGCCAGGTGTCGACGAGCTGCTCCATCCCTCCATGCAGCCGTGCTTGGATTACCCCTCGGTGGTTTGGAACCAGGCCATGATCCCAACGTGTCAACAACCGTTGCCGTGGACGTCTGCGGGTGAGCCGGCATCCTCGCAGTTGATGAAAAAAGATTTAGAAGGGGTAAGTACCTTAACCTTCCATTTTAATGAGTGATTGGTAGTCACAAAACTTGTAGAACCGCGTTTCCAATCCAGACTCGGGCAAGAATACCGCCCAGTTGAAGATAAGGGATTGGAAGCATTCAGACGAGTCATTGTTCTCTGTCAACAACGACCCCGAGCCGCAAGCGAAAAGAGCGAAAAAAGCGAAGGGTCCCAAGCCTGAAAGGAAATCTTCGAAAGATGATGTAAGTGAGCATTAAATTATCTGAGGTCAACGCTTACAATTTGGAATAGACGATACTTTTGCTCATAGAGAAAAGCTACCAGCAGACAGAAGCACTGGCAGCGGTGGAGCAGAAGCGGAAGCTTGAGGGGAGCAGCTTGCAGCAGCATTGGCAACATTGGCAGCGGTACAACAGACCCTCGAGCTCGAGTGGGAGCAGCATAAGAAAGAGCTGTCAGAGCTCCGTGACCAGATCCGCCAGAGGGACGATAAGATCAAGGAGCGGGAGGATAAGGGCGACGGTGAGGACAGGGCATAGAAGCATGGACGTTACCGCCCGTAGAAATATTTTGTTCTTTGCCTTCTTCTCGCTTGGGTCCGTAGCATATCTATCTGTTGAATATGAGTCAATTACAATGCGGCCTTTCGAACGTTCGAAGTGATGGCTACTCACGCATCTCCGTCCGAACTCTCTTCGCTGCACTCTGGTCCGGTGGAGAAGTTGGATTTCATGGTCTTATTGATGTTGGTGCTTATGACCATGAGTTAAAATTTTCCATTCGAATATTAATTAACTACACTAGCTAATATCAAACATAAATTGTTCGTGGGGTGCCCAAGTCGTGTCTATAACAACCTTTGGACTTCATTCGGACCCAAGATCCTCGAGCAATCGCTATTGGGTGGTAGCTCATCTCGAGCAGCGCAATGCGCTCTTCGATCGGAAGGGCAACTTGAGCTTTGAATGTTTGTGAAGACATACTGTGTTGGAGATGTCCAATTTGGAGATGCCCGCCTGAAAATGCACGCTCCGCATCTACAGAAGTTGCTTGGAAGGTAGTGAGATGCAGCAGTTTGATTCCGACAATATCAACTTACCAGGTGCTGATAAGAAATCGAGAGCCATTCTAGCGAGTCGCAGATGGCTTTGTCGAGCTTGTTCCCAGTATGCCAGAACTCCACCAGCTTGGTCCAGGTCTGCCTTTGTCATCGCAGGAATTGATAGATAGGCCTCAATGGAATCGGGGTCCAATTGGGCGGCGGCAGTGACAGGTTCACGATGCGAACTGGCCCATTTCGAGCAGACCTTCCATAAAGAATTCACGTTAGCAATTAGTGCATTGATACATTCTTGAAAATTTTCCTTTGTTAATTCCCATAGTACTCACGTATTGGTAAAGACCGATTGCGAGCACCAACGACGAAAATTGGACAGTCTTGTTGGAACTAGATTAGCCTGCAGCGATCCCTTTAAGGCCACATAGCGTTTTTTGTACGTCGGTGACAGAACGGGCCTCCATGTAAACAAAGCCTTTCACAAGATCGCGTGAAAGGCCATAAGAACTCCCGCTCTAGCTATTAACGCCCTCTCTAGAATGGCCAATACAATGGCACGTTCGTAACCCTCCTGATGACAAGAATGACTTATTTGTACATATTAGGAGGGCGGTGGAAAAATGTACCTTGACTTTGACATGCAGAGACCGGGAGGCATGTTCCTGGATCGTGGCTGGTATATTCGGGGGTGGTCTTCACGGCGGGAAGGCTTCTGTGACGGTTGGGTTTGAGCTCGACATCGATATTGTCGTCGTCCGAGTCAATGAGATCTACAGTGTATGTGTGCGTTGAATTTTTGTCAGCCTGTTGAACGAAGCGATCCGGACGTACCAATTGCCCCACCCCCTTCCGAACCCTCTTCGCTGTCGCCGTCTCCCGCTTCCGCCTCGATGTCAATAAACCTCGAACATGCTTTATGTGCGAAGCAGTAAGCATCCACATCGATGACTTCGACGGCATCCACGTCAATGACTTCGACGGCATCTGCGTCAATGACCATAGTGGCGAGGCGTTTGGGTACCGGTCCTGTAGAAAATTTAGAGTGTCAAGTGCTGGATCTGGTCCGTGATCTTAATCATGGGTACTTATGAGTTGTAATTTTTCAATCGAATTAAGTGTTTTAGAACGTTTGTAATAGCTAATCTAAAGACATAACTTTTTCTTGGTGGTGGTAGAGAAGGAAGGTCGAAACCTTGCCAAACAGTTAGTAATACTCACAAGCTCTCGTCACCCCGATCTCGTCTACGCACACATTGGTCTAGATCTCCACCTTCCATTCAAGTTTAGTAGTGCGTAATCCTTTATATTTCAATTGTTTCTACTTTCCTTCGTCCGATCTCTTCCCGCTGCACACCAAGGTGCCTGACGCCGTGTATGCGGAAGGTGGGGAGACGGTGTCTGGGAGGCCTCATCTCTGTGACATCTGATTCCTCACGAAAACCCAGAACCATTTTCACCCCCATTCTCTGTATCTCTATGTATGGTTAACTTGACTTCTGTCATAGATGGTAAACTCGTCGCTGCCACCCAAGCCAATGCATTTGGCTGGACGCGCTCGTAAGCGCAAATTGTCACAACACCACCCTGTGACACGCACTGGCACCCAGCCCACATCGTCCATCATACCCACGTCGACTGTCACCACTATCGCCACTACCGCCTCTACCACCTCGAAAACGGCTCCTCAAGTTGAATCTTTACCACCACGCTCTGCGGCAGCCCTTCCACCCTCTCGATCACCTTCTCCAGACATCGTGGTCTCAGGAGCATCACTGGGCACCAGTGGAGTTACCATCGAACAGCTCCTTCAGCGGTTGAATCGTCTCAGGTAAACTTTATTCACTCCTTGTCATATTTCAGTATTCAATGGTGTCTAATAAGTCTAGAAGAGTTCACCACGCTGGATAAATACATCTTTGGCAGCAACCTGACCGACCTGAATGAATTGACGGACGATGATATCAAAGATGGTATGGGAAACGATTCGGATGATGCAGCTATGGATTTAGAAAATGGGGGGGTTGGGGATGGTGCTCGACAGTATGTTCACCATTCCACGTTTACTGGCAAGTGCTGAGGTAATTTTGGATCTTTAGATCCAAACGGCAGAAGGGGGAGTAAGTCTTTTCATTGCTCTGCTTCCCGATGTTCAACTAACATATTTTAGATGTAAGCGAGGACGAAAAAACACCAATAATCGGTACGGAAAAGACTTGAAATGCAAAGCGAAGAAAAAGGTCAGCCAAGCCAACAAGAACGAACGTAAGTAAGAGTCTTTTCTTTCCAATGGCTTGCTAATATTCTTTACAGATGTCTTCTCTTCATTCAACTTTGCAGAAGCTGTTCACCCGAATGCCGGACGTCGCAACAGGCACATGCAGAAGACAGAGCCTGAAAGTACAGACTGGACAGACGGATTAGGACACTGCGGCATGAGTGTTGATGGCGTACCCATCATTTACTCGTTGCCACGTCTCTTAAACTCACCTTTACGCATGAGTCCTACACTTTTAAGCAGTCTTTAGGCTGATCGCTTCCACAGGCATATCTTTTCCAAATGTTGATGGTCCTTGGCAACACTGTCCACCTCGAGGTTGGAGGTGGTGCAGATGCGAGCGGCCGCAACGCTGCATCTTATGTTCATTGTGAAGGAGAACTATCAGGAATCATCAAACTTGTTCTTTTATGGCATGCCATCGGCCATACGGTGAGCCAAATCATTTCTTGTACGCCTCTACAACTAATGTTTTCCCAGAAAGACGACCCAGTAATATCAAAAGACTTCATTAAGTCGGCCTCACAATTTTTGAAGACGACGAAAACTATCGCCGGCCTTGAGATCCTCTCCCATGGCGTCAATGCAACTCTTGAGGCAATTGACAATGTGCAATACAAGGCGCTTGTTGAACTTCGGCAAAAGGCTGAAGTGCAGAACCCCTTTGTAGGTGCTTTGATCCTCTTGTAATGGAGGGAAGAGCTATTATGTATAATCGGCAAACACCAGGTGGAGACCTCTATATCCCTCGTCTCAAACTCCGGATTCGTTACCTTCCAGGTGACATGGTTGTCCTTAGGGGTAGGATTTTACCTCATGAAGTGAGGGCCTGGGGGGCAGCGAATTTCAATTGCTCACTTTACTCATCAAAGCCTTTGGGATAGCTTTGAAATGTCCTGCCCATAGTTAATGTCACAGTAGATTATATATATGTGGGCCATGTGAAAACTGCCAAGTATTTTTCAACATAGGGTGTGGGCCGGAAAATCAACTGGCTATTTTTGCAAAAAAGGCAGCTTGGCCGATCTTTTTGAAAACAGCAATAAATAAGCTCTTGCAAGGGTGCAACGTGGATGATACATTTGGTACTATTTGTTATTTCGGAAAACTTGAAACAACTTTGAACTTCGATTTGAACAACAAGTTGCTGGGCACTTCAATTTGAATGTTTCCGAATCCCCCGGGCCGCACCCCTCTCTGAAGTTTGGGATGGCTCAGCCCTCCCCTGTCACTGGCACATCATAATCCTACTGGACCTAAACCTTGTCACGGACAGTTTACTGCCAAATAACTTTTTGTGGGATGATGCACCTAGTTCAGATCTGAAGGCTCGAGCTGGTCTCGATTCCATGCTCTGGCAGTGAATCTCGGCATTCATCACGCCCTATGCCATAAAAGCGACTTGCTGGAACAACAGGACTGCTTCCATTCAGCATGCGACAAGTGATTGAGTGGTTTTGCTACCAATAAACGCGATGCACATCGCTGATACTTCGTGGGAGGAATCAGAATGGACATCGATAGGCACGCGAACATCAACGAGAACAGCGGGGAAAAGAATGGCCAGGGCGATAATGTCGACGTTCGCGTGGACGGTCACCGCACTGCCAACTCCAACGTCGGGGCTGAACTAGACAAGGCCGAGTGTTTTGTTTTGCAAAAGCAAACGGTGCACAGGGATTGTTTAAATTTGTTTGCAATGTCCTTGGTACGCAAGCGCAAATGATATTCAGTTTCTTCTGGTACACAATCACAAACGTAGACCCTCTTGGTTATCAACCTCCATATTCTCTTTCTACGCGCTCAACACGCTCTCTCCGTCCTCCTTCATGGCAACCACACCGTCCTTCTGGATTCACCGTTTCCTTCCCGCCGCTGCCAAGCAGCATGCCCCAGTCGTACTCCACGAAGTTTACGAAGAATACGCAGAGGATATGGACCGACTAGGCATAGCAACACTTTGCTACATGTAAGTAATCTTTCCAATTCGTTCTGAATAAATTTTCGGACTTACATTGCATTCAGAGCGGGACCATCCCCGCTTCACCAACACCACACCATCCGTGGCTATCAATCCGACCGCTGGATGTGTCTGACCATCCACGTTCGAAGCGTTGCTGGCCATGAGCCCTACCAACAATGGGAATATGGCCAAGAGGATATCGAAAAATGGGGACAGCGTCTCAACGTCGGCCTCCGCCACTACTTTGAAGCCTCGAAACTTGAGTATGTTCTCTTTATTATTTTGTGAGCTGTGATGCTAATTTGCTCTTGTAGGTTAATTAGCATAGCTTCCATCTGAAATTCTTCTTAAACACAATGCACCCTCTCCATACCATTTCTTAATGACAACTTGCTGGGGAACCCTTTCGGTCGCAAACGCACGTACAACCTCACGCGTTCCCTCCCCCGCGCCACATCCTTCCCCAAACATCTCCCACTGCGATTCCAAATTGTTAATGTTAGTGCCTGGAATCAGACGACGGGATAGGGAGGTGTATATCGCGTCGTTCAAGTCCCTCTGAATTATACGTTCGCTCATTTGAGGAGGCTTCTTGGTTTTTGTTTGGCGGTGTGCGCGTGCGGGCCCTTGAGTCGGGGAGCGGCAAGTGGAGAGGGAAAACGGCTGCAAAGATGGATGAGGACGAGGAGGCGAATGGGAAAGATCCCCGTCTTTTACTTGGGGATCTCAGATGCCTCCTCCGCCCTTCCACGCACCACCTCATCCGTGACCACCTCGACATCGATGACCTAGCCATGCACGATCGCGACCTGATGGAACGCGATGAGCGAGCGGCTGTTTGCGCGAGAGTTAAGGAGTGTTGAGGAATGCGGGGGTGGGAGAAGAATGATAGGCTCGGTGAGTCCCATCCCTTGTAAATATTTTTCTGAGGAATCAAGTTTCTGACTTTGACTTTTTTTTGGCAGCGGTGTTCAGCGTCAAGTTGAGGGAAGTGTCGATATACGCTTCGTCAGCGGCTATTTTGGGTGGGTACGAGGACGATCTTCCTATCGTAGTGTTTGCGTGCATCGAGGAGCTATACCGGACAGGTTTGTGGTTACGTTTCACCCATCCCGTCCCCACTAATCACTCATCCCTCACGCATTCAGGCATATATCAAAAAAATCTCTTCCGAGCACTTCCGTGCTGCGCACGCCTCCTCCACCTTATCGATGCCTTCGACTCGCAGCCACACTTTGGCGTGCACACCCCACTGCACACTGAATCGATGCCGGACATCTGTGCATTGCTGTCGACGTACCTATCGAGTCTGCCAGAGCCCGTATTGAGTTCGGCGTTGTTCGAGGCGGTTTGGGCGTGGTGTGTGTGGCCTAGTTTAGAGAGGGAGGAGAAGGTGGAATAGTTCATCTCCATTCGGGACGAGGGACACGAAAACCAAGCCCGTGGCGCATCCGTAAAGACCCTAACTGTTATATAACGTCGCCAAATTTTGAGATTGTTGAATCCCAGAAATGGCTGACTCGGAGTCGACGGCGTCACAGATGTGCTCGGTGATGATCCCACACTCAGTGGCCGGGGCAAGTGCTGGCTGGTCCTGGCTGTGTGAAACACGAATTTGGTGGGTTGTGATGTGACTTAGTAGGCCGGGGATCTTCACACAACACCACTATCCTCGACGATCTATTAGGAAGTTTAATGGGGGAGGGAAAGCATTGAGGAGATAATATGTCACAATGTGATACAGACATAGAAGTGGTACGTGACTATGTGCTCTGGCCACTCCATCCCCCACCTTGTTTTTTTTTGTGTTCCAATATTTTAAACTAGGGCGTGTGGGTGGGTCGACGAAAGCCCTCATGCTCGTTTGGAGAGTGAGGTGTGTATGGGGTCAACGAACCCCCCTGGTGCTCTTTGGGAGAGCGGAGGGCGTGGTAGCGGGTGCAGATGGGCAACAGAGGCTCTCAAGGGTGGTGTGGATGGTCCTAAGTGGCGTGAGCCAGGAAACAAGTGGTGGAGGGCTGAGAGGCGTTCTTTTGAGGACTGCTTCGTCTTGAAGCGGCCTGTTCGGCAGAGGTGAGAAATCCAATCGGTGCTCACCTGCCACTGCACCCTAAGCTCTCCCAACGAGTGTGAGGGCTTTTGTCGACCCCACACGCCTCAATGCCACCCTCCGCTTCTCAAACGAGCGCGAGGGACCTTCGTTGACCTTCCCACACACCCTCCGCTCTGCAAACGAGTGCGAGGGTCCTCGTCTACCTGCCCACATCCACCACCCTCTCCACTCTCCAAACGAGTGTGAGCATCTTCGTCAACCTGCCCACAGCCACACCCACCGTCCACTATCCAAACGAGCGTGAGGGACCTTTCGTCCTCACACCAGCACCCTCGGCTCTCCATGAACACGCTTTCGACCCGCCCACCACACCCTCCAGTCTCCAAACGATCACGGGGGCCTTTGCCAACCTGCCCACACCCACACCTACTTGTTCGAAGCGATCATTGCAATTAACGGGAACAGCTGCCTGCCCCTCAGATATATGCTGCCCTCCTCCCCTCGTGCTCGTACCATGCCAATGTCGATAGCACTATTCATGTCTTTGCATAGCTGGAGAATTGTCATGACATGAAGCCCACCCCCCTTGTGTACAAGTATATTTTATTATATTTTATTTTATTTGCAGTGTTGGTGTGCATGGCAGTGTTGATTCTCAATAGGCTTGACCTGGTGGATGAGGTGGCGGTTAGCTAAGAGAGGAGGCTATTGAAGTATTAGCATTAGTCCATTAGTTAGTTACCTTGTGTCATTCTGATTAGTTTAAAAATATCACGACAATTTAATGATACAAATATTATCTGCTATATCTGTCCACGTCTGCACAGACCATGACTACATAGAACTACATAGCCCAGTTGAGATCTAGAAAAACAGCGGACCACAATGCTGGCTGGTACCAGGACGATAGTCGTGTGCAAGATGAAAATATTTCCGACCCTTGGAACCAAACCACATCTCCTGCTGGTAATATTTCGAGCTTCTCGTCCACGAAGCGGTAACAAGAAATCCGTGACAGCGGGCACTCGCACAGCTTGAGGGCGCATCCAAGGACCACGAGTCTAAGGACTTGAACGACTCATCGCACCCTCAACACTGTCAGGGACTCGTCCTCCTTCCATTCCTACCACTAAGGGAAAAAGCTTACCTAGCTTGCAGTCACTCCAACAGTGCAGCTGCACGATCACGATTCCCAGAATTTAGCCGCACCATAACCTCACAAGTTGATGGCTGTAAGAGCATCAATCAACCACATGTCAGCTACGGAAATTCAGAAAAATCAATCAATAAGTTCTAACCTTGCGGTATACCATAGGATTCACCGCAGGTGATTGTCCAGGGTTCATGAGAAATGTGGTTATTCGGAGCGGTCATCCCCTCCGGAGGATCAATCAGCGACTCGAAGATATCCCGTGCCCGTTCCAGATCCCCAATGCTCGCATAGCCCTTAATTAAAGGTTGGCGATGTACGCGGTCATGTGTACACCAACGTGTACACCAGCAGCGCTCATCCTCGAGATATACTCTGACTCGGTCCGACGATGTGCCACGAGGACATTGATCATGGCCTCGAAGACCACTGCGTCGGGTGGTGGCGACCTTGGATGCGAAGGGATCGAGTCGAAAATGGCAATAGCCTTGTCGAGATCCTTTTGCACACAATCATGCGTTGATTAGGGATGCGAAATGGGCTCCTTGGATTTCGACTTTGCGGCAAGTCTTGGAAGACGCGCTCCATAGAATCGATGTCGATGGGTTCCAGAACGCCATATGTATCCATGAGAAGCTGTAACACCTATAAGCATAATCATAATCACACAGACCTGAGACAAACCTTGAAAGTATGCGCTGTGGGTGAAACTCCCGGAGGGCGCCGTAGAAGGACTTCTCCCGATTCGGTTTCGTCGTGGTGTAGAGTTGCATCATCGTATTGTACGGTGGAACCCGTGTCCTGAAATTCCAAGCCTGCATCATCTCCGCCGAATGGACGTCCCCAACGCGAGCGCAAGCACCAATAACAGCTCCATATGTGATTAATGACGGGGGGATCCTGTTCGCCTTCATCTGCTGGAACAACTCCAAAGCATAATTAGCCTTGCGCGCCTTGGCAAGTTTTAAGATGATCTTGTTGTATACAGATACTGGTTCGGCTGCACCCCCTGCATTTGCGACTCTTGGAACAAGGCCATCGCATTCGACGTATCATCCGTCGTATCCTTGACATGTAGAATGAGAGCCCCATACGCATCTGCCGTAGGTGCGCCATCCCCGCCCAATGCACATGTGCAGAATCGACTCGCCTGCATGCGCGAGTGATCATACTGTCCTCAATCATGAACCACGATTTGGACTGCCACTTCTCGTTAAGCTCCAGCGACTGCAACACGGTCTGCGCAGCCATATATGCCTTGCCAACTTTATTCAGTTCGCCCAATCGCCCGAGACTCTGAATGAGCCGACCAATAGTGATAGGCGCAGGAGCCTTGCCACGCGCGACACCTTCCTGGAACCGTTGAAAGGCAACAAGCGGTTGGGGAACTGTCGTCACCCCATGGACGTTTTTCCCGATCACCTCGTCTATAAACTTGGCCTGATATGAATCAATCCTGAGCTGGGTCTGATCGAATTCCTGGGATGGCGAATCCACCGACCCATCGTCCGGAGACGGTGGAGCCTGCACCACGGCAGTCCCGAGAGCGTCCAACATCAGCCCCGGGTTCTCCAGCACCTTCACATACGACGGTCCGAGCCTTTCAAATATCGCACGCAGCTTCTCGATTCGGAGCTGTGCTCTTGTAGGCAGGTAGGCAGACTCCTCGAAATTCATCAAATCCTGGACTTACAGGCAGCTCGATCTGTGTCCCACTCCCTACAAAGGCCTCCCACCATCCTCGCGCACACCGTGTGCATGTCATTCGGTGTGCCGTGCATCCCTGTTGTGCTGTTCGTCTGCTTCGCCATGCCTGTCTTCAATTTTGTGCGGGCGTGTTTCGTGGTCATTCTGCGTGGCTCGTGTCGTGTATGTTGGTCATATGTTGGGGCGGCAAGAATGGTTGTTGGGTTGCTGGGGCTTCAGCTCGTGTTTCGGTGCGAAGGAGGTGAATTGATCGTTGGCGTGTAGGTGACTGGAGAGAGGAAACTGGTCAGCGTTTGCCTCAGTCAGAATGGTTGGAGGAGGAACAGTGGTGTCATATCCCCGGGCCCGCCCGTAATACCATTAAGAATAAAACTCAAACTAAATATTTACTAACCTCCTTATCTTTGAGTATTGTGATGCATGTCATCGTCTCAATTGTTTGGCGCGCTCTTCACAGGAAATGCGTAAGATTCCCGGAAACTTGGTGGGACCCGAGACGTAGAAATTAAATCGACCGGCAAAAAACAATCAGAGGCTGGATCCAACGAAAAAGGAAAAGAAAGTGGAGACGCACCTTTGACATCCACTCCCACTCCCATCCCGTGCCGCCTCCTTCCTCAACATTCGAGCCTGAAAATACTCTGCGACTGACGTTCCCACTCATCACCATATCTGCCATTGCTGGCGGTTGTAGTCGTCCTCGTCGTCCGCCTTGCCTCCCCCCACGTTGCGCTGCGCCCTCTCTGCCCTGGTTGTCTTCCCCGCCTGCTTCATCCCGCCCCCCCTTGACTTCCCGTAACCCCCACGTTGGTCGTGAACTCGTCTCTGCCCGTCCGTCCTTCCAACCCCATCTTGTTCTACGACTTTAGCTCAGTGATATGTCCGAATCATTCAAGTTGTCGTGCAAGGTGGCCAGGACCGAGGTATGAAGGTGAATATGTATAACCTAGGGAAAGGAAGGCCGACGATATTGTGGAATGATCCCGAAGGTTGACGAGCGAGTGTGATCCATTGGATTTGGAGCGGGAGGAGGAATTATGAGAGTGAGGTTGGGAGTGATGGGCGAGAGCATCATCCTCATTGTCGTCGGTCATCTTGTCCAACCCTCCAACCCTCCAACCCTCCAACCCTCCAAACCGAAAATCCGAGACCCGCACCCAAACCGGCATTCGTACTCCCAAACCCCCATCTCCATTGAAAGATATCACGTACGTTGCCCCCTTTCCTCGCTCTGCATCTTCCCATCCAACTAATGCACACGATTCACAGCACCCCAGCCGTCCCCCAGGCTTCGGAAAACCAAAGACCCACAGCCGCAACCTCCGAAGACACCTCAAAAATGATACGACTCCCAACCCCAACCTCCCCCACCCACCCCCTCCAAAAGCCAGCTCATCAACCAACCTCCTTCCTCTCAGTTCCAAACCTCACCCGCCTCCTCACAAGTCAACTGCGAATGGGAGAACAAAAACACAAGCGGATGGCCCAGGGGTCGACGTAGCTTCCACACTCATTAACACATTTGCAGGGACGGTGACAACAGCATTGCTGATGGTGGTGCCGAGGTACAATGAGATCTCTCCGATGGTATGGATGGTCCCACTCCTGTTGCTCAACTTGCTGTGCCTCCTCTACCTTCGCAAACGCGATCTCCCAAGTTTCAAAAGACACATACCCTTCGATGGCGCGGCACTGTGCAGATGCCTGGCGCGCATTGAATGTGGTGCGTTGGTGTGCGCGTGTGGGGGATCGAGCTCCCTGTAGTTGGTGTCCTTGTCCGTGTTTGTGTGTTGCGGAGATGTATGCGGATGCAGATGTGATGGAAAAAGGTGGGAGGGATGTGACAGAGAAAGGTGAGAAGAATGCGAAGGGACACCCAGCCTCAGACCAAGTTGTAGCTGCACCAGCTCCCCTGTCTGTACCCGTCGTGCCTGAGTCTGATTCAGTCCGAGAGGCGGAGAGTATGATAGGGTGGGTGTCTTTGCTGTGTTTGCGGGATTGGGTGTGGTGTGTTTGTTATTGGTGGTGAGATTGGCGGTATTGCGTCGAGGGACCGGTAGAGAGGGTGCAGACATGTCGTTTGGGGTGTTTGCGAGGCTTTCGGTTCGGTGTTGCTTCTGTCTGTGGAGGGAAGTCTGGTGCAGTAGTCGTAGTCGTAGATATGTGAGTCAGGAGTAAGGTGCAGTTGATGTCACTGGACGTTTGCGTTTCACCGGAGCCGCAGTCGAAGCTTGGGGAGTTGTCGTCGCCGAATTAGAACAGCTATGTGATACCTATTTCGGCTAAGTTATCGAAGTCATCATGTGTAGAGATTGAATACGCACCGAGAGCCTGCCACCATGTCTAAGCGTCTCCTCTGGCGGCGGACTTAACACATCCAAGCAGGGTCGATTATGGGTAGGGGAATATCAATGTCGAGGTCCATCTGGTTGGTCTGACTAGATGGTGGGGACATGAGCCCAGAAGTGTGATTGGTGGCAGCATTTGTATTGAGCCGAGTCAGTCATGAGAGTGGTTGTGGTCCGTGCACCACGGTTCCTGCGGTCCTTTGCCAGTTTCGCTAGATCAATGGTCGGTGATTTGCATGTGTGTCCTCAACGCGTAAACGGTGTGGTGTCCGTGGGTGTGCTCATCGTTCTCTTCACCTCCCATTTCCACCTCCTCGCATGCCTCCGTTGTAGCCCTTCTTCCCGCTACTCCTGCCAATTTTGCGCCTCCGTTCGCCATCGCGTTCGCATGCTGCACTGCGGCAGTAATTTAGGTATTGTGGAGGCACTGGGAAGGCTGAGTGGGAAGGAAATGGGAGGAGGTGGATGAAAATCAGATTCCGGTTCCACTGGCTTCTACGATCATACACGACCTCGGCATTATGCCGTGTCGATTTCGTTGACATTCCTCCTGTTGTACCAATTACGTATAAGGTAGGTCGAAAAGTGAGCGTCTGAGGTTCCGTGTAAGCATTGGGAAACCCAAGGAATGGGCTGTAGGCAACACGACGGTCGAGTTTTAGCGAAGCGCTGCTGGGAAGGTGGTTAGGATTACAAAACACGTCAAGTGCGCCACTCGTACTCACGCAGTGGTTGCTATGGCTGAACGTTCCGTCTCATGTAGGAGGCAAGGGAAGGGCAGAGAGGATTGTGTGTCTGTCCCGCATTCGAGGGCAAGGGAGAGAGAGGGCGGTCGTATTGTCGGTCAAAAGACCCTTCGTCTCGAGCGGCGTCTCCGTCTCACACTTCAGTGCGGGAAGCTTGCCGCCATGCGTCCTGTCATGCTCCAGGGATCACTGGCGGATCACTGGCGGATCACTGGACAAGGGCCTGACAAGTACAGGCCCAATATTGGTCGAGTACTAGACAACTACTGGACCAGTACTGGTTAATGAATTTGAGTGTCTACAAATTCCAAATCCATTATTGTCTTTGGACCTTCACAAAAACTTTATTCTATTCAAAATCTCTTTTGTTATTTGGAGACCTCGAAAAGAGACAAGTGCAGTCCAAATTTCACACATTCAAAATTATATATTTAGAAACATATTGTTATTCAATAAAAATTAAAAACTAGATTATATATATATATAGATAGTGAAAATTCGACTCCGTCAATGGGTTATTATTTGTCTAAAGTCACAGGCACATACTATATTTATGTTTCATTTTGAGCCAGTCAAAAGTCGAAGTCAAATTCAGAACTTATCAAATTGTAAACTCACCATTTGTCTATAATTTCAAAACATTAGGCAGGTGATTTCACATTCTGTGTTTCTCAAGGTACAAATATGACATTTTTCTTATCCCTTTTTCAGTCCCAAAAGGCAAATAAAAAATTAATATTTAGTTATGTATTAAGAAAAGGGGTTTAAACTGAGCAAATTTGGTTTTTTGGTTTATATTATCAAACTATTTTTACACTGGGTAAATGGTTTTTTGCGCGTAGTGTTAAGATTCAGGTAAGTACGCTGGTGAAAAACAATAGGCAAGAATGCTACTCTGTAACAAGCAAACCAAGCGCCACCATAACAGTACTAGTAGAGCTAACAAAAGAATCCCGGTTTACAAATCGTCAACGGGAGCTAAAATTTCGCAATCGTAAACCCAAGAGCACCAAAAGTAACCCCGAGGATATTCGGGACTAACTGGTTCACAACCCAGGGTAATTTGGTTAGTTCTGGCACAAACCCCAATGCTCACATAGTACACATACCTTACAGTCTTTTGCTAGCATACAATTTCTGAAGCCGGCCATCGCTCGAGGTAAATCTCCAGAGCTTGCAGTGATGACGACAGTTCGCGTGTGCAGTAAAGTCCAATGTTGAGTCGAATGAACAATAGTGGCAGGGTAGTGATGCAGATCGTTCGATGCTCTCCGGCAAAACAGCAATGACAAAATCACAATGAATGTGGACGCATAATTTTCATGGAGACAAATAACCTGGCCCGCAGGGAAAGGGGTCAAAGGGAATTAGTCCACCGGGTCACCAGAGGAGTTGTAAGCTAGTTCATTGGCGTATACGGACGTCCATTGTGTAGAAAGCCGAAAACGCGATGCTTCCTAATTGGTGAACACCATGTATACAGGTAGGCTGCGTCGTCGGTGGAGACAGTTGTAATATGATCTGGTAAATATTTGCGTTTCGCGAGTTCTGGAATAACAACGGCGATCCTAACTAGGCGATAATTATAAATCGAAAACAGTAGAGAAAAACACACTATGGCTCTGTCGGGTGAGTGTTCCTGGGGTTCGCATTCAGGACTGTGTATAATAGCGTTGCCAGCCCACTGGCAGTATAGGTCACGCGGTCACGGCCCGATTTGTTGACAGTTGCCGCAGCGAAACTGCAAACCACGTGGCGATTGTACTCTGTATCAACTCTGCCGTCAACCACCATAGACTCACAACACACCTGGCCTGTGGCCGTCATCTTCGTCGACGACGTACCATGGTCGACGATAAATACATCGGACTTGCCCTCGCCGTCTCCAGCTCATTAGCTATCGGAACGAGCTTCATTATAACCAAAAAAGTCCGACTTCTACCTTTCTGGTCTTCTCACCGCTCAACTTTTCTTGCCAGGGTCTGAATGATGCCACAGAACGTGGTTCATCATATGGATCAGCGTCGGATAGTCTTTCGTACCTCCGAAACCCAATATGGTGGGCTGGAATGTCTACATGTGAGCTTTATACGCAGATCACGATCTTCTTCTTGGACTAACGTTTGATTGTCTCTCAGTGGTTCTGGG
>Ga0210402_10002438_pt1 | contig 18136 bp, 27 predicted proteins | sample IncBWC7MmetaG_FD_161055 | JGI IMG/M metagenome (GOLD analysis project Ga0210402, IMG submission 161055) | Forest soil microbial communities from Barre Woods Harvard Forest LTER site, Petersham, Massachusetts, United States - Inc-BW-C-7-M | ecosystem: Environmental > Terrestrial > Soil >... | reverse complement strand
CGTTTTTGCATGGCTTATTCCCAGAGGAGCCGTCGGCAGTCTCCAAAGAAGGCTTGGAGCAGGACGCGCTCTGGGGAACGCTGGGCGCGGTGAGCGAATTGCCCGGAGCGATTGCACGCGGGTATGGCCGGTCGATTATCTCTAAGATTGCCGAGGCCAAGAGCCCAAAGGAAGTCGGAGATGCAATTCAGGCGTTCAATGACGCTCACCCGTTCGGAGTAACGCAGCGTGGATTGCGCGAAGGGCTGGAGGGAGCGAAGCAGAAGTTGTCGCAGAGACTAGGTCCCATATATAGAATGAGCACAGGGACATCTGACATCGACACGGTGCTACAACCAGTTTATCACCAAGCGTCGGTAGAGGATGTCGCCTTCGCGCGTTCTAGAACCACAGCAAGCGGCAAGATTCTAAACACTTCTACCAGCCGAGTCACAAATGCCGTCAGCGATATCATCGAGGCAGCGAAGTCTCGTGCTGGCATTAAAGGGACTACTGCGACACCGCAGCAGTTAGCTAACTTCCAACAGGAAATTGCCAAGATGGCCTACGAGTCCGCACGTGCCAATCCGACGATTGGAGGCGTAGCACAGAAGCTCATGCGTGATGCATACACTGCGGTAGGTGGAGAAGTGGATCGTCTGGCTCCTCCGGCGAGGCCCATACTCGACAGAATGACCGATATACACGCAGCGTTGTCTGGACTGAAGCACTATCAGCCGGGAGCGGTTAAGTCTATGGCGGTGACGGCTGCGACGCATCCTACAACGGCGCGAGTGTTATCCCCAGTTGCAGTCCCAGCGGGAGTCGCAGGCGGCAGAGAAGTCTACAAGGGAGCCCGAGCACTGGGCGAGATGATTCCTTGATCCTCGGCGCGGCGGCTCTCGTGTCGTACCAAGAGTGTCGCAGGCGGTTCCTTCTACAATCAGATTACCTTCCGACAAAGTACCGCGCGAAATCACTCTTTGACAACTGCCTGCGTGGTGCCATCTTCGCGCTGTCTAACGGTAGCGATCCCATCACCCTCGCGGACGACGCATCGTCGCGGTTCATGCAGCTCGCGGCGGACCCCGGCCTCGACTTGCCCGCCGGGAATCCCTACGTGCTAGCCAAGGACTACGTGGCCATGCTGAACACGATCGTCCGGTCGCTGGCGAAGCTCACGCTGCTCACGATTAAACAGCCGCCACCTGAACAACTTTCCGCCGATGTCCAGTGGCGCGTTCGCTCGTGGGCCGACGATTCGGGAACGCTGCACCGCTGGATCACTATCGACTCGTGGAGCGACGCTGACCTCATCCGCGAGATGCACTCATGGTTCAGCGCGGGAGACATGGCCGCGACCGGCGCGGGGATGATCCTCCACGTCATAGAGATCGGCCAAGTGCGCCGGGTCGCGTCGCGCGTCGCAAAGAACGGCACCGGGCGGTACGGCGGGAATGGCATCTACCCAGAGATGCGCCGCGCGTCCCCGTGGGCACGCGGCTGGCGGCATCCAGCCATCCCGCAGATCCAAGCCTTGCGATTCAAGCGTCCAGGGGGAGAGGGGTTCACCGGCTGGGAGCCGATCTACCTCGCAGACTCCCGGCAGAACCCAGACGACTGGGTCGAGGCCATGTGGAAGGACGGCGCGGCGCAGGCGCTGGTGCATCATCTGACTGTAGATGCGCTCCCCGAGCAGGCGCGGAAGGACGCGGTCGAGCACATCCTCGCGGAGGCGTCGGCGATGCAGTCGCTCGCGGGGACGCGCTGGCAGTCGCTGCCGATGTCGCGGAACGCCTGTGACGGCTTAGTACCGTGCAGTTATTGTAACGCCTGCTATCCGAATTCCATGGTTGACCCGGCAGCGTCAGGACTGTATAAACTCAGGTCAGGTATTCACCCGATGGAGGCTCAATGGACGCCAACATTGCGATAACGCAGATCACTTCCGGCGCGGTAGCCGTCTGGGCTATCCAGCAACTCAAGAACGCTCCGTGGTTTCCATTGCTCAGGGATAAGGGGCAGGTGCTGGCCAAGAGGATTCTCAGCATCGTCACCGCGATCGGCATACACACCGGGATCAGCCATGTATGGAATCCGGGGACCGTGCCGGGTAGCCACGTGCTCATTATAAATATTCCGCCCGCTACGGTGGTAGCCGTCGAGTTGTATCACTGGCTAGGGCAGTACGTGATTCAGGAGAGCTATTATCAGCTTTTATATAATAAACCCACCCAGCCCGCCATTCCCAAGACCCCATGACACCACTCCAACTGGGACTGCTGGTCGCCATCACCCCGGCGGCATTCGGAATCCTGTGGCGCTGGATGGACAAGCGGACGAGAGTTCAGGACGAGCGGCTGAAGGCGATGGGCCTCGCGATACAGTTTCTTGTCGAGAAGTCGGAGCAGAAACCGAATACCTACGTGATGGACCGGCTACGCAAAGCACTGGAGGAAAACTAGGGGAGGTGAACAGTGATTGCATACGTCGGCGTGGCAGCTCAGGTTTTTATTGGCATCGTCCAGCTTGTTCAAATCGTGGTAGTATGGGTCCTAGCCAAGCAAATCGGGGCCAGGTTCGATATTCACATCTGGAGAAATGGTCAAGGGAGGGAAGAATGAGACGATATGTACTGGCGGTGGCACTAGCAACGGTAGTGCTAGGCTGTAGCGGCGCTTACCGCGTTCACCCTGGCGCTGCGGGATACGCATCCGGGACTCCCACCAGCGTGCAAGTCGCCGCGTCGCAGTGGTACGACGATCTCTCCGCGACCGACGCGGTGATTCAGCAGACCCGCGCCGCGTTCCTGGCTGGGAAGTTCCCAGCGACAATCGCGCCGAAGGTACACGACGCATTCAATTACTTAGTCCAGTCGTACAATGCCGCGCAGGCCGCATGGCTTGCTTTCAACCAAGCCGCGACAGCGGGGAACACAGCAGCGATGGCCAGCGCACAGGCAGCGATCGCAGCGATGGATTCGGCGGTACAGCAGCTCACGGCTGCGAAGGTGGCGGGAAAATGACGACAACTCCGGTAGTGCCTACTCCAACTCCAACTCCGGCCCAGATTACGATAGCAATCTCCGGCGGCACGCTGAATGAAGTCCTGACGCTGCTCAGTGACGCACTGGCGGTACTGTCCGCATTTCCACCTACGGCGCTGCCTGCTGGGCTCGCGAGTGTGATCCTTGGGATCGTCGTGGCGGCGGTGAATCGCATTCAGAGCCAGACCGGGAAAGCTATCGACCTTACGACTATACCGACCGAAGCGCTCTTGCCATAGTGGACGCGATTTCACTCGCCAGACTCGCCGAGGTTCACCCAGAGCTGTCTCGCCGGGTACAGTCCCTCGCGTCACAGTTGGACTTCCCGCTGCGAGTCACGGCGGGGATCAGAACCGTCGCTCAGCAGGACACACTGTACGCGCAGGGGCGCACCGCGCCTGGTCCGGTCGTCACCAACGCCAAGGGGACAGAGTCGAATCACGTCCTCGGGCTCGCCGTGGATGTCGTGCCGATGGACCTCGCCGACGAGCATCCGGATTGGAATTCCAGCGACGCACAATGGCAGCGGATAGTCGCGCTCGCGCCAACATGCGGACTGCGGGACGGGATCAGCTTCAGGGATGAGCCGCACTTGGAGTTGGCGGAGGTCCCAGAGGTGCCGACGGTGCAGGCACAGTTGACTTACACGGACATTGGCGTGCAGGCGGTCTGGGAGGGGATTCCGGGGCTCGTGGTGACGGACCCGGAGCTGGGGATGTGAATTGGCTGCATATCCTTCCACGTCTTACCGTATGACCCTTCCACACCGATAACCAGACCGTCCGGCGCGATCGTCGGATGCTTCAGGATCGTCGATGGCGCAATCAGCACGGGGTAAATCTCCCGCGCGTGTTCTTCCAGCATCGACTCGGGGAAGTGGAACATAAAGCTGTCGTGCAAATTATTGAAAAGACCGTACTTAGAGTCTAATCCAAGTCTATGTAGGTTCTTAAGACTCTCCCGGATGTGTCCAAAAGCGATATTTGCAAGACGATAGGCCACAGCCTCCTCGGCTTGATCTCCGTGGCCCCAGTCGCCGCGCTTCGCGTCCCAGCGATAGACCTCATAGAATCGTCGAATGTAGCCGAACGGAGTCCGCAGTTCGCGCTTCTCGTGAGCCTCCTTGCGCTGCCGCTCCTGGAACGCGAACACGGCTGGGAAGAGTCTCTCCGCGACATTCAATACCTCCTCGGCGATCTGCCTCCCGGACTGCTGACCAGTCCCCTTGCACTTTAGACACCGCTTTGTACGCCCGGAGGCGAGAGTCTTAGACGTGCCATGGCACTCGGGACAGGCGCGCGGCGGGAAGGACTCCATGTAGCGCTCGTACAAGCCCTTGGCCTTGAGCCCATTGCCTATGCCAAGGATCCCATGCTTCGCCTGATCGTCGCGGACCCGCTTGCGCTCGGGGTCGGACTTGAGCCATTTGAACCGTTCCATCAGCGCTTCGTCGGACTCGGAGAATATCTTCGCGCCGTCCCACAGGTTCAGGAAGTGGCCTGCGACGAACGAGTGGATGTCCAAGCGGGAGATACGCATGTACTCCGGGCACTCCGCGAGGAAGCCGAGGGTGAGCGCGTGACAGGACTTGAAGTCCCATTCGGTCAGGATGTAGCCGTCGTCCGCTGCGACCATTGCGCGCATCTCCTGCGCCAGCTCCACCGTCGGCTTCAATTTCGTAAAATTCTGAATGTTAGGATTGCGTGAAGATAGTTGTCCGATGGCGGGTGCGAACGTGAACGTCGTATGGACGCGTCTATCAACTCCAGGTGCAAATCCGTCAACGTAAGTAGATCGGAGCTTAGTATATCCTCTAAACTCGACGACTTTGAGGTAGAACTGATCGTCTGTGCGGATCGCGAGCCGCCGCAACTCTTTCTCGGCTGTCGTGTCTTTCTCGTTGCCATCGTTGTCAGTCTCCTTGGACTTCGGGACTTTGTGGCCCTTCGCGCGCATGTAGGCGATCACCTGCGGACGCGAGTTCGGGTTGAAGTCGTAGACGCGGCACCAGCGAAGCGTTTTCTGGAGTACGGGATCGCCAGTGGCCGCGTCTACTTCTGGTACTGCAAACTCGCGACGCTCATAGTGGTAGAACTCGTCGTCGTTGAATCTATATCCAGGAACTAAATCACTCGGAGCCGTCTCTGGGTCTACCTCGTCGTGGAGCTTTAAATACAGCGCCTTCACCTCCGGCGGCACGCCCTTGTACCCTTCCTTGGGGTGGATCCGGCAGCACTCGCGCGGAGCCAGCGCCGCGATCTCCGTGCCGAGCGACTCCTGCGCCAGCTTGAACTTGTCCCCGAGTGCGATCCGCGCGGCGTCGTCGATGGGCATCCCACGGTCTTCCATCGCGGCGAGGACCGGACGGACGGCGGCTACCTGCCCCAAGTAACCAACGACCTCATCACCCCATAGTCCATCACGTCTGAGCGTGGCTTCGAGGAAATTAAACAAGCGCAAGGTACAGTCCACATCACAACAGCCATAAAACTCGATATTGCTACTAGCCAGATGTTTCCAAGGGAAAGGGAACTGAACAAAAGAGCCGCAGAACTGAAGATGCGCAGGGAGATCTGGTTGCCAGTGATGAAACATCTGTAGCGTGTCATGGATCACTCCTCGCGGGTTGAGGTCCAGCCCCTCGCGCTCCCCCGCCGCGCGGAGAACTTTGTTATCGAAGAGCCAAACGTTGTGGCCGCATTTGACATTAGGTGAGTGAAGTACGGACGCAACTGCTCCCTGAAACTCGCGCTGCCATGGGATCGCGATAGCTCCGCGACCTGACACAGCAAACTGCACAAGCTGGATATGAGTGTCACCAAAGCCTTCTCTTGCGTCCTCGTCAAGGGAAGTGGATTCGTTCGTCTCGATGTCATAGCTGACGACAAGGCAGGGATTGTCCCGGACATACTTCGCAAATGCGGCAGCGTCGGAGGTAGTGACTTTCGGTTCATAGTGCAGATCCCCCCAGGTGGTGCGGTCGGATGGGTCGATGTTCCACAGCCACTCGCGATCCTTCCCCGCTGCGATATTCACCGCGCGCTGGAGGATGCGAGCGAAGATGCCTTGATGAGATGCCTTGCCGCGACGCAGGAAGGCTGGGTGGAAGTTGCCGATGACTGGGATTCCTACCGTAGCTGACATGCCATTGGGAATGTGTGCCAGTACAGCACGTTCCATCGGCAGCACGTATCCGGCGAGGTGAGTGATTCCCCGCTGCTCCCCCGCTTGCCCAGTGAGTTCCCGCAGCGCGACTCCACCGAGGGCTACGATGCATCGCGGACGGTACTGTGCGATTGCAAAGTCGAGGTTGGGGCGGCAGTGCTGGAGCGCGGAGAACTCCCACGGTGAGCCTTCTAAATAATTCTGCTTGGGTCGGCAGCGAATTGTGTTCGTGATCGCGAACTGCTTGCGATCGTAGCCCATACGCTGGAGGACGCGCTGGAGGATTGACCCAGCTGGAGCGTAGCTGCGAAAGGGAAGCTGGTCACGTGCTTCCATTTCTCCGCTCGCCTCGCCAACAAGGAGCACACCCAGACTGCCCGTACCTTCCACTTGCGAGAAGTCGGTGCCATGTTTCTCGCAACTGCATCCCGAGCACGACTGGGGCTTCTGTCTCACAACGGTACTCGCTTGTGGATGCCGCGCGTACGATGTCCTGATGGTCTGCATCCAGTTCCAATCTGCGCCCCTGCGCCGTCTTTCAACTCACGATAGCGTTGCTGACACTCCTGGCACCGCAGGGGACTTTCCCCACGCTGTCGGATGTACTCCTCTCCACAGACACGACAGATTCTTGGTCTTGGCGGAGTCATGCCGCGTCCCGCAGCACCCGCGCACGAGCTACGTCATAGATCTCGCCGATGCGCTCCACGACCTCGTCCAACTGTGGATGCAGCTTACCGAAGTAGCCTGTGCCTGCATCCTGATAATCCTCCATGATTCTTTTCACGTCTTCCTTCTCAAACTCAAGCAACTGTATCGTCACGATATGCCTCCGGGAACCGCCGTCGCGATTCCTTCTTGCCAGCTTCGACACTGCCCATCTCCCCCGCGAGAATTATCTCCACGCCGGTACGCTTCACCGGATCGAGATACATGTTCTCAGCAGCCTGACGGCGCGCCCATTCCGTCACGGGGCCGAACGGCGTGTCGATTCGCGGCGGGCGGTTGCGGAGCTTGTCGATGAACTTGCCGATGAGACTCACTCTTTCACCTCCAGCAGCTTGATGGCATCCTCTGGATTCTCGCACATGATGGCATACGCCTTGAGCTGGCCAGCCAATTCTATGACCTGTCTTGTGGAGACATAATTAGGATCGGCCACAATCAGCAATGTGGCGTCGGGATTAATCTCGTATACTTCCGCCAGAGGTAGCTTCGCTTTGATCTCCGCTACTGTTATAGCCACGGCTGCACCGCCTTCTCGACTTGGCATTGCTTGATAAATCTGTCTTTGCCGCCGACTAGCCGGAGCCCTTCGAGCGATCTCACACGACTCAAGGCGGTGTAGACCATACTCGGCGCAGAAAAGAAGCGGTGTCTTATATCGACTTGAATTTTATCTAAAGTTAGCGACTGCGTTTTGTGAACCGTCGATGCCGCAGCGAGCCGCATCGGAAACGCTTCCACCTGCCCCAGCACGTATTTCTTCACCCGCGCGCGGTAGTGCGGCTTCGGCAGGTAGATGTTCTCGTCGTCGTCCGGCGCGATGCGCTCGCCTGTCCAGTCGTCGGGACGGGAGTCGGTGTCCACGGCGCGGGCCACGGGTTCGATCACTTCTTCCTTGCCGGTGCGCAGCAGCTTGACGATGAATCGCTCCGGGTCTGCGTTGTAGAAAGTAATATGCCCAGTGTCGCCGTTCACGACGCTGAAATCCGAGCGATTCGCCAGCAGCATCACCAGCGCACCGATCTTGAAATCCTGCTTCGGCGGTATCCCCCACTCGCCGGTCTTGCGCGACTGGCCCCACTCGCTGCGTTGCAAGCCCCAGCGGCGCGACGTGACGGTGATCCGTGGGCCGAGCACGCGATCGAGCGCCATTTCGTTGTAGCGTCGCACGTTCTCGTTCACCGGGAGGATCGTGGTGCCGTCGAACTCGCAGTCGAGCTGGGTGTTCCACACAGCCCCCGCTGCGGCTAGCGTTTCCGCCGCAGGACCGCCCTGACCAGCACGAAGGAGATTAAGAGCGTCCAGAAAAGGGCCACCATCCTGACGGTAGACACGCTCCAGCCTTGTTGTGTTATCAGCAAAGTGCCTCCAGCAGTCCGCGTGGAAGACCCAGTCGCCGCTGACCGGCGGAAGCTGAGCCAAGTCGCCTACGAGCAATATGCCAAGTGGCGTGACCACGTCCGCCTTACGATTCGCCTCCACGACCGCGCGATACCACAGGTCGAGCTGCGCGCCCTCGGCCATCGAGTATTCCTCGACGATCAGACGGCGGTAGTGGAGCGCGATTTCGTGCATGTAGCGGGTCAAGCGTCCGGTGAGGTAGGCATCCCGCAGACTCTGCGTGTCGAAATATTTAAGAATTGAATTTATTGTTACCGTGCCGAGGTTGACCGCCGATATACCCGTTGTACTACTTAGTAATCCATAGGCGGAGTCCTCGCGGGTGCGCTGGAGCAGGGTATAAGTCTTGCCGGTCCCAGCGACTCCGATGAGCCGCTCGCAGGGCACCACGCGATCCTCACGGTACTCCTGTAGCGCCGAGTCGAGTTGGACTGCGTCGTCCATTAGGCGTCGGCAGCCGCTTCCTGCTCTCGCTCCAGGTACATCATGGAGGGCAAGTCTATGATGACTAGAGGATCGCCATTTATGTCTTCCAAGACTAGTCGTGGGGTGGCTATCTTAACGTCTATCCCAAACACGTTAGGAAATGTCGCCACTAACTCTTTAGTGACTCCATCTCTCATCATACTGAATAAATTGAATTTGTAGCTTCTCTTTTCAGTCATTACTCCCCTCCGTCGTGTACAGCCTGAGACGGTGCAAATGTTCTCACCGCTGACGAGTCAGATGCGTTCGCCCCCTTCGCTTTCCGCGTCCGACGCTGCGGCTTCGGCTTCGACTCTCCCAGCCGCTTCCTGATGATCTCCCCAGCTCGGTCGAACACATAAAGCACTTCGTCGATGTCCGCTTCCCTGAAGAATGTCAATGCCCGTGTGAGCTTGCTGCCGCGTGTCGCCATCGTGAGTCTCCTTTTCGCACAGCCTGAATCTACCTCCGGCGGATCTCCGGGGTCCCACTCGTTACCTGTTCCCATAGTCATTGAAACCTTCGGCGGACCCGTTTCACTACTCCCTCCGCGACGGACATCAAACCGCCTGTCTCCCCTCCGTTGTCTCTCGTAGTCTACAAGGAGCGGGTCCGCCGAACTCGTCTCGCGGCCACCACGACCAGACCTGTCCGCCGGTAGGCTGCTAGCATACGACTTAAGGCCCCTATAGCTGGTCCGATCTATGGCCTGTTCGGCTAGGGCAGCCGCGAAATCTTACTTGATGTCGCTCAATGCCAAGAACCGTGATATAGTTGCGCGCCCACGACTCGTGCCGTGACTCTGATCCTTCGCGCAGCGCATCTCCGCCACCGGCTTCCCGTGGTCCTGCGGGAAGTTGCGCATCCCTTGGATCGCCTTCGGGTACGCCGCGCCGGATTTCTTCGCAGCCTCCCCGCAGCCCTGGCAATTCCACTCCCACTGCGTCTCGACGCCGATCTCCGGCTCACCGGCGAGCGCCTGGATAAGCAGTTTCATCCACGCGGAGGAAACCATCTTCACGCCACCCTGGACCCACGGGGTCCCGTCCGGCTTGCGTAGGAACTTCAGAATCGTCTGAACCTTGTTCGAGTCCCGCTGCATGAACGTACTCACGTTGAAGTCGTAGAGCTTCACGCCGTCATATTTCCCGTTCGGGTCGATGATCGACGCTTCGACTCCGGTGACGACCACCACCTGCGGCTGCTGCTTGCCCCATTTCGCCGCGACATAGCCGTCCTTGACCGGCTGGCCGTCCTGGCCCTTCGGCGGGGCAAGACGGAGCTTCGCGCGGTACTTGCCGTCGGGCGGAGGCGGCGGGAACGCGTACGCGTCGCCCTCCGGGTTGACATCCAACACTTCTGATGTCAGTCGCGGGTCGTTGATGTCGATCAGCTCTTGGACCTGATCCCCTGCGGCTTGACCGTTCGCGTGCGTCTCGGCATTGTCTGCTTGTGGTGCGCTGAACTGCGGTGCTCCGAAGCCTGGTGTGTCCATCGTGTTCTCCTTGTAGTGTTGTGTTATTTGGCTGATACAGTCTTTCGGCCCAACTTTTCGTCGATTCTACTTCTCCAATTTTTTAAACTGTCGTCAGGGACCGCTAGTGAGTCTACAAATTCCAGATACTTATCCAGCCCCCACTCCGTCGTCGGCTCGAAGTACCCGCCCGGCAGCTTGGCCTCCAACTCGCGGATTTTCTCCGGCGCGACGCGCGGCTTGGCTGGGAACAGTATCCCTGTCGCCGGGTCCGGATGCTTCTTATAGAAATATCTGACCGTGACATCGTGCACGACCTGATCCATCCGCTTCGTCTCGTCGCGTGGGTCTGGCACCTGCACGGTGCGAGGCGTCGAGTAGTCCTGCGCGTGGAGGAGATCGCCTACCCACGCGCCGCACTGCGCGGTGGCCTTCTTACCACTGATCGCCGGGCCGTATATCGTCGAGCCTACGTCGTCCTCGGCCTTGGACTCCAGCGCAGTGTAGAGGACGTATTCGCATGGGAGACAGTTGAAATTAGTGACCAGCGAGTACAGTTGCGATTGCACGAAGCCGAAGTCTCCCCGCGTGTTCGAGCGAAAGTTCAGCGGCATCGTCTGCGTCTGGCCGTTCGCGTCTTTCACAGTGACATCCTGCGTCCAGCCGCCGAGCTTGGTGCGGTCCTCGCCGCCGACGCTGATCCCGGACGACGGGAGGTAGCGCATAATTACCTGTGAGATGCTCGTCCAGCCCTCGACCGCAATCCCGCCTACCTCGCCCCAGTCGATCGGATGGAATTCCGCCCGGCCATCCACGTTGCGCGGCCAGTAGCCCTTCGAGATCAACTGTAGCACCGGCAGCGGGACAGTCGAGGAGTCGCACTTGTAGGCCACGATCATCCCAGCGTCCACCTCCGGTCTGCAAGGCTCCCAGCCACCACCGTCGGTTGACAGCAGCAGCGTCGCCTTGCCGGTTTTGCGGGCGATGTAGTGGGCAAGCCATTTGACTTGCGTGGATTTCCACGATCCGCTTGGCCCGTAGATCACCCCTGACCTAGCCATTCGGGAACTCCTTCAGCGTCTCTGTGTCCACGGCATCAATCGTCTCGCGTTGCTCCAATAGCTCGATGCAATTACCTATGCCCGCTTGGAATTTCTTTCCTGGCTGCATGAGAGACTTCGCTAGAACTAAATGGACCCAGTCCGCGTCGCCTTCGTAGAGGATCGTGCGGGAGACTTTAACTCTAGCCATTGGTACGCTCTACTTTCTCGACCGCTCGCAGCGCGGCCAGTCTTAGGAATTCTCCGACCGTCTGCTCGCTTGTCTCAGCAGCGCGCCGCAACCTATCAAGCTGTCGGCGTGTGAGCCTTGTCGCCACGATCTCTTCTTTGTGATTTGGCTTAGTCATGTTGAACGCACGTTATACAGAGGTAGATTCACAAAGTCAATACTTATTTTTGGAAATCTGCGCCGCCCGCTCGCTCACTTCGCTAACTCCTGGGCGGCCTGGAGTCGCCATACACTCCGCTGTCTTTGGGAATATCTCTCCGCAGCTAGAGCACTGCGGCGTAAAATCTGGAAACCATACATCGCGTAACGTGAGGCGCTTGTTGTGACTCACTTCGCTAACTCCTTTCCCTCGGGCTTGGGCGCGGCCCCGTTTACCTTGAGCACGAACACCAATTTGTGTAAGGTAGCTCCAAGTTCGTCATGCATAGACATAGGCTTTTTGCAGACGGGGCATATTTGCTGCGGCTCAAAGCCGATTTGTTCAGTGCTCACTTATCCCCCTCCGTCTGCTTCGTTGGCCCACTTGCGGAATAGCGCAGCACAATGGCCCGTCCCGCTTGGAACGCCGACATAATCAGCGCATCGCAGATACGCTTCCCGCCTGATCTTGGCGTCGTGCTCCCGCTGCTCTGGCGCTTCCGTGTGCCCAGTGCCCCCAGATTCACGGATAGCTTCGATCAAATCCGGCCCTTCGCTCGAACGGCTAAATTCCTTGTCGGCACGAAGGTCTTTCTCGACCGCATCCAGAATCTCTGGGGCACTATACGTTCCATTACCCCAGATAGACCGCTGTTCATCGAGTAATTCCAGGGCTCGGTTACGCCATTGAGCGAACAGCGCCGCGTCGTGCTCTTTAGCCTTGGCAGCGATGTCGGCGGGGATGAGCGCGCGTATATTGTCGGCGCATTCACACACCGCATCACCGTTGTAAATTTGTACGGGAGTTCGCTTCTCATCCTTGAACCATTTCCCCTCGCGCTGAGTCCCTTCGCATTCGTCAGCCGCCGCTTCCAGTGCTTCGGCGGTCGCTTGCGCTATCTCGGCTTCAATAAGCTTTGTGGCTCGCTCGACTTGCTCTGCTACCGTCTCTGGGCCACGCCGGTCACAAATCTGTCGCGCAATCTCCACAGCGGTGGTAGACATTTCTTCTCCTCCGGACGGTCCAATCGTGTTCTGGGTGTACTGCGGTCGATACTTGTAAGCTCCGCTCAAGCTTTGCCTCCCCTGGCTCGACGCGCAATGGCATCTAAGGGAGAGTCCGTTGGACGCCAGTGCTCTACGCCATGATGCCGTGAACACAACCATCGAACACTTAGAGGCGCGTCATAATTATCGTGATGAGCTTGTGCTCTACGTCCGCACACTTCGCAAGGCTTTCTGGTGAGGGTTCCGTTCCGAAGGGCTGAGGCTACCTTAGCTCTAGCTATAGATTTCGGCCCATATACCCACTTCCCCGCTTTCCATTTACGGTGACTGGTATTTCGCAGGCGGTCCTTCGCTCTCTCACATTCTGAACAAAGGTAATAAAGCCGAGTGCTTTCTCTGCTGCTGGTTGTTTTAATCACTCGGCAATTTTCGAGTGTACGAACTCTGCCACACGGCTTACAAATGAGATTTACATTCATCGCACAACCTCGCTTTAATGGATTCCCGCTCTTGCGCTATCAGTTCGCGGATGGCTGGCTCGATGATAGGCAGGATAGCGTCAACGTAGTTATAGATACTTGGTTGTAGAACTCCTGAGTTTTTAGGATCGTTATCATGCTTAGCTTTAATCATCGCTACTGCCAGCCGCTCTCGCAGCGCCTTCACGGTGTCAGCCAAGTCTCGCGTCATGGCTTCCTCCATAGCACGCGAGCTATCGCCTTCTTTCCGCGCCAATCTAATGTGTACCAATGCCAACCGCGATGCCCAGACTTTCTTTCACAATACTCTGTGCCTAAGTCGCTTTGCGTCTTTGCTTTACATGCCTTCATTTCGCCTCCAGATACCATCCCTTTACCAAAACGAAGTCCCGGTGATCGGCATCAGCTAGCGCCGCCCCTAATCGCTAACTTGGACATTGCATCTTAAAAGCCACACAGTATTCTGAAACGCCTTTTCCAGTAACTCTGGTGCGAGCTTCAGATCGTACACAGTCCCGCTTCGGGCCATGAGCGACAACAGCACCGCGACTACGACTACGAACGAGTTTCGCATTTGAGTCTCTCCTCTTCTTTTTTAATTGAGATAAAATATGCAGCCACCACGCGATTCTCCTCAGCGTCCGCGAGTCCGCGCAACTCCAGCATGAGGTCCCAGAGTTCACGCGGGGAGAGGTTGTCGAGCGCGGTGTCGTTCATGGCTGGCCTTCTTGCGGATGATTATATTCTCTCCGCTTATATAGTCCACTGGACAATGGCTCCTTACGCACGACATCAGACCCGAAACATAGCTTTGTGAACTGACACTCTGAAGGGTAGATGCACGCCCGGCGATTCATCCCGAAATATCTATTCAGTAAACTCCGTCGCTCGCCTTCGTCGCTGGCAGACTCGATCTCCACCACCCGCTCCGCCACTTCGCGCTCCTGGTACTCGGTAGACTCTAACCAGTCACGAAGGTCGTCGTCATTGCGGTACACGACAATCGGCGGCAGGAACACCGCATCGAGCGGATGCTGCGCGGTCACGCCGAGCGCCTGCGCATCGCACTGGAACCCGAGCACCCGTGGCTCCATCCCCACGGTCGAGTCCTCACCGGACATCAGCGACGCGGCGGAGTCCAGCTTGTCTATCCACCCACGCACGCCACCGTCGCGCTCCCACACCGGGCGGATCTTCCAGTTCTGCCACGCGAGCTTCGACTCCCGCATGTCCTCCGGGCGGATGTACTCGAAGCTCCAGCACACGTCGCCGATCTTGAACGACCCGGTGTTCTGTCCCTTGGCTGGCGTGGAGACGGCTTCGTAGCGGCGGACCAGATGCGACGCCTGCGATCGACAGTCGAGCTGGAGCCGGGCTGAGAGTTCCTTGTCGCTACGGCGGTCGCCCTTGAGCATGTACTCGTAGCGGATCGCGTGGATGCGCGGGGGCTCGGACAGCGTCCACAGGTAATCCCACATCTGACGTGATATTGGCTCTGGGTCTTTCTCTTCGTTGAAGTCCTGCTTACGCTGCCACCACTGCGCCAGCCGCCGCTCTACCTCTACCCCCTCGCTGAGCCCCTGCATGTCATGCTCGGCATCCCGCGCCTTGCGGATGTCCCACGACGCGGCGGTCTTGAATGACTGGATGTAGAGTTGATTCGTCGAGCGCTCCCGGAGCAGCGCGTCCGGGCGGGACATGAACCACAGGCTCCAGTCAGACAGCACAGGGTCCGTAGACGCCTGTGGGTCGTTCCGCTTCCATTCTGCGAGCTGCCAGCACCCTTCCCGCTCGACCTCCAAGACCTCGAACTGCTCCAGCAATGGCCTCAGACGCCGCCTAGCGTAGGCCCTGACCAGCGCTTCGACCAGCGCCGACTGCTCTGCCACGAGATACGCGTTGAACGCTTCCTGCGCCGCGCCAAGGCGCTGTGACAGCTCTGGGATCCCCGCATCCGTCGCGCTGAGCCCGAGCGACGCAGCGAGCGACTCCGCCGTGGTGCTGCCGTTGAGGACCATCCCGGTGCTGCCGTTGAGGACCATCCCCGCCGCCTCGGTCGTGTCTAGCTCCAGCGCTGCCGAGTGGGTAGCGAAGTCCGCGAGCGCTGCCGCGACCGCCATCTCTTCTACCTTCAGCCAATATGATACTTCTATCCGCGAGGGACTGCTTTCGTCTTGATAGTCAGTGACAAGGGCTTGCCCTTCGCGTAGCAGCACCGCGAGCCCGGCATGTACGCTGCCGCCCACGGCTAAAGGTAATGGTTTGTTCATACTATCTATTCCAGTTCCCGCCTCGTGGTAACGGAGGAACCGCAGCCGATGGCACCGCTGGAAGTCCTCGATGCGTGAGCGGTCAGTGTGAATGCGGCGAGCCATCACTATTTCCCTTCCGCGACGCGCTTCGACATCTCCCCCTGCAAGCTCTGTTCTATCGTCGAAGGTAAAGTCTCTTCCCCATGCCGCGAGATTCTTATCTCCAGTACATCGTCCAGTGCGACTCCGTCCACGCCCAGCGACACGACCGGCACGCGGACCTCGTTGAACCCGCACGTGGCATCTGCGAACCTGAGCTGTACCCGGAGTTGCTTGTCCGTATACCCTTCACCTGAAATAAGTTGCGTCACGGTTGCTTTCATCGCGCTCCCTCCTTAAGTTCCTCAGTCGTATACAGCTCCCACCCCCTCTTAGCCCGCGACCAGCGATAGATCATCCCGTCGGTGGCCAGCGCGAGAATCGAGAACGTCAGCCCCTCGTAGCCGTTCCACTGGCCTGCAACTATCTGACGAATCCGTAGCTTTGGCTTAGGCTTCATCGTCCTCCCCTCGAATGAGTAGCTGAATATCGTCTTTGATTGTTTGGTCCAGAACCCTCCGGAACCGCCACACCGTCGCGATGCCGCAAGTCCCCCAGCGTAGGACGATGTAAGCCCCACAGATTGAACAGTATCCCACGAATACCGCGCCGATCGCGCTCAGTGCGCTGATGAGATCCATCACGCCTCCGGAGCCTTCTCTACTGCGTCGCCCACCGGCGAAGTCCTTCCACACGTGCGACATACCCTCTCGTTAGACTCCCGCCGCACGTAGGTTTGCGTGCTATTGCAGTGTGGGCAGCGCGGCGTCTCGACTTTGGTCTTTTCGCTCATCACCGTGGATTATGCACACATAGATACACACTGTCAAGTTATTTCTTTATTATTTCTTTGTATCAGGCTATCCTAAAGCTAGGTAAAGCATTCTACCCTCAGCCAGATGACCGCCGCAATAAAAATTACTGTAGATGCGAAGATTTCCCTTGACAGGAAGGGTGAGTATGCCTGACATTCCGTGTCGGACCAGTAGGTGTCTCTGCTCGGGACATCCTAGAGGGACGAACTGAACAGGATGCAGTTCGTCCCTCTTCCATATCCTTCATCTCACCAGAGACTTTGCTGGGACTATCACCGAGCAGAGGAATCTGCATGGCATCTAATCCAGTATCTACATCAGAAGTAAGCATTTCCCACCCCGACCTAACCGAGAAACTCCAAGAGTACGTCGAGCCTCCGAAGAAAACTCCCCAAGTGGAGCGCCTTGAATCGCATGTGGGATTCTTCGAGCGTGCTCAGAGACTCCTATGGTGTCATCGTATGGGCCGCTATCGTAAATGTAAGAAAGGTCATATCAAAAAAGATATTTTCAGTTGTGGGCTACGATTCTGCCCTGACTGTGCGTTGGAGTTGGCCGAGCAATATTTCAAGCGAGCTTTTCCGATTGCCAAGTCCATCATGCGTAAGTGCATCGCGGACAAGTCTAAAGTAGTCGAGTTATTCCTAAGTGTACCCTGTGAGCGTAATCAGCCCGCGATGGAGAAATTGATCGCTTACGTCACGGCTCGCCTACGCAGCGCTAAAATCACCTGTCCCATCTACCTGCACTTCTCTGGATTCCAGTACAAAGACGGCTGCGACCGAGCCATCCTGACGGTATTGCTTGGAGGGACCGGCTGGTACGACTGGAAGCTGGTGTTCAAGGGATTAGAGGGAGAGGTAGAGTTTAATTCCCACTCCCAGAGCCACTTTACAACCGTCTTGCGTCACATGATGGAACCCTTAAGACACTTATGTCCAATCGAACTCGCCGACCACGAAGTTCTCTTCGAGGGATTCCATATGCGCCGCGCCTACAATATGCCGGAGCTTTCTGTGGAAGAATTAAACGCCACAGAAAACTCCCCTCACAAGGGCTGTTCAGAGTGTGGGGAGCCGTGGGTTGCGGTCAGTGAACCCTTCTCACTGCACGCTTGCGGGCATCTTCCAGATCCTAAAATAGTCCGTTGGAACGATACAGACTCTCCCGGCTAGCCCCCGAGACGCTATTTTCCGTTAAAATCAAGCTCACCCGGCAGTCAGATGCGATAGCCTCGCCTCGCGCGCCATCATCGCGACTGACACACCCGGCTCACGTTTGGGTATCTTTCAGCCATCACTCTCGCCATCTCCGTACAGTCTCCCAACAGCGTAAACGGACCAGCGACAGCTTGACCGGAGTAGGTAACCACATACCAACCACTTGCCGCATGAGCTGGGAGAAACGTCCACAATATCGCTATTAGTATCAATGACTTAATACTTCTCATTGTGTCCTCCGTCGCATCCGCCACCGATACCATTCAGCTTCGACCGCGCGCCTGATCTCCCCCCAGTTCGCCCGCACTCCCACGCTCGCGAGGCCGACGCCAATCGTGAACATGGCCCAGCCGACGATACGATCCGCGATGAGCGATGTCATGGTCGCACCTTGTCCTTGATGGCGTCGATATTCACCTTGCCGTCGAGATACTCAAAAAGTCGATCTGTTTCCCGCGCCCCCGCCCCTTCTAATTCTTCATCGGTTGCCCATCCGAATGCATATCTTCTGATCGTCAAAATGCACTTGTCGAAGTCATCGTTTTCGCTGGCCTGTAATTCCTGCCGATAGTGTTCCGC
>Ga0210402_10002437_pt1 | contig 18141 bp, 14 predicted proteins | sample IncBWC7MmetaG_FD_161055 | JGI IMG/M metagenome (GOLD analysis project Ga0210402, IMG submission 161055) | Forest soil microbial communities from Barre Woods Harvard Forest LTER site, Petersham, Massachusetts, United States - Inc-BW-C-7-M | ecosystem: Environmental > Terrestrial > Soil >... | reverse complement strand
ATCCTGCGGTACCTCGCCCAGAACTACGGCGTCGATGCCATTCAGTTTTACGACAACAATTTCTTCTTGCGCGAGGACCACACTCGCGAGCTCGCGGATCGCATGGCCCCCCTCAAGATGCGATGGTGGTGCGAAGGACGGGCTGACATCATGATGAAGTATTCGGATGCCACGTTCGAAGCCATTCGCCGCGCCGGCTGCACCATGATTTTCTTCGGCGCGGAATCGGGATCAAACGAAAATCTAAAGGAGATGAACAAAGACCTTTGCGCGGAAGACACGTTAGCGCTCGCGTCGCGCATTCGCCGTTTTGACATCATTCCTGAGTTCTCCATTATCTTCGGAAACCCGAAAGATCCGGAGGGCGACACGCACGATTGCATCAAGTTCATTCGACAACTGAAGCGGCTGAACCCCGATTCGGAAATCATAGTAGAGCACTACACTCCGGTTCCACAGCGGGCTCGGATGTACGGAGATATCGAGGACAAATTTCAATTTCCCACCACTCCCGATGAGTGGGCAAGCGACTCCTGGCAACGGTTTGCTACTCAAAAGGATCCCCAAACGCCCTGGCTCCGACCTCGTACCAAGCAGTTAATCGACAACTTTGAACTGGTAGTGTCGTCCCGGTGGCCGACAGTTCAGGACATTCGATTGCCCCATTGGGGACGCCTTGTGCTGAAAGCCCTGAGCAGTTGGCGGTATCGATTGGGTGTGTATGCCGCGCCACTGGAGCTGAAATGGACGCAGCAGTTTATCGACTTGCGAAAGCCGAAAGCAGAGAGTCTGTGAACCAGGCCTCCATTACGCCGGTATCTGACCTTATCCAATCATCGAAACAAGATGCAGGCCTTACAGTTGCTCCAGTTTGTGTTTCCGTCGAGGAAGGGTACGAACGTTGGGCAGCAACTTACGATGATGCTCCCAATCCGTTACTGCATCTCGAAGAACGCAAGGTCACAGCGCTTCTTCCCGACTTGGGCGGCAAACGTACTCTTGATCTCGCGTGCGGTACTGGGAGGTGGCTAGAGAAGCTTTCGGGTATGGGCACGCGTCTCCAAGTGGGTGTTGATTTTTCAGCTGCGATGCTTCGGGTCGCAGGGGAAAAGTCTGCACTTCATGGGCGACTCGCAAGAGCCGACTGCCTGAGCCTTCCATTTCAAACCTCCGTTTTCGACTTGGTCGTCTGTTCATTCGCTCTCAGCCACATTTCTGACTTGGGGCAGGCGTTGAGTGAGTTAGCTCGAGTGACGAAGACTGGAGCGGATGTTGTCGTCAGTGATCTCCATCCCGAGGCATTCGAGCAAGGATGGCGAACCGTTTTCCGTGATTCGCGCAATATTGTCCGAATTGAGACGACGTCTCGCTCGGCGGAGGAGATTGTCCGAGCCTTTTATTCGGCTGGATTCGAGTGCCTTACGCACCTCCCGCTATGTCTCGGAGAACCGGAGAAACCGATCTTCGCCCGGGCGGGAAAGGGTCACTTGTTTGCGCGAGCCTGCCAAGTGCCCGCTGTCCTGGTCTGTCACTTTCGACGTTCCACACAGTCCGAGTCGCGAGGTGGGTCGTAAGGACTCCGGTCGTCGCGGTCGAAAGACCCGACCGTTTCAGCGCAGAGGGCCGTTTTTTCTAGATTCGCTTGAAGAATTTGCCGAGGTGGGGGTTGTGAAGCGAACCGTTGCTGAAGCTATCGTTAATTTCCTCAGTTTTTCGGGAGAAACGAGTGCTCACGTCGGCGAACTCGCCGGATTTAACGACCGTGAATGGAGACAGGCTGTCTCATGGCTGCACGATGCAGGCCTTGCCCTTTATCTATTACAAAAACTAAAGCAGGGAAATGTCACCGATATTGTTCCGACCACGATATTGTCTCGCCTCGAGGAGAACCTGACCGCCAACCGGCGGCGCGTAGCCTACATGGCACATCAATTTGAGTTTCTCAACCAGAGACTCAATGCCGCTAGCGTGAGATATGCAGCCGTGAAGGGGTTTTCGTTGGTCCCTCAGTTTTGCCCCGATGCGTCTCTGCGTCACCAGAGCGATTTCGATTACTTGGTCGATCATCGATCGCTGCCACTGGCACAAACCGTATTGGAGGAGGCTGGATACTTTCTCAGTAAGCACAAGGCGAACGAATTCGTATTCTTGATGCCATCAAGAGCGATACCTCCCCCTGACGATGCCCAGTACGAGGCGCATGCTCCTCACGCGGTCGAATTGCGTGTTGCCTTCTGGGATAGTGATTTTCACGGTGTATTCTTGACCGGGCCCAGGTTTTCTGTGGACAACACAAAAACTCAGAGATGGCAGGATTCGGTGTTTCCGGCGTTGCCGGAGGAAGACGCTTTTCTGCTCCAAGTCATCCACGCTTTCAACCACGTTTTGGCGGGCTGGGTTCGAATGTCGTGGCTTTACGAAATCGGATACTTTCTGAATCAACGATCGACAGACAAACAGCTGTGGCAACTCGTTGAACGCCGCATCGGAGACAATGCTCTCTTGCGCGAAATTGTAATCGTAGTTACGGAGTTATCCGCGCACTTTTTCAAAGCACCCCTCCCGACGACATCTATTATTTGGGCACAGAAGCTTGATCCCGCAGTTCGAATATGGATTAAAAACTATGCGCGGAGGTGGGTGTTCGCGAAAAATCGAGTGGACCAACTCGGGCTTTTTTCGGCGGCCAAAGTTGTCCTCTTTCTTCATCAACAGTATCTTCCTGACGCAAGCGTCCGGAGACACCAAATGCGACTTCGGCTGCTGCCTTGGGAGCAACTCTTTCGACGAGCCGGGTCGATAACGAGTAAATCGTTAGCAAATTCCGGAGAACGCCGCCGTCAGCTCAAGCACGCACTCATCCGCTTCCTCTTCCATGCGACGGCAGGACTTCGATACCTCTGGGAAGTACCGCGTTGGCGGCGACTGAACAAAGCGAGCGCACGTCTATCTTGCTCAACCAAGCCTGAGTTACCTGTGGCTGGTCTCGTCGGAGCTCAAAGCCCAGAATCGACCCTTCAGTCGTGAGCCGGACGAATTCGCCTTCAGAGAAAACACAGTGAGAGCGGATGCAAAATCTGCCCGCAACAACACGACATCAACAGACTTCCTGCATTCGATCACTTAGTTTTTGGCCGGTGAGGAGCGATCTCCTCGTCGTGACATGCTCAACAGCGCGGGAGACCCAGAGTTCCCAAGGAAATGAATAACGGTTCTTACTGATGCGCCAGCGTACAGGCGCACCCAGAGCGCGCCGAAAACCCTGCCGCAACCAGGCACTCCTCTTTGTCGCCTTGCGAATTTGGTTGTTCAGCAGGAAGTACTCGAGACTGCGTCGCAGCCGGCGCAGTTCTTCTCCCTGCAGCCACGGAAGAGCACTTGCACCGAGTGCGAACTTCTGCCACTCCTCGAGGGACTGCGGCTCACGCACCCCAAGTTCTTTCAGCTGCGGCCAGATCGGGAGTCCAGGGTAGGGAGTGAAGATATTCGGCGAAAAACTGACATCCCAGTATTCCTTCGCGATATCGCTCATGACTTGGAAGGTTTTCTGGCGATCCGCTTCGGTTTCCCCTGGATACCCGAGAATGATGTTGAACACTACATGCATACCCGCGAGGTGAGTTTTGCGGGCAGTCTCCACTATCTGATCAAGAGTCTGGAACCGCTTGTTCATCAGATTGAGAACTTCATGGGAGGCGGACTCGGTGCCGAAGCCGATGTGCCAAACACCGCTTTCAGCCAGCAGGACGACCTCGTCATCCGTCATTTTGGCAACGAAATCGGTCGAAGCCTGAAAATCCCAGCGGAACCTGACTCTGCTGTCGATGATGCCGCGAGCAATGGCCAGCGCACGCTTCCGGTCAACCAAAAAATTGGAGTCAAAAAAAGGAACGTCCTGAATGTTGTATCGGGGAACCAACTCGGTCAGGTCGCTCACCACCCGTTCGGCACGATAGGCATTGAAACGGCGCTTATAAAAGACCTGATCCGTGCAGTAATTGCACTGGTAAGGGCATCCGACGCTGCTGGTGTACGACAGCTGGCGAATCCCCGATGTAGCCGCATAAATTCCATGGTCGACCAGGTCATAGGCCGGAGCGGGCAGGTCATTGATGTTTGCGACGGGCCTTGCTGGTTCGTGGACGATCTCTGCTCGATCCTTGAAAGACAGACCTTGGACGCCATGCCAGTCGTGCCCGTCGGCAATTCGCTGTACCAGATCGAGAAATGTTAGCTCTCCCTGGCCGCGCACAACGGCATCCACGAAATCTTCACGCAGGGTTTGCTCCACGGCGAGGCTGGGGTGCCAGCCACCAAACACGATCGGAAGTTCGGGACGAAGCTTTTTTACCGCTCGTGATACGCGCACCGCCACGCCAATCATCGGGCCGGTGAACATGGAGATACCGAGGCAAAGCGCGTCCTCGGTTTCGCGCAGAATCACATTCTCGAAACCCGGTGAGATCAGATTGTCCACTAGTTTGACGTCGAATCCGGCCTGGAGCAGAGGAGATGCCAGCGCCAGCAAGCACAACGGAGCTCCCAACGGAGGTCCGTCATAGGGCGGATAAAACAGTACGACTTTTTTCTTCGCATTTCGCACAAAGCAATCGCGTGGGACTGGAACATCCAAACTAGGATTCAGATGAATGATATTTGTCACGCAATTGTCAAAATGCTGTCAATTTCCTGAAGGCAGGGAGGATCCAGGGCAACCCCCAGGAGATGATCACGGGGATTTTGCAGAATATTGACAATTTGGAGACAACCGCGACGAAACCGGTTGGTACCGTTTGACTACTCCAAGATCTCGTCGAGATGAGACATCGAAAGGTACCAGCGTGAAATCCTCGAAAAAGATCGTGTTTTTTGTCGCTTCTTTTTCAAGTATCGAGGCGACTGCTCCCCTAGGCATCCTTGCCATCTCTACTCCCTTATTGAAGGCGGGATACGATGTTCGAATCATCGACTCGACGATCACGCCCGACTACAAGAAGCGGATCATGGAAGAAGTGAAGGACGCACTCTGCCTCGGCATTTCTGTCGTGACCGGGCCAATGATCCGCGAGACGGTGGATGTCGCTAAGGCAATTAAGAAGTGGAACCCGGATTTCCCTGTGATTCTGGGAGGGTGGCACCCATCTTTGCTGCCCGGCCAGACGCTTGAAGCGCCTTACGTAGATATCATTGTTCGGGCACAGGGAGAAGACAGCATGCTCGAGGTTGCTGAACGCCTGCGCGATGAGGCGCCTCTCGACGACGTTCTGGGCATCGGGTTCAAACGCGATGGCAAGCTCCATCTCACGCCTGAGCGTCCTCTGAAAACGCTCGACAAGATGCCTGCCAAGGCCTATCATCTTGCGGATTTCGACGCGTATGAGAAGGTCTGTGGGCGCCGCTGGACCATGTATGTTTCGAGTCTCGCCTGTCCGTTCAATTGTTTCTACTGCACCAATGCAGGAGTGTACGGTCGCAAGTGGAACTCACTGCCAGTCGAGCAGGTTGTCGAAGAGACCATCGAACTTACCAGGCGTTACAGGCTCGAACTGTTGTGGATGGCTGACGACAATTTTCTGGTCGACCTGGACCGATCGCTCAAGATCGCAGAGGGATTGATTCGTGCAGGAGGTAATTTCAAGTGGAGTGTTCAAGCCACGACAAACCTCACGGCGCGTCTCAGTATCGATGAGTTGACTCTCCTATGCCGCTCTGGGCTGCACCAAATATGCCAAGGCATCGAGACCGCCTCGCCTACTGTGATGAAGGCGATGAACAAGGATTTTCAGATACTCGGGGACATCTATCAATCGACGGAGCGCTGCATAAAAGCTGGAGTGATCCCATCGTTCAACATCATTTTTGGTTATCCGGGCGAGGGACCAAAAGAACGACGAGAGACTGTCAACTTTATGATGGACATCTGCCAAAAGTTTCCCGGCGCAGAGTTCTGGACCAACATTTTCACGCCATATCCCGGCTCACCGATCTTTCACCAGGCGGCAAAACTTGGCATCGAGGTTCCCCAGTCCTTTGAGGCGTGGGTCGACTATTTCCCGCGTTACACCGTTCTGCCTTGGCTCAAGGGCAAAGATCATCAGCGGGTTCAAACCATGCGGGACTATCTGCGTATCGCCTTTGATCGAGAGCCCATCGCGACTGCCGGCCATAGTCGCTTTGCGAAGGCGATTCAACACCTCACCGCCTACCCGGCTCGCGTGCGCCTGAACCACGACTTCTACAGCTTCCCCGTTGAGTTGTGGGTCAACCGCCAGCTGAAGAACATTGTGAAACTACCGAAGCCGAGCGTGGACGCGAAGAGGCTACAGCCAGAAACCGCGCCGAGTTGCACTTGAGAGGTAGCATCCCAGATACCTGCGCTGAAAACGGGAGAAGTACGACAGGAGTTCCGTCCGACCCTGACTGACGCTATTTCAGCTTGACCGGATGTCATCGAGATCGTTCCCAGATATTGGTGCCGTTACCAAAGCTCCCAGCGAGGTGGTAGTGGCTCTGTATATAGCCACGCAGCGGCGCCAGGTAGTTTCCTTGTGCATCTGTTGGGTCATCCAGCCCGTGATACCAGCCTACGAATCGCACTTGGTGGTCCTCGAGAGCCTGCACGACGTTGAGAACTTCATCCGGCCGGGTGAAGGCGTAGGGCGTGACGAAGGCTACTCGGGTCGGATTCCGCAGCCTCAGGTCAAAGCCAAGAAGTTGATCACCGAAGAAATATTCAGAGGGATGGGTCCGCGTCAGCACCCATTTAGTTTCTTCGTATACACCAGGGTCGAAAAAAGCTGTTCGTCCGGTGGGAAGATCCAGAAAAGCCTTCCAGCGCGTCTGCGTTACGATGGGCCGCGCGATTGCAAGGACCAATACTGTTGTCCACAGGATTCGTCGCAGAGAGCGCTCCAGCTTAAATGGGGAACTCAAGAACCAAACAAGCATGATAAGGGCGGGCAAGCAGACGGTGTACAACCGGTTCCAAGCGGGGGCAGAGGCGATCGACAAAAACAAACACAAGCCGGTGACGTTGACCAGCATCAACCGTTCCCATGGCTCTTCCGGACGTAGCCGTCCTTCACGCCAATAACGCACGAAAAACAAAATGTAAACCAACGGTGTGAGGAAATGAATTAGGGGCCACGTAATCAGGTCCGGCCAGTTCGCCCATTCATGAACGGACGGGTGTCCGACCATGTAGGTTCTCCAAGTATTCGTCCCATAAGCGGAAAAATACTTGGCGACGAACGTCACAGTGTAATAAAGGAACGGCTTCAGCCCGACCTGCCATACGAAGTAGGCATTGAAGGCTGCGACTGTAGCCACGTAGCTCGCCAAGAGATAACTTTCCTTCTTCAGCAAGGCCCTCCACGTGTCCTTCTTTCGGTAGTGCTCCCAGATGAGAAACAGACCAAACGCCACTGGCCCTAACACTAACGATTGGGCGAAGCATGTTCCCAATCCCCAAAATGCTCCCGCCCATGCCAGGCGGGTGGCAGTTCTTTCTTTGATCACGAGCGCGAGTGCGGATATGGCAGCAAGCACGTTGTACAAATGATGGGTGGCATCGAGATAGCTTGCGAACGGTAAGGTCAGAAACAAGAAACCCGGAAGAAAAACCGCTGGGCCACTCATCAGCCTGGCGGTGATCTTAATGCTGAGCCAAGCCGAGACAACCCCAGCCAGGAGCAGCATCATCTGCGGAATCCACGCCCGAACTCCAAACAACTTGAACAGAACGAAATAAAGTACATCAGTCCCTGGCAACGTGAAGTAGTCATAATCTCGATAAATTAGTTGACCCTCGTACATCCGTGCTGCGTTGTGCAGGTAAATGGACTGGTCACCGATCGCCACACGAGGCGTTGCAGGAAAAACGAACACCTGCAGATACACAAAAGCACCGCAGGCCAGCAAAATAGACGGAACAAGCCAATTCTTAGACTGGGGCTTCGAGAGATCCGGCGTTGGGCGGTGACCAGTGGCAGCAAATTGAGTAGAGGTCTTCAAGTTCTGGTTCCCTCACGCTAATGAACGCCTTATGGAAACAAGCTCAATCTCGCCAAGGCCGTGAATCCGAGGCCACGGCCGCAATCCGTAGCGTAGATGAGCCCTTTGGAATCAAGTGTCCAGCTCGCACTGACGGAATTGCAATCAGCATTAGTAAGCTGGAGCTGTGCCTTGTTGTCCAGATTCATCACTTGAATTTGCCACGTACCCTGATATTCACAGCTGAACGCGATCCATTCCCCGTTCGGCGAAATCGCGGGATAACGTGCTGAGCAAGTTGGAACACTCATCTCTTCGATAACCCCAGAGACGGGATTAACGTCGTACAACCTGAAACGTCCCTCCTGCCTCGAGCTAAACACTATTCGATGGTCAGGGAAGAAGGCGGCTTCTCGGACATCAAATTGAGAGCCGACGACTTGGTGCTCTTCCATGGTACTTGCCCTGCCCAAGCGTGATCCCGTCTGACGAATCCATAAGCTGTTTTTCCCTTTTACCTCGCGAATAAACGCGAGCAATTCTCCATCGGACGAAACGACGGGCTGTTCCGCGTTTTCGGCCTCGACCGTGATGTCAGCCGGTGAGATTAGGGGAGCAGCGGAAGAAAATCGAACTATTCGCGAACCCGCCGCAGTGGCCATTTCAGCCCAGTCGGCGTCGTGTTCCCGTCCAACTGCAGGGTGGAACCAATCGCCGCCCAGAGCAAAGGATGTGATCAAACCACCTCTTAGTTCGTGAACAGCATATGTGTCCGGGACCAAGGGAAGAAACTTTGGGACCAAGGCAGTAAAGAACACTTCACCCGGCGTGAGCACGGGGTCTGCCGCCATACTGGAGCCAAGCACGGTGACCACGCGTGACCTGTAGTTGTCAAACTGTCCCCGGAAATGTCGCAGGTTTCCCCCGAAAGTAATGGCGAATAGAGCAACGAATGCGCCCGCCGAAAGCAATGAATTTGGCGATCGCAGGCGATAATTTGCGGGTTCCTCGGCCGTTAAAACCAAAATTCGCAATAACAACGCTCCAAACAGAAGCATGAAGAGTAGTCGCGGGAAACATAAAAAGATCTTCCAGCCAGTTGGGTCCGTCGGACATATCCACTGATACGAACCGCAAGCCAGCGCATACAGGCCGGTTAGCACGGCTGTTCTCGTCCATTGACCGCGTCCCACCAAATAGTCTGCGATCAGCACAGCCGGCAATATGAGGGAGACGAAATGATAGGGAGCGGGCTGTGAGGATATAAGCAAAAGCAGAAAAAGATAGCTGGCCCATTCTATTTTTGCTCGACTCTGATCCACCGCCTTTCCCCAGCGAATCGCCCAGACGAACATGGCACAAATGACGGCAAGAATCAGGGAATAGAGGAGTGCGTACAACCAAGGCAGGTGAACCACGGGCGATGAATTCAGCTCCGGCTCGTAGATGAAAAGCCGCGCCAGCAGCGCGCTGAGCGAACCCCACGTCACATTGTAGGGATCAACAATCTGTCCGCGCATGGCAAAGGGCAAGACTTCTCGAGCATAGACTCGACAGGCATCCATTCCGAATAGGTGAATAGAGAGCAGGACGGCGACCCCTGTCCCAATGACGAGACCGGCGGCTGCCTGCCATTGTTTCTTAACCAAGAAAAAGATCAGGAACAGACCGGGATAGATCTTCAAAGCTGCGGCAACCGCGAGCGTTAAACCAGACGTGAAAAACCGATCTTCGAAGTACAACCACGCCGCGGTCGTGAGCAATAGCAATACCAGGACATGCATTTGCCCAAACAAGAAATTGCTGCACAGCGGAACGAGCGCCAGGAAGATTAGCAGCCCAACGCGCTGCGACCCAAGCTTTGTACTCCGAACCAGCAGGACGAACGTCAGCACCATGAACGCCAGGTTCAGCAGCAACCAACAGCGCTTCGCTTGCAAAGCAGGAAGGGACGACAAAGGTGATATAACCAATGCCGATGGTAAAGTCAGGGGAATGTAGCTGACGAGCCTTCGACCGATCCCCGCAACGTCTGCATGCCGCTGGAACCATACCCATTCGTACACTCGCTCTAGCGGATATCCCTGACGATACAGACGTGCAACCACGTAGTAGTTAGGGAAGTCTGAATTGAGATTTCTCCATGCTGGTATGAATCCTAAGCAGGCGAATAAGAGGATCAGTAGCGTCAGGAGAATTCGTTCACCCAGGCTTCGCCACTTGCGAGGAAAGACCTCTGAAGCGAATCTTGCGAGAGTCAGCCTCCGCAACAAACTCGTAGCTGCATCTCTTGGCATTCTAAGGAGCGGTTCTCACAGAAGATCGTGTCCTGCGACTTGTTCTGCTGGTGCTGCTGCCTCTGCCTCCAGTGGTCTTGCGCGTGGTCATGCCTACGTCCTGATGCTGTACGAGGCAGAAGGTTCACACTTATTCAGTACCGCAATGAAGTGCAAGTGTGCGCCAAACACCCAGTTCACGGGGACAGGGTAGAGGCCGATCCGGGTAACTAAATTTTTTGGTCGAAAACCAATTTCTTCCCAAGTCGTGCGCCACTGTCTTTCGGGCCAATAATTGTACTCTAGTGCAACCCCGAACCTCGCATTGCCGACCCAGTCCATGAAACGCAAACGCGCGGCTGCTGCAAACCCCCGCCTGTAATGATCTTTAATGATGACAAATTGGCTCGCAACCCTGTGTGCTTCACGCTGCAGCGCCACAGGGTTATCGGTGTGATGTAAAACATCAGAAAGCAGCACCACGTCGAAAGCTCTGTTCTCGAACGGAATATGAGCACCATCGAAAATCTCAACCCCAATTCGCGCGCGATCGCGGGGCAGAACGTCAATTCCGTGGACCTCAACGTCTGGTCTCTTGGACTGCACAAGCGCCGAGAGCAGGCCATCTCCGCAACCGACGTCAAGCATACGCACGTCTCTTGGTATCAGCTGGGCGTACCAACTTGCCAGGACACTGGCTCGACGATTGAATACCAGCTTCTCGTGCAGGACTCCGAAAGCGCTTGTTGACAGAGATTTCAAGAGAAAAGTCCGACCCAATCTTTAGCCACGGTGCTCATCGCCAGATCTATTAGCGATTTGCTGCCCCATGCCCAGCACGCTCAGGAAAAAGCTGGAAAGGATGATTTGGAAACCGAGAGTAAGGCACACAATTCCGGGAATCACAATGCGTAATTCCCTGGCCGGACTAAGCGGCCCGAAATGCATGATGCTCCAGTGGCGCAGCCCAGCAACCCACATCCCGCCCCCACCCAGCAACAGCGCAACGCCAACCATCAAACCTGTTTCGAGATTTACATGTCGAAAGAACCTCGCCAAAAGGGGGTCCTGTGGCAGCAAGCCGCGCGTCACCGCGAACACTTCCGTGAATGCAGCGAAGATGATTGACTGAAATCCAACGAGAATTGCCATCGCTGAAAACAATAAGGTATCGACATCGAAAGTGACACTACCGATTGTGCGTGGGCCTGGTAGAAGGCAAAGGCCTCCGAGCACTCCCAATGCGAAGATTAGCGCTCCGGGGTAAAGGAATAGCCACCGGGGGCTGTAAAGCAGGAGGAAGCGAAGATGCCGCCAGCCGTCTCGCCACGTACGGAGGTGCGGCGCGCGGCGGCGCCCATCCGGCGCGAGAGTGATCGGAATCTCGGTGAGCCGCAACCCGAATATGGTTGCTTTCACGATCATCTCGCTCGCGAACTCCATTCCCAGCATCTGCAAACGAAGTTGCTCGATGCTATTTCGGCGAAAAGCGCGCAGACCGCAGTGGAAATCGCCAATAGGACTCTTAAAGAAAAGTCTTCCAATTCCAGAAAGAAGCGGATTTCCTGCGTATCGGTGCAAAGACGGCATTGCACCGGGCAGAATCTTTCCGCTGAAACGATTGCCAACGACAAGGTCGTATCCTTCGCACAATTTATCCAAGAACGCACCTAGCTGAGTGAAGTCGTAACTGTCATCAGAATCCCCCATCACTATAAAGCGCCCACGAGCTGCTGCCATGGCTCCTTGTAACGCAGCGCCGTAGCCACATGCTTCAATCGAGATCACGCGAGCTCCAAGGGCACTGGCAATTTGCTGCGACCCATCAGTGCTGCCATTGTCCCCCACGACTACCTCGCCTCGAACACGTAGGCGCTGCATTGTCTGCAGCGCTTTTGTGACGCATGTTCCAATCGTGGCTCTCTCATTCAAGCAGGGCATAATAACAGAGACATCAAGTATCTCCTGGCCACTCGTGGTTTCCAGATTCAATGTTGTCTCAGCCGGGAGGTTTAGTGTGCTCATACCGGAAGTGTCATTTACTTTCGCGAGTTGCGATTGTGGTCCGCGATTCGGGGCCCGAGGGTCGATTCCTTCCAATATCCTGAACCATCAGCATCTGTGCCACACGCTGTGCTGCGATTGCGGGATCGCCGGCGTAAGTTAGTTCGTAAGCTGGAAGCTGTCCAAGGAAGCGAAGAATAGTCGACGTTTGTTGTTGAAAGCGTTCATCATCTTTGAATAGGAGGTACTCTGTAAATCGGCAAAAACGTTCGGCGGGCACGATTGGTGCCAAATGGGGCTCGGAAGTACTTACGGGGTTCAGAAATACGGAACACATTGGCGCAACAGGATGCGCTTTGGTGGCTTGAAAGGGGTGCTTGGGCAAGTAATGAACGGTTAGGCCTGGGTAAGAGAATCGACGAGTCGAGGCGCGGAGTTCAGGAAGAAACTGGAGTGACTCGGTGCGAAAGATCGCGGGCAAGAGATCGCCCCATGCGCGTAACTCGCCAGTTTCGGCATCCAAGAATACGGCTTGGTCGGCGTGAAATTCGAGCCCGAGCCTTGCGGCCAAGTAGCTCGTGGTCGTCTTTCCGCTGTTGGGTGGGCCGAATATGAGAATCCCTTTTTCACCAAGACCAACGCATGCCGCTGAGAGTGGTACCATGCCCAAACTTCCCGCACTCATGCAAAACAGAGTGTCGAAAACAGGGCGGCAATTCAGCTTGGGTTCAGGTTCGACCAAACTCTCATCGACAAAACCGATTCCCTCGCCGGCGTCCAGATCGACGGCCAAGAAACTCCTGTGCCCAATATTGGCGAAACGAAGACCGCGATCCGAGAAAGCCGACAAGGCAACCCCCGCTTGGTTCATCCGGGGCCCATGTTCCTGGCTCACAATTCGCCACAAAAGCTCCGGAGCACGGCGCGGCTGGCCCTCGTGTCGCGCGAAGAATTCCCGCGCATTTTCAATGACCGCAAGGCTGTTGCTCTCCAAACGCACGGTCTTTGCCATAATGAGCAAATCAACGCCATAAGGTGTCGGTGTGAAACGACGCAGCAAATCCTTGCGCCCCCGGTAGGCGGGACCTTTCCAGCACGCCGACGTGCGCTGAAGATAAGCGGCGCTCTTGAGTGACACTTCCATAAGTTTCATGGCCGATTCACAGTTCCAGTTCCTACGACGACCGTAAAAGTTGCTCAAAATGGATAGCTAGTTCTTTGGCCACAGGTCGGGGGTGTCCACCATATTGCAAGAGACGGCATGGTAGCTCCGCCACCTTGCGGAGAACGTCTATCTGGTGAGTTGCCGCGTCGGGCAACTCCGCGGTCAGATCCTCCTCAAGGCGAGCCGCCGCTTCCTCGGATGACATTTTGGTCAGGTTGAACCTCGGGCTGTCGCTTCGCTCCAGAAAGACCAGCAATCGTGGCTCACAACGTGTTAAGCGCTCCAGACCCAATCCCAACTCCGGTTCGAGTCGAAAGCCCCTTTCCCCGTTCTGGAGATCCGTCGGCTGTTCACTCCGGAGCTCTTTAAAATGCGCTCCAGCATCGCAACGTAGTTTAAGAGTCGTTGCCAGTCCCCAAGCCAACAGCCTACCTTGGCGCCACGAACAGAACGTGCGGTCGTCCGCGAGGAATCCAAAACCGGCTTGTGCTAGAGCTACGGCTAAAGTGGATTTCCCGGAGCGACCTGGACCAGCCAAGAGAAGTCCGCCCTGTTTCTTGGCAACGCACGAAGAGTGCAGTTCGGCAACGCCAACGGAAGCGCCTACGATTGTGAGGAGGATGGGGAAAATGACCGTTTTCCAATAAGCACGATCATCTGCAATGCTCGTCGAAAATCGCCCGATCACGTGGCGAGTTCGAAGATCCGCGAGCATCGAACTTCCGGACTCGAATCCGGCGAAGACTAGATGGTTGAGTCCTCTAACGTAAGGCTTCGGCCAAGGTGGCCGTGCTGAGTTGGCATGATCGACCCAGAATCGGACGGAGAAGTCCACAGAATCTGGCGGGGCTTTGACTAGTAGGAAGCTCTCACGCGCGGCTTCGAGTAGAGGCTCGCTGTTGGTCGAAAAACTGCAAATGGAGCCAGCTGCGATGTAATGCTCACACAGTGGTGTCGCGGCATCCTTACAGAGAAAATCCCCAGCGCTCATGAGCTAGATAACGTCTCCCAACCATGCTCGTCAATATGGAGGAAAGTTATGTCAATTTTTTGTCAACAGGTTGTAAAGATTTCGCCCCGGGACCTTGGCACGCACCGCAGAAATATTTCCGGCGTAGTGCAATCGTCTGAGCAAAGCCAAATGCAAGAATTTTGGGCTCCGGCTCAAACGCTTCATTGAATCCTGCACCAGATTCAGCGTCGCGCGACCGGAGCCCTAGAATTTCAGAGGACCAGCAATTACTTAAAATTAATCACGCCGAACAGACCGTTCGCATATCCGTTCGGGCCTGCGGTAAAGAACAGCTGGTTGGGGTTGCCGTTCATTCCGCCGCCTTGGCCGAAAGCCAGCGACCAGAGGCCACTGATGCTGATGACCTTGTTGTTCGTACCCTTGAGTTGGCTCATGAACTTCCCGGTCTTGGCATTGAACACGTTGATGCGGCCGTCGCTCACGTTTCCCACCAGCAAGGCGTTGCTCGCCGTACCAAAGTTCTTTGGCGCCAGCGCCACGCCCCAAGGCGCCTTCAGGTGGGCATCCTTGGTAAGGCGCTTAATTAGCTTTCCACTGGTACTAACGACGTCCACCGCGCCCTTGGTGAAAGCACTGTCCGCAAAGGTTACGTACAGCTTGCCGTTGATGTTCTGAACGCCGTATACGGCCAGGCCTGTTAGTGTCGAATCGGTGAACTTGCCAACTAGTTTGAAGGTGCCATCGTAGATGTCAACTTTATTGTTCAGATTGTCGGCCCCAAAAAGGAAGTTGGACCCGTTGTTTACGCCCATCGCCAGGCCGGTATACCAGGCACTTGCGTTCACCACAACCACGGCAGCGTTTGGGTTGACGGACGGATTCCAGCCGCTGATCGTGCCAGGTTCGAAGCTGGCGAAAATGAACGCGGCAGCTCCGGATTTTCCACCTTGGGACACTACGAAATCGGTGGTGCTATTGGCGACCTGTCCGGTGACTGTCGGAGGGACGGTTACTTGCCCCACCTTTACCCCTTTCCCGCTGTAGAACGTTGATACCGCCGTGCCATTGTCGCTGATCCAGAACGGCCCGCCGGAGAAGAAAGACATTCCCCACGCATTGACCAGTTCTTTGTCCTGATGTTTGGCTTTGCCTGCTTGGTTCGACACTAGATTGGTGATGGCATATTGAGCGGCGGCGGGGCTTGGAATCAACCCCACGATGATGACGAGTGAAGCCAGACACGCGAGTGTGCGGCGCGACCAATTCTGAGAACCCATTCTTTTTCTCCTTAAAGTATCGAAAATTGACGGTAGTGGCTGCTGCGCCGGTGGCGGAAATCGAGTGGGACCCAAGCGAATCCACTCACCCTGAATGAGAGGTATTCTCGGTGATCAATGCTGCAGTTGTGTCAAGGAACTGTCTCCGAATTGTAAAAATTTGAGTAGGTGGCAAGACCTTGTGGCTCCGGGTGTGCTGAATTCCTCACACCTGAATTCCGAATCGCGCCCGCATTTCGCGTCGCCCGAGATTCGTGACGTCCAACGCCCTACTGTTTAGATCCTGCACGACCCATTTTCTTTTCAGTGCGACGTTCAGGAGGGCTGCTCCCAGCGCTCCGCCCACATGGGGCCGCCGCTCACTCCAATCCAGGCATGCGCAGGCGAAACGGCGGCGCAGCGTCCGAGTTGCGTCAAGATCAATGCCAAGAGCCTTAAACACTCTGGTTCCAGCCAAGGTGACGTCGTATGCGTTGTCGTTGCCTTTCGCATCAGAGGACAGCCATCCCAGTGCCTTCAGGCGGTCGTGGAGAGATACGCCGACCGTGCCCGCCATGTGATCGTAGCAAGTTCGTGCAGCCCGCAACCGGCTTGGCGTGCTGGGCACGAACTTGCCGCGACGAACACCCGCGAGCACGCTCAGCCCTTCAAGCGTATGGGCTACGTTGGGTCCTTCGAGGCTGTAGAAACGATGCTTCCCCTGAACCAGCACTTTGACCAGGTGAGCTGTCTTCAACCGATTCAAGTGCACGCTCGCGGTTGAAGGACTTACTCCAGCCACTACGGCAAGCTCGGTGCTGGTTCGCGCGTGGCCGTCCATCAGGCAATAGAGCATGTGAGCTCGCGCTGGCTCGCCGATGGCGGCTGCAATTCTCGAGACTGCGGCTTCAGGGTGGTTTGCGACATTCATATTTTGATGATAGACGAAGTGTTCTTGTCAGGCAACTGTCAGACTGCGGGGTGTGAGTCCTGCAACTGGACCGATGAGTCGCAGCGAAACCGTTGCCGCTGCGGTTAGGCAATTCATGGGCAAGACGGACCACCGGGAGAGTTGGAAATGACGATAACCTGCGTCATCCGCTATGAGATCGATCCGTTCCAGCGAGATGAGTTCAAGAAGTACGCGGAGAATTGGGGCCGCATCATTCCTCGATGCGGCGGCCACCTTATCGGGTATTTTCTTCCTCATGAGGGCACGAACAACGTGGCCTGGGGTTTGATTGCATTTGACAGTCTCGCCTCTTACGAGGCTTACCGGGCACGCTTGAAGTCAGATCAGGAAGCGCACGAGAATTTCGCCATGGCACAGACCAAGCGCCTGATTCTCCGCGAAGAAAGAAACTTCGTGGAATTGGTTGACGGAACATTCGACCTTCCCTCGACTCTTTCAGCGCAAGCATGACCGAGGCGAAGCGTCAGTCTAGAGCCGGACGTTGGCCGCTATCAATTCATTTAGCGTGCCAGGGATAAAACATCCTAATGGCACTCGCACGACTACGGTTGTCTTTCCTACTGGTGCCCGGGACCGGAATCGAACCGGTACGTCTCTTTCGAGACCCGGGATTTTAAGTCGCTCGGTCGACGCCGCCCCCAGCCGTTGGTTTTCTACGGCTTAGCAATTCCAACGACTTATAGATCGGTTTACGCGGGATAACTTGGGACCCCTCGGGAATATTCCTCAATATTGCGCCGTTTTCGGGGCCCGTTTAGGGCCCGCCGAGGTGTTCAATTTTGGCCGGGCTTATCGCCCGCTTATCCAGCCCGTCCCGGCCCAGCGCCGGGCCCGCCTTCCGAGAGGGACCTGTCGGGATTTCGCAGCCGAGAAGTTTCTGCAACTGTGAAACAGAATGGGTGATTTTCGTCGCAACAGGTCTCAATGAGTGTAATGGCCTGTTAGCAACAGTTGACTTCCGGTTAGCCCGCCATCCCGGAGCAATTGATACTTCCTGTGGGTCGACTTGTCATGACAAATCTGGCGCCGTATTCGCTTTGGATTTACTTCCGATTGCCAACTTGTCGGTACTATTTTCCTGATGGCGGCATCGGACCGCGTCCGCCTTCCGGATAATATATCCGAACAAAGAAAAAGCACTGAACGGTTGTGCAATGATTTTGTTTCCCTACAGCAATCCCAGATGGTCCGGGTATTTGGCCTGCAAAGCATTGATCAGAAGTTCGAACTCAGGAAGGCTGCGCAAACCAGCAAGCCAAGGATCTTTCAAGAAGAAAGGCCAGCAGGCAAACCCCGTGCTGACGCTTCGCTCCAGCCACTCAAAGGCGGTTTCTCGCCTGCCCGTAAGGGCGAGGGTGCAAGCGATCTGATAATAAGTATGGTGTGCGTGTCCAAAGGATTTCGGACTCGAACAGGCTCTGGTCACACAATCGATTGCTGCCTCTTCGTTCTCCATCAAGACATAGAGCAGACCTTGTAAGCTGATGACCAGCGGGTCGTTC
>Ga0210402_10002436_pt1 | contig 18145 bp, 16 predicted proteins | sample IncBWC7MmetaG_FD_161055 | JGI IMG/M metagenome (GOLD analysis project Ga0210402, IMG submission 161055) | Forest soil microbial communities from Barre Woods Harvard Forest LTER site, Petersham, Massachusetts, United States - Inc-BW-C-7-M | ecosystem: Environmental > Terrestrial > Soil >... | reverse complement strand
CCCTGACACGCCACCCGTTGCGAACGGTACAATGAACGGTGATGACGGTCGAGCCCATCATAGTGATTGATCCCGAAGTCATGAACGGCACGCCCTGTTTTCGGAATACGAGAGTTCCGTTCAAGAATCTAATGGACTACCTTGAGGGCGGACATGCCTTAGGTGAATTCCTGGATCAGTTTCCTACGGTCACGCGCGAAATGGCCGTCCAGGCGCTCGAGGAAGCGAAGGATTCGTTGCTCGCCAGAATCGCATGAAGATTTTGCTGGACGAGTGCCTGCCGGTAGACTTCCGTCACAGTTTCCCCGGCCATTAGGTCCACACTGTTCAATGGGCAGGTTTGAAGAGTACGAAGAATGGCGAATTGCTCCGGGCTACGATGTCCTGCTGACGGTCGACCAGGGCGGCAACCGATCACATTCCTGCTGCGATATCCCTTTTACGCCAGGCCGTGGAAGGCATCAGCGACATCATCGTCACACCCGGCCTGATCAATCGCGACTTTCTCCGACATCAAGGCCACCCTGGTCGGCATGGGCGACGCCATGATGGGAACGGCCATCCGCCGCACTCTCGAAAGTCGCTCGTGGAAGTTCATCTGCGCGCCAACTCCCGGCGGGCGGATTGCCAATCCGTCGCAGCTTGCCAAGCTGCCCCACATAGCGCCACGGGCGACTTTCATTCCTTCCCCCTGTGCGCCCGGCGCACATCCCGAACAGCTTACCAAGTTGCCCCGCATGCGATAATCGAGGTTCCATGAAAGCTCGTGTTTTCGTTTCGTTGAAAACCACGGTCCTCGACCCGCAGGGCCAGACGGTTCGCTCCGCCCTCAACGGCCTCGGCTATGCCGCCATTTCGGAGGTCCGCCAGGGCAAGTTCTTCGAGATCTCTCTGGCGGATGGCGTCCCGCGCGACCAGGCGCAAAAGGACATCGAGACGATCGCGCACGAAGTGCTCGCCAATCCCGTAATCGAAGAGTACCGGGTCGAATTGGAGTAGGCCGGACGATCGGTTTGTGTCGCCGTTAGGATTGGCCTTCGGCCCGGCGTACGGTCCGCGCAAACCGGCTACAGGTCGGCATCCCTCCGCTTCTGCGCGGCCTGCGCATCCATCTTCAGTTTCAGCGGCAAGAGCACACGCAACGCCAACAGGTTGAGCGCGGCCAGCATGGCGGCCAACGCGTATCGATTCAAGGCTACCGCGGCGCCCACCACGCCGGTGTTCCAGATGCTGGCGGCGGTTGCGGTGCCATGGACGCTGCCTTCGGACTTGAGGATCGCGCCACCGCCGATGAACCCGATACCGGCCACCAAACCTTGCAACACCCGCGACTGCGCGGCCGAATCGAAGTGGTTCGACGGCGCCATCAACATCAGGTAGCCGCAACTGGCCATGGCCACCACGGGAAAGGTTCGGACCCCGACGCTGTGGGCCTCTTTTTCGCGATACCAACCAACCGGAAGAGCCAGCAGGTAGGCGATGGTGAGCTTGGTGATGTCGTCCAGGCTCTCGGTCCAGTTGATGGCGAAGTCCATAGGTGATATATACCACCGCGGGAGGGACAGGCGGGGACGTCTGTCTATGGAAGCAGCCGTTCCACAATCACCACGTCGCGCCAGACGCCGTCTAAGTGGCCGTGCTTTTCGTAGGTGCCGACCACCCGGAAACCGAGGGCGCGGCACAACGCGATGCTGGCATGGTTCTCGACGAAGATTCGCGAAACCAATTTCCAGAAACCGGCTTCGGCGGATGCGTGGATCAACGCTTCCAGCGCCAGCCTCCCGGCGCCCCGGCGGCGCGCGGAGCGGGCAACGTACACCGCGAACTCGGCGACTCCTGCATAGCATTGGCGCGGCCGGTATTCCGATGTAGCGGCGAAGGCGAGAACATCGCCAGATTCCTCCACCACCACGATCGGGTGCCGTCCGTCAAACCAACCACGAATGTCCGCGGCTGTCCGCAGACGGGTTTCAAAGGTGGCCCCGCGATCGGCAATGCCTTCGTTGTAAATGCGAGCGATAGCTTCGGCGTCGTCGGGAGTAGCGCCTCTGGCCAGCACAATCACGACATCATACCGTGACGGGTGCGACGGGTGAATAGCTGTTGCAAATCCGGGGTTGCGGCAGGTATACTATGGCTGACGGAGCGGGATGCGGAGAACACCCCGCTCCGGGCTTGGCTAACGAACCTTACGGAACGTTAACTTAGCCTGTATCGTGACGAAAAGTGTCACGATTTTCAGCCAAAAGATGAGCATGGGGCCTCACCTCCTCCTGCTTCGTAGATTCGGAAGCCCGGGTCATCGTCCCGGGCTTTTCCGTTGAAGCTCAGGTGCCTCTCGGGAAAACAACCCGCCCTTCTTCCTTCTCCACGAAGTGGAATAAGTATTTTAACATCTTTTGATCCGGATTACACCGAGAACGGCCGTCTTGACTTCCGGCTCAGGCGGGGAGTATCGTGCCCACATGCAATTTCGACTCTGCGTGATCGCTGCACTGTTGCCGCTGACATCCACTCCGCTGGCCGCACAGAGTGGCGCCGCGCCCGCCCTGCCGCCCGGACGTCCCACGGATCAGCCCCCTCCCGAACTCGTGGCCAAGCTGAAGACCGGTCCGCCCCTGCCCTACAAAGTGGCCGCCAGTTGGCCCGAGGTGCCAAAGGGCTACAACCTGGGCGAGGTCTCGGGCGTCGATATCGACCAGCAGGGCAACGTCTGGGTGTTCAACCGCGGCCATTGGCCGGTCTTTGAATTCGATCGCGCCGGCAAGATGCTCCAGGCCTGGAACGAAGACGCATTCCACGTGAAGTCGGCCCACGGTCTTCGCGTGGCGCCGGACGGCAACATCTGGTGCATCGACGTCGATGGTTACGTGGTGTTCAAGATGAGCCGGGAAGGCCGCGTCCTGATGGTGCTCGGCAACCGCCAGGGCGTCCCCGGCAACAACGATTCGCACGATGCCTTCTACCGGCCGACGAATGTCGCCTTCCGCCAAAACGGCAACTTCTATGTTTCGGACGGGTACGTCAACTCGCGCGTGATCGAGTTCAACCCGCTGGGCGAATATGTTCGTCACTGGGGCACGAAGGGATCGGGCGATGGCGAATTCAACCTGGTGCACGACGTGGCGATCGATTCCAAAGGGCGGGTCTACGTGGCCGACCGGGTCAACGAGCGCATCCAGATTTTTGACGACACCGGGAAGTTTCTGGGCAAGTGGACCAGCATCGGCGCGCCCTGGGGGCTGGCTTACGCGGCCAAAGAAGAGGCCATCTACATGTGCGACGGCCGCTACAACCGCATTGTCAAGCTCGGCATCAATCCCAACCTGGAAGGCCAGGTACTGGGCGTGCTCAGTTCATGGGGCAAGGCGCCGGGCAAACTGGACTACGCGCACAGCATCGCGTACGATCCGGCTGACGGCAGCCTTTACACTGCCGAAATCAAGAACTGGCGCGTCCAGAAGTGGGTTCGCCAATGAAGTGGGTTCGCTCATAAGGCCCCCGGGTCCCGAGGCTTAGAGATTTCGAGACTGCCATGCAGCGTCAGAAACGCGCGGACATCGTAATCGCCGGCGGCGGGTGGGTGGGGTTGGCGATGGCCAAGGAGATCGCCACCCGCACTTCGCTCTCCGTGGTGGTGCTGGAGCGCGGGCCGGCCCGCAAGCTGGCCGATTACGCCAAAGGCATGGACGAACTGGACTACTTCATCCGCTATCGGATGATGCAGAACCTGGCCGACGAGACCGTCACGCACCGGCACTCCATCGGAGCGGCGGCAGTGCCCATCAGGCAGTACGGGTCGTTCAACCCCGGCACCGGCGTGGGCGGCGCGGGGGAGCATTGGACCGGCCTGTCTTACCGCTATTTTCCCGACGTGTTTCGCCTGGCCACGGTGCTGCGCGAAAAGCACGGCGCGTCGAAGTTGCCTCAGGACCTGGCCGTGCAGGATTGGGGCGTCACCTACGAAGAGATCGAACCGTTGTACTGGCGCGCCGAGCAGATGATGGGGATTGGCGGCAAAGCCGGGAACCTGCAAGGGCAGCGCATCGAAGGCGGCAATATCTTCGAAGGGCCGCGGTCGCACGAGTATCCGAATCCGCCTCATCCCCCAACCTACCTGGCGGCGCGGTTCCAAAAGGCTGCGCTGGAACTGGGCTATCATCCGTACCCGACGCCGGCCGCCACACTCAGCCGGACCTACCGCAATCCCGATGGCATCAGCCGCTCCGGGTGCGCCTACTGCGGCTACTGCATGCGCCACGGCTGCATGATCGGCGCCAAAGCCCAGCCCACCAATACGCTGCTGCCGGTGCTGGTGAAGCGCAACAACTTCACGCTGCGGCCGGGCTGTTGGGTGCGCCGTGTGGTCCACCGCGAGGGAAAGGCGGAGGGCGTGACGTATCTGGACAGCGCGGGCAACGAGGTGCTGCAGCCCGCCGACGTGGTGATTCTGTCCTCGTGGACGCTCAACAACGCGCGCCTGCTGCTGCTCTCCGGCATTGGCGAGCCGTACAACCCCGCCACCGGCAAAGGCACGCTGGGCAAGAACCTGACGCACCAGGTGGGAATCGGAACGCAGGTTTTTCTCGACCGGCACCTGAACAGCTTCATGGGCGCCGGCGGCCTGGGCGTCACGGTGAGCGACCTGGATGGCGACCGCGGTTCGGACCCGGCTTCCGGCGTTCTCCGCGGCGGCTCCACCCGCATCAACAGCACCGGCGAAGGGCCAATCTCGTCGTTCGGCCGAATTCCTCCGGGCGAGGTCCAGCGAAACTGGGGGTCGGATTGGAAGAAGGCAGCTTTGCAATGGCACGACAAGGTGGCGACAATTACGTGCGAGGCCGAGCATTTGGCGTACCGGCAGAATTTCGTGGACCTGGACCCGGCGTACACCGACAAATTTGGCGACCCGCTGCTGCGGCTGACGCTGGACTGGACCGACCATGAACGGCGCCAGTCGGCCGTGGCGGCCAAGGTACAACAATCGATCGGCAAGGCGATGGGCGGCCGGATCGGCGGCACGGTGCGGGGAGTGGGTGCGCATTATTCGGTGACCGACTACCAGAGCACCCACATCCAGGGCGGCGCCATCATGGGTACTTCGCCCGGCGACAGCGTGGTGAACCCGTGGTTCCAGCACTGGCGCGTGCCGAACCTCTGGGTGGCCGGCGGCTCGGCGTTTCCGCAGAATGCTTCCGGAAACCCCACGCTGACGATTCTGGCGATGGCCTACCGCGCGGCCGACGCGCTGATCGGCCGCTACCTTAAGCGGCCCGGAGCACTGGCATGACAGTGGCCCAACACGACCACTCCCTGACGGTCATGGCTCCGACTGAAGCGTCATGCGCAAATGAGGCCTCATACGCGAATGAAGCGTTATGCGCGACTGAAGCCTCGTTCGGAGCCGTGACCGTGAAGGAGCGGTCGTTCAATCCGACGCGCCGGGTGGCGGTGCTGGTATGAGGCGTCGCGAATTCATCACCTTGCCCGCAAGCTGCCTGGGCGGCGTTCTGCTGTACACGCTGGCCCGCGAGCCGGTGCGCGTGCAGGCGCAGGAAGGCACGGTTCGCCTGCCTCTGCGATTCTTTACGGCCGAGGAAGCGCGCGTAGTTGTGGCGGTGTGCGAGCGCATCTTCCCCAGCGATGCAAGCGGGCCGGGCGCTACCGAGGCTGGTGTGGTGGTCTACATTGACCGGCAACTGGCCGGGCCGTACGGCCGCGACCAGCACCGGTATACGAAAGCGCCCTTCGTGGAATCGCTGGCGGAGCACGGCTATCAGGGCAAAGCCACGCCGCGGGAGATCTACCGCGAGGGCATCCGGCAACTCGCCGGGTTTGCCGACCTGCCCGCCGACCGGCAGGACGAGCGGCTTCGCGCCATCGAGCCGACGTTAATTTTCCAAGTGTTACGCCGCCACACCATCGAGGGCATGTTTTGCGATCCGCTGCACGGCGGCAACGCCGGTATGATCGGTTGGCAGATGGTGGGCTACCCCGGGCCGCTGATGAGCTACCGCGAGCAGATTGGCAAGCAGGATGGTGAAGCGTGGCAGCGTAAACCGGTAAGCCTCTCCGGGTTATTGGGCCGGCCGGTGGCGGGGTGGGAGGAGGAACGCTGACGGCAAATGTCAGCGCTTCAAGCGCTTGAAAAAGCACAAATAAGGATTGCAAGCCGTACTGGAATGTGATAGTTTTCGACCACGGGTAGTATTGACCAACCATTTTGGAGGAGGGGGTATGCCTCGTTTGCAGAGCTCTGGGACTTCGTGTCAGCGTGTTGCGCACAGGGGCGCGGCCGTAATGCGGATTTCCTTCCTGATTCTTTTCTGCGCTTGCGCGGTTTTTGCGCAACGCGACCTTTCCACACTTGCCGGAACCGTGAACGACACCTCTGGTGGGGTTGTCGCGAACGCCGCCGTCAAAATCACCGAACTGGCAACCGGATTGTCTTATGACACGGTCAGCAACACTGCAGGCGAATTTGTCCGGCCGGCGCTGAAGCCTTCGACTTACTCAGTGGAAGTCTCCGCACCCGGCTTCAAGAAGTCCGAGCAGAAGGGCATCATTCTGACCGCCGGAGAGCGCACCGGCATAGTCATTACGCTGACGGTTGGCGACGTCGGCCAGACTGTGGAAGTGACGGCATCAGCGCCGATTCTGCAGACCGAAAGCACGCAGGTGGGCGCCAATCTGAATACCAAGACGATGACCGATATTCCGCTTGGCGGGCAGCGCAATTTTGCGTACCTGGCGCGTTTGTCGCCGGGAGTGGTCCCGGCCGAACCCGGTGCGCGCGATTCAGCCAACGGCGGGTTCTCCGCCAATGGCGTCCGCTCCAACGGGCAGAATAACTTTCTGCTGAACGGCGTGGATAACAACATCAACACCATCGACTTCCTGAATCAAACCGCGTACGCCGTCGGCCCATCGGTGGAAGCCATCGGCGAGATGACCGTAATTACCAACGGCTACAACGCGGAGTATGGCCGGGCCGCGGGCGGTGTGGTGAATGTCAACCTGAAGTCGGGTGAAAACCAGCTTCACGGCAGCTTGTTTGAGATCCTGCAGAATAAGAAGCTTGACGCCAATCGCTGGGAGAACAACCTGGCTGGAGTGGCGCGCGGTCCGTTCGTGCAGAATCAGTTTGGCGCCACGGCCGGCGGCGCCATCATCAAGAACAAGCTGTTCATGTTCGGCGACTACCAGGGTACGCGCATCGCCGATTCCGGTGGCTCGGTCCCGAACCTCGGCTATTCGGGATTCACGACCGTTCCTACGGCAGCGATGAAGAAGGGCGATTTTTCGAGCGAGTTGGGCGGCGTAATCGGGACCGATCCCATCTCGGGATCCTCGATCAATCAGGGCGTAATTTACGATCCCCTCTCGACGGTGTACAACTCCGCCGGCGTTCCGGTTTCGCGGAGCCCATTCGTCGGAAACCAGTTGCCTTCGAGCCGTTTCGATCCGGCTTTCTCGAAGATGCTGCAACTGTACCCGGCCGCCAATCAGCCGATCAGGGTTGGAACGTTTCCGGCCAACGATTTCTTTTACGTGACGCCGGGAGCCCAGATTACCGATCAAGGCGACGGGCGCGTAGACTACCGGATCAGCCCGAAGGATAGCCTGTTCGGCTCCATCAGTTGGTCGAACACCGGCAAGACCGACGGTGTGCTCTTCCCGGGTCCGCTGGATGGTTCCGGGTTCAATGGCGCCTCAGAAGTCGATCTGAGCCGCAATGCGCAGATGAGCTACACGCGTGTCTGGAGCCCGACGATCATTTCGGAAACCCGCGTGGGCTTCACGCGCCTGGTGACCTCACGCCTGGGCGGCAACCCGACTGGCGACCTGTTTACGCAATTTGGAATTGGCGGCTACAACCCGTCCACCGCGGCTGCCAATAACGGCGGCCTGCCGATGACCGCCTTCAGCAACGGCTACAACGCCATTGGAGCCACCGACTGGGTTCCCACCAAGGAATTCAACAACGTGTGGGATTTCATTCAGAATGTGGCAGTGAATAAGGGCACCCACGCCCTCAAGTTCGGCGCCGAGTTCCGGCCCATCAAATTCCCGTTCTTCCAGGTTCCCGATCCGCACGGAAACATCGGCTACAGTCAGAACGAGACGGCATTTCCGCTGACGACCAAGGGCAGCACCGGCGCGGCCATCAACACCGTGACCGGAGATCCCATCGCTTCGGCCCTGCTGGGGCAACTGGACAGCGGCAACATTTCCACCACGAACTTCATCTCTTCGCAGAAGACCGCCTACGCCTGGTATGCGCAGGATGACTGGAAATTGACGCCGAAGCTGACCGTGAACCTGGGGCTGCGGTACGAATTGTGGTCGCCCATCGACGAGCGCTTCGCCCGCCAGGCCAATTTCGACCTGCAAACCCAGACGCTCTTCATCCCCAAGGGGCCCAACCAGGATGCGGCGCTGCCGCCGAATTTCGCCACCGCCTTCCCCTCGATCAAGGTGTCCCGAGGCCAGGTGCCCTCCACGTTGGTTCCCTGGGACAAATACGATTTCGGCCCGCGTCTCGGAATTGCCTACCAGGTGATGCCGAAGACGGTAATCCGGGTGGGATTCGGCATGTTTTTCGGCGGCGAAGAGAACCAGGGCGGCAGCCCGAATCGTGGTGAGGGGGTGCCCTTCAACGAGACGGTGAACCTGGTGCGCTCGAACGGCCTCAGCAGCTTTATCGGCGTCTCGCAGTCGCAGTGTACCGGCTGCAACTACTTCCCCAGCGGTCTAACTGGCGGTTATCCTCTCAACGTGTTCACGCTGCCGGCGCCGGTTTCGTTCCGTGGCGTGCAGTCTGATTTCCGCAATCCGCTGGTGCAGAAGTGGAACTTTGTGGTTCAGCGGGAACTGCCGGGCGACATGGCCCTGGAAGTCGGTTACGAAGGCAATCACCAATCCCATCAGGTGATCTTGTGGAATTCCGACCCCTCCGCCAACATCGGCACCACCAATTCGGCGATCACCGGGGAGACGCAGCGCGAGATTCTGCCGCCTGCCAACTGCCCCGCGTGCGCCTCCATCGGCAGCGGTCTGTCGATGACCTCTTCGTTCGGCTATGGCAATTACGCGGCACTTTCGACCAAGCTGGAAAAGCGGTTCTCGCATGGGCTGCAATTCCTGATGGCGTACGTCTGGAGCCACGCGCTGGCCAACAGCGGCACGCCGCTGAGCGGTTCGAGCAACCTGGGTACTCCCGACCCGACCAACTTCGCGTCGGAATACTCCAGCGCTTCCTGGGACATTCGCCACAACTTCACCAGCGCTTTCACGTACGACGTTCCCTTCGGCAGGGGAAAGCGGCTCGGCACCAACATGAACCGGCTCACTGATGTGGTTGTCGGCAACTGGCACGTCAACGGCCTGCTCTCGCTGCGCACGGGCGTTCCTTACACGCTGCGCTACAACGGATGCCAGGGCGTGTGGGGAGCCTGTCGGCCGGATGCGGTTTCGGGCCTCAACCCCAACGCGGCGCCGGATGCGGGGCGCGACCCCAGCCTGTGGTTCAACATCAACAACGTGGGGGTTCCGGCGGCTCTGACCGGCGGTAATCTGGGCCTGCAGAGCCAGACTGGTCCGCCCACCCGGACATTGGATTTCTCGGTGTTCAAGGATTTCCCGATCACGGAACGCATCAAAGTGCAGTTCCGGGCGGAGTCCTTCAACCTCGCCAATACCCCCCAATACAGCACGCCCGATGGCAACCTGCAAGACGCCAGGTCGCTGGGCGGAAACGGCAACTTCGGCAAGATCACCAGCACGTTGGCCGGAACCGAGCGGCATGTTCAGTTCTCACTGCGGCTGCACTTCTGAGGGCTGATCGAAAAACTCGTATAGACTGGAGGGGGAGGGCCGCCAGGCTCTCCCCTTTTTCTTATGATTTGGCTGTTTGTGGTGGTGCTCTTCGCCGGCCAGTTTGAAACCACATTCCATGCCGGTCTGGTTGCCCTCAACCAAAACGATCTTGGTGTCGCGGAAGCGCAGTTGGAAGCGGCATCGAAACTGGAGCCGCGCGACGGACGCGTCTGGCTGGCGCTGGCGCAGACCTACCGGAGACTGGATAAGACCGGGCAGGCGCAGGCCGCCGCCAGAAACGCCGAAACGTTTGCTTCCAACGGCGCGCTGCTCAAAGCCCTGGCGCTTTACTATTCGGAAGCTGCGGATTTCGTCAAAGCGGCCGAAATGTTGCAGGGAGCTATTCGCCGCAACGCCTTGGACGAAAGCTCCTACTTCGACCTGGCGCAACTATACTTGAAGCAGCAGAATTTCGCCGCCGCTCTGGAGACGCTGAATGCCGGCCGCACCCATTTCGAAAAAAGCGCGCAGATTGAACTGGCGGCGGGCGTGGCTTATTACGGTTTGCGGCGCTTTCCGGAGGCGACCGATGCATTCCTCGGTACCATCCGGCTCGACCCCGATATCCCTCAACCGTACGTTTTTCTGGGCCGCATGCTGGATCAGGCCGAAGACAAACTGGCCAGGATTACGGAGGTCTTCGCGGGCTTTGCGCGCAGCGCGCCGGACAACTATATGAGCAGTTTTCTGTATGGTAAGGCGCTGGCGCTTCAGGGTTCGGCAGGGCAGGCGGAAGCGCAACTGCGAAAGTCCATCCAGCAGAACGGCCAGTTTTGGGAATCGCATTTCGAACTAGGCGTGCTGCTGGACCGGCGGGGAGAATTCTCGGCCGCCGCCCAGGAGATCCGGCGCAGCAGCGAACTGAACCCCGACGATCCCATGCCCCACTATCGGCTGGCGCGTCTTTACGACCGGTTGGGCAAGACGGCCGAAGCTGGCGCGGAGCGGGAAGTGCACGCCAGGCTGATGGCCGGGCAGTCAGGAACGCAGGCAGGGACACAGGCAGGAATGCCTGTGCCACTACAGAAATGAGGCTGCCATGAATCGCCGCCGATTTCTTGCCGCCGCCGCCGTTTCCGCAACCGGCCTTCGCGCGGACGAGGGAAAACCGAAACTGCTGCTGCCGAGCGACGAAGCCGACGAATTCGGCTTCCGGCTGATGTGGTACAGCCCGGTGCCGCCCATCGATGCCGCGGCTTTTCAACTGAAGATCCGCGGCCTGGTGGAAAAGCCGCAGTCGCTTTCGCTGACGCAACTCCGGCGTTTTCCTCAGGAAACCCAGAACACCAGAATGAAGTGTGTGCAGTGCTGGTCGTCGCGAACCAACTGGGGCGGCTTCCGCTTCGGGCAGCTTGTGGAAGCCGCCAAGCCGCTGAAGACCGCCAAAGCCGTGCGCATCGAGTGCGCCGATAAATGGTACGAGTATTTCACCATCGAAGACCTGCTATCGCCGCGCGTGCTGATGGTTCTGGACATGGCCGGCAAGCCGCTCGCGGACCGCCACGGCGCGCCGCTGCGCCTGATCGATCCCGGCCGTTACGGGTACAAGTCGGCGAAGCTGATCACCTCGATTGAGTTTGTCGCCGAGGGCAAAGGCAGTATGGCTTGCGACATTGGGCCGTACTATTCTCCCTCGGGCGAGATCAAGTCCGGCTACGATCATCCTCTGGATCTGGGCCCGGCCGTGCGCCGGAAGATCGGCGGCGGCGAGATCACGGAGTACTAAAATGATGCGTCTGACAAAGCGCCGGTTTGTGCAGCTTGCCGGGCTCTCTATCGCCCACCGGATTCTTCCGGGGCATCTGTTCGCTCAACAAACGGCCGCGCAACAAATCGCCGCCCAAAAAGCTGCCAGGCGGCCGTCGAACAAAGTGATCATCGTGACCTTTGGCGGCGGCGTGCGCTATTCCGAGACCTTCGCGCCGGAGGGTCTGCAGAACATTCCGCGGCTGGTGGCGCTGCGCGAAAAAGGTTACTTCTTCAATAGCTGCGTCAACTCCGGCGTGCTTTCGCATTTCAACTCCACCGCCAGCATTCTGACTGGCAATTGGCAGCGCGTGGACGATTTCGGCTTCCAGCCGCCGGCGGGGCCGACGCTGTTCGAGTACTACCGCAAACAATCGGGCGCCGGTCCGTTGGATGCGTGGGCGGTGGCTACCAACAAAAGCTTTGCGTCCATGGGCTGGGGTTCGGACCGCGACTTCGGGCAGCCTTACGGGGCCAATGTAGTGCTGCCGAAACAACTCCTGCTGGAAGCGGTTCAGGAAGTGGTGAAGAAAGGCGCGGAGGGTGGCGTGGCCAATCGCGAAGACGTGCTGCGTCGTCTGGAGGGCGTGCTTAACGAGGGCTACGAAGGAGTCGGCTGGACCATTTTTCAAGCCGGCCGGAAGCTGGACCGGCAAGTGCGCGATACGCTGGTGCGCGGACTGGTGGAATACATCAACGGGCCGGAAGCTCCCACATCGGGAGACGAGCTGACGTTTTTCATCACGCGCGAAATCATGCGGGAGTTCGCGCCGCGCCTGATCCTGGTGAATTTCTGGGACATGGATGTGGCCCACTGGGGCTCGTACTCGCTGTACCTCAACGCCATCACCAAGACCGACCGCCTGACCGGAATGTTGTGGGAAGAAGTTCAGGCCAACCAGAGCTACAAGGACAAAACCACGCTGCTGGTGCTGCCGGAACTGGGCCGCGACGGCGACAAGAATACCGCCAACGGGTTTCTGAACCACCGCAGCGGAGACGCTTCGTGCCGCAATACGTGGCTTCTGGCCATGGGTACGGCCGTGCCGCCGGGCCAGACCGAGCGGCCGGTTCACCACGTGGATGTGGCGGCCACCGCGGCGGAGTTGCTGGGCGTCAAGGCCGCGGGCCTAGCCGGCCTGCCCATGCGAGAGCTGTTGCTGTAATGCCTGCCAATACGCCCAAGGTTTCCGCTGCAATGCAGGCCCTGATCGATAAAGGGCTGCTGGATGGCCTGCCGCGCTCTTTCGGCGCATTCTGCTTCGACCAGATGAAGGACTGGGACCTGCTGTTTCCCGCCGAGCGCAGCTACTTCGAACGGCTGTTCGGGTTGCTTGACCGCTCCAGCGGGCCGGTGGTGGAGCGATTGTTCCAGCCGCTACGCGAGCTCGAACCCAAGATGGGGATGAACGAGAAAACCTGGCCGCGCGGCCAATTCACGCTGGAGCAGGTGGATTTTCTCAATCGCAACCGGTACTACCCCGAGTGGCGGGCGGCCGTAGCTCAAGTCTTTGCACAACTCGATCCGGCGCTGGACGCCGAGGCCGCGCGCAACGGCCATGCGCGCCTGGCGATCGTGATTGCGCCGGCGCAGTTGCCGACAGATCCGGGCCGCATGTGGACACGCTTCCAGGGCCGCGGCAAGCGTGTGGAGATTTCAGGGCCAGAGAGCGCCGAGGAGTTTCTGCCGCTGCTGCTAACCGGCGAAGAGCAGAGCCGCAAAGCCCCGACGATCGGCCAGTTGTTCGCCGCGGGCAAGAAGGGCGGCGCGTATACGTCGTGGATTGTGGAAGCCGGCGCGGGCGTTTCGCGGTTGGGTTCCGATTCCGGCGGCGCTGCTGATTACGGCGTGGTCAAATGCAGTTACGAGTCGCTGGCCCAATACCGCAAGCGGCTCATGAAGGATGTGCAGAGCGTGGTGGACGCGCAGGAAACGCCGGGGCCCCGGCAGCTTAGCGCGCGTCTGAAGCAGATGAAGATTTTGACCTCCGAGGGCGACCTGGCGCGCGACCCCATTCTCGCCGAGTTCGCCCGCGCTATTCTGCTGAGCGGCAACGGCACGCTGCTCATCAACAACACATTCGTCGAGTGGGCCACGGTGCAGTCGGTGAGGCGCGCGCGTCCTTCGGTGACGGTAGTCGGTTTCGGTATCCGGAACAAGGTGAAGCCGTTCAGCAGCCTGCTGATCTATGCCGATCAGGAAGCGACCAATCCGATTCCGTCGCAGATGGACACCCTGGGTTCGTACGTGGACCTGGAGGTGTTCTACCAGTACATCTGGCAGGAGTTCGAAAAATACGCGGAATACCGGAACAACACGGCCTATCTGTTTGTGGGCGAAGGCATGGAGGAAATGCTGGCGATGGCGCCGCCCGACTTTCCGCTGATGACCGCGGCGGGCCCGTTGACGCTTCCGGCGGTGTTCGGCCATTTGAAGGACTGGCTGAGCGTCTGACCATGAATCGCCGCCAGTTCATCGGCAGTCTTGCGGCATGCGGCTTCGCCCGGCCGCGTCATGCCGCCGCCGCGCCCTTTCCCGTGCGCTTGCGCAAGGCCAGCCCGTTTGAGGCTCTGAGGCCGTACATCCTGCCGGGCAATGACGAATTCGCCGGTGAGAAAACCGCCATGGAGATCGCCGCCGTGCTGCACCGGCTTCCTCAAACCAAGGCCCTGCCGCTGGCGTCGGATTTCCGGGGCGGTTCGCCGTTACCGGTGCGCTACCGGGCAGTGGCCGGCGATGCCTTCGAGGCGGAGTTCGACCGGGCGGCGGGCGGCTTCGAAGCGGGCCTGCGGGCGTGGCTCTCTTCGCTCGGCAGCGTTCGCAACGCGCGCTACTTCGTGCTGCCCGGCGATACCGTTCGCTACGAGATCGAGAGCGCCCAAGCGGCGGGCCTTGAGTATCGCGTGGGTTTCTGGAAGCAGAAATGGACAGACGGCCGCCTGGTGGAATTCCAGCCGTTGCGGGAGACGCTGGTCAAGGCGGAGCGTCCGCTTTTCAGCGATGTGACCCCCGAACTGTTTGGCGCTGACCAGGGCTTCCGCGAACAACTGCTGCGGGGCATCCCTTACTGGCGCGCCCGTCTGGATTCGGCTTCGGGCATCGACATCTACGGCAGCAACGGAATCGCGGTGGGCGATATGGATGGCGACGGGCGCGACGAAGTCTACGTTTGCCAACCCGGCGGCTTGCCGAACCGCCTTTATCAACTTCGCGACGGCGCGCTGCGGGACATCACGGAGGCTGCCGGCGTTGGGCTGCTGGATGACACTTCATGCGCGCTGTTTCTGGATCTGCGAAACAGCGGCCGGCAGGATCTGGTGGTGCTGCGCGCGGCCGGCCCGGTTCTCTTCCTCAACCAGGGAGACGGGACGTTTGCGCTCAAGCCCGGCGCCTTCCACTTTCACGCTGCGCCGCAAGGCAGTTTCACCGGAATGTCGGCCGGCGACTACGATCGCGATGGCCGCGTGGACCTCTACCTGTGCACCTATACGTACTTTCAGAGCGAGGATCAGTACCGGTATCCGGTTCCCTACCACGACGCCCAGAACGGACCGCCGAACTTCCTGTTTCGCAATCAGGTAGCGGCCGACGGTTCCGTAACCTTTGAGGACGTGACCGAATCCACCGGGCTCAACGAAAACAACAATCGTTTCAGCTTCGCGCCGGCCTGGTGCGACTACGATGGCGACGGCTGGCCCGACCTTTACGTAGCCAACGATTTCGGACGGCACAACCTCTACAAAAACAGCGGCGGACATTTTCAGGACGTGGCGCGGCAGGCGGGCGTCGAAGACCTTGGACCCGGTATGAGCGCGGCCTGGTTCGATTACGATGGCGACGGCCGGCCGGATCTGTACGTCTCCAACATGTGGAGCGACGCCGGCCAGCGGGTGACCCGGGACGCGGCCTTCCGTCCGGCCGGTGGCGCGGGACTGCGCGAAGCCTACCGCCGCCACACAAAAGGCAATTCGCTGTACCGGAACCGCGGCGACGGGACGTTCGCGGATACTGGAGCCGCGCAGGGCGTGGAAATGGGCCGCTGGGCGTGGAGCGCCGACGCGCACGATTTCGACAACGATGGCTCTCCGGAAATCTACATCACCTGCGGCATGCTGACCGGCCCGGACGAAACCGACCTGATGAGTTTCTTCTGGCGGCAAGTGGTGGCGAAGTCGCCCACGGTGGCGGAGCGGTCGGATGGGTATGAGAACGGATGGAATGCCATCAACCAGTTCATCCGTGAAGATTATAGCTGGAGCGGCCGGGAGCCCAACGTTTTCTATGCCCGCCGCGGCGATTCTGACGCGGGCAACGGCCGCTACTTTGATTTCTCAGGAGTGAGCGGCCTGAATTGCGCGCTGGACAGCCGCGCCTTTGCGGTGACCGATCTGGATGGCGATGGCAACCTCGATCTGCTGCTGAAGAGCCGCCTCGGGCCGCAAGTGAAGGCCTTTCGCAATGAATGCGGCACGGGCCGCCAGTCGATGGCGATCCGTTTGACGGGCACAAAGTCGAACCGCGACGCCATCGGCGCGCGCGTGGAAGTGGACGGCGTGGTCAAGTTTCTGCAGGCCGGCTCCGGGTACGTTTCGCAAAATACCAAGGTGCTCCACTTCGGGCTGGGCCAGGCGGCCGAGGCGAGCCACGTGCGGATTCTGTGGCCCTCGGGCATACGGCAGGAGTTTCACAGCCTCGCTGCCGGTTTCCGGTACGACATTACCGAAAGCGCCGCGGAGGTGCGGAAGCAGGCGTTTCGGGCGCGCGGCCCATCGGCACCCGCAAAGGCCGCGGGCGTAATGGTGGCCGATAAGTTGGCGGCCGACAAGCTGGTGGCCGATAAGCTGGCGGCTGACAATCAGCCGCGAACTCACGACACCTGGCTGCTGGAACCGGTGCCGCTGCCCGACAAGCGCCAAGGGCCGGGCCTGCTCTATATCGGCGATGGCGGCAGGCCGAACCTGACCACCAACATCGACGTGGTTGACTTGACGCGCGAGAAGGCGGAGGTGGCCGCGAGCTATGCGCTGTTCCGGCGATACCTGCTGGACTGGCGCACCGCGCTGAGCTTGCCGCTGGTGCTGCTGATCGATGAGGCCAGCCGCGTCCACAAGCTCTACGCGGTTCCGCCCGATGCAAATTTGCCGGACGCCGCCACACTGGCCGCCGACCTCACGCGGATGCGCGAGGCCAATCGCCAGGCGCTGGCCCTACCCTTCCGCGGAGACTATCTCGACTTGCCGCGGCGCAACTATTTCAAGCTGGGCGCGGCTTTCTACTGGGCGGGATATCCCGAACAGGCGCTGCCTTACCTGGAGGAAGTGGTCCGCCAGGCGCCCGGGAATGACAAGGCGCTGAATGCCATCGGCCAGATTCATCTCGATGCCGGCCGGTTGCCGCAGGCGCGTTCTTTCCTGGAACGCGCGGTGGCCGCCAATCCGCGTCTGGGTGAGGCGTGGAACAATCTGGGAGGCGTCGAATCGGGCGCCGGCAATCTGCCGACCGCCTTGAAGCACTACCAGCGCGCGGCGGAATTGCTGCCGCAATCGGCGTATCCGCTGGTGAACGCGGGTGAGGTGCAGGCCCAAATGGGCGACGCCGCAGCCGCCGGAAAATTGTTCCGGCGCGCCATGGAAGTGGACCCCAAAGACCCCGAGGCCCCCAATCAACTCGGGCTTCTAGCGGGCCGCGAGCACCGCAACAGCGAGGCCAGGGAATGGTTTCAGCGCGCCATCACGCTGCAGGGCGACCATGCTGGCGCTATCAACAACCTGGGAGTATTATATGTGCAAATGGGACAGGCGAACGATGCCATCGCCGCGTTCGAATATGGCATCCGCATGGCCCCGCAGGATGAGCTGATGTACATGAACCTCGGAAGAGTCTACGTAACGCAGGGCGACCGCGCCAAGGCCCGTGAAGTGATGCTGCGGCTGCTCAGGCAACAGCCGGACAGCACGGTGGCGGCCAAGGCGCTGCACGAACTGGAGGTCCGATGACCAGGGTGTTGGTGCTGGCGCTGTGGTTGGCGTTGGACCAGCGCACCAGCTTGCTGGTTGAGCAGATTACGCTCTCGGGGCAAGCCGTCGAACTGGCCACGCCGGCGTCGGAACGCCTCGGCCCGCCGGCCCGGATTGCGCCGGGAGCGCCGCCGCTACTGGGCTTTCGGGTGATGGAAGGCAAGCTGCGCCACCGTTTCGGCGATCTGGACCTGGTGATGGACGATGCCGGGCATTAGGCGGCAAACCACTCCCTCACGGTCGAGCGACAAGTCGTGGCTCCGTTTGGTTTTGCTTTTCGCGGTGCCGCTGCTCCACGGGCAAAGCACCGCCGACGCCGTCGAGGCCTTTCACAAAGGCCAGTATGCGCAGGCGCGCCAGATGCTGGAGAAGATCGCCGCCGCGTCGCCGAACGATGGTGCGACGCAAAACGGCGTGGCGCGAACGTTTCTCGGTTTGAGCCGTGCGGCCACCGGCGATTGCGATGCGGCCCGCGGCGATCTCCAACAGCAATTCAACACCA
>Ga0210402_10002433_pt1 | contig 18150 bp, 17 predicted proteins | sample IncBWC7MmetaG_FD_161055 | JGI IMG/M metagenome (GOLD analysis project Ga0210402, IMG submission 161055) | Forest soil microbial communities from Barre Woods Harvard Forest LTER site, Petersham, Massachusetts, United States - Inc-BW-C-7-M | ecosystem: Environmental > Terrestrial > Soil >... | reverse complement strand
CGAGCACACCTCGCGCGCAAATTTCAAGTCTTCCCAGGCTTTGCGCTTTTCGGTGGGCGTACGCAATAGATACGCCGGATGATAAGTCACCACGAGCGGCACCTTGGAGAGGCCGAATTGATGCACCTGCTGACGCAATGCGCCCAGCGTTTTATCGGTGCGAAGCAGATTCTGTGCGGCGATACGCCCGACGGCTAACATGATTTTGGGTTTCAATAGCGCAATCTGCCGTTCCAGATAGGGTAAACACTCGGCGGCTTCGGTTAGGTTCGGATCACGATTACCCGGCGGCCGGCATTTCAAAACATTTGCAATGTATACCTGTTCTCGCGCCAATCCTATGGCGTGCAGCATGGAATTCAGCAGTTGCCCCGCGCGGCCCACGAAGGGCTCGCCTTTGCGGTCCTCCTCGGCGCCGGGCGCCTCGCCGACGATTAGCCAATCGGCATGGGGATTGCCAACGCCAAACACCGTTTGCGTTCGAGTCGCGCTCAAAGCGCACCGGGTGCAGGCGGCCACGCGCGCCCGCAGCTCGGCCCAATCCGCCCCATCTTCGCGGGCACCGGAGGCCTCGCGCGGATAGGCCGGGGTTGCAGCCGCGGCAAAAAGGACGTTCGGCGGTGCCGGCGCGACTTCGGAGCCGCGCGGGCCGCGCAGCGTCCAGGACGCAAGCCCCAGGGCCGACAGATATTCTTGGCGAAGCTCGCTATTCATGTAATCGGCGAGGCCGGCCGGTGCGCCGCAGCTTGCGATAGACCCAAAGGGTGGGGGCCGACAGGGCATAGAGACCGAAAATCGCCAATAAGCTGGTAGGCAGGTGCAGAAAAATGAAAATGAATGCGAGGGGCACCAGCACGATGTAGGTGAAGCGAATCTTGGCCCCTGCATTGACGTATTTGAAACTGTTGAAGGCAAAACGGCTGATCATCAGCGCACCGGCACTGGCAGTGACAAAAAAAGCCAGGATCAATCCGGGCAATCCTATGTTGGTTTGATCGCTTGCCAACCAGACCAGTGCGGCGACGATTGCCGCCGCTGAAGGACTGGGCAATCCTTCGAAGTAATGTTTGTCCTGGGTCGCGGCGCGCGCATTGAATCGCGCCAAGCGCAGCGCCGCGGCCGCGGCATAAAAGAAACAAACCAGCCACCCGACTCGGCGCCACAGCGGACCGTACTCGGCGATACGCGCCACGCCCCATTGGTAGGTGACAATGGCGGGCGCCACGCCGAAGGACACCATGTCCGACAGACTGTCGTATTCCTTGCCGAAGGAGCTGGCGGTATTGGTCCATCGCGCCACGCGTCCGTCCAATCCGTCGAAAATCATGGCGACGAACACCGCGATTCCTGCATATTCAAATCGCAAGTCGATGGCGGCCACGATGGCGTAGAACCCGGCAAACAGAGCGCCGGTGGTCAGAAGATTGGGGAGCCAATAAACTCCGCGCCGCCGTGCTGGTGAGTCGTCGTCGTCGCCCATTGGCTGCCATAATACCAGGGGGGCTCATGTAAGATATGCGGCTATGCGCTTATCTCAATACCCCATTTCCACCCTCAAAGAGGTACCTGGCGACGCAGAGGTCGTAAGCCATCAGCTCATGCTGCGCGCGGGACTGATTCGCCGCCTGGCGGCCGGCCTGTACGTTTGGCTGCCTATGGGCTTTCGCACCCTCAAGAAGGTCGAACAAATCGTGCGCGAAGAGATGAATCGCGCGGGCGCACTGGAAATGATCATGCCCACCGTCCAGCCTGCCGAGTTGTGGATCGAGTCGGGCCGCTGGGGCAAGTACGGACCGGAGCTGCTGCGCTTCAAGGACCGTCACGAGCGCGAGTTCTGCTACGGCCCCACTCATGAAGAAGTCATCACGGACATCGCGCGCCGGGAGCTGCGCAGCTACAAGCAGCTGCCGGTGAATTTCTACCAGATTCAAATCAAATTCCGCGACGAAATCCGGCCGCGCTTCGGCGTCATGCGCGCGCGCGAATTCGTGATGAAGGATGCCTACTCATTTCACACCGATGAGGCGAGCCTGGCGGAGGGCTACCGCGTGATGTACGAGGCCTACACGCGCATCTTCACCCGGATGGGACTGAAGTTTCGCGCGGTGCAGGCCGACGGCGGCAGCATCGGCGGCGCCACGACGCAGGAATTTCACGTGCTGGCCGACTCGGGCGAGGACGCCATCGTTTTCTCCGACGCGGATGATTACGCCTCCAATTTGGAAACCGCAGTCGCTTTGCCCCCGACGGTGCCCCGTGCGGCAGCAACGCAGTCCTTGAACAAAGTGCCCACGCCCAATGCCCGCACCATAGCGGAAGTCAGTGCGCAGCTCGGTGTCACGCCGGCGCAGTGCGTGAAAACGCTGCTGGTGGACGGCGCCGACGGCGATGTGGTCGCGCTGGTGATCCGCGGCGACTATGAACTGAACGCCGTCAAGGCGCAGAAGCTCGAGGGCGTGGCCAGTCCCTTGAAAATGGCGGGCGCGGAGCGGATACGGTCTGCCGCCGGCGCGGAACCGGGTTTCATCGGCCCGATCGGTTTCAAGGGCAGAATCTACGTAGATCATGCCGCCTCGAAACTGGCCGATTTTGTATGCGGCGCCAACGAAAAAGACATGCACTACCGGGGCGTCAATTGGGGGCGCGACCTCCCCGACCCGCAATCAGTCGATATCCGTAATGTTCAGCCTGGAGACCCCAGCCCGACGGGCCACGGCAAGCTCCAGATCGCCCGCGGCATCGAGGTGGGGCATATTTTTCAGCTGGGACAGCTCTACAGCGCTGCCATGAATGCCAGTGTGCTCGACGAGCAGGGCAACGCCTTGACGATGTTCATGGGCTGCTACGGCATCGGGGTCACCCGCGTGGTTGCCGCGGCGATCGAGCAAAATCACGATGCCAATGGAATCGTGTGGCCGGATGCCATTGCGCCCTTTCAAGTCGTGTTGGTGCCCATCAACTATCAGAAGTCCGCGAGGGTTCAAGAGACGGCCGACGCGCTCTATCGGGACTTCAACGCCGCAGGCATCGATGTTTTGCTGGACGACCGCGATGCCCGGCCGGGGGTCAAATTCGCCGATTCCGAACTCTTGGGGATTCCTCATCGCATCGTGATCGGAGAACGCAGCTTGAGCGCGGGAAATCTCGAATATCGTCATCGGCGCGAGACCGAATCGACGGAAATTTCCGCCGCCGATCCGGTAGGCTATATCCGACATAAGTTAAATAGCTGAGGGTGAACTATGCGGTATGCCCAGGGGGTACTGCTCGCGCTGATAGTCTCTTTTGCCCTTCCCGGGCCATCGCGCGCGGATCAACAGCGCGACCCGGAGCTCAAGGAGCTGCTACAGAAAATCATCGGCAGCGCCGATTGCTTCACGGACAAGTACGAATCCGAAGTCTGGTACAAGTCCATGGAGCCGCGCCTCGCGCAGTTCGTGCCGACTCACGCGGAACGCCTCGAGATTCTGGACCAGGTCTATTGCGAGGCGAAGCGGGATCCGACCCTGCAAATCCCTCCAGACTTGGTGCTGGCCCTCATGGAAGTGGAGAGCCGTTTCGATCGCTGGGCCGTCTCGCCGGCCGGCGCAGTGGGCCTCATGCAGGTGATGCCCTTCTGGCCGCGCCAGTTGGGCGTGCAAAATCAGCTGGTGAAAGTTGCGCCCAACATCCGCATGGGCTGCGAGATCCTGCGCTACTACTTGCGCGTCGAGCATCGCAATTGGTCCCTGGCGCTGGCTCGCTACAACGGCAGCGTCGGCCACAATAAGTATCCCGCCCTCGTAATGCAGCGCTGGCAGCGCGCCTGGCGCTTCTAGAATACGTCGAAGCCGGCCGGAATCTTAAGGCCATCGTCGGCCGCGTCGCTCTCGTGGACGCTGTCGACTCGTGCATGTGCAGGACCGCGCTTCAGCCATTGATGCAGCGCCTCCACCGCGGGTGCGCTGCCTTGCGCCAGCACCTCGACGGATCCGTCCGGCAGGTTGCGTGCCAGGCCGCGAAGCTTTAAGCGTTTGGCTTCGAGCCGCGCGCTGTGACGAAAATAGACGCCTTGGACCTTTCCCATCACCAGAAAGCGCCGGACGATCTCATCCATCGACATGCGCGCCGCTAGTGAGGTGTCGGGGCGGAGGCTTCTGCGTGTTGGGCGTTGGCAAGCGCGGCGGCGGCATGGTGCTTCGCTTGCAGTGCCGCGAGGCGGGCCCGCTGGTATTCCTGCGCCTGTAAGTGCGATTCCGCTCTGGCAATGGCCGCCTGCGCTGCATCGTATTCCGGCGAACTACCGGGAGTTGCACCGGCGGCGGCAGCGGCCACAATTGCCTGGCGCGCGTCGCTCATTTCCTGCACAGGAGGCCCCATCCTGCAACCGAGCAGACAGACGACACCGACCAGAACAACAACGAGCCGTGACATAGAGTTGCGCGACACTAGCAATAGCCACCAAAGCCGTCAAACAAGGCGCCGTTATACAATAGGCTTTTCGCGTTACTTAATGCGTTGCGCGGGCGCAGCACGAGCGTGCGATTCAGCCTGATTTCCACGGAAGACCATCGATGAATGAAGTACTGGTTCTGTATTATTCGCGCCAAGGAAGCACCGCTGCGCTGGCGCGGCAAATCTGCCGCGGCGTCGAGGCCATCCCCAACATGCAGGCGCGATTACGCACGGTTGCGCCCATCACCGCCACCACGCAACGGCTCGATCCGCCGGTCCCGGACGAGGGTCCGCCGTACGCCACCCATGATGATCTCGTGCAGTGCTGCGGCCTGATCCTCGGCAGTCCGACCCGATTCGGCAACATGGCGGCGCCGGTCAAATACTTTCTGGACGGCACGAGCGCCCTATGGCTGTCCGGGGCGCTGGCGGGCAAGCCCGCCGGCGTCTTTACCTCGACTCAGACACTTCATGGCGGACAGGAATCAACGCTTCTGTCGATGATGGTGCCCCTGCTCCACCATGGCATGTACCTGGTTGGACTGCCTTTCACGGAAGCGGGATTGTCGGACACTCGCAGCGGCGGCACTCCCTACGGCGCGAGTCATGTTGCCGCGCTCACCGCGCATGGCGAGCTCTCCGAGCACGAGAGCGCGCTGGCGCGCGCATTGGGCACACGCGTGGCGGCTCTTGCCGATCGCCTTGCAACGCGCGCATGAGCGCGGCGTCGACCGTGCGCGCGCTGAGCATCTGGCTATGGGCCGCGGTCAGCTTAAGCCTGTTGGCGTGGATCCTCGCCGGCTATCCGTGGCTGATGTGCTTCATCGCGGTCTTGCCGCTGCTCGCGCCCTTGAATGGCCTGGTGCGCGGCCGACGCTACACCTATGCCTGGGCGACACTGTTCGCCATTCCCTACCTGGCGTTTGCGCTTACCGAGCTATTGGTCAATCCGCAGGCACGTTGGGTCGCGGCGATGACCCTATTGCTGGTCTTCGCCTGGTTCTGCACTATGATTTTGTATTTGCGTGCTTCTCGAGTTCATCGCGAATAAAAGGAATCGTGAGGCGGCGCTGCTCGACCATTGAGGCTTCGTCGAGCGCATCGAGCAGGTCGAACAGCGAGCGCAGATCGCGTGGCATTCGCTTCAACAAGTACTCTGAAGTTTCGTCGGGCAGCTGCAAACCGCGCTGTGCGGCGCGCAGGCGCAGGGCCTCGATGCGTCCTGCGTCGTCGAGCTCGTGAAGTTGATACACGACACAGGCGGCCGCCCGGGAGCGCCAGTCATCGAGTACCCAGGCCGCCTGCCGCGGCGCGACCGCGGCCGCGAATATCAGGCGAGTGCGCAATTCCGCCGCCTCATTGAAAAGATGGAACAGGGCCCGTTCCCAGGCTTGATCCCCGGCGACCTGATCCACGTCATCGATGCACAGCAAGGGACTGCGTTCGTACCCGGCGAGCGCTTCGGGCGGCAATGAAGCCGAGCGGTTCAACGGGAAATAGGCCGCCGTCTCACCTGCCGCCGAACAAGCAGCCTGCAGCAGATGGGTTTTGCCGGAGCCGTGAGCACCCCAAAGCCACACCGGAACCGCGCTAGCCGAACGCAAGACGGTCACGATTTCCGAATTCCGGCCCTGCGCAAAGCTTTCATACACCGCCCCCGCCCGCAGCCGCACGCCCAGGGGAAGTTGTTTCATGCCGTCGCCGCCCGCCGCCCGTAAACCAGGACATAGTCGATGCCGCTCACCGCCACGGTCGTGAACACCAGCGCGCCGAGCCACGTGATCACCCATTCGGGAGGCAGCGAGAATTTTGCCCTGCTCACGACGACCAAAATGAAGCCTGCCTGACAAACGGTATTGATTTTGCTGATCAGGGAGGGATGCGCCGTCAAGGGTCCGATGAATATGCGGTAGGCGGCGGCTCCCGACACGATGATCACATCGCGCCCGACGGCGGCCACCATCAGCCACAACGGCACCAGCTTCATGAAACTCAGGGTGACGAAGATCGCGACCAGCAGCGCCTTGTCGGCGATGGGATCCAACACCGCACCCAGCTCGCTTTGCCACCCGAAGCGCTTGGCGAGAAAACCATCCGCCGCGTCGGAAATGGCAGCGACCGCGAACAGGATGATGGCGAGCGCGAGCCGCTGGTCGGCGAGCGCCATCGCAATGGGCGCGACCAACAGGATTCGAATGACACTGATGATGTTCGGTATGTGGCGCATGGACCGAACTCAGGAGTCAGGCTCGCGGCCACGAGGAATGTTCAAACGGGCTCCCGGCTAACGATGCAGTTGGAAGCGCTGAATCCCACTCTCGCCGGCGGCAACCGGCTGCAAACGCCCATTCAACGACAGCGCACGCTGCAACGAGTCCAGGCCGCCGCGCGTCGACAATCGGAATCGGACCGTGTCGCCCGACAAGGACTCCACGCTCACGTGCGAGATGAAGGTAAGCGATTCCAGATAGCTCTCCACGCTCGCGTAGTCGCGCAGATCGTTGAGGCCGCTGACTTCGATGTCCACCGGCACGAGACCGCCGCTCGCGGCGAACATTCCCGCGTACAGATCCGCGGCGCGATTGACGCCCTCCAACGTGCCCGAGTACTCGCTGCTGCGGTCCTGAAACAGATGCGTCCAGCGCACGTTGGCATTCGCACTTGCGCCGCTCGCCCGACCGATCAGCACCCCATCGCTGCCCATGCGCCGTGCGATGTCCACAAACGTGGATGGCGAGCCCGAGTTCAGGGCGCCGAAATCGATATGGAATCTCTGCAGTTCCGCGCTGTTTGGCCACACCAGCGGCAATCCACGCGAGGCGGCCGCGCCGTCAATCGCCGACTTCAACTCGGAACTCTCATCGGTGGTGATGACACTGCCGGCCTGCCCGCTCGACTGTACAGCCAATAGGACCAACGTCGTCGGCCGCTCATGACCCCATAGCGGCTGCCCGTTCTGCGTCAGCCACCGCTCGATGGCAGGTCCATCGAAAGACACCCACAGTTGGCCGTCCGCGGCAGCCCGATATTGCTGCACATAGCGCCGCGCATTGCTCACCAGTGAACTCAAAGCCGGATCCTCATCCGCGTTGCGACGGCCGGTGACGCGAATCAGCACCGTCTTCATTGCGTTTTGGAAGGCGGCACTCTGCGCCGCCTCCGAGCGGTCGGCGACCGGCGCCGTCGCCTGATACATCTCGCCGCGCGTCAGCGCGGCGGCCGCCTCGCCGAGGAAAAGGGCGGCGGCGCACGCCCACACGATTGAAAAGCGCCGAAAGTACTGTGCCATGGTGTTGTAAAATACCACAGCTGAAGTGCCGGCCGCTTCAGCCCACGTCCTAGATGAAGGATCCTTTAATGAATGAGCGAGCGCCCGTGACCTATCGCGAGGCCGGCGTCGATATCGACGCCGGTGACGAGCTTGTCGAGCGAATCAAGCCGCGGGTGAAGCGCTCGATGCGGCCCGAGGTGCTGGGGGGCATCGGCGGCTTTGGCGCGTTGGTCGAGGTGCCGCTGGACCGCTATCGCAAGCCGGTGCTGGTATCGGGAACGGACGGCGTCGGCACCAAACTGCGCCTGGCCATCGACACCCATCGGCACGACGGCGTCGGCATTGATCTGGTCGCCATGTGCGTCAATGACGTCGTCGTGCAAGGCGCCGAGCCGCTGTTCTTCTTGGATTACTACGCCAGCGGGAAACTGGATGTCGGCGTCGGTGAGCGGGTGATCGCAGGCATCGTCGAGGGCTGCGTGCAAGCCGGATGTGCCTTGGTGGGCGGAGAAACCGCCGAAATGCCCGGGATGTATCACGGCGCGGATTACGACCTCGCGGGCTTCTGCGTCGGGGTGGTCGAGAAGGAAGCCATCATTGACGGCTCCAAGACCCGCGCCGGCGATATCGTTCTGGGGTTGCCATCCTCCGGACCGCACTCCAACGGTTTCTCCCTGATCCGCAAAATTCTGCAGATCTCCGGCGCGGACCACAACGTCGATTTGGGCGGCGTCAGTCTGATCGAGCGGCTGATGGCGCCGACGCGCATATACGTCAAGCCGCTGCTGAAACTGATGCGCGAGCTCTCGCCCCATGGCCTCTCGCACATTACCGGCGGGGGCCTGGTTGACAATATTCCCCGTGTATTGCCCGAAGGATTGGAAGTGGTGCTCGAGCGGGGTGCATGGCGGCGCGAAGCGGTATTTGACTGGCTGCAGCGCGAGGGCAAAGTCGCCGATGCGGAAATGTACCGCGTGTTCAACTGTGGAATCGGCATGACCGTCCATGTGTCGGCGAGCGATGCGCCGCGCGCCATCGGCATACTGGGTGAAGCGGGCCAGGAAGCACTCGTCATCGGCGAGGTCCGGACCGGAACACGCGGCGTCGTCATCGCTTGAGCGCGAAGCCGCGGCAGCCGATCGTCATCCTGATTTCGGGGCGCGGCAGCAACATGCGTGCGCTGATCGAACGCAGCCGGGCCGTCGATGCTGCTTTTTCCGTGGCGTCAGTCATCTCCGATCGAGTCGATGCCGGCGGCCTTGAGATTGCACGACACTTAGGTGTCGGAGCACAGGCATTGCCGCAACCGAAAGGGGCGGACCGTGCGGACTACGACAGATCCCTGGCCGCGGCGATCGCCGAGTATTCTCCTACGCTGATCGCCCTCGCAGGATTCATGCGCATCCTGTCCGCGTCATTCGTCGAGCGGTTTGCCGGGAGAATATTGAACATTCACCCCTCGTTGCTGCCTAAATTTGTAGGACTCCATACGCATCGGCGCGCACTGGAAGCGCGCGAAGCCGAACACGGGGTCACGGTACACTTCGTCACGGAGCAACTCGACGGCGGCCCGCGCGTGCTTCAGGCACGTGTGCCCATTGTCTCCGGCGATACGGAAGCGACATTGAGTCAACGCGTGCTCATTCAGGAACACATCATTTATCCGCTGGCCGTCAATTGGTTCTGCCAAGGACGCCTGCGCTGCGAGGCGGGACAAGCGTGGCTGGATGGCCGGCCCTTGAACGAACCCGTGCAATTGAGCGATCTCGAGCCGGAGAAGATTCCATGAGAGTACCTACCGGCGCGCTATTGTTCCTCGCCATCGCTGCGTCCGCGGCTGCCTCCGCGCCTGCCTTTGCCGAGACGCCGGGCGATGTCGGCATCGCGCCGTTCATCGCGCACTATGAGGCAGCCTGGAAAGGTATCAGCGTGGGTACCAGCGATATAAAGCTGACACGGGGAACCGAACCGGGCCACTACCTGTACACCTGGACCATCACCGCACGCGGGATTTTTCGCATCGCGTACAGCGATGATCTGGTGCAAAAAAGCTGGTTGCGCATGATCGACGATCATGTGCGCCCCGATAAATACTCCGGCAAGGAAGGCTCATCATCGGTGGAGCTTGCATTCGACTGGCAAAATCACCGCGCCACCGGCGTGTCGGAGACCAAGCCGGTGGATATTCAGCTCCCGGACGGCGCGCAGGACGTCATGTCCATTCAAGTCGAGGTGATGCTGGATCTCAAGAACGGCAACTTGCCGAAGACATTCCAAATCATCGACAAGGACCAGCTGAAGGAATTCATCTACACACAGGAGGGCACCGCGAAAATCCGGACGGCGATCGGTGAACTCGACACCATCATCGTCACCAGCCAACGCACCGGCAATAACCGGATCCTGCGTATGTGGTTCGCCCCGTCCTTGGGATTCGTGCCCGTTCAGGCGGAGCGCAGCCGCGATGGCAAAATTGAAATTGCCATGCGCGTGAAGAGCGTCGATCACCTGGTTCCGATCGAGCCGCGGGCCGCGCCCTAGGGGCCTGTCGCTCCTAAGTCTTCGGCAGCGTGACGCCGCGCTGGCCCTGATACTTGCCGCCGCGATCCTTGTACGACGTCTCGCAAACCTCGTCGGATTCGAAGAACAGCATTTGCGCCACGCCTTCGTTGGCGTAGATCTTCGCGGGCAGCGGCGTGGTGTTGGAGAATTCCAGCGTCACATGGCCTTCCCATTCGGGTTCTAAAGGCGTTACGTTGACTATAATTCCGCAATTTTTCACGAACACGCCGCTCTGCAAAGCAAAATTGCCTGCTTCGGGAACCGTCAGGCAGTACACATCGTGGTCACCGGCAATCTCGCGCACTGCCACGACTTTGTGATTGCGATATTGACGCGTACCTCGGAAATCGATCACCGCGTCGGAGAAACGCCGGAATACCGATCGATCGCAGTTGAGCGCCTCAGCGGCGCCACGGATAGAGCCAGTGACGTGCAGCGCACGCCGAACGGTTTCTTCAGTGATTTCCGGCCTCAGTCTAATACGCCGCGCGATCTCCGCCTGTGTGCTGCGGCGCTCGCCCGTATCCTTGGCCCAGGCCTTCATCATGCGCTGGGAATGGCGGCCTCTTTCCACCGGGTCGGAAAATCGCCGAAGCATGGCGCGTCGATGCGCTTCGCGTGTCGCGTCAGTCGGGTTTCTGCGCTGCTCAATGATTCGCTCGCGGATATGCCGATATCGATCAGAATGCCAAAATTGATTGGCTCTGATGGACTGAGCACGGCTGAATTCTTCGCGCCAGAGTGGATCGATGGCACGTCTCTGCAGGGATGCGCTAATGGCTAGACCGTGCTCCACACGATCGAAATCCTCACCGTAGCTCGCTTCGTTGTGCAAGCGGATGTGCGATGACGCCTCCATCCGGGTGATGTTAGTGGGCTTGTTGTTGCGGCGATCGAAATCCAAATGGTGACGGTGGGTCCCTGGAATTTCCTCATATATTCCGTTTCTGATGTTCCATTCGTCCGCGAGTCGATGCGTCGCATAGAGATAGCCGTCGATCGGCTGATAAACGCCCTCATAGCCGCGAAATAGGTCTCGGTATAGGGGCATCAATGCATCTTGCGGTCTCAATGCATGCGCTTCCACCATGCGCCCATCGCGACGCATGAAAAGATGATCGGGGGTCGCGTGTATGCACTCACCGTTGTCCAATTCAATTTCAATGAGCGAATCGCGGCCGATGAAGCGCGGAGCATCAAGCAGACTGACGATCAGCCGTCCGTGCTCGCCGATGCTGTAGCCCCAAAAAATCTCTCCCGAATCGTGTCGCTTGGCCATGTCTTCAAGCGTCGGCGACGTGCCATCAACTAGCGCAACTCGAGTGTCGCCGCGGAAACAGCGTGCGTACGTGCTCTTTCCGAGACAAATAGTGAGTACGCTGCGCGGAATCCGAAAATATTCCACGGTGCTCGCGAGCGCGAAAGAGTTCGGCGGAATGATGCACACCGGTCCTTTGAAATCCACAAAAGATTTCTCGTCGAATTTTTTCGGATCGACGATGGTCGAATTGATATTGGTGAATATCTTGAAGTCTTCGGCGCAGCGCACGTCGTAGCCGTAGCTCGAGGTGCCATAGGAAACGATCTTGTGACCGTCCGCGACGCGCACCTGCTGCGAGGAAAACGGCTCGATCATGCCGGTTTCGGCGGCCATGCGTCTGATCCAACGATCGCTCTTGATGCTCATTCGTTCTTCATGCTCATTTAGGTTGCTTCGACGGTTATTTTTGGGAATGCCCGGCTGTAGTCTTTGTTCAAGGTCGCCAGGCGCGCCGCGGTGCGGCGCGCCATCAAGAAATACGCGCGCGCCCGCGCACTGCCAGGCTCCGCCACCACCGTGGGCGAACCGCCATCCGCGTCCTCGCGAATGCGGATATCCAAGGGCAGCTCGCCCAGCAGCTGCACCCCATATTGGGCGGCCATGCGCGCTCCCCCGCCGCTGCCGAACACGTGCTCCACGTGACCACACGCCGAGCAGATATGCACGCTCATGTTCTCCACGACCCCCAGGACGCGCACCTCGACCTTCTCGAACATCTTGAGTCCCTTGCGAGCATCCAAGAGGGCGATGTCCTGGGGAGTTGTCACAATCACGGCGCCGCTGACCGGGACGCGCTGCGCCAGGGTCAGTTGAATGTCGCCCGTCCCTGGCGGCATGTCGACCACCAAGTAGTCGAGGTCGCCCCAGGTGGTATCTCCCAGCAGTTGGGTCAAAGCCTGCGTCACCATCGGCCCGCGCCAGGCCATCGGTTGCTCCGGATCGATCATGAAGCCGATGGACATCACTTCCACCCCATGCGCGCGCAGCGGCGCCATGTGTTTACCGTCGGTGCTGACCGGCTTGGAGCCGGCCAGTCCCATCATCATCGGCTGGCTCGGGCCGTAGATGTCGGCATCCAGCAACCCCACCTTGGCGCCCTGCGCCGCCCAGGCGAGCGCCAAATTGGCTGCGGTGGTGGATTTACCGACGCCACCCTTGCCGGAGGCCACCGCGACCACGTTCTTGACATTTGTTAACGGTTTTAGCGTTCGTTGCACGGCGTGCGCCGTGATTTGTGCGCTCAACCGCAGCTCCAACCTTGCACGCCCCAAAGCAGGTCCGAGATATGACTGCAGCGCCGCGTGCAATTCAGGCCCATAATCGGCGCAGGGAAACCCCAAAACGAGATCAATCGAGACCAGGTCGTCGCGGACCGCGACCGACCGGACTGCCTTGGCTTCGCCCAAGGTTTGACCGAGGTAGGGATCGGTATAGGTGCCTAAGTTCTCGCGGATGGTGCTTTCCGCGGCAGGAGGTTGATTCATAAGGATCTCCCATTGTACCGCAGGCGGCTAAAACCGTGACGTGTGGCATAATTCCAAATTGAGAATCAAGACCAGGGAAGGCGCCTGAATTAAGGTAAGAATGGGTAGCTTTCCAGGGATTTTCCAGCTTTAGGCGCCGAATGACCCTATTCGCCAATTATCGTGCCGATCGGCTCATTGCCGAAGTTAAGTCCAGCGGCAATCCAGCCAGCCCGCTGGCGATGAAGGCATTGGAAAAATTGATCTCGCTCGGAGCCGACGCCATTGACCCCATCGTCGATGCGCTCGCGACGTCGGAAAAAAAGGAAACGACCGCCTATGTCGAAGTGTTGGCTCGGCTGATTGATGCCAAAACCCTGCCGATTCTGCTGAAGACCATGTCGGAAGCGAACGGCCGCGCCATGTCGGGAATCGCGTGGGCGCTGTCCTCGAGCAAGAACTATCCCGCACACGCGCTGCTTGACGCCTTGTCGAAGCCGGGCATGCCCAAGCAGGCGCTGCTCGACGTGATTGTCGCGCAGAAAACCCGCTACACCGTACGCGAACTGCTGAACGCCGCCTATACGCAGGAGCCCAGTGAACGCAACGGGCTGTTCAAGATCATCGGTGAGATCGCGGACGAATCGTCCGTGGATGATTTGCTGGCGAGGATCGAGGGCAAGGATCCGGTCGCGCGGCTGCACATCATCAATGTCCTGGCTCGCTTCAACCTGCCCAAGGTGCAGCAAGCGGTGCAGAAGCAGCTCAAAGACAACAGCAAGTTCATACGCTCGGCCGCCTTGACGGCGCTCTCCAAAATGGATGGCCCGTTCGACATGCCCTTGGTCGTCGGCATGCTGCGCGATCCGGAGATCGAGGTACAGAACAAGGCGGTGGATGTCGTCGTGAAGGCAAACCACCCCGAAACCATCAAGTATTTGGTGGACGTGCTCAAGGATGAAAACGAATACGCGCGGCGCGCGGCGGTGGAAGTCCTAAACGTCGTCGGCACGTCCAAATCCGTCAAATACCTGCTCGAAGTGATCGCGGACAGCGATTGGTGGGTTCGCACGCGAGCGGCAGACGCCCTCGGCAAGATCGGTGGTCCGAAGGTGGTCGACGCCGTACTCGCCCTCATCAAAGACGAGAATCAGGACATTCGCCGCGCGGCGATCGAGATCCTGAACCAAACGAAGGATGAGCGCGCGGTCGCGCAGCTCATCGAAGCCACGCGCGACCCCGATTGGTGGGTGAGCGAACGCGCGGTCGACGCATTGGCGGAGATCGGCAGCAGCAAGGCTCTGCCGCGCTTCATCGACATGTTGCAGGGCGAGGCCAAATCCCTGCCGACGGTCATCCGCGCGATCGGCAAAATCGGCGATCAGCGCAGCCTCGAGGCCTTGTTGCCCATGCTGTCGAGGCCGGAGAACGAAGTCAAAGTGGAGGCCATTTCGGCGCTGGCGAAGCTTGCGGACGAACGCCGCGCGGACACCATCCGGGTGCGCTTGCAATCGGTGTCGACGAGCGCGGACGGCACCTTGAGCCAGGCCGTCGCACGCGCCATGCAGGAACTCGACAACCGCTTCTCGACGCAGCAAATCGCGGCCAACAAGCGCGCAGAAAAGATGCAGGAGCCCGCCAAGACGCTGCTCATCGACAATCAATCGCTGGCGGCCGCGGTCAAACAGGCGGAGGACCCGGCTGCAACAGCCAAGCTGGATATTGCGACCTTGAAGCCCGGAGACGTCATCGAGGGCCGCTACAAGTTCATCGAAAAGATCGGCAAGGGAGCCTTCGGCACCGTATTGCTCATGGAAGACACGGTCGTCGAGGAGCGCCTCATCCTCAAGTTCTTGAACCCCAACGTTTCCTCCGACGAAGAGATGATGAAGCGCTTCGTGCACGAACTGCGCTACAGCCGCAAGATCACGCACAAGAACGTCATCCGCATCTATGACTTCCTGTACATCCGCGGCAATTACGCGATCTCGATGGAATATTTTCCTTCGCACACCTTGGGCGGAGAGATCGTCAACGAGAAGCCGGTGGCGCTCAAACGCGCTGTCAAATTCGCCATCGACATCGCGACCGGCATGGCGGTGGCGCATCAAGCCGGCATCGTGCACCGTGACTTGAAGCCGGCCAACGTGCTGATCGACAGCGAATCGTTGCTGAAAATCGTCGACTTCGGCGTGGCGGCGGCGCAAAGCCAGGGCGACACGCAATTGACCAAAACCGGCTATGTCATCGGCTCCCCGAAGTACATGGCGCCTGAACAGATCCTGGGTAAAAAGGTCGACGAACGGGCCGACATCTATAGTTTGGGCGTGATCATGTACGAGATGTTCGCCGGCGTGCCGCCCTACTCGCGCGGCGACCACATGTCCGTGATGTACCAGCACGTCCAGGGTAAGGCGCGCCAGCCCATCGAGATCAACAAAGAATTGCCGGTCGAGCTCAACAGCCTGGTCATGAAGTGCATGTCGCTGGATAAGGCGAAACGGGCCCAAACCATGGACGAACTGCGCCTTGCGCTCGAGAAATTCCTCTAGCGCTTGACGTACCTCACGTTTATGGGCGAATCAAGCCCTAAACACTCGAAAAACCAATTGCTTACGGGTAGCCTTACGCGTTATGGCAAGAGTCGACGCATTCCTCAAGTTGGGAGTGGCCCAAGGCTGCTCGGACCTGCATCTGGCGGTGGGTGTGCCGCCCATGCTGCGCATGCATGGGGACCTGATGCCGATCAAATTCCGCGATCTGGGTGATGCCGAACTCGAAGCCTACATCACCGAGATCTTGAACCAATCGCAACTCAAGGTCTTGCGCGAAGGCCACGATCTGGACTTCTCCTACGTCTCGACCGAGGGCGGACGTTTTCGCGTCAATGTGTACCGCAAAGAAACCGGCATCGGCGCGGCGTTTCGATCGATTCCCACCACCATGCCGACGATGGATCAGCTGGGTCTGCCGCCGATCGTGAAGAAGCTGTGCGACTACCACCAGGGGATGATCCTGGTGACCGGATCGACCGGCACCGGAAAGACCACGACCCTGGCGTCGATGATCGATTACCTCAATTCGACCCGCTCGCTCAACATCATCAGCCTCGAGGATCCGATCGAATTCGTTCATCGCAGCAAATCGAGCCAGGTGATCCAGCGCGAGTTGGGCACGCACCTGCCGTCCTTTGCCGAGGGCGTGCGCGCCGCCATGCGCGAAGACCCCGACGTCATCCTGGTCGGCGAAATGCGCGATGCCGAGACCATCTCGATGGCCATGACGGCCGCCGAAACAGGACATCTCGTGCTGGGGACTTTGCATACCACCAGCGCCACCAAGACCCTCGATCGCATCATCGATGCGCTGCCGAACGACGAGCGCGAACAAACCAAGACCTTTCTGGCCAATAGCCTCATCGCGGTCATTACCCAGATTCTGCTCAAGACCCCGGATCAGCGCGCGCGCAAGGCGGTGTGCGAGGTCATGGTGCTGACCAAGGCGATCGGCAAACTGATCATGACCGACCAGACGCATCAAATTCCCAGCCAGCTGCAAATGGGCAGGGAATACGGCATGCAGCTCATGGACCAAGCCTTGCTCACAGCCATCAACGCCAAGGAAGTGGATCCTGAGCACGCCTACACCTATGCATCCGACAAGCGCCAGTTCCAGCGCTTCGTCACCGATATGTCGGGTGTTCCGGTCGCGGAACCGGTAACAACTCCACCCTAAGCCATGCCAGCCATCGACGAATTCTTGAACCAGATCCTCGAGGGCAACGGCTCGGATCTGCATTTTCTGGCCGGCGACCCGCCGCGCATCCGCCAATACGGCGAGCTCAAATCCCTGCGCGAACAGCCGCTGAGCGCGGAAAGCGTCAAGACCACGCTATACGAGATCATGCCGAAGCTCGCGGTCGAGCGGTTCGAGGAGAAGGACGGCACTGACTTTGCCTATGCAATTCCGGGCGTGGCGCGCTTTCGCGTCAACGTCATGCGGCAGCTCAACGGCATGGGCGCCGTGTTCCGAGCGATACCGTCCAGCGCCAAGACCGCCGAGGAACTCAAGCTCCCGCCGGCAGTCATGGACATGTGCAAAATCAACAGCGGTCTGATTTTGGTGACCGGCAAGACCGGATCCGGCAAGTCCACGACACTTGCCGCCATGATCGATGACATCAACCGGCGCGAGAAGGGCCATATCCTCACCATCGAGGATCCCATCGAATTCGTGCACGCGCGCAAAAATTGCCTCATCAGCCAGCGCGAGATCGGCGTGCACGCCACATCATTCTCGAGCGCATTGCTGTCCGCATTGCGCGAAGACCCTGACGTGATCCTGGTGGGCGAGCTTCGCGATCTGGAAACCATGAGCATCGCGGTCACCGCGGCGGAAATGGGCATTCTGGTGATGGCGACGCTGCATACCAACGGCGCGGCGCCGACGGTGGATCGCTTGGTAAATGCCTTTCCCGCTGACAAGCAGCCGCACGTGCGCACCATGCTGTCCACCAGTTTGCGCGGCGTCGTCTCGCAGCAGCTCATTCAAAAAGCCGACAAGAAGGGACGCGTTGCGGCCCTGGAAATCCTGGTCAATACCCCCGCCGTGGCCAACCTGATTCGTCAGGGCAAGATGGATCAGCTCGAGAACGCCATGCAAAGCGGCTCGGCCAACGGCATGAAGCTGATGGATACCGCGATTCAGGCGTTGCTCGATTCGCGGCAAATTTCCGGTAAAGAGGCCTTCAAAAAGGCCATCAACAAATCCAAATTCGAACAATTCCGCGACGCTTCCCAGCCGGCTTCGGCGTAGGCTAAGCCGCGCGGCGATCCCCGCCGCCGCGACCGACCCTGCGGGTCATGGCATAATTCGGCATGACCCATCGACGCCGAATCCTCGTCACCAGCGCTCTGCCATTCGCCAATGGCCCCTTGCATTTAGGCTACATTCTGGAGGCGGTGCAGACCGACATCTGGGTGCGCTTTCAAAAGCTTCAGGGGAATGAGTGCTATTACGTCTGCGCCGATGACACCCACGGCACGCCCATCATGCTCAAGGCCCAATCCGAAGGGATCACGCCGGAACAATTGATCGCG
>Ga0210402_10002431_pt1 | contig 18158 bp, 14 predicted proteins | sample IncBWC7MmetaG_FD_161055 | JGI IMG/M metagenome (GOLD analysis project Ga0210402, IMG submission 161055) | Forest soil microbial communities from Barre Woods Harvard Forest LTER site, Petersham, Massachusetts, United States - Inc-BW-C-7-M | ecosystem: Environmental > Terrestrial > Soil >... | reverse complement strand
GGGCGCGGGGCGGAATAGGCGGGCATCCAGGCGCAGGCGCGTGACGCAGATGATCGACTGTGTCCGCCCGGTCCACCGGGTCAGCAAATCCAGTGCAGCGAACTTTCCGTTCGGTTCATCGCTGCTCCATATTAGGCGGCGCCGCAATACTGCCATGTTACTCAACCAGGTTACGCTACAGGGTACTCGCTACACCGTCCGGGCTTCGGCGTCCCAGAAAAGCGACAGCGGAGTTGCGGATTGCCGAAAACAGCGCGTGGGTGAGGTTGATGTGAACGCTGTGGCCGGATACCTGAAGGCTTAGGATGCCGGTCGCAACGCCGTCAAACGCGCTCAATGACACGCCGCTCACTTTGCCTATCCGGTGGGTGCCGTCAGTGGGCGTGGACCTCGCGATCGGCTTTCTCTTTCCTCGCCAGCGCAGTAGTGGTTGAGCCCTCGGCTGCGACTATTCTTTCGTAACTGGCCGTCAGGTCCTCCGCTTGCGCTGACGCGAGTGGATACTGTTAGTGGGAGCCTCTATGAAAACCTGGCGCGTCATCGTTATCTACTCGATCGTCGTTGCGCACTCCCACGCTCAAGACGACAATCAACCAACTGCTGATTATTCCGTGGCAGCCGACATCCAGTACTGTACTGGTGGCGGTAAGCCGTTGCTAATGGATGTCTTCATTCCGCATGCGCGGATTCGGCGGCCTACTCCGGCGGTGCTGTGGCTCCACGGCGGCGGTTGGGAACGCGGCGATAAGAATGGGAACTCCGGAGCGCGCTTTCTGGCGCAGGCCGGTTTCGTGACTGCCTCCATCTACTATCGATTGAGTGGAGAGGCCAAGTTCCCTGCGGACATCGAAGATTGCAAGTGCGCCGTTCGGTATCTTCGTGCCAATGCCGGGAAATATGATCTGCACCCGAACCGAATTGGCGTTGCCGGCGCTTCGTCCGGTGGACACCTGGCCCTGTTGCTCGGTTTGGCCGGCGAGAAGGCCGGACTGGAAGGCTCGGGAGGGTGGCCGGGCGTCTCCAGCCGCGTTCGCGCGACTGTGTCCTACTATGGCCCAACGGATTTGACAACAGTCACCGCCGATTTCGGGACTCGGGCGCGAGCAGCGATCGCCAAGCTCATTGGTACGACCACACAGGAAAACCCTGACGCCTACAGGCGGGCCAGTCCAATTGCCTATATTTCATCGCGGCAACCGCCGATTCTGATGGTGCACGGCGATGGGGACACTCTGGTGCCATTCGAGCAGTCCAAACGCATGTTGGATGCGTGCCTTCGGGCAGGAGCCGATGCAAAGCTGGTCAAAGTCGGGAATGCGGATCACGACTTCGAGCTCCTGGATCCGAGCAAGCCTCTCTCGATCGGCATTGAGCAGATCCACAACATGACGGTAGAGTTCTTCCAGAAGCATCTGGACGCCACCAGGGCGATCTTGCGGTGAATCTTCAACCCCACCAGCCCGTACACTACGTGCACGCCGGAGCGTTCCATCGCTCGCGCCCACTCAATGTTGCTCTCCTCGTCGAACCGGGCCTTCAACTCCACCAGGGCGGCGACCTGCTTATCCTCTTCGATAGCATCCAGCAGCGCTTCCACCACCTTGGAATTCCGCCGACGAGGTAGAGGCACGCTTTGATCGCCAGCGTTCCGGGATCGCGCGCGGCTGTCCGCAAGAACTCGATCACCGGCTGAAAGGAATCGAAAGGATGATGCAGCACGATGTTCTGCCGCCGGATCAGGGCGAATATGTCGTCATCCTCGGAGCTCTCCACCAGCGCAGTGGGCAGCGCCGGAACGAACGCAGTCTCCTTCAACTCCGGACGGTCCAATTGCGCCGCATCCATCAGCCGCTCGCCTGCAGGCAATGGTACGCCTCTTTCATCAGGCGCATCACCTCCCGGCGGATGGCCACAAGCTGCGCCCGAGGGCTCATGCCATCGAGCCCGGCATCCCCCGCGCCCGAGTCCATCTGCGCCAACAGCCCGGCGACGCGAACCATAAAAAACTCGTCGAGGTTGGACCCCAGAATCGCCAGGAACTTCAGCCTCTCCAGCCGCGGGTTCTTTTCGTCCTCCGCCTCCCCCAGCACGCGCTGCTGAAAGGCGAGGAGGGACAACTCGCGGTTTAGGTACAGTTCCGGGCCCCGCAAGTCAACGGCGTTCAAATCGCGTGGGGGAAAGCTCGAGCGCATATCGAGAGTACTATCCCAGACCAACGGTTTTGGCGTGTCGACCGGTATCTTTGGTCTGAGCGGTAACTTCAAGGTTGGTATCGAGGTAGAAGCGTTGCATGAAGGGAGAGTATCAGTCTTTCGCAAACGGACAGTCACAAAATGGATACAAAATGGAACGAAATTTGTTGTTCGCAAATGAGAGCTACAGCCTCGGAATGAGGCGTCCCGGCGGTTCAACTGGCGCCGGATACCGCGGTATGCCGGAAGGGCGCGATTCGGATTTACCGGACGCAGTTTGGGTTGGGGACGTGCCTTGCCGGCACAGGTCGCAGCCACAGGTCGGTTCTTTGCGATCCATATGTAGAAGCCTCAGAAGCAGTTCATTTTCATGCCCGCTATAGTCCCGGCATATACTGGGTCTGATGCAATGCGGCGGCCGGCACAGCTTGCAACAGGCGCTCCATGCCTGCCCAGACGCGATGCGCTGCTTTCTCATGATTCACCAGTATCTCTTCCAGCATCGCCCGAATCTCATAGACAGCCGTGTTGACCCTGGCGGCCGCATTGGCCCGAAATTCCCGATATCGCTGCGGCTCCAATAGTTGGCCCACGGCTCCGCCAATCCTGGAGAAACTGCTCACCACCATCCCCATGCGTTCCGCTTCGATCCAATCCGCATGGAAGACCTGATTCGTCGTTCGCGGCAGCCTTGTGTCGGATGCCCGTCAGCAGATGGCGCATCCCTCACGAGCGGCCGTGCAGGGAAACGAGTTCGGGATCCATCTGGGTTTTGACGCGAGTGCGCCGAGACGTGGGAACGCAGTATCTCCGGAGTCACCCGTCAAACCTCTGGCCGAACATGTTGCCACCAAGTGTGAAATTGAGTCATCAATAAAGCATGGTGCAAATCACCTCAGCCGAGTCCTCCCGGCGATTGACGCTCGCGGAACTCCGTACGCTCTCGCTCGCATCGCTTGGTGGCGCGCTCGAGTTTTACGACTTCGTCATTTTCGTATTCTTCACGGGCGTGATCGGCAAACTGTTCTTTTCCGCGGGCCTGCCGGATTGGGTGCGTCAATTTCAGACATTTGGCATCTTCGCGGCGGGGTATCTGGCGCGGCCTCTTGGTGGAATCGTGATGGCGCATTTCGGCGATACCCGTGGCCGGAAGCGTATGTTTACACTAAGCGTCCTTCTGATGGCGATCCCAACACTACTGATTGGATTTCTGCCCACCTATCAGTCGATTGGCGCCGCCGCCCCGGTGCTGCTGCTCGTGATGCGAGTAATGCAAGGAATCGCAATCGGCGGCGAAGCGCCCGGCGGCTGGGTATTTGTTGCCGAGCACGCCTGGCGAGGGCGGGTTGGATTCGCAGTTGGTTTGCTTACCAGCGGCTTAAGCTGCGGGATACTGCTCGGCTCGCTTGTGGCGACTGCCGTCAATATGGCGTTCAGCCAAACGCAGATTGCCGGCGGCCTCTGGCGGTTACCGTTTGTGATTGGGGGCGTATTCGGGTTTGTTGCGATGCTGCTACGGCGGTGGCTTGAAGAAACTCCCGTCTTTGAGAAGATGCGAAGCTGCGCAGCGGTCTCCCGTGAACTTCCTTTGCGTGCGGTCTTACGAGAGCATGGCCGCGCCATCGCCGTCTCGGTGCTTGCCACGTGGATGCTCACAGCAGCGATAGTGGTCGTGATCCTGATGACGCCTGCCCTACTGCAACAAATGTCCCGGTTGACGGCGGGCACCGTGCAATCCGGCAACCTTGCCGGTACGGCAGCGCTGTGCCTTTCCACACTGGCACTAGGTGCTGCCACGGACCGTTTCGGCATCCGCCGCGTCGCTATTCCATTAGTGATGTTCTTGATCCTTGCGACTTACGGTCTCTACATCGGAGCCACGCGGCTGCCATCGGCCCTGACGCCTCTCTACGTCCTCGCCGGCATCGGAGCCGGCGCCGCCGTCCTGGCTCCTGTTGTCATGGTCCGTGCATTTCCGGCCGCGGTCCGCTTCACCGGTGTTTCCTTCTCTTACAATCTTTCCTACGCGGTGTTCGGCGGCGTAACTCCGCTACTCGTCTCCTGGATTTCCCACCTGAACCAGCTCGCTCCTGCACACTATATCGCTGCCGTCACTATTCTCGGCCTTGTGGCCATCTTGATCGCACCTACTGCACGCGCCATCGACGAAGACTGATGGCGGGGTGCACGCTGCGCAGAAGTCGCCCAGTATGGAGATGACCGGTTACGATCTGGTCCACTTCCTTGCCCGCAACATCGCCGCCCAGTCCGCCAGCCTCAAGATGGCCTTTTACGACTCCAAGCCGATCTCATCCTTGCTGACTCCATCTACTGGGGGCACGCTGCCCATGCTCGTCGGGCCTCGCGACAAGCGCCCTGCCATCGCGCACCTCTGCGTCTCCGTTGTCAATATCGGCAGCGGGAAAACATCCCGATGCGCCCCGGTGAGACTCCGGAGCAGCGCGATGCAGAGTACCGGCTCCGTGAGCGCTTCATGCTTCAGCCCGCGCAACAGGCCGTCGACGCTGCCTGGCCAGCCTTGGTTATCCCACGCTTCCATGCCCCATTCTCGAAGCTATGACCGCAATGTCCGATGTCTGTCTGCACCCTGGCATCGAGAACTTCGAGTACCCATGAGTCGCCACTTCTCACTACCTTTCACGACACGGCGCACCGGAATCGCCGGATAATCTCAAACGCTTTCGATCTGTCGTTTTTGTCGGGCGGGGCTCTGTACAGCCGTGGACCTTTGGCTCCGGACAAGACGCGAAGCGTATTATCCCCCACAGGAACCCTTCGTACCAGCGATATTGAGCAGATGCGGATTGGTGTTCTCGAACATCTGGGGATTGCTCAGGCGGCAGCATGGCTCTTCGCGGCAGAACTCAGAGAAGGTACTGTCATCCGTCTTCTGACTCCGCTCGAACGAATTGTACCGATCCTTGCCGTTCGACCTGCCAGTAGCGGTGTCCGCCAAAGTACGCGTCTTCATCGAGCACCTGGAGAAGACTTTCGCTCTCTGGTCCCAATTCAATCCGCCTCGCTAAAACTTTAGGGATCGTAACTACCGATCAGGCAATCGCAGCATCGATCAGGGCTTCGGCCGCCTTTGCCGTAGCCTTCACGGCATCCCGCTTTCCAAGAATGCCGGCAGTCGAATACGCCCCCTCAATCAACATGAGCAATTGGTTGCTCAGCACATCGGGCTGACGCGCGCCGATAGTGCGGCAAAGGTTCAGCAATCTCTTTTTCAATTCTCTCTTGTGAGCCAAAGCAACCACCCGGGCACGGCAACCCTCCTCCGGGAACTCGGCGGCTGCCTTTAGAAGCGCGCAGCCGCGGAACTCTGGCCGCCGCGCCCGAATTGCGATTGCCACGAATAGATCGGCCAACTGCCGCCGGGGCTCATTCGCATTTCGGGCCATGACGCCGTCCCACCACTGCCAATATCGCTGCCCCCTCGCCTCTAAGTACGCGGCGACGAGATCGTCCTTTGAAGCGAAACTGCGGTACAAGCTCATCTTGGCAACGCCGGATTTGTCGATGATGGTGTCGATGCCGACCGCGTGGATGCCCTCACGATAAAAGAGGTCGTCGGCAGTTTCCAGAATTCGTTCACGGGCAGTTTTGTGCGAAGATGTCATGAGACAGACCTGTCTCTATCATACTCGATATTTTGGAATCCCGCCAGAACCAACCCGCATCCGATCCGGTATGTGGATCGTAAAAGTCGCCCTCCGGCGCCCGTATACTTTCGTCGTCGTCGCGTTGTTGATCCTCATTCTCAGCCCCATAGTGATTTTGCGCACGCCGACGGACATTTTTCCCAACGTCGACATCCCGGTGATCGCTGTGGCTTTCTCGTACACCGGCTTGAACCCGGAAGAGATGGAAGGCCGCCTCACGACCGTATTCGAACGTGTCGTCACTACGGTTGTAAACGACGTGGAGCATATCGAATCGACAACGATCAATGGACAGGCGATTGTCCGGATATTTCTTCAGCCTGGCGCCAATGTCGACCGCGCAACGGCGCAGATTACTGCGGGATCTCAAACGATCCTGCGGTTTCTTCCTCCGGGGACTCAACCGCCGCTCATGGTCAACTACAGCGCCTCAACGGTCCCCATCCTCCAACTCGCCCTTTCTGGACAGGGACTGGCCGAGCAACAACTGAACGATATCGGCCTCAACTTCCTGCGAACTCAACTGGTCACGATTCCGGGGGCGGTCATTCCGTTCCCATACGGGGGGAAGCAGCGACAGATCATGGTGGACCTGAAGCCAGGTTTGCTGCAATCAAAGGGCTTGGCGGCCGGCGATGTGGTCTCTGCGCTCAGCCAACAGAACCTGGTGCTTCCTTCCGGGACTGCCAAAATCGGCGCGACCGAGTATGACTTCGATATTAACGCGAGCCCCAAAACAGTTTCTGAGTTAAATGATGTCCCGGTTAAAGTGATCGGCAATTCGACTGTCTATTTGCGGGATGTGGCGAACGTCCGCGATGGATTTGCGCCGCAGACCAATATCGTGCGTCAGGACGGACATCGAGGGACGCTGGTGACCGCGCTTAAGTCGGGCAATGCGTCCACTCTAGATGTAGTTCAAGGAATTCGCAACCTGCTGCCGCGAGTCGCTGCAACGTTGCCGGCGGAGTTAAAGATTCAACCCTTGGCGGACCAATCATTGTTCGTTCGAGCCGCGGTCGGATCGGTGATTCGTGAAGCCATTATCGCCGCTTGTCTTACGGGGTTGATGATCCTGCTATTCCTCGGAAGCTGGCGCAGCACTGTGATCATCGCAGTCTCGATTCCGCTTTCCATCCTTACTTCGATTATCGTGCTCAGCGCATTGCATGAAACGATCAACGTGATGACCCTCGGCGGCCTGGCGCTCGCGGTTGGCATCCTGGTGGATGACGCCACTGTCGAGATCGAGAACGTCAATCGAATTCTCGGGGAAGGGAAGGAAATCAGGGAGGCGATCCTGGAAGGCGCCCAGCAGATCGCGGTACCGGCCCTGGTCTCGACCCTCTGCATATCGATCGTCTTTATTCCCATGTTCTTCCTGAACGGGGTGGCGCGCTACCTGTTCGTTCCGCTGGCCGAGGCGGTGGTCTTCGCGATGATGGCTTCGTACATCCTTTCGCGCACGCTGGTCCCCACGCTGGCCATGTACCTTCTGCGGCCGGGACAGCATGCTTCCGCTCGATCGCGAAATCCTCTTGTACTGGCGCAACAGGGGTTCGAACAGGGGTTCGAGAGGCTTCGCCTGGCATACGAGCTTCTGCTTACCAGGTTCGTCTATCACCGTCGCATCTTCATTCCAGTGTTTCTCCTGATTGCGGTATCTGCATTCCTGCTGGTTCCATGGCTCGGGCAAGACTTCTTTCCCACAATCGATAGCGGCCAATTGCTTCTCCATGTGCGGACCAAAGCGGGCACACGGATCGAGGAGACCGCGAGACTTTGCGATCTGGTGGAGGCGTCCATTCGTCGGGAGATACCGAACGCTGAGGTAGAGAACGTTCTCGACAACATCGGGGTACCTTACAGCACCATCAACCTCATTTACAACCGGTCCGGGCTGATCGGCGCCGGCGACGCGGACATCCTCGTGTCGCTGAAGGAGAAGCATCGGCCGGTCGCTGAGTACGTCCGCGCCTTGCGCCCCATATTAGCCGAGGAGTTTCCGGGCACCACCTTTGCCTTTCTTCCCGCCGATATGGTCTCGCAGATTCTGAACTTCGGCGCGCCGTCGCCAATTGACATCCAAATCGAGGGCGCGAACCTGGACGGGAATCGCCAGCTTGCGGACCAGTTGCTGGGTCAGCTTCGTCATGTGCCGGGCCTGGCCGATGCGCGCATTCAACAGGATTTCGATTACCCGAGATTTCACGTCGAGATCGACCGTACGAAGGCAGCGCAAGGCGGATTCACGCCGCGCGACATCGCCAATAGTTTGCTGGTCTCGCTGAGCGGCAGCTTTCAAACCGCGCCAAATTTCTTTCTGAACCGGCAAAACGGCGTCGAGTATAACCTGGTTGCTCAAACGCCCCAGTACACCATCCAAACGCTGCAGGATGTCCAAAGCATGCCTATCAGCTCGCCTACGATGACTCGTCCGGAAATTCTGGCTGATGTCGGATCGCTCACACGATCCACCGAACCGGCAGTGCTATCGCACTTCAACATCCGCCGCGTGGTGGACATTTACGGATCGGTTGACGGCCGTGATCTCGGGGCGACTGGCAAGGACGTCGCCCGCATCTTAGAGGCGAATCGAAAATCCTTTCCGCGTGGAACTTTCGTCACAATTAAGGGCCAGTTCGAAACCATGCGGACCTCTTACCGGGGTTTGCTGGCTGGTCTCGGCTTTGCCATCGTGCTCGTCTACTTGTTGATAGTAGTCAACTTCCAGTCATGGCTGGATCCGTTTATCATCATCACCGCGCTGCCGGCGGCTCTGGCGGGCATTGCACTTTTCCTGTTTCTCACGCATACAACGCTGAGTGTGCCGGCGCTCACGGGAGCCATCATGTGTATGGGAGTCGCCACTGCCAACAGCATCCTGGTGGTCGCGTTCGCCAAAGAGCGCCTGGTTCACCACGGTGAGGCGGTTGAAGCCGCCATCGAGGCAGGCTCCACGCGGTTTCGCCCGGTTCTCATGACCGCGTTGGCGATGATCATCGGCATGATTCCGATGGCGCTCGGGACGGGTCACGGCGGCGAGCAAAATGCCCCGCTGGGGCGCGCGGTGATCGGCGGGCTGTTAGCGGCGACGGTCGCAACACTTTTCTTTGTTCCCGCCGTCTTCGCCATTTTGCACGGCGGGCACGCCGACGGGAACCCGCCGCAATCGAAAGAACTTACGGAGCTAAGCAATGACAACTATGAACAGCATAAGCACTGAGGATCGTCCGCAGGAGGCAGCCAACGATGCGAATCGCATTCCGCGGCCCGCGGCCAGGATTTTTGTCGTGGCCTTCGTGGCTGCCGCGGGGGTGCTCGCCTTTTCAATTCACGGGGGCATTACGACTCGCGTGGCGGCGGAATCCAGCCTGGCCCGCAGCACCGAAGAAGCAGCCATTCCGATCGTCAATGTAGTCCATCCGAAGGAAGGGGCGCCACTCGAGGAACTGATATTGCCGGGAAATACGCAGGCGTTCAGTGATACGCCGATCTTTGCGCGAACCAGCGGCTATCTGAAACGTTGGTATTTCGATATTGGCGCTCATGTGAAGCGGGGCGACTTATTGGCTGAAATCGAAACACCTGAAATCGACAAGCAGCTCCAGCAGTCGCGTGCCGAGCTCGAAACCGCGCAGGCCAATCACCATCTGGCCGAAACGACGGCAGCCCGCTGGCAGTTCCTCTTGCAAAGCGACTCGGTATCCAGGCAGGAAACCGACGAAAAGATTGCTGACCTAAGCGCCAGGAAGGCCACTGTGGACTCCAATGCTTCCAATGTCCACAGGCTTGAGGATCTTCAGTCCTTCCAGAAGGTCTACGCGCCATTCGATGGGGTCCTTACCGCCCGCAACACCGATGTTGGGGCATTGATCGACGCCGGGGCCAACTCCGCAGGCAAGGAGCTGTTCCATCTCGCGGCGATCGACAGTCTCCGTGTGTTTGTCGCAATTCCAGAAGTATATTCCCGCGCCGCGCGGCCCGGCGGCACTGCGTCCCTGACCCTCGACGAATTTCCCGGCCTTTCCTTTCATGGCACGCTGGCGCGGACCTCGAATTCCATCGACCAGGTGTCGCACACGCTACTGACCGAAGTCGACGTTCCCAATCGCGAGGGCCAGCTTTTACCTGGCTCATACGTCTTTGTTCATTTCAAGCTGCCTCAGACGGTTCGCTCGGTCGTAGTCCCTTCCAACACATTGCTCTTCCGGTCAGAAGGTCTCCGAGTTGCGCTCGTGCGGGATGGGCGCGTTTACCTGGCGCCGGTCAAAATTGGTCGGGACTATGGCAGCACGGTCGAGGTTATCTCGGGTCTCCGGGCGAGCGACGCCGTGGTCCTTGATCCGGCGGACTCGCTAGTGAGCGGCGCGCCGGTGCGAAGCGGCAGCCACAGCGCCACAGTTCCAGGAGGTTCCGGCAAATGACACGCAGTGGAGTCGGAATCGCCGCGGTTCTGGTGTGCCTGCTCGCCGGTTGTACGGTTGGACCCAAGTACAAGGTCCCCGATGTCCCGCTCACTCCGGCGTACAAGGAGGCAGATGGCTGGAAGGCAGCGCACCCCAGCGATCAGGTCCTGCGCGGAACATGGTGGGAGATCTTCGGAGACGCCCAGCTCAACGCACTCGAAGAACAGGTGCCTGGCGGCAATCAAAATCTGAAGGGACTGGAGGCCCGTTTTCGTGAGGCGCGCGCAGCCATACGATTTAACCGCGCGTCACAATTCCCCACTATTTCTACGGCTCCCTCGATTGCCTCGATTCGCGATTCGGCGAATCGTCCTTATCTTCCGGCCGGGGCTGCTCATACGACGGGCGATTTCGTCTTGCCGTTCGATGTCTCCTACGAATTGGATTTTTGGGGACGTGTGCGGCGAACCGTCGCCTCCGCGCGTGAATTTGCCCAGGCGAGCGCTGCCGACCTCGAGACTGCAAAGCTCAGTCTTCAAGCGGAACTGGCTTTCGACTATTTCGAGCTCAGAAGCGCCGACGCGCAGAAGCAGATCCTGGACAACACGGTGGAAAGCTACGCCGCTGCCCTGCGGCTCACCCAGAACCGGTATCAGGGAGGCGCGGCGCCGAAATCCGATGTGGCACAGGCTGAGACACAGCTCGAAACGGCGCAGGTGCAGGACACCGATATCGGCGTGCAACGATCCCAATACGAGCATGCCATTGCCATCTTGATCGGAAAACCTCCGGCGGCGTTCAGTCTGCAAGCGGCGGCATCGTCGCTGCGGCCTCCGGATATCCCGGTGGGCATGCCTGCGGATTTGCTGGAGCGGCGACCGGATATTGCAGCCGCGGAGCGCCGTGTGGCCGCCGCGTCCGAACAGATCGGCATCGCCCGCGCGGCATTCTTCCCGACCGTGATGCTGAGCGCAGTCCTCGGACTTGAAGGGACCTCGATCACGAACTGGCTCAACTGGCCGAGTCGTCTTTGGGCGGTAGGTCCATCCGCTGTGCAAACTCTATTTGATGCCGGCCGGCGAAGGGCAACCTCTGAAGCGGCCATTGCGGGCTTCGACGCAGCAGCCGCAGATTATCGCGAGTCGGCCCTGGCTGCATTCCAGCAGGTAGAAGACAATCTGGCCGCACTCCGTATTCTCGAAGCGGAGGCCGGCCAGCAGCATCAGGCGGTGGCCTCCGCGCAGGAGTCGCTACAGCTTTTCACCAACCGGTATAAGGGCGGCGTGGATACTTATCTTCAAGTCGTCACTTCACAGACTGCTGCCCTAGCAAACGAACGGAATGAGACTGACATCCAGCGGCGGCGCATGGATGCGACTGTGCTGCTGATCAAGGCTCTCGGCGGCGGCTGGAATGTTTCGAATCTACCCAAACTTTGAAGTGCCCTTGGCTCGCCAGGCCAGATCAACCAAAAAGATTTCGACAAGCTCGAATAGGAGGAATCGAACATCATGCGCGCAATGAGAGCGGAAGGATTCAGGGGTTACCAGGATCTGAAGCTGGCGGACATTCCAAAGCCGCGGGTGTCTGAGGGGCGAGTACTGGTAAAGATCGCCGCGGCGGGAGTCACGCCACTCGATCACACCATTCTTTCGGGAGGATATCCACGAGCGAAAGCTCCTCTGGTTCTCGGGTCAGAAGGGGCGGCCGTTGTTGAGGACGCGAATGGCTCGGAGTTTTCAGTCGGTGCGCGTGTAATGTTCACGGGCCCCTACGGTGTCTCCGGGGACGGGGCCTACAGCGAGTATCTTGCCGTGCGCAGGGAGAATCTCAGTTTGATCCCCGGGAGCATCGAGCATGTTTCAGCGGCGGGAATTCCTGTGGCGTACCTGACGGCCCATATGGCGCTCACCCTTTCTGGATTTCAGGCTGGCAAGACGGTTCTTTCGCCTGCCATCGGAGGCTCGGTAGGCAACGCCGTCACACAGTTGGCAAGGGCCTTAGGCGCAAGGCACGCTATGTCAACGACTACGAGTCACGCAAAGGCGGAACAAGCCAGAATCTTGGGCTTCGATGAGGTCATAGATCTCTCCACAGAAAAACTCGGCGAAGGCGTGCGCCGTATCACGGGAGGCTACGGTTCGGATCTTGTGATCGATGCCATGGGCGGCGATATATTGAGCGAGGCACTTGGCACGCTTGCGATGAGCGGCAGTCTGACGACGCTGGGCTATTCCGCCGGCCGTAAATCGACTATCGACGTTACCGACCTCATCTGGAAGCGCGCGGGCATAAAGAGTCTCTCGCTATTTGCACAACCGCCGGCAATGTGGAGCACGGCGTGGGCGTCGATTTTTGCCTTGCTCGAATCTGGGGCGATAAGACCGATCGTGGTGAAGAACACTTTCGCACTGAGACAGAGCTTCGCTAGAATTGTTCCGGTAGATTCATGTCATCCATCAGAGCAATCGTCTGCGCGGCGCTGTTGGCCGCAACGTCCGGAGGCGCCTTGGCACAGGCGCCGGCCGTCAAAAATCGCGCGCCGCTGGCGGCCAATTCGTTCTATGCGCTGCCGCTGACCTCCGTGAAGCCGAAGGGCTGGCTGCGGCGTCAACTGGAGATTCAGGCCGCCGGGCTCTCCGGCAACCTGGACGAGTTCTGGCCGTCGGTGGGCCCCGATAGCGGCTGGTTGGGCGGCGCCGGTGAATCCTGGGAGCGCGGTCCATATTACATGGATGGCCTGGTGCCACTGGCCTTCCTGCTGGACGATCCGCGCCTGGTCGCCAAGGCGCACAAGTGGGTCGCGTGGACCCTGGAGAACCAGCGCGAAGACGGCGGCATCGGTCCGGCGAAGAATCAGGATTGGTGGCCGAACATGGTGATGCTCAAAGTGCTCACGCAGTACCAGGAAGCCACCGGCGATGCGCGCGTAGTTCCGCTGATGCAGAAGTATGCCGCCTACCAGCTCGAAAAAATGAAGACCATCCCGCTGAAAGAGTGGGCCATCTATCGCTGGGAAGACGAAGCGGTCTCGCTGATCTGGTTGTACAACCGGACCGGCGACGCGCGTGCCCTGGAACTGGCCCGCCTGCTGCGGGACCAGGGCTACGACTGGAAGAGCGCCTTCGATATCTTTCCGTACCGCCAGAAATCCGTGAAAGGGGCAACCAGCCTGAAGACCCACGTGGTGAACACTGCCATGGGGCTGAAGACCGCGGGCGTCTACTCGCTGATCTCGGGCGACCCGGCCGAGCGCGCGTCGGTCTTCCAGGCGCTGCGGAACCTGGACCAGTATCACGGCATGCCCAGTGGCATTTTCTCCGGCGACGAACATCTGGCGGGCCGTAGCCCGGTGCAAGGAACGGAGCTGTGCGCCGTGGTGGAGAGCCTGTACTCGCTGGAGAACCTGATGGCCGTGGTGGGCGATGGGGCGCTGGGCGACCGCATCGAGAAAATCGCTTACAACGCGCTGCCCGGCACGTTTTCGGGCGACATGTGGGCCCACCAGTACGACCAGCAGCCCAACCAGGTGACGGCGACCCTGGAGCGGCGGGCGTGGACCACCAACGGCCCGGAATCGAACCTGTACGGACTGGAGCCGAATTTCGGTTGCTGCACCTCGAATTTCCACCAGGGCTGGCCGAAACTGACGGCGAGCCTGTGGATGGCGACGCCGGACGACGGTTTGGCCGCGGTGGTGTATGCGCCCAGCCAGGTGACGGCTCTGGTTCACTCCGCCCTGGTTCACTCCGGCGTGGTTCAACCCGGCGCGGTTCACACCGGCCTAGTTCAAACCGGCGTGACGCCGCCAGACCCGAACCGCGCCGGCGTGCGCGTGACGGTCGTCGAGGAGACCGAGTACCCGTTCCGCGACGCCATCCGTATGGTGGTGAACCCCGCCCAGGCCGCCACCTTCCCGCTGCTGCTGCGAGTGCCGGCATGGGCCCAGCGGGCAACTATCATGGTCAACGGGGTCGCGGAGAAATCGGTGAAGGCCGGCGGGTTCCATCGTATTGAGCGGACGTGGCAGGCGGGCGACCGCGTGGAGATCCGCTTGCCGATGCCGGTGGAGGCGGTGCGCGGCTTCAACAACGGAGTCACCATCCAGCGTGGGCCGCTGGTCTATTCGCTGAAGATCGGCGAAGAGTGGCGCAAGCTCCGCGACAAGGCGCCGGCGGCGGATTGGGAAGTGCGTCCGGCCACGCCGTGGAACTACGCGCTGGTGGTGGATGACAAGCGGCCGGCGCAATCGCTGCGGTTCACGGAGCGGCCGGTGGGCCAGTGGCCGTTCACGCCGGATGGAGCGCCGGTGACCGTAGCCGCGAAAGCGCGTCGGCTGCCCGAGTGGGGGATGGAAGGCGGCTCCGCAGCCCCGCCGCCCGAGAGTCCGGTGAAGAGCGGCGAACCGCTGGAGACCGTGACGCTGATCCCGTACGGCGCGGCGAAACTGCGGATCACGGTGTTTCCGGTGCGCTGAAAAAGACGGGTGAGGATTCGCTGTTGGATTAGGCTCATACCGGTTTCCGGCCGGTCGCGCAGATCCATCCCTTGGGGCGTTCCAGAAATACTTGGGCTTCTTCGTAGCCAGCCTTTACGAACAGATCGCAGTGCTCGTCCACGCTTAGGTAAGCACCGCCGATGAGCTTCATCGCCATTCGGTACGGTAAGTCGAAGCTCCGTCCGCGATAGGCCTCGGCGATGATCAACAGCCTTCCGCCCGGCTTCAGGACGCGCAGCACTTCCCGCATGGCCCCGGGCCTATCGGGCCAATAGTAGTGGGTCTCCACCGCCGTGACCAGATCGAACGCACCGTCCTGGAACGGCAATTTGGAGACAGATGCCTGGTGGATCTCAACGCGGCCGGATTCGACCGCATCCTTGTTGAGCCCGCGCGACGCGGCGACGGACGTTTCCGCATAGTCCACGCCATGCACCTTGCCATGGGTCGCAATGATTGCAAGTCTTTGGATTGTCCGTCCGCCGCCGCAACCGACGTCCAAAATCGCATCGCGCTCGCCGATCTCGACGTGTTCCAATCCCCAAGCGGTTAGATCGGAGTGGCTTTTGTTCATCGTCGAGAGGAAAAACCTGCCAACCCATCCAGTTGGCTTGCGGCATTGCCTGATGACAGAACCGATGGCGGCAACGGCAAAGGCGAGTTTCAAAATCTCTTTCATTGGCAGACTTGGCGAAAAGGCGGTCGGCGCCTGCGCGAAGATTTGACCTTAACACGGCCGTGTGCGCTGATGCTCCCCTTGCAGCCGCCATCGCGGTCGCGGGCCGCTGCCGCCACCGCGCGGCAACAATCGCCGCTATTCGTGGCGCAGCGCCGTCAACGGATCGATGCGGGTGGCTCGCAGCGCCGGGATGCACGCGGCCGCCAGCGCGACGGCAAGCAGAACCAGCGGCACCGCGGCAAATGTCAGCGGGTCCCACGATTTCACACGGAATAACTCAGCACTCAACAGGCGCGTCAGCCCGAACGACGCCGCGATGCCTGCGCCAACCCCGGCCATTGTCATGCGCAAGGCTTGCCGCAGTACCAGACTCAGGGTGTCGCGGCGGTTAGCGCCCAGGGCGGCGCGAATGCCGATCTCATGGGTGCGCTGCTCCACGCTGTACGACATCACGCCGTAGATCCCCACCGCCGCCAGCAGCAGCGCCATGGCCGCAAACAAACCCAGCAGCAGCAGATTGAAATTCTGCCGCGCTGTCGAGTCCAGGCTGGCCCGCTCCATGGTTCGCACCTTGGCCGCCGGCAGTTGATTGGCGGCCATCAACGCTTGCTGCACTGGCAGGCTGACGCTGAAAGGCGGGACACCCGGCCGCGTGCGAATCAGGATGGCGCCGGGCTCGTACCCGTTCAAGAGCGCCATGTCGGCATCGGGAATTTGCGATGGCGCCTGGTACATGACGGGTTGAAAATCGAAATTCAGCCGCTCGCGGACATCGCCCACCACGCCGACAATCTCCGTGACTCCCACCTGGTAAGCCGGACCCAGGCCGCGGCCGATGAAAATGGTCTGGCCAACGGCATTCGCGCCCGGCCAGAACTTACGGGCCATGGCCTGGCTGACCACCACGGTTCGGCCCGGTTCCTGGTCATGCAAGAACCTGCCAGCAAGCAGGGGAATTTGCAAAACGTCAAAATAGTGCGCCGATACAAAGCGCCACTGGACATCGCCGGTGAATCTGCCGTCGGCCGGTGGTACGCGCCCCGGAATGTCGAAAATCATGTCCATGCGGCCCCAGAGTGGCAGGGCACTGGCCAGGGCGGCGGCTTCCACGCCGGGTAGGCGCTCCGCACGCCCGGTGAATTGGCGGGCCAGGCGGTCCACGGTATCTGACTTGGAATAGCCGGGACCAGCCAGCGAGACTTCCATAGTAAGAAGGTTGTGCGGGTTGAAACCCAGGTTGACGCTGTGCATGGCGGCAAAGCTGCGGATCAACAACAGGGCGCCGCACAAAAGGACCACTGCGATGGCCATTTCAGCGGCCACCAGGACGCCGCGAACTCGGTTCTGTTTCCGGCCCGAGCCCGTGCGGCCGCCCGACTCATTGAGCGCTGCCGATAGCTCTGTGCGCGCAAGCTGGAAAGCGGGAACCAGGCCGAACAGGGCTCCGGTCAGCAGCGCCATCAGGAACGTAAACCCGGCCACTCTTGCATCGAGCGCCGGAATGGCCGCTATTTCCGGAAGGCGGGGCAGGTCGCCAGGCGTGACAGTCAGCAGCGCCCGCACCGCCCATGATCCAAGCGCCAGGCCGGCCGCCCCGCCGGCCAGCGCCAACAGCAAGCTCTCGGTGAGCAGTTGCCGCACCAGGCGTCCGCGCCCGGCGCCCAAGGCCGCGCGGATCGCAATCTCCTTCTGGCGCGCGGCAGCCCTGGCTAGCAACAGATTGGCTACGTTGGCGCAGGCGATGAGCAGCACCAGCCCGACCGCGCCCAGCAGAATCAGCAGCGCCGGCCGGATGTCGCCCGTGATTTGACGCAGCATGAAGACGGCCCGAGTCCTGGGTTCGATTCGAAACCGCTCCGAATGCGTTTCCACGTAGCGCTTGTCAATCGCAGCCAACTGCGCATTGACCTCCGTGAGCGTGGTCCTGTTGGGAAGTCGCCCGGAAACGCTCAGGATGTTCGCCAGATTGGTGCTGTTCGAATCGGCTTGAAGCGGTATCCAGACGTCAGCGGGTGGGTAAGGCCGAAAGCCTGGCGAGAGAACGCCGACGATGACCAAAGGCGCGCCCCCGAGCGCGATGGTCTTACCCAGAATTGACGGATCGGCGCCAAACCGGCGCTGCCACAGGCCGTAACTCAGCACCATGACCCGGACGCCGCCCGGAACATCCTCCGCCGCCGTGAAAGTTCGACCCAGGAGCGGACGCGCCCCGAAGAGCCGGAAATAGTTTCGCGAGGCGGTGGTGGTTTCTACCAGTTCCGGCCTGTCACCGCCGTTCAGATTCATGCTGGCGCCCGCATGGTAAGCCGTCAGATCCTCCAAGCCAGGACTGTTTTGGATCCAGTAGGTGAACAGCGGTTCGGAAACATTTCCACCCCCGGGGCGGCCCACATTCACGATGCGCTCCGAATTCGGATAGGGCAGAGGCTGAAAGATCACCGTGTCGATGACCGTAAAGATGGCCGTGTTGGCTCCAATGCCCAGCGCCAGCGCGGCCACGGCAGTAATGGTGAAGCTGGGACTTTGGCGCAGCATGCGCAGCCCGTGTTTGAGATCGCTCAGGAAGGATTCCATTTGGATTGGGACTCCTTCTACCGCGGCAGCGTTACCGTAAATGCGCTGCCGGCGCCGTTGCGGCTGCTCAACTCCACGGCGCCGTCGTGCGATTCCGCGATCCCCTTGACGATGGCGAGC
>Ga0210402_10002430_pt1 | contig 18158 bp, 12 predicted proteins | sample IncBWC7MmetaG_FD_161055 | JGI IMG/M metagenome (GOLD analysis project Ga0210402, IMG submission 161055) | Forest soil microbial communities from Barre Woods Harvard Forest LTER site, Petersham, Massachusetts, United States - Inc-BW-C-7-M | ecosystem: Environmental > Terrestrial > Soil >... | reverse complement strand
AAAGGCCAGTTCGGCGTGGTCTGGATAACCCGTTGGAACGAACATCGTCGCGGGCAGCCCAAATCGCTTGAGAATTGGCCATGCGATTTCGGCAAAGTCGGCATAAGCATCGTCAAAGGTAATCAGCACGGCTCGTTTGGGAAGGGGCACTCCGTTCTCAACGGCGTTCAGAAGCTGGGGCATACCGATGACGTGGTAATGACGCGCCAGATGCTGCATCTGCCGGGTAAACACGGCTGGTGTTGCACTGACGCTGCGGGAATCCACCGCGGGTGTGTCCCGCAATTCAGCTACTCGATGGTATGCCATTATGCGAAGCACCTCTGCTCCCCTCTCTCCAGAGTTGATTTCAAAACTGTTTTCGGCCCCTTTGGAATCAATGCGTTAACGATGGGCAAAAGGAATTTCAAAAATATCTGCGGTCTTTACTCAAGGATATAAAAATGGTAGTTCTCCCATTCTATGCTCTTCACGGTGGGAATGAATGATCCGGGCCGCCGCGCTGGCCAGCGCCACCAACAGCCAGAAATATCTCTGGTAGGACAAGTGCGCGAAGACAGCCGATATGCCATAAGCACAGAGGCAAAGAAAGAAAGCGGTCGCCCAATTGGCCATTCCGGGATGGCTTTGCATCCAGTAGCGGCGTTCTTTCCACAGCCCGTGCATGACTATGAAAAAGATCCCGAGCAAGCAGGCCAGGCCGGTAATACCTGTTTCTGCTAGCGTCTCCAAATAAAGGTTGTGCCCCTTGTACTTCTTCGTCGTTTCAATCAGGCCAACGCGGTTGGCATACGGCACCGAGTAATATTCGGCAAAATGCCCGGGGCCAACTCCAAAGACAGGGTGATCCAGGAACACGTGCCACGCCGCGAGATTCAATACGTAGCGGTGGACAGCGGAAGTGTCTGGCGCTCGGTAGGTGTAGGCTGCTTTGAATAGCAGGCTATTCAAATTCTCCAGAGTTGCCATCCTGGTGACGACCGCGGGCGCAAAAGTCGCCACAAGCACGCTTACACCAAGCACTGAAACAAAGACATGGCGCGGCTTTAGCAATCGCATGGATCCCATCAGGCCGAGCATGACGACACCCGTCAGAAAAGCTCCTCGTGAAAATGTGAGCAATAGACCAGCGAGGACGAGGCCGCCGGCTGCCAGGCCAAGTGTTCGTAGCGTGCGTGAGCGTTCGCTTCGAAACGTCAAGGCAGCCAGAGGGAGAAGCACAAGGAGAATCTGCGCATATCGATTGGTCTCACCGATCGGCCCTGCCGCTCGTAACTGTCCTTCGGCTCCGCCGCTCGCTGTAAAACCTAACGGCCGCAGAGAGCGCTCCTCCCCACTTGCAGTCAAGGTGACGTCCGTCCCCCTCTGAGCCAGGCCGCCATACAATTTGTTCTCAGTGTGTGTGGCCCTTTGAAAAAGAGTGAGTCCCCCCATCAGGCTGCCGGCGAGAAGCAAGGCCCAGGTTGCCCGTTTTAGAGTGGAGAAATCCCGAATGACATTGGTCAGAAGAAAATAGAGGACTAGGCCCTCAACCAGATAGTCCGCAACCGTTAGAACCGCAAGCCGTCCATCTCGTGCAAACCATGACGATGCGAGTAAGGCTACCAAAAACGCCGACATGAGAATAAACCCGCGGTCAAATATTAATGTTTCCTTGCGGATCAAAAGTTGGTGAACCAAGGACACGGACAGAAGCAACGCCATCGCCGCCAGCACGACAATGATCCGTGGATTTTGGTCGGCAGATCCCGCTGAAGCTTGAATTGCCGTCTGGGATCTCATCGCCAGAACGCCGATATTCGAATAAATTGCGAAGAGAACCGTCAGCGTTCCTATCTCCGGCCAACGAAGCATCAAGCCAAGAATTCCCATAATAATTAGCGCGCCTGCCGCCAGGAACACGCTCTGACTCATGAGGAAAAAGATCGCGAAGCCGGCGGCCACACACGGCAGCAGAACCTTTGCGTTCTTTAATGCGAACGCATCAAAAAACATTCTTCTCTCGAACGTTGATGTGTACATCTTCAGGTAAGAAGTCGCGCGAAGGGCAAGCTGTGTAACTCCGGAAAGACTTCCATAATTCTGAGTTTCTTCTTGGCGATCGCAAGAACGAGCAGGGAGACGCATCCCGCTAGCGGCAGTGCCAGATAAATACTCAAGGAACTAAAGTATTGCAAAAAAAAGAGCCCTGCCGCGCCTGAAGCGATTGCCAGATAGATGGTCAGGTACTCACGATCAAACGCGTTGAAATTAGCCGTTCGAAGCAGTCCCACCTGCATCAATAGGTTGTAAATGATCAGTGACACCGCAGTGCCAATTGCCGCGCCTACCGCGCCGAATCGCGGGATCAAGACGAGGTTTAGAACAACATTGAGCAGGACGGCCAGCACGCTCATCACCGTGATGTAACGCAGCCTTTTGACTACCTTGAGCGTTTGCAAGTTAAACCCTAGTGCCACATTGAAATAACTCCCAAACGAAAGTAGCGCCAAGATAGGAGCGGCCTGCTCGTAGCGAGCTCCATAGAGAAATACAGTTAGCGGCTGCGCCAAAGAAAACGTCACGGCAAAAATCGGGAAAGAGATGACGGACATCCACGCAGCCGTTTGCCAGTAGAGTTTGTTAATCGCGTGATAGTCCGAGTTGGCCAACAAGCGTGCCGCGGAAGGAGTGTAAAGGAGCGTGAAACTGGCCATGACAATGCTGTTCATCTGCGCAAGGGGAAGGACGGCCCGGAAGTAAGCGACGTCTGACATGGAACGAATGGAGCCCAAGAGAAAGATGCTGACCGTGGAAAGCGCCACGGTAGCCAGTATTGAACTAAGCCCCGGCACGATGAACGCCAGGATCTCTTTCACCGGAATCTTGATTAGCCTTGGCTTGGCGTGCTGTAGGAGTTGCTGGTCACGCAGAAGCCGCAAATACATCCAGCTATACATCAAGACGCCGAAAATACTTGCAGCGACATACCCATAGGCGAGGAAAATCACGGTCGCGTTCCGCCACACGAGGAGAATGACGACGCCGAGTTTGAGTCCCGGCCCAAGTATGTATTTGCGAAAAAAGATTGCGCGCGTACCGGCGAAACTTGCGAAGAGTCCGTCCAACATGGCGTCGGCAGCCTCGACTGGAACCAGGAAGATGAGAATGGGCAGCAGGCGGAGCGCAAGCTCTTCATGAGTCAGCAAATGGGAAAGAAATCCGGGAGCGCCCCCTACACTCGCAACGATGAGCAGTCCAGTTCCGAAGATCACGCCGGCCGCAAGGAAAATCGTCCCAAAGAGTTTTTCGTATTCGCCATTTTTCTGATAGATAGGAACGTACCGCAAAACGGCGTCTTGCAAGCCCAGTGTGGCGAAGAGTTGAAGGAAAGCAACGACCGACAACCCATAGGCAAGTGCACCGTAATGGGCGACCGAGAGAAACCGCACCATCAGAACCTGCGCGCAGAAGTTGATGCCCAGCGAAAGCACTCTTCCGCCTAGAAACAGGCTGGAGCCCCGGATCTGTGTATGATTCGTATCCTGTTTGTGCTGAACTTCCGACCGGCCAACTTCAGCGATAGCATCCATCATGGTTGGTTTTCTCTGTCGGTTTGTCAGGCAAGTGCTGAGATGCCGCTACGAAAGCCGAGAAAATTCAAATGTCTTCGCGGAACTCTTGCCGGTATTTTGCTATTGCTCCGGACTACCATGCCGTATTCACTTCAGCGGCAGACTCGGAGGTGCTCGTTTCGAAATCGTGTTTCACATGCTGGGAAGGCCGCACTAAGTCTGCCGCGACCGATCGGTATCTTCCTGAGTCGCGACGCGTTGCCGGTTCTGGCGTGCCAAACCTTAAGCACCACTCGCCATCCAGTCGCGTAAGGAATGCGCTGCCACTCTGAATCTGTCGCGCCAGTTCAGGATTACGAGAATGCACGAGCAGGCGATTACCGAGAAAATAAAAGCAATACTTTCCTGATAGTTTCTGCGAAAGCTGCGGCTCCAGCCTTCCGTGAAGAGCTATTGCCCCATGAGTCCATGCGTCGTAAGCAAGATGATCAACTACCGCGTCAATGGACGAAGGAGACGCCCCCACCTGGACGACTTGGCCAACGCCGCCGCACTTCAAGTAGTACATATACCAGCCGATGATCTTGTTCTCCCTATTTCGCAAAAGCAATTTCCGAAGACTTCCGTGCGCACTCATTCGGTCCATGAAATCCAGAAGCCACGTTACGGACTCAGTGTCATATTCAGGCCGAAGCGAATGGGACTCCGAAAAGTCACGCAAACAGACAAGTAATGTCTCCGCCGTAAGTTCCTCTTCCGAGATCAATGGCAACCTCTGGCGGAAAGGGCTGGATGGCAGCCTCGCGGCAACGGCGTCCACAATTTTGCAAACCGGTTTGCAGCCAAGTGCGAAGGCGTCGAACAGAAGACCTCTTCCAAAACGAGACACCGCATGGGCCGCATAGAGCACCGGCCGAAGTGGCCGTGACCAATGCATGGCATACAAGGGAGCCGTGCTTCCTCCGAGCCGGGTCCATATTTGTTGAGTAGTGTGATTTGCCGTATCGGTCATCGCCAAGTCTTGTCTCCCAGAAAGAAAGAGGTCGATTAGTTTCAGGCCTGCCATCGTGGCGCGGCTGTCCGGGTCGACAACCAAGCAAGTCCCGACAGCAACCTCGATTGGCTTGCCGTGCAAAGACATTCGACGCCGCAAGATTCCCAGGAAGCCCACAACTCTTCCATGCCCATTTTGATAGACCAAGGAAGGCAGAGCCTTCTCCGAGAATGGACTGTGAAAGAAAAGTTCCCGGAAATAATTCCCCATAGACGGGGGCGGCGAACTGCTTCCGGCCTGCAAGAACCCCCAGGTCAGCGCCACCACTTGAGGAATGTCTTCTTGGACGAATGCTCGTACCGAGCTCATTTGTTCGCACTCTTCGCCCAACCGGGAGCAGGCGACCTAATCTTGGCCGCAAAAAACAGTGGCATCAGATGAGACTCCGCACAATTCGGTCCTTCAGATTCATGCAAGCACGCATACGGCCTCGTTTTGGACATTGGCGGTGCTTTCGCAGAATGGCTTTATCTTTTCGTAGAGAACGGAAAAGTTGACTGGATGCGGATGCCAAACGGTATAGGTTTCCTTTGCCATCAGGGCGCTCGAAAGTAATTCATATTGATACGCAGGCGATTCCTCTAGGAAGGCATTCTTCACTGCAGGAAATGCAAATTTGAAGGCCAGATAGTGTTCTGTGAACCTGTTCTGTTCATATTGCGCCATGTGCGCAATCCGGCGCGCCATCTCGGTCGGCGGAGTCCGCCGCACTTTCACGCATGAATCATCGTGACTGATCAGCAGGAACACCTTCTCGGGCTTTGCAATCAACGAGTCGACTCGGCTGCCAAAGACTGCTTGTGGACTAACCTTAGGGAGGACTCGACGCTGAGCCGCTGAAATTGCTCTCCCCAGCACACTCGCGGGAAACGCACCGTTGATTTTCTCGCCAAGGATCCCCTGCATTCTGGCAAGGTGACGAAGACTTTCGAATGCCCAGCGCCTATGGCGTTTGATAGCTCGACGAACATCAGGCACGGTTTCCAGGTGCGAGGGCGAGAGTTCAATTTCCCTCGGTAGACCGCACATCATTTGTCCATCTCCACTGAGGAGGACCAATTCCTCTCCGATGAACTCCGCTCCTTTGGAAGCGAATCCCAAAAGTGTCGTGGTCTTTCCGCTACCAGCCCACCCGGCCATCAGGATGCCTGAGCCATGATGTACAAAAGCCGACGCATGCACTGCCACAAAACCCTTCGCAAGGGCCGTCAAACTCAAGATTGGCATCAGCAGGGGCACCGCTCCCCGGCCACGCTCGCAAGCAATTTCACAAGGCTTCCCCACCAGGTCAAAGGGAATCCTGGCCATCGTGCCGTTGGTGCGCCCATCAAAAACGAAGAATGCGTCGTCGGTGAATCCCTTTTGCTTAAGCCCCAAATGTCGTAAACGAGGCGTCGGCAGATGCTGCACAAAGCGGAGCGTAACGTCCGGTTCGCGCAACAACAGCCTTTGGAGAGGTCCAAGTTGTTTCGTAACAGCTGCCACGTCGGCGGCTGTCGGATCGACGAGCCGAATTCCCACCACGCCATGGATGTCGAACTCCACAACCTGTTGATCCATTTGGCGGCGTCTAGCAGAATCACTTTTCATGTGGTTGGTGCCAGTTTCCTCGAGCATTCTGAGAAACGATCAAGGATCCCAGGTGCTGGCGTCCAAGGGTCCCTGGCGCTCCCGTCATGCGGCCGTGGCGCATTTATATGCCGGGTTGAGCCTAAACGCATCTTCACCGACAAGTTGTTAGACTTTTTTGTAGAGCGATTCGGGAATCGAAAAGGTGTGGTTGTTGAGCACCGCGCCCAGTATCTTGACGTTTGCGGCTACTAGATTTTCTTTGGCTCTCCGAGCCGTCTCGCGACGTGTAACCATAGACTCCAGAATCAGAATAACGCCATCAGTCATTTGTCCACGGAGCATTGCATCAACGAGTAGACTCAACTGAGGGCCGTAAACCACGACATAGGCAAACTCCGTGCGGAGTTCTTCCATACGACATCGTAACCGCTCGGATTTCCATAATGCTTGTATCTTTTCGGAGTTACTGCCGGCCGGCAGTATCGAAAGATTGCTTCCAGGAAGGGGATGAAGGAAGTCCCGGATAGGCCCGGATTCCAGGAGAGCATTCGCAAGACCTCGCGAGTTGCCTACACCGAAGTGTTGATGCAAGGAGGGAGAACGGAAGTCTCCCTCCACCACGCATACCGAAGCACCTGTCTGGCTGGCTAGGTTTTGACTCGCACGGGCACAAATATCGCCAGCTCCATCGACATGCCCGATCCCGCAGAAGACCACAACGCGTGGCCCTTCATGGGCGGGCAGCAGAAAGACTCGCTGGACTAACTCGGCCTCTTCTGCGCCACCGGATGGGTCGGGGCGCATGCAAGGCCGCACAGCTTTCGAACTGCTTTCGGAATTGGTTTGCTGTCCGAAGAGTTGCGTCGTTTCTTTCGCCCGCAAAAGTACCTCAACATTCCTGCTCATGCGTCTTACCTCCAATCCATTTCTCGGCCGACCAATGGCCGCAGTCTTCCACTGATGGTTTCTCTCTGCGGCAATCATCCTGTGCATTGGATTCCATGCGGATCTTGGGGCGCGAGTTAGCAATACCCGAAACAGCGGCGTGTCCAGTCCAATTCGGATACGTAACATCCCCGTTTTGCGCCAATAGCTGGCCTGGTTCATCGCAACTGCATTGCCGTGCGGTTGAGGAATTTGACCCAAGCGTGTTTAGATCCAGATCGTCGACGACTTCGTTTAGGACTGATTCTTCGATGACCTTTTGATTGCTTGCAAACCCTATAGTCAATGCTTGGAAGCAGAGATTGTTGATGTTCCTGGGTATCCCTTCGCTGCGAGCATGGATAATTGCCAATGCTCCGGCCGTGAACAAGGGTTTGCCCGAATAGCCAGCGACGCGGAGCCGGTGGATAACATAATTCGCTGTTTCGCTGGCGCTAAATTGGGTCAACCGGGCCAAAATAGAAATCCGCTGGCGCAATTGATCCAGATTTCGGTCCGCCAGTTTATCTGCCAACTGCGGTTGACCAGCGAGAACGATCTGCATAAGTTTCATCCCAGGGATCTCAAAGTTGGAAAGCATCCGTACCGCTTCCAAGACAGCGTTCTCCAAGTTCTGCGCTTCATCTACTACGACTACGACGCGCCTGCGCGCGTGCGCTTCGCGGACCAGAAATTCATTCAATTTACTGTGCATCGGGCCGAGCTCACCGTCCCGGTCACTGATGCCCAGGTCGGAAAGAAGGGAGCGCAGGAAGTCGCGGGCGTTACTGTGCTTTTGAAACAAAAAGGCGGTGCGGGCAGAATTTCGCAAGCGCTCCAAAAGATGAAAGAGCAGGGTGGTTTTGCCCATCCCCGGCTTTGCAATCAAAGCGAGAAACCCTCGCTGGCTTTGAATCCCATAAAACAGGGATGCCAGTGCTTCAAGGTGGGAGGGACTGAAATAGAGAAAATTGGGATCGGGCGTAACCCCGAAGGGCTGCTTGCGCAGACCGTAGTGATCCAAGAACACGGGTTCTCCCTATTGACCATTTCTTGGTATGGCAACCACCAACGGAATGTCCAAGTACTCCTTAACTTCGTCGGTTGTTCGAAACGACGGGTCAAGATGCTCGCCGAGGAAACCTACTCCTAGGCTTATCAACACGGCTATCACGACGGCTAAGACCAATTTCAGAAGCAACGGAATCCCGGACGGAACTAAAGGAATGACTGCGGCCTCCGCAATGGTGACATTGACAATCTTGCTCTGGTCCAGAGCGTCTGCGATACGCGCTTCCTCGCGCTTTTTTTGGTAAAGCAGATAACTTTCTTCATCCGCTTTGGCAGCCCGCAACAGGTTCTGCTGAACTACCGATTGACTGTCCAACTTCAAAGCTTTTTCCTGAAGAGTGCTGAGGGCTCGTGAAAGCGCCGATGAGCGGGCCTCCAAGCCCACTAAGTCGGTCTCGGCCTTGGCCATCTCCGTGCTTGCCCACTGATGAGTGGGATTCTCATCGGTCGTCTCTTCGCGAACTGCCTCTGCTTTAGCATTAGCAATTGCACCAGTGGCTTGACCAATTTGCTTTTCCACCTCCTGAACCAGCGGATAGCTAGGCTCATAGGCCTCCAACAATTCGGTGCGCTTGATTTCCAGATTGAGCAGGGTTGTCTTCAAATTCGCAATAAGTTGAGGATTATCTGCGGTTCGGACCTGGGTGGTTATGCGGGAGGGAATGGATGCTTTTTTTGCCTGGAGGACCTGGATTCGTTGTCTTGTCTCCGCGACAGCGGCCCGCGTTTGCACAAGCGATACATCGAAGTCGCTGAGCTTCTGCAACGTCACCTGCTTCTCGAAGTCCGCAGAAACGATTCCTGTTTCCTGATTCATTTTGACGAGCCGCGATTCGGTGTCGGCCAGGTCCGCCCTGTATTGATCCGCTTGCTGCTGAAAAAACTCGGAAGTCCCCCGAGGACGGTGCACTGCCGCGTGCTTCGCCAGGTAGAGATTCCCCAGTTCCTTAACGACCTTCTCAGCCGTCTGCGGAGAACGAGCTTCATACGTCACCTTGATCAGATTTGAGTTGTTCACGGGGATGACGTGCAGGTCCTTCTCCAGCGCAAGGACGGCCGCAAAGATCTCCTCGTCCTTCTTGGGCGCCCATCCGAAAGCTCCTAGTAGACGCAACTTGATTGCGTTAAGGGACCACGGATTCTTGACTTCATTGAGGCCGCAATCAATGACCGCCTGTTTTAAGGAGTCGCGGCTCTGGAAAAGCTCGACCTCTGATGAAATCTCGTCCGGAGTCAGGCCGCGGTCAGATTCGAGCACGTTGCCTTGAGTGGATACAACCGGGTCAACACGTTCGTGCTCCACCAAGACTTTCATTTGTGCTTCATAAGTCGCAGGCAAAAATATGATTGCGAAAACGAAGCCGACTAAGAGACCCGTGTAGGCGAGCAGTATCAGTCGCTTGCGGCGAAATACCACGCCCAGCAGGTCTCGTAGAGAGAAAGAAGGCGTGGAGACGCTGTTGCCATTCTGTTTCTCTGATTGCATCGTGTCCATGATCAATCTCCTTGGCCTATTTCAAAGTGTTGCGGGGTTGAAATACGCACCCACAGTGGTGATGGGAATAAAGCGTTTGACTTTTGAGAGCATATTCTTGGGAACGTACAACATGTCGCCAGGTCGTAGATGTGCGTCTTCGCTCAAGTTGCCGACCTTAAGCATTTTCTTCAAATCGAACTGCTTTGTTTCCACCCAATCATTCGAAACACGGCGGAAAAGCCAGACTTGCGAGTGTTTCGAGGCTTCTGTGAAGCCACCCGCGATCGCTACCGCCTGCACTAAGGTCGTGTCTCCCCGCAATTCAAACTTCCCAGGATGACCGACTTCTCCACCCGCTATAAAGTAAGGTTTTTCAAACTCTGTGAGCCGGACCGTGAGGATAGGGTTGTGCAATGTTTTCGAGTAGGCTGCCCGAATCGACTCAGTGACGTCGGGAACTGTTTGTCCTTCCACGTGAAGGTCGCCGACACCGAGCAAAGTTATGAAGCCATCCGGTTGGATGGTGACCAATTGATTGAACTCTGGGGTCAAAGCAAAGTTCAGCTGTAGCACGTCGTCTTTAACCAACTGGTATCGCGGGTTCCGATGATGTAGCTCGGGGCGATCCGACGGTTCCTGAGTGGTCGTTTCTCGCTCCGCTGCTGCGGTCGCGCCGCCTTGTGTGGGAGCTGTGCCCTGCGCCGCATGGGCGCACACAGCAGTCAAAAGAAAGATTCCAGTCTCGAAACCACAAAGAGTTCTGTTAGGCATGGGTATTTCTCCTCGTATTTCCATCATGCGATTTTCGATGGCGCACCCAATTGAAGCAGACAGCTTTCAGTGGCACACCTGGGACCCTGAGTCAGTGAAAGTTTGACCTGCAACATGTACGAACTGCCAATCGTATGAGGTTGCGTGCAACGTTAGTTTCAGAACCCCATAGGTGCTACTATTCCGAACTTCGCTATTAGGTGCGCTCGTGGTGAAAGCCTGGAGAGACTCGCCGCCCGTGCCCACAACGAACTCGCGCAGTCCGTTCGTCAGGTCCAGGTTGCCGTTGGGGTCTTGTGACGCGAAGCGCTCATAGTTGTGGGCATGGCCGTTGATCACAAGGTCAGCCCTCGCGTTGTATAAGATCTGCCAAAAGGTCCTCATGGCGGTCGTGACAGCGCTGGTGGTGGAGCTATAAAGCGGTTGATGCCAAATCGCTACCGTACAGGTCGTCGGGTTGGCAGCCAAATCAGCTTGAAGCCATTGGCCTTCGGCTGAAGTGGCGGTGCATCCGTTCACGCCGGCAGAGCTAGTACAGATATCGTTAATGATAATGACGTGCCACGCTCCATAGTTGTAGCTGTAGTAGCCCTTTGTCGGATCGCCCGCGATCGGTCCAAAGTAATTGAAGTAGCCCTGAGCGTTAGGAGGAATGAAATCGTGAACCCCGGGGACGGGGGTTGTCCTGGACCTATGGCGGCCCCACGTGGCGTCGTAGCACCTGGTGAACTCGGTTTCTGCTCCATTCGGATACGCAAGATCGCCCGCCGCGAATACCGTGCCTGGAATCGAATCGAGCAGCGCAGCCGTGGCCCACGAGTGCGATGGAGTCGGGCCGCACCCGCCAATGTCGGCGGCGCCCACAAGCACCACATCCTGAGACTGCGCGAGGACGCCGCTCCTGAAGCAAATAAGGAGAAGAAGGACAGAGTATATTGCGAACATGAATTTGTTCGTCAGCAGCGTCGCGAATCGTAAACGAAATCGGCCGAACACCTGTTCTCTTTGCATCTTAAACGCCCCTGTAGATTCGCTGAAACCGCTCCGTGTCATTCAGAGTTGCCGGGCTGTTGCGGCTCAAGCGGCAACCCAGGAAAATTCCTTCCATCTGCAAGTTAAGTCAAAGCCTTCACTGCCCAGAGCCTGTCAAGCTAACCAGTTGCGGGCTTCCGTTGGCGTTGTCCGCGATGCTGACCCCGGCAAACCGGGTTCCGCTGACCGAAGGAGTGAAGATCACGTTGATAGTGCAGGTTCCTCCAGCTGCGACCGCCGCACCACATGTGTTGCTCTGCGCGAAGTCACTCGCATTCAGGCCCGTGATGGAAATACTGTTGATATTCAAGACCGCGCCGCCGTTATTGGTCAGGGCAATCTGCCTAGCAGTGCTGGTTGTGCCGACGGTCTGGCTTGCGAAAGTTAGAGTGCCCGGGTTAAGCGACACCGACACGAACTGATAAGCACCGGCGTCGAAGCTCGGGCCGCGAGTTACTCCATCCTTGTCGATAGGTTGGACGTAGTTCAGGTTGCTGAAACTGACGGCTGGAGAGGAAGAAGTCAGATGCCAATCCTTTGTTGCAGTGCTGATGAACAGAGGGTCTCGCACCAGATTGTTCGAAAGGCAGCAGCCTCCCGACAGGTACCAACCCGACCTGGAAGCGCTCGTCGGGCTGAAGGTAACGTTATGATCGACGATGTTCGCCACTCCTGTGTGGATCGTGCCTTGAGTATCGTTCAACGCGTCGCCATTACCGTATGCGATGTTGTTCGCCACGATGTTGTTGTCGCCCCAAACGACTATCCCGTAGCCTGCGCTGCTGACGAAAGTGTTTTCCTCTACAGTAACGTTGGCCGGTATCGTTGTGCTTCCACCTGAATAGAGTTGAATGCCACTTCCGTTGTGTTCCACCACATTGTTGGAGATAAGACCACCATTCGTGCAACCTGCCGCAGTTGAGCCCCAGGAAATCCCGCTCACACTTGTTCCTATTCCATTGTCATGGACGTACGAAGCGAGAACCTTGTTGTTGCAGCCGTTTGACTGATTGTAGGCCGCATGGTAGTCGAATCCTGAAAGTTCAATGTGGTCAAAGTTCACGTCATGGGTATTCAATACATCAATACCGTTGATTGCTAGGCCGGAGGTGCCGATCTGGAATACAAGTCCATACGGCGGAACCTTTGCCGTGCCTTTAAACGTGATAAACGCACCGTTGACGCGCGTGTTTCCCTGCACCACTGCGACTTCGCCCGGGAAGTCTTCGAACGTGATTGGATTGCCGGAAGCGCCACTGTTGTTCATGATCTGGCTGTAGGTTGTACCGCTCTGCGATGGATAAGTACCCCCGCGCAAGCAAACGACATCGCCGGCCGTGCTGCCGTTGAAGGCCTTTTGCAAATGCTGCCAAGGCGAGCTCACGCTGCCGCCGTTCGAATCGGAACCGTTAGGAGAAACGAACTTGTTGCAGGCCGAGTCTGCACCTATTCCACTTAGCGGGACGGTTTGTGGGGAATTGCCGGCATTGTCCGAGATGCTGACGGAGGCGGTGCGCGTCCCGCTGCCCGAAGGGGAGAACGTCGCGTTGATGGCGCAACTTCCTCCAGCGGCGACCGATGTGCCACATGTGTTGCTCTGCGAAAAATCAGCCCCATTCAAGCCGGTGACCAGAATGCTTGTGATGCTTAAAGGCGTGCCGCCGTTGTTGGTGAGAGTAACCGTCTGAGCAGGGCTGGTGGCGCCGACGACTACAGTCGCGAAAGTCAAAGCTGCGGGATTAACGGTGGGTGCCGTCAGAGGCGGATTCACCGTGAGTATGGCCGCATTGCTTCTCGCGGTGCCAGCTGAATTGCTAACTGCCACGGCGAATTGGGAGCCGCTATCTGATAGCAGCGTGGGTTGGGTTGTGTAGCTGGAGGACGTCGCTCCCTGGATGTTGGTTGTGCCCCTCTGCCACTGATATGCCAGGGGAGCCGTGCCTGTGGCTATCACCATGAAGGTGGCCGCCTGACCGGCCGTAACCGATTGGTTGGCGGGTTGCGTGGTGATCGAAGGCGGTGTCGGCCCGCCCCCGGTGCCCGTCAAGGTTACAGCTTGAGGGCTGCCGTTGGCGTTGTCGGTGATTACGAGAGTTCCGGTGCGAGTTCCTGTGCCGCTCGGTGTGAAGGTCACAAATATCGTGCATGCTGAGCCCGCAGCTACGCCATTGCCGCAGTCATTGGTCTGCGCGTACTCGCCGGTTGTCGCTATACTGGCAATGTGCAGGGGAGCAGTACCGGAGCTTGTCAACAAAACCGTTTGTGCCCCGCTAGTGACGCCTACTTGCTGGTTTCCGAAAGCCAAATTCGTCGGTGTGAGCGAAACTGCAGGCGCCAAAGTAATCCGCGCTGCGAAGGCATCCGCGTAGCTTCCCCCGAAGGTCGCCTGAACAGCATTAGCCGTCGGGAAGTTTGAGGAGCCGGCTTCTCCGGTTACATACGGGTTCGCCGATGAGTCCAGAGCGATACCCGAAATCTGGTCGATGTAGGTGCCTCCGAGATAGGTTGAGAAAACGAGACCTGAGCCTGCGGCGTTAAACTCGGCAAGAAATCCAGTGCCGTAGAAACAATTCGAACTGCTGCACGTGGCTTGGATAGCATTCACCAAGGGAAAAGAGGTGGAATAGGTCTGCCCACCAACATATACATTCCCGGTATCCACGGCGATGGTCTTTCCGAAGTCCAAGCCGTTTCCGTGAAGGTAGGTGGAGTAGAGAAGCGCCGAGAAGTCAGACGAAATCCTGCTAACGAAAACGCCCTCACCGCCAAGCCCCAGGGAGGTCTGGTACGCTCCCGGGGTGGTCGGGAAGTCCGAAGAATAGGTAAATCCAGTGACGTAAATGCTGCCGACGGTATCAACTGCAATGCCAGAGCCGTGATCAGAGTTGCTACCCCCGAGATAGGTTGCACGAAGAAGCGCAGCACCATTGGGAGCAATCTTCGCCACGAATGCATCGGCGCTACCCGGACAGCCGCGGCAAGCAGCTTGAATTGCGTTTACCAGAGGGAAGTCAGGCGACTTTGTTTCACCGGTGATATAGGCGTCGCCCGCAGAATCAATTGCGATAGCCTCTCCCGAGTCAGAGCTGCTGCCGCCAAGATAGGTGGAGTACAGCAAAGCCGAACCAGCGCTATTAATTTTCGTGACGAAAGCGTCAGAGTCTTGGTTGCCCCCATTGATGGCTTGGATCGGAGAGGCAGTAGGAAAATTTGTGGAGTAGGTTTGACCTGTCACATAGGCGTTTCCCATGACATCCACAGCTATGCCTTCCGCATTGTCGATTCCGCTGCCACCAAGGTAGGCAGAGTATTGCAGCGCGGTCCCTTCGGGATTCAACTTGGCTACAAATGCGTCCCCGGTGCCCCCGTAAGTTCTTTTGAAAGCTCCCGAAGTGGTTGGAAAGTCACTGGAAAAGGTTTGGCCTGCGACGTAGGCCGCACCAAAATCGTCCACAGCAATGGCTTTCCCCATATCATTGCCGCTTCCACCCAGAAATGTGGAATAAACCACCTGTCCATTTGCACTTAACTTCGTGACAAAGGCGTCCCAAAAATATCCGTTGCATGTGCCGCTAGTGCCGCACTTGGTCTGGAAAGCGCCTGAAGTGACTGGAAAGTTAGGAGATCGGGTAAAGCCTGTAACATAAGCGTTGCCTGAACTGTCTACCGCTATCGCAGTTCCTGCGTCGTATCCGCTTCCTCCCAAATACGTGGAGTAGCTCAACACTGGGTCAACAATGAGCGGTTGGTTCCTGTTGTATTCACCCACTTGAAGTCCTATGTGCCCTCCGGCCTTTAGCACATATCCGCCATCGATGCTTTTCCGCACCTGCGAGCTGCCTGTGGTTATTTGGTAGATCCTGGGTTTCCGTAGTAGCACCTCACCGCCACCGATCGTGAGCCGAAGATCGCCTTGGGCATCAATGCTCACTTTCTTTGCCCCCTGGCAGTCCATCGTGATGACACCGGGGTCCGCACCCCGATCAATCATCAGGTCATATTCCAGGCTTCCTCGAGTTCCGTAATAAACCACATCGACGCCGGGGTACACGTCTTGGTAGCGCACCCGGGCATAGGTAGGGATCCCGGACAGCCAGTATTTCGGATCATTTCCGACAAGATAGTTCGTTCTACCGGGAAGCTGTGCCGAGCCCGTTACATTAGGGGCGCGATTGGCCCCAACAAAGCGCATGCGCAGCACAGCGAGAGACTGTGCATCAGGAGCAGGGTTGAGAGTCGGGGACTCACCTTTCAGTCTCAGTCGAGGAAGAACCACAACGGTTTCGTCTTGCGTGAGGTACACGGTATGGCCAGGGCCCCTTGAAAGGAACTTTACCCGAGGATCTGCTTGGCCCTGATTGGCTTCAAAAGCGAAGGAGTTTTGATCGTACCCTTTCAGCAACGAAGTACGACCCAGAGAACGGCGCTGAACGGCCGAGTGCGTGGCCAAGACTTGCCCGTAAGAATTAGGCTTCTTGGAGAGCTGCATGGACACAGCCCTTTTTTGGTTTGCGTGGCCTCCCAAGGTCGTTGCCACAGAGAATAAGATGGCAAGTAGCAATGGAAGAGAAAGATAAACGCATTCCTCATTTTCGCGAAATAGTTCTTTCCGGGTCATCAAATCGCTCCGCCACGCCTGAAGGCTGGCAGATTCACATGCGCGAAAACAAGCCAGTTGCCTGCCGATTGGGAAAAGCTCCTCATAATTTGTGGGCTAATTGCGAAGGCAGCATTTCAGGAACTGAGATAAGAAAGTTGATTCCATTCGTCGCTTAAGCTGGAGAAATTTCTGTCTGCCTGTTTGTCGGTGTGGGAACGGGATTGACTTGAACGTCGAGATCTGTCCCGAGCCTTCCCAAGGACACGCGCTCGACGTGGGTTGCATCAACCTCTACAGCTGCAGATTTCCCAAGCATTTCCACGGAAAGCACTAATCGAGCCACATTCTTCGTACGGAGTAATATACCCTCGACCCCTGCAATGGGGCCGTACTTGACTCGAACACGATCACCACATCGTAAGAAGGGATGAGGTTCAACTCGCAGAGTGCTTTGAACAATTCGACGCACGCCATCGATCTCTGAAAATGGAATTGTGGCCGGCTGGCCCCCGCAACCAACGATGCTGGACACGCCAGGCGTTGTGAGGATCGGAAGGTATCCCTCACGCCCGGCCTTAACAAAGAGGTAACCAGGGAAAAGTGGAACTGAGATTTCTTTGACTCTATCTTGCCATCTTCGACGTGCCTTGTAGACCGGCAGAAAAACCTCAAACTCCTTGTACTCCAAGATTTTAGCCGCAATTTTCTCGTGTTGGTGGCGAGTACAAACCGCGTACCAATTGAGTTTGAGCTTTTCTCCGGTCATGACACCCCCTAATCTTCTAGAAACCAATGCTGATAGCCCTTTGTATTCGTATTTAGCTATAGTTGCAAAATAGGTATAGCTTCGCCCTGTGACTTACAGAACGCATGCCTCTTTATGCTTGGCGTCTCACTCTGTTGTAGATGGACACCACAGGGCGCGACGAAACCTGATAATCCGTACCGACCGGAATAGATAACCGTAAAGCCAGTATCGTTTAACTTAAATTAAGGATCGCTATAGTATCAGCATGTGCTCCATGAGGATTGCAAAGCCTTCGCATTCCTCGTGCCCTTGGGCCCGTTCAACACGCAGCACATGCCCATCAGCTTCCACCCTAGTCCTGCATTCAATTCCCGAAAGCTCAGGAAGGAAGACTTTGAAACCAATCTGGATCCCCTGAGGGGGGCAGGTGCTGGCAAGAACAAATGCTCCTTTCTCGCTGATATCACGTGTTCGGCCCTCACTGCGTTTTACGACCCCGCTGTCCAACCACCAAAATACAGTCAGCGCCTCCAAGGGGAACCGAATGGCTTTTCGGGTGTGTTGCGGCCCGTCCACCCATCACCTCGAGCAGGGCGTTTGAATTGGCTCACGAATGCTATGGGCATTCTCCAATGCTCACAAGAGGTCCGATGTCCCTTGATTGGAAGGCATTTGTCTTAAGTGACGAATGGAGCTTGAGGTGAGCAGTCCTTGATAACAGAAGTCAGTCAGCGCTTTTAAGTACAAATTTCTCTAATCAAGTGACTTTTAGCTCCTTGTGGCCATATGAGAGCCAATCTAGAGTGCGCCTAACCCAACCCAATCGTTTCAGAACCTCAGTAGATGGCCTAAGAGCGATAGTTGAATTCATGGATGCTCAAGGGAGGGGAAGTGTGGAAGCCGATTGCTTATCCCTTTCAAGTGTTCGTGGCGCGGTCGTATTTCGCCTTGATGGTGGTAGGTCTAGTGGCCTGCGCCGGACCAACAGGCTCAACCGTTCATGTATCAGCACCGTCCATCACTACACAGCCAACGAATCAGGACATAGTGGCGGGACAGACGGCCACGTATAACGTTATGGCAACGGGCACCGCTCCATTGAGTTACCAGTGGCAGAAGAACGGCGCGAACATCGCAGGCGCGACAGCGGCGAGCTACACCACCCCGGTGACAACCACTGCCGACAGCGGATCGACGTTCCGCGTGGTCGTGACGAACACCGCGGGCACGGTAACAAGCAGCGCAGCAACGCTCACGGTCAATACGGCTGCCGTAGCGCCGACGATCACCACGCAGCCGGTGAACCAGACCGTGACAGCGGGACAGACGGCGGCCTTCACGGTAGTGGCGACAGG